>Ga0209579_10001359_pt1 | contig 20372 bp, 17 predicted proteins | sample Coa_R1_2_FD_187152 | JGI IMG/M metagenome (GOLD analysis project Ga0209579, IMG submission 187152) | Surface soil microbial communities from Centralia Pennsylvania, which are recovering from an underground coalmine fire - Coalmine... | ecosystem: Environmental > Terrestrial > Soil >... | reverse complement strand
ATCTGTTCTCGGCGAGCGAGTCGGCGGCGATCACGGTAGAGTGACCGCGCGTCTTCTCGTTCTGGTTCTGATTTTCAGTTCGGCCGCAAGAGCGGACATCCCGCTTTCCGATCGCCGTTCCGGCTACGAGTTCATGGGCCGCGAAACGCGCGCCATGCAGGACGACGACGCCACCAATCCCGCGATGCTCTGGGTGCTCGACGGCGAGGAATCGTGGAACCGCAAGGCGGGGGCCACCGGCAAGGCCTGCGCCGATTGCCATGGCGAGGCGGGCGGCAGCATGAAAGGGGTGGCTGCGCGTTTCCCCGCATTCGATCCGTCCGCCGGCAAACTGATCAACCTGGACCAGCGCATCAACCTCTGCCGCACCGAACACCAGAAAGCGCCTGCCCTGCAGCTCGAGGGGCGCGAACTGCTGGCGCTGAGCGCCTACGTCGCGCGCCAGTCGCGCGGACTGCCGATAGAGATCCCGATTTCGGAGAAAACCAGGCCGTTCCTCGAAGCGGGTCGCGCGGCGTTCACCCGCCGCGTGGGACAGCTGAACCTTGCCTGCAGCCAGTGCCACGACGACAACTGGGGCAAATCGCTCGCCGGCAATCCGGTGCCGCAGGCGCATCCGACCGGCTACCCGATCTACCGGCTCGAGTGGCAGGGCGTGGGCTCGCTCGAGCGCCGGCTGCGCAACTGCATGATCGGCGTGCGCGCAGAGCCCTACGAGTACGGCTCGCCTGAACTTGTCGAGCTGGAGCTGTACCTGATGTGGCGCGCGCGCGGCATGAGGCTCGAGACGCCGGCGGTCCGGCCTTGAACGAAGACGCAGCGCGCGAGCGCCTGCAGGCCGGAGCGCGCCACCGCGACGCGGGCGAATCCGCCGAGGCACGGCGCTGCGCGGGGGAAGTGCTGGCGGCAGATCCCGGCAACGCAGAGGCAGCGGTCCTGATGGCGGCGCTGGCCGCCGACGACAACGATTTCGGAGAAGGGCATCGCTGGGTGCGGCGCGCCCTGGAAGCCGACCCGAAGGCCGCCGCATCGCATTACACGCTCGGGCGTCTCTACCAGGCGGCAGGCCGGCTCGCCGAGGCGGAAGCGAGCTACCTGCTCGCGCTGGATCTGGCGCCCGAATCCGCGAAAGCGCACAACAACCTCGGCTGCGTGCAGCACATGCTGGGCAAGCTGGACCTTGCAGTGGCGAGCTATCGGCGCGCGCTCGAGTTCGATCCGTCCCTGCCGCAGGCCAACCAGAACCTCGCTGCCATCACCTCCGACCCAGCGCAGGCCGAGAGCGCGATCGCCGGCTATCAGCGCCACCTGCAGCAGAACCCGGGCGATGCCGGGGCGCACAACAACCTCGGCAACGTCTTCCGCGAGCTCGGCCGGCATCGCGAAGCGCTGGCAAGCTTTGATGCGGCGATCCGGTGCGATCCGGAGCTGGCCGAGGCGCACTTCAGCCGCGCCCTGCAGTTGCTGACCGTCGGCCGTCTGGTCGAGGGCTGGAAGGAACACGAATGGCGCTGGAAAGTAAATGCGCTCGGCGCGCCCCGCATCTCGGGCAGAAAATGGCAGGGCGAGGACCTGGATGGCGGCACGCTCCTCCTGCATGCCGAACAGGGGATGGGCGACGCCCTGCAGTTCGCGCGTTACGCGACTCTCGCAGCCGCTCGATGCGGAAAGCTCGTGCTCGAATGCCAGCGTCCGCTCGCGCCGCTGCTCGGTACCCTGGCGGGCGTTTCCCGCGTGGTCCCGGAAGGCGATGCGCTTCCCCCGTTCGACGCGCAGCTTTCGCTGATGAGCCTGCCGAACGTGTTCGAAACATCGCTGCAGACGATTCCGTGGAGCGGACCCTATTTGCGCGCCGATCCGCAGCGCGCGAGCGAATGGCGCGGTCGCCTCGCGCGGGGTGCGCGCCGCCACGTTGGGCTGGTGTGGGCCGGGCGGCCGCAGCAAAGGAACAACCACAACCGCTCCATTCCCGTGGAAGCGCTCGCGCCGCTCGCTTCGGCGCGCGACATCGCTTTCTACAGCCTGCAAGTCGGGGAGGCCAGCCGGCAGGCTGCCGCCGCGCCGGGCGGCCTGAAAATGATCGATCTGACTGCCGGTATCCGCGACTTCGCCGACACGGCGGCGTTCGCCAGCAACCTTGATCTCCTGATCTCGGTGGACACTTCGGTCGCGCACCTCGCCGGAGCGATGGGCTTGCCGACGTGGCTCATCGCCGCCTACTCGGCCGATTGGCGCTGGCTCCTCGACCGGGAGGACTGCCCCTGGTATCCGTCGGTGAGAATATTTCGCCAGGCGTCGCCCGGCGCCTGGGCGGGCGTGATCGAGCGCGTCGCCGCGGCTCTGGCCTAGGGACTCCAGCCCAGCGAGCGTTTCACGGCCTCTCGCCAGCGCGCGAGCAGCGCAGCGGCTTCTTCGCGCGGCATGCCGGGCGTGAAGCGGCGATCCATCTGCCACTGCGCGGCGATCTCCTCGCGCGATTTCCAGACATCCGTCGCGAGGCCCGCGAGATATGCCGCGCCCAGCGCCGTCGTCTCGAGCACCTTCGGCCGCACCACCGGCACGCCGAGGATGTCGGCCTGGAACTGCATCAGCAGGTCGTTGGCCGCAGCGCCGCCGTCCACGCGCAATTCGGTCAGTTTCTGGCCCGAGTCCTTCTGCATCGCTTCCAGCAGGTCGGCGCTCTGGTAGGCGATCGATTCCAGCGCCGCGCGGGCCAGGTGCGCGCGTGAAGAGCCGCGCGTCAGGCCGACGATGGCGCCGCGCGCGTGCGGGTCCCAGTGCGGCGCTCCGAGCCCCGCGAAGGCGGGCACGATGTAGACGCCGCCGTTGTCGAGCACCTCGGAGGCCAATTTTTCGATGTCGGCGGCGGATTCGAAGAACTTCATCTCGTCGCGCAACCACTGCACTACAGCGCCGCCGATGAAGACGCTGCCTTCGAGCGCGTATTCCTTGACGGCGTCGCGCGCATCGACCGCGCGGCCGACCGTCGCTGCGGCGGTGCTGAGCAGACCGTTGGCGGACTGCACCACGCGTTCGCCCGTGTTCATGAGCATGAAGCAGCCCGTGCCGTAGGTGTTCTTCGCCATGCCGGGCGAGTGGCAGCCCTGGCCGAACAGCGCAGCCTGCTGGTCGCCCGCGACGCCGGTGATCGGTATCGGCGCGCCCAGCACCGTGGGCGCGATCATGCCGAAGGTGTGCGACGAGGGGTAGACGTCGGGCAGCATCGCCCGCGGCACGCCGATCAGCTGCAGCAACTCCGGGTCCCAGTCGCCCATGTGGATGTTGAACAGCATGGTGCGCGAGGCGTTGGTGGCATCGGTGACGTGTGTCTTGCTGTGCGAGAGGTTCCAGATCAGCCAGCTGTCCACCGTGCCGAAGGCGAGTTCGCCCAGTTCCGCGCGCCGGCGCGCGCCCGGCACGTGGTCCAGGATCCACGCTGCCTTGGTGCCGGAAAAGTAGGGGTCGAGCACCAGGCCGGTGCGCTCGCGCACCAGGCTCTCGGCGCCGACCTCCTTGAGTTCCGCGCAGCGCGCGGCGGTGCGCCTGTCCTGCCAGACGATGGCCGGGTAGATCGGCTGGCTGGTCTGCCGATCCCAGACCACCGTGGTTTCGCGCTGGTTGGCGATGCCGCAGGCGACGATGCTCTCGGCCTCGAGGCCCGAATCGCGCAGCGCCGCGCGCGCGACGTCGCGCTGCGACCGCCAGAGATCGTCCGGATCGTGTTCCACCCAGCCCGGCTGCGGGTAGTGCTGCTTGAATTCCTGCTGCGCGGAAGCGACCGGTCTGCCGGTGTCGTCGAAAATGATCGCGCGCGAGCTGGTGGTGCCCTGGTCGAGGGCGAGGACATGACGCATGTCAATGATTCTAGCAAGGGGGCCGATGCTAATATCCCCCGCTCGATGCGCTAGGGGAAAGCCGCGTGAAAATCCACGAATACCAGGGCAAAGAACTGTTCCGCAAATTCGGCATGGCCACGCCGCGCGGATTTCCGTGCTTCAGCGTTGACGAGGCGGTGGAGGCGGCGAAGAAACTCGGTGGCAGCGTCTGGGTGGTGAAGGCGCAGATCCACGCCGGCGGGCGCGGCAAGGGCGGCGGCGTCAGGGTCGCAAAATCGGTGGATGAAGTGCGCGAGAAGGCGAAGCAGATCCTCGGCATGCAGCTCGTGACCCACCAGACCGGCCCCGGCGGGCAGAAAGTGCGCCGGCTGCTGGTCGAAGAGGGCGCCGACATCGAGAAGGAGCTCTACATCGGCATGGTGGTGGACCGCGTCACGCAGCGCGCGGCGCTGATGGCTTCCTCCGAGGGCGGCATGGACATCGAGGAAGTCGCCGCGAAGACGCCGGAGAAGATCCACAAGGTTTTCATCGATCCCGGAACGGGCTTGCCGGAAAAAGACGCCTCGGCAGTGGCCGGAAAAATCGGCATCCCGGAAGCTTCAAGGCCGGAAGCGGTAAAACTGCTCCAGGCCCTCTACAAGTGCTTCGATGAAACCGACGCTTCGCTGGCGGAAATCAACCCGCTGGTCCTGACCGGCCAGGGCAAGGTGATCGCGCTCGACGCCAAGCTCAATTTCGACGACAACGCGCTGTTCCGCCATCCCGACATCGTCGCCATGCGCGACCTCGACGAGGAGGATCCGCTCGAGATCGAGGCCTCCAAATACGACCTGTCCTACATATCGCTGGACGGCAACATCGGCTGCATGGTGAACGGCGCGGGCCTTGCCATGGCGACCATGGACACCATCAAGCTGTTCGGCGGCGAGCCGGCGAACTTCCTCGACGTCGGCGGCGGCGCTACGGCTGAGAAGGTGACCGCGGCCTTCAAGATCATGCTTTCCAACCCGAAGGTGAAATGCATCCTGGTCAACATCTTCGGCGGCATCATGAAATGCGACACCATCGCCGCGGGCGTGGTCACGGCGGCACGCGAAACCAAGCTCTCGGTGCCGCTGGTGGTGCGCATGAAGGGCACCAACGAGGATCTCGGCAAGAAAATCCTCGTCGACTCCGGCCTGCCGATCATCTCCGCGGGCAACATGGGAGAGGCGGGGCAGAAGGCGGTCGCCGCGGTGAAAGGGGCCCGGTCATGAGCATCCTGATCAACAAGAACAGCAAGGTGGTCACGCAGGGGATCACCGGCAAGACGGGCCAGTTCCACACCCAGACCAGCCGCGCCTACGCCAACGGCAAGAACTGCTATGTGGCGGGCGTCAATCCGAAGAAAGCCGGCGAGAATTTCGAGGGCATTCCGATTTTTGCGTCCGTAAAGGACGCAAAAGCGAAAACTGGCGTGAACGTCTCGGTAATTTACGTCCCGCCGCCCTTTGCCGCCGCCGCGATCTGGGAGGCGGTGGAAGCCGACCTCGATCTGGCGATCTGCATCACCGAGGGCATCCCGGTGCGCGACATGGTCCACCTGCGCGAACGCATGAAGAAGGAAAAACGCAGGACGCTGCTGCTTGGGCCCAACTGCCCCGGCGTGATCACACCCGACGAACTCAAGATCGGCATCATGCCGGGCCACATCCATCTCAAGGGCCGTGTCGGCGTCGTGTCGCGCTCCGGCACCCTCACCTATGAGGCGGTAGGCCAACTCACGGAGCTCGGCATCGGCCAGTCCACCGCGGTCGGCATCGGCGGCGACCCGGTCAACGGCCTGAAGCACATCGACGTGCTGAAGATGTTCAACGACGATCCGGACACCGACGCGGTGATCATGATCGGCGAGATCGGCGGCTCCGACGAGGAGACCGCGGCGCAGTGGGTCAAGGGCAACATGAAGAAACCCGTGGTCGGTTTCATCGCCGGCGTCACCGCGCCACCCGGCAAGCGCATGGGCCATGCCGGTGCCATCATCTCCGGCGGCAAGGGCACGGCGCAGGAGAAGTTGGCGGTGATGGAGTCCTGCGGCATCAAGGTCACGAAGAATCCCGCGGAGATGGGCAAGCTGCTGAAATCCGTGCTCAAGTAATGCGGGATTTCCTGTCGGCGCGCTGGGCTGATTTCCTCGCCGCGCTGCAGAGCGCGGCGCGCGCCGATGCCGAACTGGCCGCGTTTTCGGCGAATGCGGATTGCCGGTTCCGGCTGTCCGCCGGCGCGCGCGCAGCTGATTTTGTCTTTGTTCCGGGCTCGCCGTTGGCCGTTTCAGAGTCGCATGCGGAAAATCCCTGTTTCGCGCTTGAAGCCCCCGCCGAAGTCTGGGCGAAGTTTTTTTCCTCTCCGCCCCCCGCGCCCTACCACGGCATTTACGCGATGAAGATGCGCGTACCGGAATTCAGGGTCACCGGCAGCGAACTCGCCCTGGCGCAGTCCATCTCCCTGGTGCGGCGCGTGCTCGAGATCGGGAGGTGCGTGGCGAACGGCGGTCATGGCCCCGCGGCGGGGAGGGCTCCGGTCGCAAAGGCCAGGACCAGGGAAGCGATCCGCGGCGGTTATGTCTGGATCGAATACGAAGGCCGGCCGAGCCGCATCTACTACGAGGAAGCGGGCGCAGGGCGCGATCTCCTTTGCCTGCATACCGCGGGGTCCGATTCGCGCCAGTTCTACAGGCTATTGAACGATTCCGGACTCGCTGCCGGATGGCGCATGGTGGCTTTCGACCTGCCCTGGCACGGGAAGAGCCTGCCGCCGGAGGGCGCGCCTCTCGGTGCCTGGGACCTGACCACGGAACGCTACGTCGAGGCGATCGAAGCGGTGATCAAGACGCTCGACTTGCGCCGCCCGGTGCTCCTCGGCTCGTCGATGGCGGGACAGATCTGCCTGGAGATGGCGCTGCGCTGGGGCGAGCGTCTGGGCGGGGTGATCGCCTGCGAGGCGAGCGAGCGCATCGCCGGCAGGGAAGTTCCCTGGACGCGCAATCCGCAGGTCAACGAATCCGCGTTCGTGCCCGAATGGGTGCACGGGCTGATGGCGCCGCAAAGCCCGTCCGAGCGCGCGCGCGAAGTTTGGTGGGAGTACTCACAGGGCGGCTACGGCGTGTTCTGGGGCGACATCCGCTTCTACGGACGGGAATGGGATGCGCGCGAGCGCGTCGGGCGCATCGACACCCGGAAATGCCCGGTGATCATGCTCACGGGCGAGTACGACTATTCCTGCACGCCGGAGATATCGCGCGCCACGGCGGCAAAGATTCCCGGCGCCGATTTCGAGGTGATGCGCGGCATGGGGCATTTCCCGATGGCGGAAAACCCGGAACTGTTTCTCGAGTACCTGCGCCCCGCCCTCGCGAAACTGCGCGACAGGTGATGCGGCGGTTCGCGGCCGATTTCGGCGGTACGTATGCGGCCAACGCGCTGGTCGCGTTCATTTTTGCCGCCACCGGCCCGGTGGCGGTGATCCTCGCGGTGGGCGCGCAGGGCGGGCTGACCGAGTCCGACATGTCGTCGTGGATCTTCGGCTCGTTTTTCGTCAACGGCCTGATCAGCATCGCCTTCTGCCTCGTCTACCGGCAGCCGCTGGTGTTCTTCTGGACCATCCCGGGCGCCGTGCTGGTGGGCCCGGCGCTCGGCCACCTGTCGTTCCCGGAAGTCATCGGCGCGTTCATCGCCTCGGGCGTGCTGATGCTGGCGCTGGGGCTCTCGGGCTGGGTACGGCGCTGCACCGAAGCGGCGCCGATGCCGATCGTGATGGCGATGGTGGCGGGCGTCTTCCTGCGCTTCGGCACCGGCCTCGTGCATGCGGTGCGCGACGACTTCGCCATCGCTGCGCCGATGGTGTTCGCCTTCATCGTGCTGTCTTTCTCGAAAAAACTCGGACGCATGCTGCCGCCGGTGATCGGCGCCCTGCTGGTCGGAGCCCTGTGCATTTTCTTGCTGCATAAATTCAGCTCCGGCGACGCCGCATTGCTCAATCTCAGGCTCCCAAACCTTTACCTGCCGGCATTTTCCTGGCAGGCAATGATCGAGCTGGTGGTGCCGCTCGCCATCACAGTGCTGGTGGTGCAGAACGGCCAGGGCTTCGCCGTGCTGACCGCGGCGGGCCATAAGCCGCCGATCGACGCCATCGCCGCGGCCTGCGGCGCGGGCTCGATAGTCACCGCGTTCGTGGGTTCGGTTTCCACCTGCCTTACCGGACCGGTCAACGCCATCATTACGTCGTCCGGCGAGCGGCAGCGGCACTACACCGCGGGCGTCGTCGTCGGCATCCTCGCACTCGGCTTCGGCCTGCTGTCTCCCGTCTTCACGCGGCTGCTGCTCTCGACGCCGCCCGCGTTCATCGCCGCGCTCGGCGGCCTGGCAATGCTGCGCGTGCTGCAGACCGCGTTCGGCGCCGCTTTCGGCGGCAAGTTCGTGCTGGGCGCGCTGGTGACGTTCCTGGTGACGGTGGCCGACGTGCCGATCTTCAACGTCGGCGCGGCGTTCTGGGGCTTGGTGCTAGGGTTCGCGGTTTCCTGGCTGCTGGAGCGCAGCGACTTCAGGCGTTAGGTCCCGCGAGATCCGGCTCGCCGCAGTGCCTGAGTATCTCGGCGCGCACCGCATCGCGCAGTTTCACCGCCGCCGCCCAGTCATCGCCCTCGGGCGCAATCGGCGCGCCGATGGTTAGCGTCACTGCGGCGCGGCGCAGGTACCAGGTGCCGTCGCGCAGCACCGAGCGGATGCCGCGCAGCGCTACCGGCACCACCGGGATGCCGGCCTGCACCGCGGCCTGAAAAGCGCCGGTGCGAAAGCCCATCAGCCCGGTATTGCGCTTGAGCGTGCCTTCCGGAAACACGATCAGCGATACGCCGCGCTTCGCCGCCCCGGCAAGCTCCCCCGCATGCTCGGTACTCTTGGCGAGGTCGAAGCGCTCGATGAACTGCGTGCCGAACCCCGACAGCAGCGCGCGCATGAGGAAGTTGTCCTGGAATTCGCGCTTGGCGACGAAGGCGTAGCCGCGGTACTCGAGGATCGCCAGCAGCACCAGCGCGTCGAGATAGCTGGTGTGGTTGACCGCCAGCACGGCCGGGGTCTTTATCTCCAGATGTTCTTTGCCCCTGACCGCAACCGGGATGCCTGACAGGACCAGGAACCATTTCGAGACGGTTTTTCCAACTGTCCAGCACGCTCTTATCGGCAGGAGAAGCGCCGCAAAAAACGCGAACGGAATTAGCGCGGCGAATACCGCGTAGGCGCGCAGCGCGAACAACGCACCGCCGATCGCGCGCAGGCCGCGGCGCAGCTGCGGCGCGGCGCCGGCCAGCATCAGGCGGGCGAACTGCAGCCATACCGCGCCACCGGTCACTGCGGCGGGTCCGCGCTCGTAGAATTCGCGGGCGGCATTGCGCCGTATTTTTCCGCTGGAAGTCTTCGGCACGGTGGCGGGCGGCGCCAGCACGATGTCGTCGGCCGGCGCGCCGATCAGTCCCACCGCCAGTTCGTTGATCATGCGTTTCAGATCTTCGTGGCGCGACGGATCCCGGTCCTTCATTTCCGCGAGCACCACCACGCGCTCCGTGCCGCTCGCGGCGTCCCTGCTGCCGAACACCGCGACGCAGCCGCGCCGCACGCCGGCGAGATCCCCCACCGCCTGTTCCAGCTCGTAGGGGCTGATGTTGCGCCCGCCGCGGATGATGATGTCCTTCTCGCGGCCGGTCAGGTACAGCGTCCCTTCGGAAAGGTAGGCGCGATCGCCGGTATTGACCCAATCGCCGCCGCCGAACAGCGCCTTCGTCGCCTCCGGGTTGCGGTAGTAGCCCGAGGTGGACGACGGGCCGCGGAACTGCAGCTGTCCTTCCTGCCGGTCGGGCAGCTCGAGTCCCGCGGCGTCCACCACCCGGATGTCGTGGCCCGGAATCGGCGTGCCGCAGCCGATCACGATCAGCGGCGAAGCGTCTTCGGCTCTTGCCTCGATGGCCTCGCCCGTACGCGTGAAGCGCTCGCGGTCGAGGCGGTCGGCGCGCCACGGCGTGCCCGGCACGGTGATCGCCACGCCCACCGAGGACTCGGCCAGGCCGTAGGAGGGAGACAGGCAGTTCTTGCGCAGTCCGTACCTGCCGAAGCGCGCCTCGAACTGCACGATGGTGTCCGGGCTCACCGGCTCGGCGGCGTTGAAGGCGAAGCGCCAGGAGGAGAGGTCGATGCCTTCCATGTCCTCGTCCGGAATGCGGCGCAGGCACAGTTCGAAGGAAAAATTCGGGCCGCCGGACATGGTGCCGCGATGGCGGTGGATCGCGCGCATCCAGCTCGAGGGCCGCGACAGGAACGCGAGCGGCGACATCAGCACCGTCGGAAAGCCGAGTACGAGCGAGGCGAAGTTGGCGCCAATCAGGCCGAGGTCATGATAGAGCGGCAGCCAGCTCACGAACACGTCCGCGGGGTTGGCGCTCACCGCCGCGCCCATGGCGCGCACATTGGCCATCAGGTTGGCGTGCGACAGCACCACGCCCTTGGGGCTGCCGGTGCTGCCGGAGGTGTACTGCAGGAAGCCGGTTTCTCCGGGCTTGCCGTGCACCGGCCTGAAGTCCTTTCCGGACGCGGCATTCAATTCATCCGGAACCAGGATCAGGTTCAGCGATTCCACCTGCGCGCGCAGCAGCCAGGCGAGCGGCTTGGCCTCGGGAACGGTGATCATGATCGCCGCGCCGGCGCTCCTGAGGATGCCGACGTGGCGCTTCATGTGGTCTTCGATCGTCGTCAGGCGCGCGGGTGGATACAGCGGCACCGGCACGCCGCCCGCGAGCAGCACGCCGTAGAATGAATACAGGTATTCCTTGCAGGTCGGCAGCATGATCGCGACCATCTGCCCGTGCCGCAGGCCCGACTCGGCGAGGCGCGCTGCGTAGCCCATGGCGCCGTCCCAGAGCGCGCGGTAGCTGAGCGGAAACTCCTTCTGCTCCTCGTACATGTGCACCGTCAGCCGGTCCGGCTGGCGCTCGACGTGGTAGGCGAGCGCTTCGGTCAGCGTGCGTGCCTGCGCGTCGGACGGCGCACGCACGCTCTCCGCCTGCGCCAGGCTTGCTACTTTGCTGTCGGCAACATGCGGCGCGTGGCCGGCGGAAGAAAGGAGAAAACGCAGCAGGTCGCGCGGCGTTTCGCTGGTCGCCAGCGCCTGCTCGGGCAGGCTGGCGCCGAACTCCTTTTCCAGGCGCAGCACGAGTTCGACGCGCGCCAGGCTGTCCAGCCCAAGATCTTTTTCCAGCGAACTGTCGAGCGCGGCGTGCGGTTCGACGTGCGGCCGCGCTTCCTTCGCGACGGCGGCGACCACGGCCAGCAGCGCTTCGGGTGCAATCCGTTTTGGAGCCTGATCCATGCGTCGCGGCGAGTGTAGACCAGTCCGCGGTACAGGGGGACGCGCCGCATCGCCCCGTCGCTAGATGCCGAGGTAGGCCGCCTGTACTTGTTTGTTGTTTGCCAGTTCCGCGCTGGTGCCGTGCATGATCACCGCACCGCCTTCCAGCACGTAAGCCCTCTGCACCAGTCCCAGCGCGCGGCTGACGTTCTGCTCCACCAGCAGGATCGCCGTGCCCATCTTGTGGATCTCGGCGACCTTCTCGAAGGTGACGTCGCACATCACCGGCGCCAGGCCGAGCGACGGCTCGTCGAGCATCAGCAGGCGCGGCTTGAGCATCATGCCGCGGCCCACCGCCAGCATCTGCTGCTCGCCGCCGCTCATGGTGCCGGCCAGCTGCTTGCGGCGCTCGGCCAGGCGCGGAAAGATGCCGTAGACGAGATCGAGCGAGCGGGCTCGGGCCGCTTTTGCGCGCGGCGCGTAGGAACCGATCTCGAGATTTTCATTCACCGTCATTTCCGGAAACACCTGGCGGCCTTCCGGCACATGGGCGATGCCCAGTTCCGTGATCCTGTGCGGCGGCAGCGCAGCGAGATCCTGCCCGAGGAAGGTGATGCTGCCGGCGGTCAGCTTCACCAGGCCGGAAATGGTCCGCAAGGTGGTGCTCTTGCCCGCACCGTTCGTGCCGAGCAATCCGACCGCCTCGCCTTCGCCGACGCTGATGGTGACATCCCGGATCGCCGGCACCTTGCGGTAGGACGCGCTGACGCCGCTCAACTCGATCATGGCGCCGTTCCCGCGGGAGCCCGCACATAGCCGGAGCCGAGATAGGCACGGATGACTTCCGGGTTTTCGACGATCTCCTTCGGGCTGCCCTCGGCGATCTTCTGCCCGTGGTCGAGCACCACGATGTGCCTGGCGAGCGCCATGATGGCGCGCATCAAGTGCTCCACAATGACGATGGTGAGGCCGCGGCCGGACAGCTTGCCGACCAGGGCGACGGCCTGATCGACCTCCGCGGGATTGAGGCCCGCCATCACCTCGTCCAGCAGCAACAGCCGCGGCTGTGTCGCCAGTGCGCGCGCCATTTCCAGGCGACGCTGGTCGATGGTCGTCAGATCGCGCGCCGCGGTCTTTTCGCGCGCCGACAGGCCCACGAAGTCGATGGCCTCGCGGGCTTTCTCGCGCGCCGCGCCGGGACTTCGGTCATGCAGGAATGCGCCGGTCATCACGTTGTCGAGCACCGTCATGCCGCCGAACGGCTTGGCCACCTGGAAAGTACGCGCAAGGCCGTGGGCGCAGACGTCATGCGGCCGCCGGCCGACCATCTCCCGGCCGAATGCGGACACCGAGCCCGCGTCGGGCCGGTGGAAGCCCATGATCAGGTTGAACGCGGTGGTCTTGCCGGCGCCGTTCGGGCCGATCAGCGCCAGGGTCTCGTTTTCACGCACGGTGAAGCTGACGTCCTGAACGGCGCGCAGGCCGCCGAAGCGCTTGTTCAGGTTCTGGATGACGAGGGCGTCGGCCATGGCGTCAGGCCTTCGCTGGCCGGGCGCGGCGGCGCGCGTAAACCTCGGCGACATAACCCATGATGCCGGTCGGCTTCCACAGGATCACCGCCATCAGGATCAGGCTGTACACGGTCAGCTGGACGCCGCCGATCGAATTGCCGAGCCAGCTCTGCAGCAGGGCCGAGGTGGTCTCCAGCAGCACGGTGCCGATCAGCGGCCCCCAGAGCGTGCCGACGCCGCCCACGATGGAGACCAGCGCGGCCTCGATCGAGACGCTGAAGTTGAACGCCGTCTGCGGGTCGATGAAGTAGATGTACTGCGTGTAGAACGTGCCCGCCAGCGCGGTCAGAAAAGACGAAATCATGTAGATGTTGCGCTTGACGCGCGCCACATTGATGCCGACAGCTTCGGCGGCGTCCTCGTCCTCGCCGATGGCGACCAGGTAATATCCGATGCGCGAACGCTCGACCCACGCGGTGATCGCCAGCGCGGCGGCGAGCAGGCCGAGCACGATGTAGTAATACGGGGCCTTCCCCTCGAACTGCATCATCAGCGGCGCGTCGCCGAAATTGGGGATCGTCGTGCCTTCGGCGCCCCAGGCGAAATCGCGGAATTTGAGGAAGACCAGCATCAGGACCTGCGCGGTCGCGATGGTGGCGATGGCGAAGTACGGCCCGCGCAGGCGGAAGCACAGCCAGCCGATCGGCAGGCTGGCGAGCATCCCCACCACGCCGCCGGCGGCCATGCCGATCCACGGCGAGATACCGAGGTCGATCTGCAGCAAAGTAGAGGTGTAGGCGCCGAGCCCGAAAAAAGCGGCATGGCCGAGCGAAAGCTGCTTGGCGTAGCCGCCCAGCAGATTCCAGGCGGTGCCGATGAAGGCGAACAGCAGGATGCGGATGAGGATGTCGATCGCGAACGCGTTTTTGATCACCAGGGGCAATGCCACCATCACGACGATCGCTATGGCGAGCACGAGGCCGCCCCAACCCCGAAGCTGCATCAGCGCCGCCCCCCGCCGGCAAGGCCGCTCGGCCGCACGGCGAGCGTGGTGAGCAGCAACACGAAGACGACGATCAGGCCGGAATCGGCGCCGATGAACTGGATGCCGAGCGATTCGGCGACACCCATCAAAAGGCTGGCAATCAAGGCGCCGATGACATTGCCGAGCGTGCCGAGGACCACCGCGACGAAGGCCATCAGCACGAAAACCTGCCCGACCAGCGGATAGGCGGGATAGAACGGCATCAGCAGCGAACCTGCCGCGCCCGCCAGCGCCAGCGCGATGCCCAGCGCGACGGCGAAGACGCGGTTGGGGTTGATGCCCATCAATTGCGCGACGTCGCGGTTCTGCGAGGCCGCGCGCATGGCCTTGCCGAGATCCGTGGTGTGCAAAAACACCCAGAGACCGCCGCTCAGCACCATCGCCAGCACGAAGGCGATCAGCTTAGCGACCGGGACGATGAGCCCGCCGAGATGGAAGACCTCATCCGAATACGAAGTGTGAACCGTGCGGTAGTTCGCGGTGAACAGCATCAGCGCGAGATTGAGGATGAGCAGCGACAGCGCAAAGGTCAGGAAAATCTGGGGCAGGTCGTTCAGCCCCAGGACCCTGCGGATCAGGAAGTGCTGCACCAGCACGCCGATGACGAACAGTGCCGGCATCGACACGAGCAGCGAGACGACCGGATCGATGCCGAATTGCGTGGCCAGGAAGTAGCTGATGTACATGCCGATCATCACGAATTCGCCCTGGGCGAAATTGACGATCTTCACCACGCCGAAGATCAGCGTGACGCCGATGCTCACCAGCGCGTAAACCCCCCCGATCAGCAGGCCGTTGATGACGGCCTGGGCCACGATCTCGAGCAAAGCGGGCGCCGGGGCTCAGATCTTCATCAGCGGGGCGCGCGAGTCTTCTTTCGGGAAGACGCTTGCCAGGTCGCCGTTCTGCCACTGCACGCCGACCGGATGGCCGTAGATGTTCTTGCCGTCGGGCCCGAACTTCACCTTGCCGCCTGGCGCCATGGCCGCGTAGCCCTTCGAGACGTCGAGCGTGGACAGCGCGTCGCGCACCTTTTGCGGATCGCGCGACGCCGCCCGTTCGAGCGCATCGGCCAGCATGAACGTCTGCGCCACGAGGCCCCCCGCATATTCGAAGATGAATTCCCCGGTGCGCTTCCTGTATTCGGTGTTCACCCTCTGCGCGTCTGCGCTGACATCGTGGTTCCAGTGCGCGACCCCGAGCAAGCCTTCCGCCAGCTTGCCGACGTTCTTGTAGAAGTCCGGGATGACGAAGCCGCCCGAGCCGCCGTTGATGGCGACGTTGAGGCCGACCTGCTTGACCGTGCGGATGATCAGGATGAGGTCATTGAGGTACGACACCGAGAACAGCGCGTTGGCGCCCGAGGCCTTCACCTTGTTGATGAGCGGACTGGCGTCGGTGAAGCCGGCCGAATACGGCTCGAACATCACGATCTCGACGCCTTCGCCCGGTGCGAGTTCCTTCAGGCCGTTCGAGGTGGAGGTGCCGAACGCGGTGTTTTCGAAGATCACCGCCACCTTCGGCTTGTCGCCGACCAGCTTCGCCATCTGGAGCTGGGCCTTGGCGAATTGCGAAGCGCGCGCAAAAGGCGTGAAGGTGTAGGTCCGGCCCTTGTTGAGCTGATCGGTGCTGGAACCAGTGATGATCGGCATCTTCGCGCGTTCGCACACTTCGCTTGCGATCAGCGTGAGCGCGGAAGCATAGCAACCGTGGATCGCGGACAGCTTGTTGCCGGAGATCAGCCGGTCGGTTTCCGTGCGGGTGACGGTGGTGTCGCTCTGTACGTCGGACATGATCAGGTTGAGGGGGGCGCCGCCGAGCGATTTGATACCGCCCGCGTTGTTGACCATCTCGACCGCGAGCTTGGCGGCGGCCACGCAGCCCTGCCCGATCTGCGCCATGCTGCCGGTAGAGGGGTAGAGCGCGCCGATGTTCACCGGGTCCGCCGCAAAGCCCCTGAGCGGGTATGGGCCGAATGCGGCGGCGGCGAGCGCGCCGCCGGTCTTGACGAGAAACTTTCTGCGGCTGTTCGGTCTAGTCAGTTTTCGCATTTTCCTTCCTCCTGGTTGCGATAGTTTCGTGCAGTTTAGCGGCCACTCTTTTGTTTGCAGGATTGTAGTGTAAATTGTATACTATTTTCGATGCCCGGCAAATCTTCCACCGCGGCGGCCGGCGCGATCTCCGCGCGGCTCGAGGAGGATATCGTTCTCGGCCGCCTCCAGCCGCGCGAGCGCCTGGTCGAGCAGGACCTGGCGGACCGCTTCGCCACGCACCGCGCGGCGGTGCGCCAAGCATTGTTCGATCTCGACAAGAAGGGGTTGATCGAGCGCGTGCCGAATCGCGGCGCCCTGGTACGCGATCTTTCCCCGGACGACGTGCGCCAGATTTATGCGGTGCGCGAGGAACTGGAATCGATGGCGGCGCGCATCATCCCGCTCCCGGTGGCCGCCGCCGATATCGAGCGGCTGGAGGCGATCCAGAAAGTCCATAGCCGGGCGGTGGCGGCGGCGGATTTCAGGGGCGTGTTCTACAGCAACCTTGAATTTCATCGCGCCCTGTTCGGTCTATGCGGCAATCGTTACCTGATCGATTCCATCGAGCTGCTCGCGCAAAAGGCCTACGGCATCCGTTCGTGGTCGAACACGATTCCGGAATATCTGCAACGCGTAAGGCAGGACCACCTTGACATGATTGCCGCACTCAGACGCGGCCGACGCGCGGAGTTGGTGCGACTGTGTCGACGCCACCTGGCGCCTTCCCGAGATGTCTATATAAGCGCATATTTGCAGCGTTTTGGCGAGAAATCGCAGCGAAATAAACGTTGACCGTGAGCAAGTGGGTCTGGATCATGATCTGAGGACCTTGCCCGCAGCAGCGCCGGTCAGCTTGCCGTTTTCCCACGTCACCGCACCGTTCACGACCGTGTATTCGATGCCCTGCGAGCGCATCACCATGCGCTTGGCGCCGCCGGGCAGGTCGTAGCGCCGCTCCGGGCGCCCGAGCGAGCCGACCGTCGCGGGATCGAAGATGGCGATGTCCGCCGCTAGGCCCGGCTGCAGCCGGCCGCGATCCTTGATGCCGAAGAAGTCCGCGGGGTCCGAGGTCATCCGGCGCACCGCTTCCTCGAGCGTGAGCACCTTCTTTTCCCGCACCCAGGTCCCAAGCATGTAGGTCGGGTAGCCCGAGTCGCACAGCATGTCGAGGTGCGCACCGCCGTCGCCCAGGCCGAGCAGCATCGCCGGGTTGTTCAGGATCTCGGCCATGCGGTCGACACGGTTGTTGAACGAGGTCATGGTGAACTCGTTCTCCAGGTCGTCCGCCACCGTGAGGTCGAGGAAGGCATCGACGCCGTCTTTGCCCTGCGCCAAGGCGACTTCGGCAACTGTTTGCCCTTCCCATTTTTTCAAATTTGAAGATCTGACTTCGTGAACAGTAATGCGCCCCCAATTGCCGAACGCGGCAGGACGCTTCAGTTCCTCCCGGAATTGATTCCTGAAAGCCGTATCCCGGTAGACGGCGGCCTGCGCGGCCTTGGATTTGTCCTCGAAGACGCGTTTCCACGACGGGAAGGCGGCGAAGGAGAAGGGGTTGCGCATGTTGATCTCGCGCGTCAGCGGCAGCGGCGAGGTCTGCGGCCGCGCGCCGCGCGCGATCATCGGCGCGGCCTTGCGCAGCGAGGTGCGCACCGCTTCCGAGATGTCGTCGCGGTCGAACATGGCGATGAAGGTGATCGGCCGCGCGCTCTCGGTGAGCATGAAATCGAGCAGTTCGAGTTCGGGATCGTCCATCACGCCGATCTGCTTGGTCATGGCGATCTCGATCGAGCCCTTGCACCGCTCGCGGAGCGCGTTGCAGTAGGCCTTCAGTTCCTCGCGGCTGGCGTTGCGGCAGGCGAGCGGCCGGCCGGCGTAGCCCATGTGCTGGTTCAGCAGCGTGCTGGAGAAGCCGAAGGCGCCGGCATCCATCGCCTCGCCGAGCAATTTTTTTATCTCGTTCAGTTCGACGGCGGAGGCGGCGCGCTCCATCGAGGCTTCGCCCATCACGTAGTGGCGAAACGGCGTCAGCGGCGCGAGGAAGGCGAGGTTGAGCGAAGGCTTGCGCGCGGCGGCGGCGTCCATGAACTGCGGAAAGCTCTCCCAGTCCCAGGTGATGCCTTGGTCGAGCACCTCGAAAGGGATCGCCTCCACGTTCACGAGGTCGCGCATCGCGATTCCGCGCGTCTCGGGACGGCAGGGCGCGATGCCCACGCCGCAGTTGCCCATTACCACCGACGTCACGCCGTGCCAGGAGGAGGGCGTCAGCGCGCCGTCCCAGCAGATCTGCGCGTCGTAGTGGGTATGCGGGTCGATGAAGCCGGGCGCCACCGCCAGGCCGGAAGCATCGATGACTCTGCTGGCTTTTTCTTGAAGTTGTTCTCGAATGGAAAAAATCTTTCCATTCAAAATCCCGACATCGGCCCGTCTTGCCGGCGCGCCGGCGCCGTCGATGACAAGGCCGTTCCTGATGAGGAGGTCGATGGGCATGGGTTGCATCGCAGTCTAGCGCGGCACATGCGCGTTTGGAATGGGTGGGATGCGCGCCTGTATTGTTGCGTCGCGTGTAGACTCCACCGATGCCTGCGACGACGGTGTTCGGCAGCGAAAAGCTCTCGGTAATCGACTACCGCTGCACGGCAAGGCCGGGCGACAAGCCGTTCGTCGAGTCGCACCGGTACTTCTCTGTCGCCTACGTGCGCAAGGGCAGCTTCGGCTGCCAGGCGCGCGGCGAAGCCCACGATCTCGTCGCCGGATCGCTGATGGTCGGCTACCCGGGCGACGAATACATGTGCACGCACGACCACCACGTCTGCGGCGACGAATGCCTGGCGTTCCATTTCTCGCCTGAACTCGCGGAGTCGCTCGGCAGTGCCGCGGAGCCATGGCGGGCAGGTGCCGTGGCGCCGTTGCCCGAACTGATGGTGCTGGGCGAGTTGGCGCAGGTGGCCGCGGAAGGCCGGAGCGATCTAGGGGTAGACGAGGTCGGGATGTTTTTGGCTTTCCGTTTTTTGAAGATCCTTGGAACACGAAAAAATTCGAAGGCAAATAGGATTGATCGCCGCCGCGCGGTCGAATCCGCGCTCTGGCTCGATGCCAACTCCCATCAGCAAGTGGATGTCGACGCTGCCGCGAAGGAAGCAGGATTGAGCCCGTTCCACTATTTACGCCTGTTTTCCCGTGTGCTCGGCGTGACGCCGCACCAGTATCTGGTGCGTTCGCGGCTGCGCCACGCGGCGCGCCTGCTGGCGGACGAAGAACGTTCCATTACCGATATAGCGCTCGACGTGGGTTTCACCGACCTGTCCAACTTCGTGCGTACCTTCCATCGCGCGGCTGGCGTTTCGCCGGGGGGTTTCCGGCGCGCGGCCAAGGGCGACCGCAAGATTTTCCAAGAACGGCCGGCCGCGCCCGCCTAGGATGACCTCCTCGCAACGAGGAGAACCATCATGTACGACCATATCGGATTGAAAGTGAAGGACATGAAGGCGGGCGTCTGCTTCTACACGGCGGCGCTCGCGCCGCTCGGTCATGTGCCGGGTTCCAGCGGTGACACGTATGCAGGTTTCGGCCCCAAGGACGCCCCGGCGCTCTGGCTGCATCTGTACGAAGGAAAGGCGGGGCCGGGTGCGCACCTCGCGTTCAAAGCCAAGGACCGCGTCGCCGTGGACGCCTTCCACAAGGCGGGGCTCAAGGCCGGCGGCAAGGACAACGGCAAGCCCGGCCTGCGCAAGGACTACAGCCCCGACTACTATGCTGCGTTCCTCCTCGACCCCGACGGCAACAACGTCGAAGCGGTCTGCTTCAAATAGCCATGGCTTCTATCCACAAGGAAATCCGCCTCGCCGCGCGCGCCGAAGACGTTTGGGACGCGGTGCGCGATGTCGGCAACATCCACCAGCGCCTGTGCCCCGGCTTCCTCAGCGATTGCCGCATGGACGGGCCGGACGCGCGCATCGTCACCTTCGGCAACGGCATGGCGGTGAAGGAACTGATCATCGATGTCGACGACGAGATGCGTCGTGTCGCCTGGTCCGCGCTCGGCGGACGGACGACGCACTACAATGCTTCGATGCAGATATTTCCCGAGGGCGACGGCTGCCGCGCGGTATGGATCGCCGACCTGCTGCCGCACGATCTGGCCGGCGCGATCGCGGGGATGATCGACCAAGGCCTGGCGGCGATGAAGAAAACGCTGGAGCGGAAAGCTGCTTAAGCCTTCGGCGGCTTGATTTCTTCCAGCCGGTCGGTGGCAGGCGGCGGCGTGCGCGACAGCGCGGCGATGTCGGCGCGCAGCGCGGGTGTCATTTCGATGCGCACGGAGTTCAGCGAATCCTGCAGCTGTTCGAGGCTGCGCGCGCCGATGATGGGCGCGGTTACGGCGGGGTGGGCGCCAACCCATGCCACGGCGGTGCTGACGGGGTGCAGGCCTTTCTGCTTGCAGAAGGTCACGAACTTGTCGGCGACTTCGAACATCCATGGCTCGCCATAGCGCGCTTGGTACATCTTGTTGGTTTTGAGGCGCCCGCTCGCCTTGCCGGAGTATTTGCCGGAGAGCAATCCGGCGCCGGCAGGG
>Ga0209579_10001358_pt1 | contig 20388 bp, 19 predicted proteins | sample Coa_R1_2_FD_187152 | JGI IMG/M metagenome (GOLD analysis project Ga0209579, IMG submission 187152) | Surface soil microbial communities from Centralia Pennsylvania, which are recovering from an underground coalmine fire - Coalmine... | ecosystem: Environmental > Terrestrial > Soil >... | reverse complement strand
GTTTTGCTCTGCGTAATAATAGATGTCCCACTTTTCAATGCGCGCGCGCAGATCGGGATTTTCGCGCAGCCGTTTGAGTGTTTTGTTATGAGGCATCCCCTTGGCAACGAGCCATAATTTACGAAAAGCCTCAGATTGCTCTTCTTCCTCTTCTTTATTCAGTTTGCGCTCGCGAGGAGTTTCTTCAAGGAAGCCGAATTTTTCCAATACTTTACGTCCTTCCGTTGCTAAGCGATTGCATAGATCGCGCTGATGCCGGACGAGATGGGAGACATCGTCTTTGAGCTCATCATATTTTTGGCGGGAAACGGATGAGGGTCCAGAAATGATCAGAGGCGTGCGCGCCTCGTCTATCAAAATAGAGTCCACTTCATCGATAATGGCAAAATAATAGCCGCGCTGGCATTGGTCTTCTTTGCTTTGGACCATAGAATTATCGCGCAAGTAGTCGAATCCGAATTCAGATGCGGTCCCATAAACGATATCTGCGGCATAGATGCTTTTGCGGGCATGGTGCGGTGTTTGGCTGGTCAAAGCGGCGACGTTGAGCCCAAGCCAGCGGAAGATAGTGCCGACCCATTCGCAGTCGCGCTGCACGAGATAATCATTGACAGTGACGAGATGGACGGGCTGTCCCGTCAATGCATTTAAATATAAGGGCAGTACCGCAGTGAGCGTCTTTCCTTCGCCGGTTTGCATTTCTGCAATCGCGCCGTAATGCATAGCGATAGCGCCCACGATCTGGACATCATAGGGGATCATGTCCCATTTTTGATCATAGCCAGAAACATGGACATCGGTCCCGCACAGTCTGCGGCAGACATTTTTGACGGTCGCGTAGGCTTCGGGAAGCAGTTGATCGAGTGTTTCTCCACGTTCTAAGCGTTCTCGAAATTCTACCGTTTTATGGCGCAGTGCTTCATCGGACAAAGAGTTCAGACTCTCTTCCAAGCGATTCACCTGAGCGACGATTTTCCAATATTTATTGAGCAGACGCCCCTGCGCTGTGCCGAATACTTTTTTAAAAAAACCAAACATGCCAAACGACCTAAATTATAAATGTCTCCCCACAAGGCTAAGGGGTATGAGAAATTAAATCAAAGGATGTAAACAGTGTAGCATAATTCGATATTTTTTTATGCATGTTTAGTCTTTAAAAATAGTAAAAAAATCTTTAATTCACTAAAACTTTAACTTTACCGATACTTAGGCTCAATGAATGCACTGCAAAGGTTGTCTGCTTTTCGGGAAAAATGCTATAATTCGCAGGTAAAGAATATGGAATCGAATGATTATACCCAAACAACTTAAAAAATTGGTTTTTGACCGCGTCAGCTTTGCCACGGCTTTTTTGCCAAAGGCTCTCGCCGTGTCTATTAGCACTGCCGCTCGCCTTTGGCAAAAAAGCCGTGGCGCTTCCTTGTCAAATTCCCATTTTTTTAAGTTGTTTGGGTATAAGAGTTTCGTAGGCCTATTTTTCTTTTTTATTGTAGCTGCATATGGCCATGCAGCCATTATAATCCCTGAATCTTCTCTGGAAGAGCCCAAGAACATCCTTCAAGGCGTCGATGAGATCAACGCGATGAATCACCTGATGGAAAGTACTGCCCATCAACTCGAAGTGCAAAAACAGATGCGCCAGTTGATGGTAGATTTTCAAAGGCAAAAAGAAGAATTTATTCAGGGCAATCAGACCAAGGCACATGCTGCTGAGATGGTGCGGACCGCCAGACAAATTTATGAGACGATCACCGCGCATCATTTGCAATATCTCTTTTCCAAAGAATATCTCGATGAGTTATTGTTTTTCTCCTCCATTGCAGGAAAAAACAAGATGAAAAATGCGTGACATGAACGAAATCGTCTACATTGATCGTAGGACGAAACAGAGAAAAACAGAAAAGATCTACGGGCATCTGTTTCTCAAGATGTTTTATGGAGAAGGTTTTTTTTCTCGGTTGTTTTTCCATACTGTTCTTCCTTTTATGGCACGCATTTCTTTTTTTTCGCGCCTTTATGGTTTTTTTCAAAAAAGCACTCTAAGTCGCTTCAAGGTTTGTCCTTTCATCGAAACATTCCATGTCGATGCCGAGGAATTTTTAGATCCTGTAGAATCTTTCAGATCTTTTAATGATTTTTTCATCCGCCGGTTGAAACCGCATGCGCGTCCTATTGTCCCTGGCGATGAAAAAGCCATACTGCCTGCAGATGGGCGCTATCTCGTTTTTGAGAACATCAGCACTGTCGATGGCTTTCTGGTCAAAGGACAGAAATTTTCGCTCGTTGAATTGCTAGTGGATGAGGAATTGGCCAAGCGCTACGCAGATGCTTCCATGGTGATTGCGCGGCTCTGTCCCACTGACTATCATCGTTTTCATTTTCCTTGCGAATGCGTCCCTGGACCTGCCCATTTGATCAACGGCCCTCTTTTTTCTGTGAATCCTTTGGCTTTACGAAAAAACATCCATTTTCTCAGTGAAAATAAGCGCATGGTCTCCTGTTTGGAAACCACGCATTTTGGATCTGTTTTGTACATCGAAATAGGAGCCACCTGTGTCGGAACGATCCATCAGACATATACTGCGGGTTTTCCTGTGGCAAAAGGTGATGAGAAGGGATACTTCTCTTTTGGCGGTTCTTGCATCATTTTGCTTTTCGAAGCGAAAAAAATCGTATTCGATCCCGATCTTATCGAGGCTTCTTCGCAGAAGATCGAGACGCTCGGACTCTTCGGCCAATCTTTAGGGATTAGACCTCTTGCAACTGACTACAGATAGGGCATGCTTTGCTGTCATGTCCGCGCGCGGGACAATATTCTCTTGCGAAATAGATGATCTGCAGATGCACTTTATTCCAGGAGTTTTTGGGAAAGAGCTGTTTTAAATCGGCCTCGGTCTGTTTGACGGAAGATCCATCGCTTAAACCCCAACGTTGGGCGCAGCGATGGATATGCGTGTCCACGGGAAAAGCGGGTTTGTGAAATGCTTGGGACATCACGACAGATGCTGTTTTATGGCCAACACCGGGCAACTGTTCTAGATGTACAAAGCTGGCAGGGACCTCGCCGTGATGTTTTTCCAACAAAATTTTAGAAAGATGCCAAATCGCTTTAGCTTTCGTCGGCGCCAGTCCGCAGGGGCGAATGATCTCTTGGATCTCATCTATAGAAAGCGCGATCATTTGTTTGGGAGTAGAGGCTTTAGCAAATAGGAGAGGAGTGATGAGATTGACTCTTCGGTCCGTGCTCTGAGCCGAGAGAAGAACCGCAATAAGAAGGGTATACGCATCCTTGTGTTTTAAAGGAATGGCAGGATGAGGAAAGAGCTTATCGAGTAGCGATTGAATAAAAGTTGCGCGTTTTTTTTTGCTCATTTTCCAATACAAAATTTAGAGAAGATCGCGTTTAAAATATCTTCCGTGATGTTAGTTCCTAGAATCGTGCCTAATTCGATGAGCAAAGCGCGCATATCCGATGAGACAAATTCCGGAGAGATGCCAGTCTTGAGGCCTGCGATGACGTGATCGAGCGCATGAATCGCATGGTCGATGGCTTGTCTATGGCGTACGTTAGTGATTGTTACTTCTTCTTTGGACGGCATGCCTTTGCTCCAAATGATGCGATCGATCCTCTGTTTTAATTCTTCTAATCCCTGGCCTGTCTGTGCAGAAATCTGAACACTATGCAAAAAAGGATGCGGTGACGTAGGAGCTGTTTCTATCGGCAGATCGATCTTATTCCAAACAAGTATGGTTTTTTCTTGCGGCAATAGAGCAAGAAGCGAGAGCGCTTCTGCAGTTAAAGGCAAGGAAATGTCGAGAACACATAAAATGAGATCCGCATCGCCCATCGCCCTTTTCGATCGACGGACTCCTTCTTTCTCTACGATTTCTTCTGTTTCTCGAATGCCTGCAGTATCGATCAAACGCACGTGGAGTTTTCCTAATCGCATTTCTTCTTCGAGCAGATCGCGCGTTGTCCCAGGGATATCTGTCACGATGGCCCGCTCTTTGCCCAGCAAGGCATTCATAAGAGAAGATTTGCCGACATTAGGCGGTCCAACGAGGCACAGGTTAAGTCCGGTGGTTAAGATTTTTCCTTCATGAAACGTAGCGTTCAATTGCTGCATCTGATTGCGGATCTCTTGGAGTTGAGCAATCACGTGTTCCATCGGGGCAAAAGCGAGGTCTTCTTCAGGGAAATCGACCCAGGCTTCGAGGATGGCGGCGATTTCGATGCATTGATTTTGAAATGCGGCAATTTTTTTCGAAAGGCTTCCTTGCAGCTGCTTTTCGGCGGCATGGAGTGCCAGCTCGTTTTTCGCGGCGATGAGCTCCTGCACGGCTTCCGCTTGCGCTAAATCGATCTTGCCATTGATGAAGGCTTTAAACGTAAATTCTCCCGGCTCGGCACTGCGCGCCCCTGCTTGTAGCGCTGTTTCTAGCACTTTTCGCGTCACGAGCGTTCCTCCGTGGCAATGGATCTCGACTGTTTCCTCTCCAGTATAGGAATGCGGCGCCCGCATGACCAGCAGCAGCACTTCATCGACATAATGGCCATCCTTATCCACAATTTTTCCCAGATGGGCCGTGTGCGTGCGGAAGGTGCGGACGGGGCCTGTAAAAATCTTTTCAGAAACAGCAATAGCCTCATTTCCTGAGATGCGCACGATCGCGACCCCGCCTTCACCAGGGGGTGTGGCGATAGCTGCTATGGTGGCGCCGCTTTGATAGGGACGATGGACGAATTCCTTCATGGGGGAGAATGATAGCCGAATTTCGCTCTAGAAACAAGTATATGTAGGGAAAACGGCTAGGGAGCTCTTGAATTTTAAAAAGTATATAGCTTTTTTGATCGTATATCATTCATAATTAATAACTTAAAAATTTCTTTCAAAAATCAATACTATTTCTTTATAAGTATTTTATAATTATTGTTTTAAAGCGTTAATAGTGTCGATTTATTTAGTATAATTAAATGTGGATTTATTATATAATTTAGTATATAAAATAATATAATACTAATAAAATATTAATAATAGGAGTACCATGAGCAGTACAATAGTTCAAGAAACGCATTCTCGCTTATTATCAGCCCCGCTTACGCCCTCATCAGACGCGGAAGGCCACTATCCTTTGTTGGAAAAAATGCAGAAGCTTTGGAAAGCATTTGAATCCACGCTTACTCCGGGAATGAAAGTAGGAATAGTGGTAGGCTCTGCAATGCAATTAGGTGGATTCATTCCCATTGTCGGGCAAATTATTCAAGCGGTTGGGCTAGTGATATTATTTCTTACTCTTGTGTATTGGGGGGGAAAGTTAGGGGAAGATTTGGCTAAACCGACTGTACAAGAAGTGATAGATAAGATTAGAGATATGGCTAAGATGAAAGATTTGCCGAGGGTTGTTGGTTTCGATTCACAAATGAAAAAACAACGTTGTATACGCCTAGGCAGCGTCAAAACTTTCATCACCAATCTAAATTACGAGTTCCATCTGACAAAAGAAGATGTTTACCAGTTCGTTGATCAGCTCATGGATTTTGGGTTAAAGAGGTCTGACTGTGAGGATCTCATCTATTTCATGGATCCAAAGGTGGATCCAAATTATTTGAATTTGGATGAAATATCAAGTAAAGAACATGAAAAAATTCATTGGCAGTCGGATGAATTGCATAAGGAACTTTTTGAAACAGACATAGAATCTGTTATTGAAGCAATCAGTCAACTTGAAGAAGGCTTAGGACCAAAAGAAGACTTAGAATCGACAATCCAAGTCGTTCCTAACACACCGGAGATGAATGATGCATCAAGCCCAGATGTTCCTGAAACACCAACTATAATAAAGTCACTCAGTACTTACACATTATCCTAATATGTTACTTGCCTAAAGCTGCTATGCGAACGTTGGAAAGGGAGTCGCCGATCATTGTGCTGCCATGTTTTGAGCGGGAAGAAGGTACGATCGAGATATAGACATCCTGACCGAGATCGTTCAAAAAGCGAAGCATCCGTTCTAAGGAAAAGTCTGTCAAATAGCCACGAAGAAGCAAAGAAATTTTGGGCTGACTGATTTTGAGAATTTTAGCAGCTTTTGCCTGAGTGAGTTTCTTTTTCTTGATAACATCATGTATTTTCATGGCAATTTCGGCTTTGGCCAGTGCCTCTTCAGGATTGGTAATCCCAAGATCAGCAAAAACATTTCCGGAGCTTTCAGTATATTCGCTATTTCCTAAACGTATTTTTCTTCTAATTTTTTTTGTTTTCATCTGGTTCCCTCGATCAAACTCTTATAAAGAGCTTTAGCTTCCTTCAGACGGCTTTTCACTAGCTCCATCTCTTGTTTTGGTGTAGCAATACCGGATTTCGATTTCTTTTGAAAGGCATGCAAAACAAATACGTATTCAGCTGTTACCACGGTATAAATAACTCTGTAGGTTCCACTTTTATCGTTTTCTCGGATCTCGTGAACTCCTGCGCTTCCCATGCCGCTGAGTACTTTTGCATGCTCGTGCATTTTCCCATTTTGAGCAAAAAAAAGTGCGTACCCTATGGCTTGACGTACAGGTTGGGGAAAATTATTTAGATCTTTATAACTCGATCCTATCCAAACCAACTTCTTCACTGATCAGTCCTAAAACCCTTTCCTTTAATTATACCTGTTCGGTAATAAATGAGCTATCGGATTTTATAAAACCAGGGGATTATGGAAAACGCGAAAAATTTTTCACATATAGCGCAAAGCCGAAGTAATGAGGGCAGCCAGCGCAGGCTCCCCGTCGCAGGCTTGCAGAGCGGCTTTTACCGATTTTTGGGCCTGGGCGCTATTGTATCCTAGATTTACCAGAGCGCTGATCGCATCCTGAATAGTCCGCGTTTCCTTTTGAGGGAGATGATCGGAAAGGGATTCCGAGCCAATCACTTTGAAAATCTTATCGCGCATTTCTACGATAAGCCTTTCTGCCGTCTTTTTGCCGATGCCTGGGATTTTGCACACCTTGGCAATATTGCCCTGTGCAATGGCGGCTTGCAGCTCCTGCAATTCCATGTGGCCGATCAAGGCAAGGGCAGTTTTTGGCCCGATGCCAGAAATCTCAATGATCTGTTCGAAAAGATCTCTCTCATGCTGGGAAAGAAAGCCGAATAGTTTGTGAGAATCTTCACGGATGACAGTAGAGACAAAAAAGACCGCTTGCGATTTTAGGGCGGGAAGCTTGGCATAATTGTTAAAGGGGATATAGAGCCGATATCCTAATCCGTGGACATCGACCGTGACATGCGTGGGAGAAGCTTGAGCCAAGTGGCCTTGAATATATTCAAACATGCATTTATACCAATTCTCAAAAATAATGACGCATTTCAGCTGCGTCAAAGCTGCCGGGATTCGACGATCGTAAATTGGGTAGTATTCAACCAATACAACCCAAATTACGATCGTCGAATCGCGGCGCTTTCACGCGCTCAAATGCAGCATTGTTTTCGAGAATTGGTATTATTTTAGCGTATGGGCAAGACAGATGGCAAGGGCCAAAGCATCGGCGGCATCTTCGGGCTCAGGTACCTGAGGCAGATGTAAGAGCATTTGGATCATCTTCTGTACTTGCTGTTTGCTCGCAGCACCATTGCCGACCACTGCGCGTTTGGCTTGTTTAGGAGCAAATTCATAAATGGGAATAGCGCGCCGCGCCGCGGCGAGAAGCGCCATTCCTTGTGCTTTTCCCAATTTCAGTGCACTGGAAACATTTTTGTATACGAACTGCGATTCTACGACGACAAAATCCGGTTGGTATTTTTCCAAAAGAAGATCAATCGCGTTAAAAAGTACCAAATACTTCTGTGCATCTTGCAACTTCACTGGAGGACGCACACATCCAAAATCCAGAACTTTTAAGGAAGCAGTGACTTGAATGATGCCGTATCCCGTGATGCGGGTGCCGGGATCAATGCCTAAGATGATGGGGGAGTCTTTGTTCATAGTGTGTTTGTATAACTCTATTTCTGTAACAAATCAAGCAAGGCATGAGAAAAAGCACGGGCTTTTTTCTGATTGGAAATGTATTGGCAAATGGATGGAAAAGGAGGATTGTCCAATAAAAGTGTCTGCTCCAGCTTCTCTTCAAAATGTGCGAGAGGTAAAAAGATGCCGTCATTTTCTGCCGCTTCTCTCATCTCAGGTTGGTCGAAACAGATGATCGGAGTGCCGCACTGGCGCGCTTCTGCCAAGGGCATGCCATAACCTTCATAGAGAGAAAAACAGAGATAATAACGTGCTCCGGACAAAAGATAGGACAATGCAGAGTCTGAGACGCATCCGAGCAGTTTGATTTTATCTGGATATTCTGCTTGTACGTTTTTCAGTTTTTCTACAATCACAGCATTTTTCCAACCGCCGCCGCCGACGATGACCAGTGGAAAAAGCTGGGGATGTTTTTTGAGTAGATGCAGATAGCTGTCTATCAAGCCGAGGAAATTTTTGCGCGGCTCGAGCGTTCCGATCGTTAGAAGATACTGTTTATATTCCAATCCCATAGGAGATAAAAATATTTTTGCAGGTTCTTCGGCCTGGAATTGAATCGTGGATTTAAGCGGGGGATGCAGGATCAGGTCGGATCGTTTGGCGTATAAAGCGAAAAGTTTATCCGCAGTGGCCTGAGAAATGGACAGGATCAAATCAGCTTTGTCTATCATCGCTCGGGTAAATTTTTTTAAAAAAATACATTTTAAAGAGGAAACCGTCTGAGGGAAAAAATGGAAAACAAAATCGTACAGAAGCAAAACATTTTTTATTTTTTTGCTCCGTAGCAAAGGAATAGATTGCGTCGTTCCCCAAAAAACATCTATCTTATCTGTGCGCAGAGCATAAGGGAGGGTCGTCTGAGACCATAGGGTATGAGAAATGCGCCCAAAGGGCAGCGCGCGGACGACGACGTTGGAATATTTTTTAAAATAGGCAATATCCCCCTCTGTGGAAAAGGCATAGAGAAAAAATGTCCAGCCAGGATGCAAGGGGATGAGGGCGTCGAGCAAATAAAAAATATAATAACCGATCCCCCCATTAAGTCGATTTAAAGGGACAGCGTCTAAGCCGATTTTAACGTTTAAAAATTTTTGTTGTTCATCTAGGTTTGTCATAAGAGCCTGTTAGTACCTTTGGATGTACAAAATCAATGAGATCTGATATCTTTAAAAACCTTGGGCTCATAGGGATAGCGACAATTATTGACAACTCGCCAAAGGGTATAACATAATCAAAAAATTTAGCAAATGATTCACGTGTTATTCTGCTCAAAATTGAACCTGCCCCAAAAATCGACGAAAAATTTTATCGGGATAGGTTTTGGACTCAAATGGTTTATTATTAACAAAAAGAAAGTAAATGAAATCCTTGGAAAGATTTGAGCCGCAAAACATCGTAGTGCGCATGCCCAATTGGATTGGGGATCTTGTCATGGCAAGTCCGATTCTTTCCGATTTAAGAAAAACATTCCCTAAAGCGCGTATCACAGCGATGTGCCGCTCGCCGATTTGCGAACTTCTCAAGTTAGATCCCGAGATCGACGAATTGTTCTGTTTTAGCAAAGTCAGCGGTTTTGGACGCCGTAGCGAAAAGCGCAACATTATCGAAAAACTGAAAATGGGCCGTTATGATCTGGGCATTTTATTGACCCATTCTTTTTCTTCCGCCTGGTGGTTTTGGACGGGCCGCGTGCGCTATCGGCTCGGTTATGAAAGTAATGGAAGAAAGATGCTGCTGACCCATAGCCAGCCTTTTCCTTCCAATATACAAAATCAGCATCTCGTCGTGACCTATAAAATGCTTTTGAAACCTTTAGGCATCCCAGTTTCTCAAACGCCTCCCATGCTCTATTTGTCGCCTAAAGAAAAAGAAGAAGCGCGTATTCTTTTACACCAACGCGGCGTGCCTGAAGATGCCTATATCATCGGGATCAATCCTGGAGCCACCTACGGTTCTGCCAAATGCTGGCTCCCTGAACGCTTTCGCGAAGTGACAGAGCGTCTTTTGAAGGAAAAGGATCTCTATATCGTCTATTTTGGCGATCAGGCGACAACTCCTCTGTGCAAAGAAATCTGCAGGGATCTTTCCTCACGCGTCATCAATCTTGCGGGACTGACATCGCTGAGAGAATTAGCGAGCTTGATCAGCTTATGCGATGTCGTATTGACTAATGACAGTGGCCCGATGCATATCGCAGATGCGCTTGGCACGACAATGATCGCTCTATTTGGTTCGACAAGCGAGATCGTGACAGGCCCTTATCATCAAGGATGCGTCATCCATAAACATGTCGAATGCTCTCCTTGCTATCAGCGGGTCTGTCCGATTGATTTCCGCTGCATGAAGCGCATCGAGGCTGATGAGGTCTATTACGCGATCAAACAGGCTTTAGACACGAAGCGTATCGCACAGTCCAAACAATCCAAACTGCATGTGGTTTACTAATGTTGAAATACCTATGGAAACGTTATGGGCCCAATCCTTTCGACCACTTGCTTAAACGTGCGCAAGAGGAAGGAAAAAAACGGTTTTTGATCTGCTGGAACCGCGGCCTCGGTGATATCCCTCTTGGACTTTATGCTTTAAATGCGCGTATTCACTCCTATATCCCCGATGCACAGATCACGTATGCGACGCGAGCGGATCTTGCCGATGGATTTAAAATGCTCGGCGGCGTTGAGATCATTGTCGATGCGGAATGGAAACGCGGGATTCCCTTTGATCTGAATGCGACATTAGCCAAAGTACACAAACAACGTTCGGATTTCGATATCCTCTTAGAGCATCCCGATCCTTCTCGCTGGCTGCTATGGCAGTTGGGGAATCTCACTCCGCGTCTTTCCTGGGATCCAGCATGGGATCTTTTGAGGACGCGCTTTTCCTTGTCAAAAGAGAAGACCTATATCGGTGTGCATGTGCAAACAGAGACGCAGTACGCCTATGAGAAAAATTGGCCCATCGCACATTGGCGAGCGCTATTTCAGAGAGCGATTCACGAACAAGGTGCAGAGATTCTGCTGTTTGGTTTTGGAGCAAATCCCTCTTTTGAAGAAAAGGAGGTATGCGATCTGAGAGGCAAGACTTCTTTATTTGAAATGCTGTCTATTATTAAAAATCATTGCCGTTTTCTGCTTGTTCCCGATTCTGGCGTTTTATCGATGACCTACTATATCGATGCCTCTTTTCCGATCGATATCGTCTCTTTGTGGGCCGATCCCAAGCAGGGCGTTTTAAAACAGAATGTCGCATCTCCCAATCCTCAATTAAAACATCGGCCGCTCATCGCAAGAAATAAGAACTTGCAATCTCTTTCTGTAGAGAGCGTTATGGAGGAGCTTTTTCATAAAGGGCAGGTGCTATGTTAGAAATTCTCAATCTTTTAGAAAAGCTGGGACAGCCTCACTTACAGCTCGATGTAGAATCTCTTTCTTTATCTGAACGTCATACATTCCTCGAACAGCTCACATATTTTGGCCCAGAGACGCTCGCAAGGCAGCGCGCTCTTCTTGCTGAACCTGTGAACAACACTCTTTCTTCCTATTCTCCTTTGGCGCATGTCGAAACGGGATCTTTATCGGATCAGGTGCGAGGAGACGCTCTGATGCGAGAAGGTAAAGTGGGCTGTTTGATCCTGGCAGGAGGACAAGGGACGCGTTTAGGGTACGATGGCCCGAAGGGTATCATTCCGATCACTGCCGTGAAAAGAAAAAGCCTATTTCAGTTGCTTGCTGAACGTGTAGTATGTGCGAGTAAAACAGCGGAGCACATGCTTCCTCTTGCGATTATGACCTCCCCTATTAATCACGATCAGACGCGCTCTTTTTTCGAAAAGCAGGGGTCTTTTGGCTTGCATCCCTCTCAACTTAGCTTTTTTTCACAAGGCATGCTGCCGCTGCTCGATATGCAGGGTAACTGGTTACTTGAGCGACCGGGCTTGCTCGCAATGGGCCCTGATGGCAATGGCCTTGCGCTCCATTGTTTTTATGAACAAGGGCTTTGGGATCTATGGCGCAAGAAGGGCGTGGAATATCTCAATGTGATTTTTGTAGACAATCCCTTAGCGGATCCCTTCGATAGCGCGTTTGTTGGTTTTACTGCTGCCAGGGATTTGGATATCGGCATGAAAGTGGTCGAAAGGCTTTCCTTATCAGAGAAGATGGGAATCGCAGTCCAAGCAAAGAATAAGATCAAGGTTATAGAATATTCGGAATTTTCTCCAAAAATATCCGCAGAATATCTCTTTGCCAATACAGGCTTGTTTTGCTTCCGCATGGAATTTATCCGCGAGCTGTGCCAGAATAAACAGATTCGGCTGCCTTTACATGCGGCGCATAAAAAAGCGTCGGCTATTCCGCTGGGATCTACTGCTGCCGAGAACATCACCGTTTGTAAATGCGAAACGTTTCAATTCGATCTGCTCGATTTTACGGAAAAAAGTGCAGCGATGCAGTGCCCTAGGCAAAGCACCTATGCCCCTGTCAAAAATGCACACGGTGAAAAAAGTCCTCTCAGCGCTCAAGCGGCGCTGCTCGCAAGGGATAAACAGATTTATTCGCAGCTCTCTGGATTGCCCGCACCCTCCTTTGCATTTGAACTCGATCCCGCCTTTTATTATCCTACTGACGCAATAAAGCAGGCTATGCAAGGACGCGTTCTGCCTGTGAGTGATTATATCACACGTGAAATGTTGTAAAGGCCAACCAAATGTGTTATAAAGAAATTCACACATCTAGGATTCTATGCGCATAAGTTATTTAGGAGCGGGAACATGGGGATTCTGTCTTGCTTCACTGCTCGCTTCCAACGGCAATTCCGTCATCCTGTGGACGGCAAATCCCGAATTTGCACAGCTGTTAAGAAAAAAAAGAGAACATCCCAAATTGCCGCGGATCAAAGCCGATGAAAAAGTGGAATTCACAAGTGATCTGAAGCATTGTTTGGAACATGCCGAACTTCTCGTAGAGTCTGTGACATCGAAGGGCATCCGCCCTGTCTTTGAACAGGTCCTCGCTTTTGGGAGCGTGGATTGTCCCATCGTGATCACATCCAAAGGCATCGAGCAAAACAGCGGACTTCTATTACCAGAGGTTGTCGCACAGGTCCTGGGCGAATCTAAGAAAAAAAACATCTGTTGTTTGAGCGGTCCTAGCCATGCGGAAGAAGTGATCGAAAGGCTTCCGACATCCGTAGTATGCGCCTCTTATCATTCTCCCTTGAGCAAAGAAATCGTCGATATTTTTACCACTCCCTATTTTCGGGTGTATCCTAACGAGGACATCAACGGTGTGGCATTTGGCGGGGCGATGAAGAACATTATCGCGATCGCAAGCGGCATTTCCGATGGATTAGGATTTGGAGATAACACAAAAGCTGCTCTCATGACACGCGGACTGCATGAGATCCGCAAACTCTCTGTGACGAAAGGCTGCAACCCTGAAACGCTAAACGGCCTTTCAGGACTTGGAGATCTATGCGTCACGTGTCTTTCCAAATTGAGCCGCAATTACATGTTTGGGCGGCTCATCGCAGAAGGGCTTGATTCTCAAGCCGCTCAAGAAAAAATCGGCATGGTAGTAGAAGGAGCTTATACCTGCGTCTCCGCTGTGCAGCTCGCACAAAAAGCACATATCGCCGTGCCCATTACACAAGGCGTTTACACGATTCTCTACGAGAACGCGGATCCGCGCGATGTGGTGAAATCGCTTTTACAGCGCGCCATCAAAGAAGAGCGGCTTTGATGTATAGTGCAACAATCTGAAGAATCGGTTTTTGACAGTCTCTATACCGAAAATGTTTGAAAAATGGGGATTTGGCAAGCCGGCTGCGCAAATTTTTTTGTCTGGAGCGAGCGACCATTGTGCGTGCACAAGGCGCGAGCAAAGACAAAAAATTGGCTGCAAAGCCAACAAAGCCAGATTCTAATTTTTCAAACACTTTCGGTATATACCCAAACAACTTGAAAATTTGGTTTTTGATCGCGTCGGCTTTGCCTCGGATTTTTTGTCAAAGGCTCTCGCCGTGTCTATTAGCACTACCGCTCGCCTTTGGCAAAAAATCCAAGGCGCCTCCTTGTCAAATTCCCAAATTTTCAAGTTGTTTGGGTATAAGGACTACCGATTTTACTTTTCTTCCATTTTCATATCTATTAGCCTCTTTCAAACGATTTTGTTTTTTCATTAAAAATACAACATACGAGGTTGTTTATGTCTTCTATAACCCCTTCCATCAAAACTCAGATAAAGAGAGCCGAGCTCGCTGAATGTCGACTCGACGATCTCCACCAAGCAATAGTGCACACATCTGACTGCAGATGGTCTCAATTTTATCCTAGTCTTCAGAAATCTTCTTCTAAAGTGAATCAACTGGTCCAGCTCCAATTGGAATCCCTTCAGCCTATTATACTGCGCATGCAAGGTAAATTAGAAGAGACGCAAACAATTTTGCAAAAGAGATCTATAGATTGTCTACAAAAGCGGATTGCGCATTTTTCCGATGAACTAGGTGCAAAAGAAACCGCTGAAATTATGGATTCTTATGAAACATACAGACCTAGGTATGAACAATTCGTAAAAGAGGTCGGTAGTATCAACCATTCTACAAAAGACAAAAATGATTCGCTTGTCCATTTAAACCAGCAACTAGAAGGTGTATGGAAAAAAGTCGATGAGCGCTTCAAATTCTTCAATCCAACGCATTCTCCGAAGAAAGTTTCTGTTCCAGTTATATCCACGTCATCAAGTGTGTCTTCGAGCCATTCCTCATCTTCACGTTCTTCTTCCTCGTCTCTATCTACAAGTTCTTTGTCTTCTTCCTTTATTACTTTACCTCCACAGGAGAAAAACACAGCGGAGGCTTTGGAAGATGCAACCAAATTGCGCAATATCCTTGATGATGTTACGGCGGGCAAAGCGGAACAAGCTGTGAAATTGCTCAGTAGTCTAGATACGTTCTATTCTTGGGGAAAAGAATTTATGACCTTAAGCCAACGTGTTTATTACTATGATGGAAGTTTAGAAATTAGATCTTCTGAAAAATTAAAGCACGCGCTCTATTGCGTGGGCCAAGAATTTGCTCTAAATATATTTGAACAAGCAGTCAACGAACACGGCAAAGAAAGTGCAGAAAAAATGTGCATAGATTTGCTTAAATCGCTAAATGTTTTTAGTCAATATAGCAGGGAAGCGTTTCAGTTAAGTGTCCCAAGCGCATCCACGCCAGAATCACAAAAAAGAACTGCATTGGCCGCCATTTCTAATGCACGAAGAAATCTCAAACAATACTGGTCAAAAACAACCGGACAATCTTCCTGAGACTTTGTGAGGCCATCTTTCCATCCGCCGCAGCATAGTGCGGCGGATTATACAAACTACATTCATGCGCTAGCAAAAAAGTGAAAAAAAGCGTGAATTCTTTGGTAAAAAAATTTCATTAAAATGCATAATATTTTTTTTAATTTAAAAAGTACAGGTTCGTAATGGCACTTCGAGTGGGTTTTTTAACGGAAAGGACAGATATTAGCCGCAAAATAAAGAGATGAGCTGACAAGAAGAACTGGAAAGAACCGCTAGTGTGTTGTACGAAATTTATACATAAGTACTACACAAGGATACATTAGACCTCTTGCGTAACTAAAGTTCTGTCGATTTTCTGGTTCTTTTGAACCGATTTTCCATTCTTTTTGCGGGGGTTGTATCAAACTGCGTATACTACCCCCGCAAAAAGAATGAAAAATCGGTCAAAATAATCCAGAAAATCGACGAACCCTTAGTTACGCAAGAGGTCTATTATGGCAACGTCTATTCAACAGTCAGCTGCAACACCTCAATCATTAGTCGATAACTACAAACAAAAAATCGATCAATTGCGGGATGCCATCGTGCGGGATCCCAAATGCAAATGGACAAAGTATCATCCGTTCTTACACGAACTGCGTGCAACAATAAAAAAATTAGAAAAATGTCCAGAAAAAGAAATTCAAGAAGGTCTTCCTGCTTTGCAAAAGGGTTTACATGCAGCGCGCGTCATGCTGCAAAATAGATCTACTGACTCACTGGTTCAGCGAGTAGAGCATTTCGTCCAAAGCATATTAAAGAAGACAACCCCTGTTCTGATATACGAATCTCGCATGATCTATAAAACGCGTAGACATTATATCGATGAAATAGCCAGACTAAAAAAGGAAGTAATGAATGAAAATCTAGATCGACTAAATCAATCCCGATTTTCATTGCACAAATTAAGAATGCACATGGATGAGCGGTTTGCAAAATTCAACGAAGGAATGCGTAAAAGCTCTTCGGGTAGGAGTGCTTCTTCTTCGTCCAGCTCTTTCTCCTCTAGTTCTTCCTTTTCGAGTAGCTCTTCATCTAGTCCCTTTTCCTCTTTTAGCTCATCCCTTTCAAGTGGGTCTTTTAATAATTCTTCTTCCTCTTTTAATTTATCCTCTTCTTTTGCAAAAATATCACTTTCATCTGAGATTCACGTATTAGGTAAATTCGTCTCTCGCTTTCGCCTCGATAAAGAGACTAATCCCACATCAGTCATTTTAGACCAGACAAAAATATTATATGGATTGCTATCTCATCTCGATGGGAGCGAAAAAGAGGCATCGATGAAAACTCTGCAGGCTTTGCAAATGCCCATGTATTTTGACATATCGCGTAAAATAATGACTATTTGTGAAAGAGTGTGTTTTCATAACCAGGGTTCTCGTGTCTTTTCTCTACCTATCTTAAAATGGGCTATTGAGCGAACAAGCCAAGAACTTGCCCTGGCCGGGTTCAAAAAGGCTATCGTTGAAATGGGACGAGGAGCAGCAATGGGCATGTGGAAAAATTTTCTAGAAAAAATAGGCATTTGGAAAAGGATCGGCTCTGATATTGAGATTTTTTCAAAAATCAGAGAAGACACAGCGCAAAATAACCAGGCGATTTTAAACATTTTGCTCTGCTTGGAATGTAAACTTGCAAAAGACTGGGGTTATATACACAAATGAATTCAAAAGTTGATTTTTGGCAGCGTTAGCTTGGCAACAAATTTTTGGTCTTCACTCGCGCCTTGCTATTCAGCAATGGTCGCTCGTTCCAGACTCAAAAATTTGTGCCGCTTCCTTGCCAAATTCCCAACTTTTGAATCCACTTGTGTATACATCAAGGATAAACTACTAGCAGTCCGCTATTTCTCATTATAAGAATTAACAATAGGAGGATTTTTATGGCATCATACGTCTCCACAAAAACACATCTATTGCAAGCAGCGTTGCTTAACAGTCGTTTCAAAGAACTCATATCTGAAATGCAAAAAACTTCTAGTTGTCAACCGGGCCAATTTAATCCACGTATTGCTGAATTGAGCAAAAGAGTGGACGAAATGAGACGAACTAAGTTGTCATTGCTTCAGGATTCCATTAGGGAAATGGAAGGATATGTGAAAAAAGCTAGAGCTTTGTTGCTCCATCGCTCTTCAAGTGCTCCCTCGCATGTCGATAGGCTATGCAGTCCAAAAGTTCTGAAGATAGATACGCGGACCGCTTCTGGTTCACCTAGCTTCTTTACACCCCCCTACCATCGCTCTTTAAGTGTTCCTGCGCACGTCAATAGATCATGCAACCCTAACATTCTGCGTATGCAGACTGGGTCTAGCTCACCTAGCTCTTTTACACCCGCGTACCATCGTTCTTTTAGCACTCCTACGCACATCGATAAGTCATGCAATCCCAAAGTTCTGGGCATGCAGAGTAGCTCCTCTTCATCTAGTCCTTTTAAGTTCCGGTCGGTAGAACTATTTGAATCCGCATTGCAGGAAAGTCAGCTCTGCGACCTAAGATTTGAAATGGAAATAGAAGGTCCAATAAATGCTCTCAGACAGGAAATAGAATCGTCGCCGCATTGTCTATGGTCCCAGTTCAATCTGCGCATTAATGAGCTCTGCGATAAGATAGATCAAATAGCCCAAGACGATGTGTCTTATTTTTCTAAATTAAAACGCCTTGTGGAAGATACGCGCATTTTGCTTTTCAAGCATTCTACGATGAGGAATATAGATCGATTCTACATAATGTCCTGCCTAAAAGAAGAATCATGTCTTTTAAGCCAATATGAAAAAGTGAACAGCGAATTTCAGTTATTGCATCGGAATGTTTGCGAATTTGAACTGGGGCTAGCCAATAGGAAGCATAGCTCTCTTGAAAAGGGGAAACGTCTTTTAAAAAAAGCAAAAAGTACTATTCGAGATCGCATTTCAGCATATAAGAAAAGGATGCAAGAGGAAGCGCTTCCCCCAGCAAGCAGTGATAAGATATCCGCACCTGCATTGTTGGAAAAAACAAAACAGCTGCTTGCCCTCTGCGGTCTTTTGGATGAGGGGCGAGTCGAAGAAGTCATGCATTCTTTAATGACCATGCAAACAAGAATCCATTTCGAAGCGTCTAGCATGGAGATGACGATATATGAATGTGTTTGCTCGCATCATAAAGAAGGGATTGTTTTATCGACCTCCCCATTAAAAAAGGCCATTAAATACACATGCATTCAACTAGCTTTGCAAGGTTTCACAATGATGCTTAAAGAAAAAGGGCGCTTACCTGCCCAAGAAATGTTTAAGGAACTATTTAACTACCTAGGCATTTGGGAAAAATATTGTCACCTTGAAGACGTATGGCTACAACAAAATAAAGAGATGAGCCGAGAAGAAGAAATGAGTAGAACAACGGGTGCGTTATGCGAGCTCTATATATCACTTTTTTAAGGATATATTATGACAACTGCTCATTTTTTTAATCGTTCATGCTATTTTTCTGTTTTTATAGGGATAGCGATTTTTTTCATTCCCAACAGTTCGATAAATGCGAGCACTCCGAACAAAATGAATATGAAATAGAGATAGGTGGGGGGGGTGAATCCCACAGTTAGCCCGATGAGTACGAGAAATTGTAGGGCTGTAGATACCTTGCCCCATCTTAAGGATTTGCATTCATAAGCATGCCATTGTCCGGCAATACTGAGATAGAGTCCAAATATGCAGAGAGAGAAGTCGCGTGCAACCATGGAGCATCCTTGCCAAAGCTCCAGTTTTTTTTCCACTAAGAGAATTCCTAAGGCAAAAAAGACAAAAAATTTATCCATAGCAGGATCTAAAATAGCGCCGAACTGCGTGGCAGTGCTGCGTTTGCGTGCGAGATACCCATCAATGCTATCTGTGAGCATCGCGAGAAAAATCGCAAGGAGCCTACATGGCATATTATCGATAAGAAATAAAAAAGCCAGTGGAGCTCTTAAAAAAGACAAACTATTGGATAAACTTAACATTGAACCGTCTATATATAAAACGCTCAAGTAGGCAATTTGCTGGTCTTGGCTTTTTTCTTACTTTTATACCAGACACAGGTAATTACCGTCACACTGAAAGCACCGAATAAGAAGAGATTAAAAGTTTTCACATATTGCCAAATGATTTGATAATTTTGGCCGAGAAAATAAAAAATCGAAAAAGCGATGGAGCACCATAAAGAACAAGCTAATGCATCCATCAAAATAAATTTTCCAAAGTGCACCTTGCTCATGCCAGATGACATAAAGATGCAATTGCGCACGCCGAAGGGGATAAATCTGCCTAAAATTAAAGTACGCATCCCATATTTATCATAAAATATTTTCATTTTATCTAGGCGTTGGACATTGATGAGACGTGAAATGTAGCGCATTTTACACAACTTAGGACCTAGTAATCGTCCGAACCAATACGCTAACCAGGCTGAACAGGAGCACCCGATAAGGCAGCTTAAAAAAAGATAGACGGTATGTTCAGGAACGATCATCGCTGCCAGAAAAGCGCTCATTAGGATGATAAGGTCTATGCAGATGGGGATGTTCAATCCTGCCAGTATAAGGGCAATAAATACGTACCAATGGGCATGATGGGCATGCTCTGAAATGATGGAGAGTATTGTATCCATAAGGTTCATAATACCCTTTTATATCATAGTGATCTATTTTGTTTACAAATAAAGGAATCATTGTATTTTTAAAATAAATCCCCCATGAACTGTGCGAAATGGGTAAAGAAAAATTTAATGCTAGCAAATGGAATGTGGATCTATTGAGCCCCATTGCCTTACGTTACACGGCTCTGTCTGCAGCTGTATTTATTTCTATTTTTTTAGGACTAGCGGCTTTTGGAAAAATATTTTACCCGTTAGAAAAGTTAAAGCAGCTGGATCTATGGACAAGCATTTTTGAAATTTTTTTTATCGGCTGTCTGTTTCTATTTCGCATGCAGCGCGCATTCTGGCTGGGCGCGGCTGTCCTATTTGCGAGTTGGGGCGGATATGCGATTTATTGGTGTTGTCTGAAGCTGCCTTGCAGCTGTATGGGGACA
>Ga0209579_10001357_pt1 | contig 20423 bp, 16 predicted proteins | sample Coa_R1_2_FD_187152 | JGI IMG/M metagenome (GOLD analysis project Ga0209579, IMG submission 187152) | Surface soil microbial communities from Centralia Pennsylvania, which are recovering from an underground coalmine fire - Coalmine... | ecosystem: Environmental > Terrestrial > Soil >... | reverse complement strand
TTTCAAGCTCGCAGCCGTTGCAGGAGCCGGCGTCCACTTCGCGGATCGAGAGGCTGCGGCCGAGCCGCTGGCGCGCCGCGCGCTGCACGCCCGCCGCCAGTTCGGCGAGCGCGGCGTCGTCGGGTGAAGGCGGCGCTTCGGTCAGCGGCTGATGCGTGAGGCTTTCGAACAGCGTTCTGCGCATTTCGTGCCCTTTTTAGGGGCGCATGTTTTTCACGGAAAACCGAAAACCACTTTTCCTATACATGCGCGCTACAGATCATGCCCCGAATACGAGCAGTTGAACGATTTGTTGCAGAGCGGGAAGTCGGCGACGATGTTGCCTTCGATCGCCGCTTCAAGGAGCGGCCATTGGAACCACGACGGATCACGCAGGTGACAGCGTGCGACGCGCGTGCCGTCCAGACGCACCCAAGCGAGCACATCGCCGCGGAAACCTTCCACTATGCCCAAACCCTCGCCGTCCGCCGCGCCGCCATCAAGCGTCCCGGCAATCGGACCATCCGGCAGCCGGTCGAGAATTTGTTCGATGAGCGCGATGCTTTGTTCGACTTCGCGGATGCGAATCCAAACGCGTGCATTGACATCGCCTGCCGTCAGCACGGGCACGCCGAAATTCAACTGATCATAAGGCGGATAGCCGGGCGTTTTCCGCGCGTCGACATTGCGACCGCTCGCGCGTCCGATATAGCCGGACGCGCCAAATTGCCGGGCTAGATCGGCGCGTAGGATGCCCGTGGTGGCGGTGCGGTCCTGTAAAGAAGCAGTATTATCGTAAAGTTCGATCAGCCGAGGAAACCGCCAGCGGATTTGCCGCAATGTATCGCGGATACCAGTCGCCCCGGCGGATGTCAGATCGGCGCTAACGCCCCCAGGCACCACCCGATCCATCATCAGGCGGTGCGCGAAGGCGCCATCGGCCGCCCGCAGCGCAAGCTCGCGCAGAATTCCGCAATGCGCATGCATGAGCGCGAAAGACGCGTCGTTGCAGATGGCGCCGATATCGCCGAAATGGTTGGCCAGCCGTTCGAGTTCCGCCATCAGCGCGCGCAGATATTGCGCACGGGGGGGCGCTTCGCGATCGAGGGCCGCCTCGACCGCGCACGCAAAGGCAATTCCGTAAGCGACGGTACTATCGCCCGAGGTGCGCGCGGCTAATCGTGCCGCTTGGGCGATGGAAGCGCCCGCCATGAGCGATTCGATGCCTTTGTGCACATAGCCGAGCCGCTCTTCGAGACGCACCACGGTTTCGCCGCCGGCGGTGAAGCGGAAATGTCCAGGTTCGATAATTCCGGCGTGGACCGGACCTACCGGAATCTGATGCAAGCTGTCGCCTTCGACGGGAAGAAATTGGTAGACGGCAGGCGCCGCCGGTTCGGCTATGCGCGCGCCGAGCGGATACCGCATGTTCCAAAAGCCGAGATCGAGCCATGGCCGCGAATCCGGCGTGCCGACCGGCACGTATCCAAAAAGACTATGGATGGCGCGTTCCAAACGTATGGCAGGCGGGTGCAATGCGCCAACCGAGGGAAAGCTTCCATCCGGGCATGGCAGGCTGACGACCGCGATTGCGCCGGTTGCTTCGTCCATCAGCGGCATGTGTATCGTGGCAAGCTCCGCTCTCTCGGCCCACAGCCCAAGCAGCGTTGCCCGACCGGCGGCGATTTCGCTCGTTACATGGCGCCATGTATCCGCCGTGACTACAAAACGCGGCCACGGCCGGTGACGGTCTATGCGTTCGCTCTGCGGGATGATGTCGAAGAGTGCGGACATGGCTAGCCCAAGAGTCCCGCGACGTTCTGGAACCAGGCGACCAAGGCCGGCGGCATGTAAATACCGACAGCGAATACGATGGCAAGATGCGCGAACATCGGCACGTAGGACGCTTGCGCCTTGGCGCTCGACCCGCGCGGCTCGCCAAAGGCGATGCTGTTGACCCGCAAGAAAAGTCCGCCAAGACCGACAAGAAGGCCGAAGACGAGGATGATCGCGAGCGCCGGCGCCCGGGCGAAGGTCGAACTCACCACCAGAAATTCGCTCATGAAGATGCCGAGCGGCGGCAGGCCGGCGATCGCCACGACGCCGAGGATCAGGCCCCAGCCCAGCACGGGATGCGTCTCGGTGAGGCCGCCCATATCGGCGATCCGCTGCGTGCCTTTGACCTGCGAGACATGACCGACGGCGAAGAAAATCGCCGACTTGGTGAGCGAATGCATCGTCATGTGCAACAGGCCGGCAAAATTGGCGAGCGGACCGCCCATGCCGAAGGCGAAGGTGATGATCCCCATATGCTCGATCGACGAGTAGGCGAACATGCGCTTGATGTCGCGCCGGCGGTACAGCATGAACGCGGCGAATACCAGCGAGGTCAATCCGAGCGTCACCATCAGCGGGCCCGGCGCGAGCGCGCCGGCATTCGCCGCCAACAGCATCTTGAAGCGCAACAGCGCGTACAGCGCGACGTTGAGCAGCAATCCCGACAGCACGGCGGAAATCGGCGTCGGACCCTCGGCATGTGCGTCGGGAAGCCAGGCGTGCAGCGGCGCCAGCCCGACTTTGGTGCCGTAGCCGAGCAGGAGAAAGATGAAGGCAAGGTTGAGCAGCGCCGGATCGAAAGCGCCGGCGCGTTGCACCAATACGGACCACACCATGGCGTCGAGGCCCTCGCCGACCACCGGCCGCGCCGCCATGTAGACCAGGATAGTGCCGAACAAAGCGAGCGCGATGCCGACGCTGCCGAGAATAAAATACTTCCACGCCGCTTCGATCGCTTCATGGGTGCGGTAGATGCCGACCATCAGCACCGTGGTCAGCGTCGCCATCTCGATTGCGACCCACATCAGGCCGATATTGTTGGCGACGAGCGCAAGGTTCATCGCGAACATCAGCACTTGATACATCGCGTGATAGAAGCGCACGAACGGCGGCGTCAATTTGCCGGTTTCCAGCTCGTGGCCGATATAGCTCAGGCTGAACACGCTGGTGGTGCAGCCGACGAATGTCGTGAGTACGATGAACGTGGCGTTGAGATCGTCGACCAGGAAATAAGCGCCCGACGGTGGACGGTGGAAAAAAAGCGACAGCGCACAGATGAACGTCAGCGTCGTCGCCGAAACGTTGAGACGCGCCGTCACGCGGTAGCCAGGCAGCATCGCCAGCGTCGCGGCGGCGGCCAACGGAATCAGGAGCACTCCGACTACCGCATTGAACGTCATCGGCGCTCTCCGCGAAAACGGTCGAGCGCTTGGACGTCGACCGTGTCAAAGCGCTCGCGGATGCGGAACAGGAAAATTCCGATCACGATGAAGGCGATCAGGATCGAAAAAGCGACGCTGATCTCGACCACGAGCGGCATGCCCTTGGCGCCGGTCGCCGCCAGCACCAGGCCGTTTTCAAGCGACATGAAGCCGACCACCTGACCGACCGCATTGCGCCGCGTCACCATCATCAAGAGGCCGAGCAGCACCACCGAAAGCGCAAAAGCGAGGTCTTCCTGCGCCAGCGGATCGGCACTATGCGTCACCCGCAGCATGACCACCATGGAAAGCGCCACCAGGACCATGCCGGCAAGCATGGCGGCGCCAACGCCGACCACTTTGTCGATCTCGCGATGAATCCCGAGCTGCACGATCATCCGATGCAATGCCACCGGGATGACGATCGCCTTGAACACGAGCGCGATCACGGCAGTGACGTAAAGGTGCGGCGCGTCCTGGATCAAAGCTTGCCAGGCGACGGACGCCGCGAGCGTCAGCGCATGCAGCGCGTAGACGTTGAGCAGAGCATAAAGCCGGTCCTGATAGAGTTCGAGAAAACTGATCAGCACCAGCGTGCCGGCGAGCAGATGGGCGACGTCGAAATCGATCCGGCTCATCAGAAGCTCCCCGACACGAAGCGTAAAAGCGTCGCCAGGAGTCCCAGCATCAACGCGACGCCGAGGAATTCCGGCACGCGGAATACGCGCATCTTGGCGATCGACGTCTCGAACAAAGCCAGCATAAAGCCGCCGGCGGCGAGCTTGCCGACATAGGCGGCGGCCCCGAGCGCAAGGGTCGGCGGCGTGGCCCCGGCCGCTTCGATACCCCACGGCGCGAACAGGCAGGCGATCAGGGAAACATAGAGAACAAGCTTGAGCGAGCCGGCGAGCTCGATCAGCGCCAGATGCCGACCCGAATATTCGAGCACCATCGCCTCGTGCACCATGGTCAGTTCGAGATGCGTCGCCGGATTGTCGATCGGAACTCGGCCGTTCTCGGCGATCGCCACCATGACCAGCGCGATGAGCGCCAGCCCGAGCGAGACGCGCAGCCCGACCGCCGGGGACGCCATGAAGGCGGCCACGCTGGAGAGCTGGGTCGAGCCGGCGATCAGCGCCACCGTGAACACGATCATGATCATCGCCGGCTCGGCGAGCGAGGCGATCATCACTTCGCGGCTGGAGCCGATGCCGCCGAAGCTCGTTCCGACATCGAGACCGGCCAGCGCAAGAAAGAAACGCGCGCCGCCCAGAAGCGCGATGATGGCGATCAGGTCGGCCGACCAGGAGAACAACAGATCGGTGCGAAAAGTCGGCACCAGCGACGCCGCAACCCAGGTCGCGGCGAAGACGACATACGGGATGACGCGGAACAGCCAGGAAGCGCTCTCCGCCAGCACTACCTCTTTGCGGGTCAGGCGCAGCAGATCGAGATAGGGCTGGATGACCGGTGGCCCTTGGCGGCGCAACAGCCGGGCCTTCACTTTGCGCACGAAACCCGTGAACAGCGGCGCCATCAGCAGCACCAGCAGCATCTGCGCGCCCTGGATGGTCAAATCGCGGATCAGGACCATATCGCGAGCACCAGGAGCAGTATGACTAAAGCGCCGAACACGAAACTCAGAAACTGGCGAATGGTCAGAAATTGCAGACGATTGAGACGGTCGGCGGCGAAGCCGATGCCGGCGGCGAGCGGCGCATAGATGAAGTCCCAAATGAGATCGTGCAGCTCGACCGACAGCCGCGCCGGGCGGGTGTCGCCGGGCGGCGGCATTTCAACCGTCTCACGGGCATGGAACAGCGTGGTGCCGAACACGCGGCGGATCGGCTGCGCAAAGCTCATCGCCGTGTATTGGTTCGCCGGGCTTGCGTCGGGATAGCCGCAGTCCCAGGCCGGCGCGCGGCGAAGCCGATCCGAGGCGAGGCGGTGGATCGCGGATGCCGCGAGCGCGCCCGACATGACCATGAACAAAAACACCAGCAGGCCGTCATACGAGCTGCGACTCGCGGTGATCGGGATGATCGCGAGCCATGGTGTACCGATCTGCGCCGGCATATGCGCGCCGATCAACGCGGTATTGACCGGAGCCAAGGCGTCGATGAACAGGCCCGGCAGGATTCCGGCGACGAGGCATAACGTTGCCAAGAGCGCCATCGCGGCGAGCGAAAAACGGTCGGTTTCCTTCGCGGCGGCAGCAACCGGACGCCGTGGACGGCCGAGAAACGTCACGCCATAGGCTTTGACGAAGCAGGCAGCCGCGAGCGCCGCCGAGAGCGCGAGCAGCGCGCCGACGGCCGGCACCAGGATTTTCAGCCCCCATGACGGCAGTTCCGGACTGAGCAGAATCGCCTGGAAGGTCAGCCACTCGGACGCAAAGCCGTTGAGCGGGGGCAGCGCCGAGATGGCCGCGCAGCCGACCAGAAAGACGAAGGCTGTCTGCGGCATGCGGTGAATGAGGCCGCCGAGATGTTCCATGTCGCGTTCGCCGGTCGCGGTGAGCACTGCGCCGGCGCCGAAGAACAACAGGCTCTTAAACAGCGAATGATTGAAGACGTGAAACAGCGCCGCGGTGAGCGCCAGCGCCGCGGCGAATGGCAAACCGTAAGTCTGGAACGCGAGCGCGAGGCCGAGCCCGATGAAGATGATGCCGATATTCTCCACCGTATGGTAGGCGAGCAGCCGCTTGAGGTCGTGCTGCATCAGCGCATAAAGCACACCCATCACCGCGGTGACGCCGCCCGCCGCCAGCACGACGATGCTCCACCACCAGTCCGGCGCGCCGGCAAGCTCGAAAACGATGCGCACGAAGCCGTAGACGGCGATCTTGGTCATCACGCCGCTCATCAGGGCGGAGACGTGGCTGGGCGCCGCCGGGTGCGCCAGCGGCAGCCACACATGCAGCGGCACGATGCCGGCTTTCGATCCCGCCCCAACCAGCGCCAGGACCAGGACGAATGCTCCGATCGTTGCAGTCGGACGCGCGGCGCGCATCGCTTCGAATGTGTAATGTCCATCTGGGCCGGCGAGCAGGCCGAAGGCGAGCAGCAGAGCGAGCGTGCCGAAACTCGCCATGATCAAATAGACGTAGCCGGCGCGCACATTTTCCGGGACCCGATGATGCGCCATCACCAGCGCCCACGACGTCAGCGACATGAATTCCCAGCACAGCAAAAAGGTGAAGGCATCGTCGGCGAGCACCACGAGCGTCATGCCGGCGAGGAAGGCGGCATAGAACGGCAGCACCCGTTGCGGCGCCGTCTCGTGCTCGCCATAGCCGAGCGCGAACAGGCTTGCGCTCAGTGCGCCGACATCGGTCACGACAAGAAAGAAGGCAGAGAGCGCGTCGAGGCGGAAATGGGCGCCGAGCCAGGGCACGCCGATCGGCAAGGTGAGGCTCAAAGGCGCTGCCGCGGCGAGCAGATGCGCCGCCGCGGCGATAAGCGAAATCGCGGCAACGATCATGCTCGCGCCGTAGACGATACGCGTCGACGACGCCGAGCGGCCGATCACGACGGCGAGCGCCGCGAGTGCGAGCAGAGCCGCGGCACAGACAAGCGCGATCGTCAGCGTCACGGGCGGGCCCTCTTGAGCCGCACGCCGCGGCCGCCGCTGTGGCTCGTCGCATTGTCGGAGATGAGTTCGATGCCGAGCGCGTCGAGCGCGGCGACGAGCTTCATCAGCGAGTCGACGTTGCCGCGGATCACGCCCTCGCTCGCCTCCATGCGTTGGATGGTCGGCAGCGACAATCCGGCCGATTCAGCAAGCTTGCGCTGATCGATATCGAGGATTGCTCGCGACGCCCGCAACTGGCCGGCTGTGATCATCGAATCCAGCCACTGATGGTTTTTACATCAAGACTCACTTTTTAAATGTAAATTGAGATATTGCAATGATAATTTATGAGGGGAGAATGTGGCTCGCCATATGAGGGCGTGCGCAGCTGCGCTACGCCGGCAACACACCTTGCTCGGAAAGCCGATCTTGACGGGGAGGGAGAATTCAGCGCTTGCGCCGCAGCCGCACCACGACGTCGATGCGGGCGATCTCATAGCCCTCGGGCGGCACCGGCGCCGCGCCGACAATCACGTCGCTCGACGGAATGTCCATGAGATCGTTCTGGTCTTCGATGAAGAAGTGGTGGTGCTCGGAATTGTTGGTGTCGAAATAGGCCTTCGATCCGTCCACCGCGACCTGGCGTAACAGGCCCACTTCGGTGAACTGGTGGAGCGTGTTGTAGACGGTCGCGAGCGAAACCGGCACCTTGGCGCGCGTCGCTTCCTCGTAGAGCATTTCCGCCGTCACATGGCGGTCGCCTTTGGCGAACAAAATCCAGCCGAGTGCCATGCGTTGGCGCGTCGGCCGCAAGCCCACTTCGCGCAGCTTGGCCTTGACGTCATGCCAGGGGCAACCCGTGAGATCGGCACGGACCGGCTGAAGCTGCCGGTCGGTCGGGGCAGCGGGGCTGAAAGTAAATGAACTCGACTGTGGCATAGCGGTATCCGAGCGGCGGTCAGGCCGAAAAGATCGTTGCAATTGAAATCATTATACGCCGGCCCGCGCCTGCTGCAACTGCCTCGCCCTGAACCGCCGCGACCGGTTTCCCCACCGTGGTAGGCGCGTCGATCGGGGGGTGCGCTTTGCCGCATTGTCCCAATATGTTAGGAATTGAGCGATCGATTGGAAGCGACGGGATCGGAATTAGGATGCAGGAGCGCCGCTCGAACTTCGAATACGAGGACCTGCTGGCGTGCGGGCGGGGCGAGCTTTTTGGCGAAGGTCCGCAACTGCCGCTGCCGCCCATGCTGATGTTCGATCGTATTTCCGAAATCGCGGAAGTGGGCGGCGAGTACGGCAAGGGACTGGTGCGCGCGGTGCTCGACCTTAAGCCGGACCTCTGGTTCTTTCCCTGTCATTTCAAGGGCGATCCGGTCATGCCCGGCTGCCTCGGCCTCGATGCGCTGTGGCAATTGCTCGGTTTCTTTCTGGGCTGGCTCGGTTCGCCCGGCAAGGGCCGCGCGCTCGGCATGGGCGAGATCAAGTTTTCGGGGCAGGTACTGCCGACGATGAAGAACATCGTCTATGGGATCGACATCAAGCGCGTGATGCGATCGAAACTCGTTCTCGGCATCGCCGACGGCTGGCTCTCGGCGGACGGCTCGATTATTTATCGCGCTCTCGATCTCAAGGTCGGCCTGTTCCGCAACGGCGAGCCGCAACCGAACGGCGCCTGAGCGCGGAGCATGATCCCGAAAAGCGGTTGCCGGTTTCGGATAAGATCATGCTCGAACAGAAATATCAGCCGGACGAGGCAAACATGAAACGCGTGGTGGTCACCGGGATGGGCATCGTCTCGTCCATCGGCAACAACACGCAGGAAGTGCTGGCTTCGCTGCGCGAAGCCAAATCGGGCATCGTTCGCGCCGACAAATACGCCGAGCTCGGCTTCCGCTGTCAGGTTCACGGCGCGCCGACGCTCGATCCGAGCGAGTCCGTCGACCGCCGCGCCATGCGCTTTCTCGGCGGCGGTGCCGCCTGGAACCACGTCGCCATGGAACAGGCGATCCGCGACGCCGGCCTCGACGAAGCCGAAGTGTCGAATGAGCGCACCGGCATCATCATGGGTTCGGGCGGCCCGTCGACCCGCACCATAGTCGAGAGCGCCGACGTAACGCGCAGCAAGGGCCCCAAGCGCGTCGGTCCGTTCGCCGTGCCAAAGGCGATGTCGTCAACCGCCTCGGCGACGCTTGCGACCTGGTTCAAGATCAAGGGCGTCAACTATTCGATCTCGTCGGCCTGCGCGACCTCGAATCATTGCATCGGCAACGCGTTCGAGACCATCCAGGTCGGCAAGCAGGACCTGATTTTCGCCGGCGGCTGCGAGGAGCTGGATTGGACGCTCTCGGTGCTGTTCGACGCCATGGGCGCCATGTCGTCGAGTTTCAATCAAACCCCGGACAAAGCCTCGCGCGCCTACGATGCCGATCGCGACGGTTTTGTCATTGCCGGCGGCGCCGGCGTGCTGGTGCTCGAGGAGCTCGATCACGCCAAGGCGCGGGGCGCGAAAATCTATGCCGAAGTCGCAGGCTACGGCGCAACCTCCGACGGCGCCGACATGGTGGCGCCTTCCGGCGAAGGCGCTGTGCGCTGCATGAAGATGGCGCTGGCGACCGTCCAGCCGGCGGTCGATTACATCAATCCGCACGCCACCTCGACCCCGATCGGCGATCTCAAGGAGATCGAGGCGATCCGGGAAGTATTCGGCGCCAAATGTCCGCCGATCTCGGCAACCAAATCATTGACCGGCCATTCGCTCGGCGCGGCCGGCGCGCAAGAGGCGATCTATTCGCTGCTGATGATGAATTCCGGCTTCATCTGCGAGAGCGCCAATATCGAGAAGCTCGATCCGGCTTTTGCCGACATGCCGATCGTGCGTGCCCGCCAGGACGACGTGAAGCTCGGCTGCGTTCTTTCCAACTCGTTCGGCTTCGGCGGCACCAATGCCTCCATCGTGCTCAAGCATCCGGATGCCTGACGCATGACGGGACTGATGCAGGGCAAGCGCGGCCTGATCATGGGGGTCGCCAACGATCACTCGATTGCCTGGGGCATCGCGCGGACGCTTGCCGCACACGATGCCAAACTCGCCTTCACCTACCAGGGCGAGGCGCTCGGCAAACGGGTCAAGCCACTAGCCGCGTCGGTCGGAGCCGATCTGGTACTGCCCTGTGACGTGGAGGATCTAGCTTCGGTCGACGCGGTGTTCGCCGAGCTTGCCCGCATGTGGGGCACGCTTGATTTTCTGGTCCACGCCATCGCCTTTTCCGACAAGGCCCAGTTGACCGGCCGCTATGCCGACACCACGCGCGAAAATTTTTTGCGCACCATGATGATCTCGTGCTTTTCCTTCACTGAAGCTGCAAAGCGCGCCGCCACCATGATGCCGAATGGCGGCGCCATGCTGACTCTCACCTATAACGGCGGCATGCGCACAATGCCGAACTACAACGTGATGGGCGTCGCCAAGGCTGCGCTCGAGGCCTCGGTGCGTTATCTCGCGGTCGATTTTGGCGGCAGTGCGATCCGCGTCAACGCCATCTCGTCCGGCCCGATCCGCACGCTTGCCGGCGCCGGGATCGGCGACGCACGGGCCATGTTCGCGTTCCAGCAGCGGCACTCGCCGCTGCATCGCGGCGTGACGCTCGACGAACTCGGCGGGGCGGGGCTTTATCTGCTTTCGGACTTATCGACTGGCGTTACCGGCGAAATCCACTTCGTCGATTCGGGCTACAACATAATCGCCATGCCGCACCCCGACGCGCTGCGGGCTGATCACAAGCAGGCCGCGGACGACGTGGCGAAGTGACCGCTATTGCGGTCACAGCTTCGCCACATGTGGCATGACCTCGCTGCTGAACAATTCCAGAGAGCGCATTGCATCCTTAAACGACATCGTGCCGAGGAACAGATAGGTCAGCAGATAATTGACGCCGAGTTCCTTCACCTGCCGCTCGATCTCGGCGCGCACAGTTTGCGGTGAACCGGCGATGGCGGTGCCGTCGGCAAGACAAGCTTCGAAATCGGCGCCGCGCTCCACGTTCAACCGGCTGGTCAATCCGGTCTGGCCGTATTTGGTGCGCAGCCAATTGATATGCTCGAGATGCCGATCCATTGCCGGCTTACCGAAGCGGAGGGCTTCGGCGTCGGTGTCGGCGACGAAAATGTGCCGTTGCACGCCGATGACCGCACTGCCGGGAAATTCGGCTTTGGGCTGGACCGGGGCGCCGCGCTTGGCCAGCGCTTTCTTGTAAGCGGCGATATTGGCCTTGGCGAGCGCCATCGGGCCGAGCGTCACATAGTGCAGGCCCTGTTCGCCGCCCCAGGTCGAGCCGATTTCGTTCGATGAGGCATACCAAAACGGCGGGTGCGGCTGCTGCAGCGGACGCAGCGCGATCGGCACGTTCTCGTAGACGTAATGCTCGCCCTTGTAGGTGAGCGAGTCCGTTTTCAATCCGGCACTGACGCAGTCGAATGCATCGAAAAAGATCTCGCGCGACTGATCGTGTTCGACCTTGTGATATTTCAATTCGTACGGCGACACGCCGCGGCCGACGCCGACGTCGAGCCGGCCATGGCTCAAATGATCGAGCATGCAGATTTCCTCAATGAGCCGCAGCGGCGAATAGAGCGGCAACAGGTAAACCAGCGGGCCAAGCCGCATGCGCTTGGTCGCCCGCGCCACCGCGCCGAGATAGACGCCCGGCACCGGGACCATGTTGAGCGGCGTGGCGTGATGCTCGGCAATCTGCAAACAATAAAACCCGGCGGCATCGGCCGCCTGGGCATATTGCAGCCGCTCGTCAAACAAAGTCGTCAGCGGCCGTTCGCCCCATTCAACGTGATCGAAAAGTCCGATTTTCATGATATTTCTCTGCGCTGGTTTGAAAGTAATCTTGCCGATAGGCCGGCCGTTTTTTACGTTGTTTTAGCTCGTTTTCGGCAATCCGACCTGGCGGCCCATGCCGGCGCAATCCGCATCGGTCTTCAGCCCCGCGGCATGAATGCCATGGATCGCCAGTTCCTCGTCGCGGTCCTCGGTATCCCCGGTCACTCCGACGGCGCCGATGACTTCGCCGCGGTTATCGCGGATCAGCATGCCGCCGCCCTCGGGAAAAATCTGCTCGCCGCTCGCGGCGATCAGGTAGCGCATGAAGATCGGCTTCTCTTGCGCCCGCTCGCGCACGAGCTTGGAGCTGCGGCCAAGCGACAGGGCCGCATAGGCTTTTCCGTACGCCATTTCGAAACGGATCATCGACGAGCCGTCTTCCTTCTTGAACGCCTTCACCTTGCAGCCGGGCTCGACCACGATCACGCTCAACGGCCGGCAGTTGAGCGCGGCGCCGCGCTCGATGGCGGCGTCGATGATGCGCTCGGCCTGTGCCAGCGAAATGATCGTCACTGCGGCCCTCCCCGCTTTTCGATTTTGCTTGTTGTGCCATGTTCGCAGCTTCGCGACCACCCGCATCGCTGCATGGTGGCCCACTGGTTGGGCTCTTGCCTCGGACGGCGGACCGCGCCACATGTGCGCGATGCCGGGCTTTCCTCCCATAGCGATCGAACGCCTCGTCAAAATCTACAAGACCATTCCAGCGGTCGACGGCATTTCCTTCACGCTGACGCCGGGCTCGATCACCGGTCTGCTCGGCGGTAACGGCGCCGGCAAGACCACGACCATCGCCACCATCATGGGCCTCACCACGCCGACCTCCGGCCGCGTGGTCGTACTCGGCGCGGAAATGCCGAAACAGCGCTACCGCGTCCTGCACCGCATGAATTTCGAAAGCCCATACGTTGAAGTGCCGATGCGCCTGACGGTGCGACAGAACCTGACCGTGTTCGGCAAGCTCTATGGCGTCGAAAACTTGCGAGAACGCATTGCCGAGCTTGCACGGCAGCTCGACCTCACCGATCTGCTCGACCGTCCGACGGGGCGTCTTTCGGCCGGACAAAAGACGCGGGTTTCGCTTGCCAAGGCGCTGATCAACAACCCCGACGTCCTGCTGCTCGACGAGCCGACCGCATCGCTCGATCCCGACACCGCCGATTGGGTGCGCTCGCATCTGGAGAATTACTGCCGCAAGCGTCGCGCCACGGTGTTGCTCGCCTCGCACAATATGGCCGAGGTCGAACGGCTGTGCGAGCGCGTCATCATCATGAAGCGCGGCCGCATCGAGGACGATGATACGCCGGCAAGGTTGTTGACGCGTTATGGCAGGCGCACGCTGGAAGAGGTTTTCCTCGACGTGGCCCGCTCCAGCGGCGTCGACAGCGAGGCGGCGCAGTGAGTATCGGCGCTGACAGCGCCTACGCCGTCTCGCCGCAGCGTATCGGCGGGATGATGCTGCGCTATTGGTACCTGTTGCGCTCGTCGTGGCCGCGCCTTCTCGACCTCATCTATTGGCCGACGGTGCAGATGATCACCTGGGGCTTCCTGCAATATTACATCACCAGCAATGCCGGGTTCTTCGCACGTGCCGGCGGCACGTTCATCGGTGCGGTGCTGTTGTGGGATATTCTGTTTCGCGGCCAACTGGGATTTTCGATTTCGTTCCTCGAAGAAATGTGGTCGCGCAATATCGGCAATCTGATGATGAGCCCGTTGCGGCCGATCGAATTCATTGCGGCGCTCATGGTCATGAGCGTGGTCCGATTGTTGATCGGCGCCGTTCCGGTGACGTTGCTCGCCATCGGCTTCTTCGGCTTCAATCTCTTCGGATTGGGTCTTGCGCTGGTCGCGTTCTTCTTCAATCTCATATTGACGAGCTGGGCGATCGGAATTTTCGTGTCGGGGCTGATCTTGCGCAACGGTATGGGAGCCGAGAACTTCGCCTGGTCGATCACGTTCGTCTTCATGCCGCTGACCTGCGTTTACTACCCGGTCACCACATTGCCGGTCTGGCTGCAGCCGGTGGCGTGGGCATTACCGCCTACTTATGTATTTGAAGGCATGCGCTCGCTTTTGATCCATCAGGTATTTCGCGGCGACCTGATGCTCGATGCGTTGGCGCTCAATGCGGCGCTGTTTGCAGCCGGCGTATTCGGCTTTCTCAAACTGTTACAGAGCGCGCGCCGCCATGGCTCGCTGATACAGACCGGCGAATAGGCTGCGGTGGTTCGGGGCGGCAGCGGCGTACAGACGCAGTGTGCGCTGCGGGTAGCTGCAAAACGTTGACCCTCATCGCAGAAGTAACGGCGATCGTCATAATCGAAGGAACATCGAAAGAAATTGCATTTATGCTGTTAATATGACATATCCTCGACATAATGCTGCACTGCAGCAAGAAGCCGGATAAGGTTCATCCATGGCCATCGGAGAGTTCGGCGACGCGCCGGCCGTGCCAGGCGACAGTAGCGGCGCGCTGTTGTCGGCGGCGCCTTTATATTGGTTCTATGAGATGAGCCACGCGGCGCTCAACCCGTCGCGGGCTTGGGCCGATGCCACGCGGCTGTTCTTTAAGAATCCGGTCAATCCGCTGTCCTTCACCACTTTCGGCAAGTCGATAGCCGCAGCTTGCGAATTGTTCGAACGCTCGACCCGGCGCTACGGCCGGCCGGAATGGCGCATCGATTCTACCCTCGTCGGCGGCGAGCGCGTTGCCGTGCATCCTTCCACTGTGTGGGAGCGCCCGTTCTGCAAGCTCGTCCATTTTGAGCGCGCTTTCGAGCGCCCGCCGAAACGGCCGCAGCCGCGACTTCTGATCGTCGCACCAATGTCGGGGCATTTCGCATCGCTGTTGCGCGGCACGGTCGAGGCGTTCCTGCCCAACCACGACGTTTACATCACCGACTGGGTCGATTCGCGCATGGTGCCGGTTTCGGAAGGGAGTTTCGATCTCGACGATTACATCGACTACCTGATCTCGATCCTGCACGCGCTTGGCGGCGACACGCACGTCGTCGCCGTGTGCCAGCCGTCGGTCCCGGTCATCGCCGCCGTCGCGGTCATGGAGGCGGACAACGATCCATATGTGCCAACGTCCATGGTGCTGATGGGCGGGCCAATCGATACGCGGGTCAATCCAACTGCCGTCAATGAGCTCGCCGAGAAGCGCGGTATCGACTGGTTCCGCAGCCATGTCATCACCAAAGTGCCGTTTCCCAATCCCGGTTTCATGCGCGACGTCTATCCAGGGTTCCTGCAGCTCAACGGCTTTGTCAGCATGAATCTCGACCGCCATATCGAGGCGCACAAGCAACTGTTCCTCCATCTTGTGCGCGGGGACGGCGATTCCGCGCAAAAGCACAAGGAATTCTACGACGAATATCTCGCCGTGATGGACCTTGCGGCCGAGTTCTATTTGCAGACGGTCGATACTGTTTTCGTACGTCATGCGTTGCCGAAGGGCGAGATGACGCATCGCGGCCGGCCGGTCGAACCGGGGCGGATCAAGCGCGTCGCACTGCTCACCGTCGAAGGCGAGCATGACGATATTTCCGGCGTCGGCCAGACCGAGGCGGCGCATCGGCTGTGTGTCAACATTCCGCCCGACCGCCAAGCGCATTGGCTGCAGCCGGGCGTCGGGCATTACGGTGTGTTCAACGGCTCGCGCTTCCGCTCCGAGATCGCACCGCGCATTTCCGACTTCGTGCTGACGATGAGCCATTCGAGCCGCGCCGCGCGCAATGGCGCCGGCGTGCGGCGTTCGGGCGACGGCGTCGCGCTCCATACCGTGTGATCGTCGGCGCCGCCGCGCGCCACGCAATTCTCGCAACGAACGCCCTTGCTGTGGCATTATCGGCCGCGATTGGATTCGGGGTGCTCCGCCATGCCGCTGCATGCGCCGCTCTATCGCCGCCCGAGCGAGCCACAGACCATCGAAATCGTTTTCGATGAAGCCGTCTACGCAGTGCGGCTGCAGCGGCACCGCCAAGCGCGCCGCTATACGCTGCGCATCCAGGCGACGACGCGCGAAGTTGTTCTGACAATTCCACTACGCGGCAGCCTCAAGGAAGCACGCGAATTTGCCCAAAAGCACGGCGGCTGGATTGCGACGCGGCTCGGACGGTTGCCGGAAGCGGTGCCGTTCGCGCCCGGGGTCGTGATGCCGCTTCGCGGGGTGCCGCACCGGATCGCGCATCGTCAGTTAGCGCGCGGCACGGTCTGGACCGAAATCGACTTAACCGGCGAGCGCCTGTTGTGCGTCGCCGGCCAAGCTCCCCATATCGACCGGCGCATCGGCGATTTCCTGCGGCGTGAGGCCAAGCGCGACCTGGACGCCGCCAGCCGGCGCTATGCGCGCGACCTCGGCCTTGCCGTTCGGCGTGTGACCGTGCGCGATCAGTCGAGCCGCTGGGGTTCCTGCTCGACGACCGGCATGCTGTCGTTCTCCTGGCGCCTCATTCTGGCGCCGAGCCATGTGCTCGATTATCTGGCAGCGCACGAGGTGGCACACCTGGTCGAGATGAACCACTCGGCGAAATTCTGGCGCGTAGTGAAGCGGCTTTGCCCGGATCATGAGCGCGCTAAGGCGTGGCTTGACGCCAACGGCGCGGATTTGCATCGCTACGGCTTGCCCGAAGCTTGCTCGGAACCGTCCGGGCGGTAGGCATTCCGAAACCAAGTGACTGATTTGCCGCGGCGGTTGCGACAGGACCCCGCGCGTATTGCCGCATCCCATCACACTAAAACGTGATCTGCATTGCATCGGCGCTTCACGCACCTATGTCGTTGCTTATGAAGGCAGGCCGGGCGGCTCCCCCATCCCCCGACACCCCGTCGCCCGGTTAGATAAGCCTGAGTTGAGGCAACAACTTAAGGACCCCAAGCGGGTAATTGCTTGGGGTTCTTTTTTGCCCAAACCCGGGCGCGCCGGATCGCGTTTCGAAAAGGGCTCAATGCTTGACCAAATCGCCAAGCAGGCTCGCGGCGACGGTGAGCTTCGAAAGCGTCAGCCCAGAATTGGCGATCTCGTGGATCGCGACGCGGATGCGCTCGACCTCGTTCTTGCGCGGCGCCACCCAGGCGTCGACCGCAGCGGCGCCGATGGCGCCATTGCCGACCATCGCGGCGGTAAGCCGGCGCTCGGCATCGCCGATCGAATCCCGCGCGCGGTCGAGCGCCAGCCGGTCGAAATAATCGGCAATAGGAATAGCGCTGGCGGCGCTGGCGATGCGGTCGATCTGGAAGAACGTGCCGGCGGCAAAATAGGTCGCGGCGACCTCGGCGACCGGTTTGCCGGTACGATCGGCAACCAGAACAATGTCGGGTGCGGCGCGCAGCGCGCGAAGGTTGGTGATGGTGCCGGCAAGCTCGTCGGGCACGCCGGCCTTGCCAAGTTCGCCCCGGCGTAAAGCCCGCGCGTCGCGAAAGTCTTGCGACAGCGCCTCTTCCAGCCCCGCGGCGACCGCGGCGATGCCTTCGCGATAATGCGCCACCACATCGGCGAGGCCCTTGGAAAGATCGACATTGCGCAGAAACCAAATCATGCGATCGAGCAGCAGGTCCTGCACCGCTGCATAGAGATCGAGCTGAAGCTTGCCGGCAATCATGTTGTCGAGGCCGTCAATCGCACTATTGAGCCCGGTCATGCCATAACTGTCGCGAACGGCGGCGAAAGCCGACGCAATGGCAGACGGAGCGGCGCCGGTCTGGTCGGCAATGCGCACGGTCAGCGACGGCCCGCCGCGATTGATCATCGAATTGGCCAGATGAGTGGCGATGATTTCCCGGCGCAGACGGTGATGTTCGAGCGCGTCCGGATAACGCAGCTCGATCGCCTTCGGAAAATATCGGGCCAGCTCGCGGGCGAGATAAGGATCGTCCGGCACCGCCGATTCGACCAAATCGTCGTAGAGCGTCAGCTTGGCATAGGCCAGCAGCAGCGAGAGTTCCGGCCGCGTAAACGGCTCCAACCGGCGCCGTCGCTCGGCGAGCTGCATGTCATCGGGCAAATATTCCACGGCGCGATCGAGCAAGCTGCGCGCTTCCAGCGTCTGGATGAGCCGCTGCAGGAAACCGAAATCATCCATGCCGCGTCGCTCGGCAAGCGACAGCGCCAGCGGCTGCAAATAATTATTGCGCAACACCAGCGCGGCAACCTCGTCGGTCATCTCGGCGAGCAATGCATTGCGGCCGTCCATCGTCAGGCGGCCGTCGCGCACCGGAATGCTCAGTGCGATTTTAATGTTGACTTCCATGTCGGACGTATTGACGCCGGCGGAATTGTCGATGGCGTCAGTGTTGAGTCTGATGCCGCGGAACGCCGCCTCGATGCGGCCGCGCTGGGTCATGCCGAGATTGGCGCCTTCGCCGATCACCTTGCAGCGTAGATCTTTGCCTGCGACACGAATGGGATCGTTGGCGCGGTCGCCGACCGAGTCGTCGCTTTCGTCCGAGGCACGGATATAGGTGCCGATGCCGCCGAAAAAGATCAAATCAACCGGCGTTTGAAGGACGGCGCGGATGAGCTCTTGCGGCGTCAGGTGTTTGCCGACGCCGAACAGCTTTTGCGCTTCCGGTGAAACCTGGATGTCCTTGGCGGTGCGCGGATAAACGCCGCCGCCTTTGGAAATGAGCGATTTGTCGAAATCCTGCCAGCTCGAACGCGGCAGATCGAACAGCCGCTTGCGTTCGGCAAAACTCCGTTCCGGATCGGGGTCGGGATCGATGAAAATATCGCGGTGATCGAAAGCGGCGATGAGCTTGATCGTCTTCGCGCGCAACATGCCGTTGCCGAACACGTCGCCGGACATGTCGCCTATGCCGACGACCGTGAATGGCGTGGTGGCGACGTTGACGTCCATTTCGCGGAAATGGCGCTGCACCGATTCCCAGGCGCCGCGCGCGGTGATGCCGATCTTCTTATGGTCGTACCCGGTCGAGCCGCCCGAAGCGAAGGCGTCGCCGAGCCAAAAATCGTGCGCAATCGCCAACTCGTTGGCGATGTCGGAAAACGTCGCCGTGCCCTTATCGGCGGCGACCACGAGATAGGGATCGTCGCCATCGTGGCGTACGACGTCGGGCGGCGGGATAACCCCGCGGGCGGCGGCGCCGATATTGTCGGTGATGTCGAGCAGCGTCGAGATGAACATCTTGTAGGTGGCGACGCCTTCGGCTTGGATCGCTTCGCGCGGGCCGCCGGCCGGCAGGTATTTCGGCACGAACCCGCCCTTGGCGCCGACCGGTACGATCACTGCATTCTTGACGTTCTGCGCCTTGACCAGGCCGAGTATTTCAGTGCGGAAATCCTGTGGCCGGTCGGACCAGCGAATGCCGCCGCGCGCCACCTTGCCGAAGCGCAAATGGGCAGCTTCGACCCGCGGCGAATAGATAAACGCCTCATAGAGCGGCCGCGGCAACGGCATGGCGTCGACTTTGCGGCTGGAAAACTTGATCGCAATGAGCTCTTTGACCCGCCCATCGTCGCCGAGCTGATAGAAGTTGGTGCGGATCGCGGCTCTGACTGCATTGACGAAGTGACGAAGGATGCGGTCCTCGTCGAGGCTCTCGACCCCTTGCAGCGCAGTTTCGATCTCGACGGCAATCGCGGCTTCCCGCGCCGCCCGCTCGTCCTGCGAAACCCGCAGATGCGGATCGAAGCGCGTCTTGAATAAACTTACGATCTGCGCGGCAATGCCCGGATACTTGCGCAGCGTCGCCCACATATAATCCTGCGAATAGGGAACGCGGATCTGGCGCAAAAAGCGCGAAATGGTGCGGATTAGCGCGACATCGCGCCAGCCCAACCCGATCGCGAGCACGAGCGCATTGTAGCCGTCGCTCTCCGCCTTTTTCCCCATGACGACCAGGAAACAAGCTTCCAGCCGGCCCTCGAGCGCAGCCAAGTCGATGGGCTGACCGGACGCGCTTTCAAGCTCCATATCGTGAAACCAAACATCCGCCGTTTCTGCCGGCCGAATGTGGTAGGTGCGCTCGTCGACGACGCGAAAGCCCATATTCTCCAGGACCGGCACGCGTTCCGAGAGAGAAATCGCCCGGCTATGGCTGAAGACCTTCAGGCCGGCGCGCGACGGCGCCGCGCCGCCCTGGCGATAAAAGTCAACGCCGAGCGGGCGCTCCGGCATGAGCCCTTCGATGACACGGACATCGCCGAGCGCAATCGCCGGCGAATAGACCTCGCGGTAGTCGATTGGAAAGGCGTCGCGATAGCGGGCGAATAGCCGTCGCGCCTTTGTCGGGTCGGTATCGGCGGCAAGCGCCTCGCGCAACCCATCGGTCCAGCTGCGCACGATCGCTTCCACGCCGCGCTCAAGCGATGCCGGATCGGGGTTCGGTATCTCCTGTTCCGAGCGCCCGATGATGAAGTAGACGCGCACCAACGGCCCTTCCGGGAAGAACGGGTAGTAGGCGCTCAAATTTCCCTTGAACGCCGCCGCCAGATAATTGCCGATTGCCGCCCTGATCTGGCCGCTGTAACGGTCGCGCGGAACGTAGACGAGAACGGACACGAAGCGGTCGAAACGGTCGCGCCGCGGCAACACGCGCACGCGCGGCCGTTCGTCGAGTTGCAAGACGGCGAGCGCGAACCGGTAGAGCGTGTCTTCGTCGAGCTGAAACAACTCATCGCGCGGATAGGTCTCAAGCACATTGACCAGCGCCTTGCCGGAGTGGCTTGACGGATCAAAGCCGGCGCGGCGGATGACGCCGTC
>Ga0209579_10001352_pt1 | contig 20476 bp, 18 predicted proteins | sample Coa_R1_2_FD_187152 | JGI IMG/M metagenome (GOLD analysis project Ga0209579, IMG submission 187152) | Surface soil microbial communities from Centralia Pennsylvania, which are recovering from an underground coalmine fire - Coalmine... | ecosystem: Environmental > Terrestrial > Soil >... | reverse complement strand
GGAAGCAGCCATGGCCGCAAGCCGCTCTTTCGTGGCCATGAAACATCCTTTCAGCGTTTGAGAATGCATTTGTAAGCCAAGTGAGGCCATGCACGTGCGTAAACATCGTCACATTCTATTGCCGAATCGGTTAGGCGAAGCGGCATTGTCTCAGACCTGCAGATTCCGACTCAACGGTAACATCGACTGTCATGCTCAGATAGCTGCCGGGGGGGCCGACAAAGCTGCCGCTGATGGGAACGGCCTGACTGATGTCGCGCGTGACGGCAACACGAATCAAATCTAAGCCGCCGATCGTGCCATTCGTCGGATCGTATGCGATCCACCCGGAGCCGGGAATGTAGATATCTGCCCATGCGTGAGTTGTCCCGGCACCGATTGCGTTCGCCGAACCACCATCGGCATGCTCCCGGTAGAGATATCCAGTCACCATGCGCGCTCCAAAACCCAAGCTGCGGGCTGCTTCGATCAAGAGGACTGCAAGATCGCGGCAGGAGCCCCAGCCTCGGCAAAGCGTCTCTACCGGAGTTTGGGTCCCCTCGGCTTCCCGGCTTTGGTAGGAGATCTGGCTCGCCACGCCGTTATTCAAATCAGCCAGAAGCGCCGACGTATCGGTCGGGTTGCTTCTGACGAAGCCGCGCGCCCACGATCCCAGCCGATTGTTGGGATCGGGATACTGGCGTTCAAGCATCCGGCCGAGGTCGATGCGGTCGTCGGCCGAATAGATGAACGGATAACTTAATGCTTCCGGCGTGATCTCGAATGGTGGTCGTTGGGCAGCATACGTTTCCAGCACAAGGTCGCTTTCGATCCGCAATTCATCCGAGGGTTCGGAGAACGACGCGATGGCGACCGAATTGCCGAAAACATCATAGAGCCAGCGCACTGTCGCCGCCGGTGAGAAATTCAAATTGGTCTTGATCAGCCGGAGATCGTGACTGTCGCGCGGGCGCAGCATCAGTCTATGATCACCAAGCAGCACCGGAAGGCTGTAGCGGTAAACTGTGGTGTGTCGAACGTTGAGAACGGTCATCGCTGGGCCCTCGATCGTTGTGGATCAAGGCGTAAGCAGTCAATCGACATTCGTCAGTCTTTCTCGTGAGTGACCTCCGACTGCGCGTGCGACCTTGCGGCCGGGCTCGGCTGCGGTGCGGCGTCACGATCCTGCGCCTCCTGCAGATCACGAGGATCGATGGTGACCATCTCGACCGAAGATGCTTGGTGAGATTCCGCCGGCACGAAGATCACGGTCGCTACGCGCCGATAGACCGGAAATGACAATTCTTGGATCAATTCTTCGTCCGTTGCCACCTTGTAGTCTCCGGGCGGCAACATCCGATCGACCCCCTTCAGCAGGAACGGATGAGCGAAAGTCACTGTTTGGCTGTTCGTCCGCGTGGCCATGGCTTTGAGATCTCCTCAACAGCGCCCGAAATGACCGGCGCCGAACTAGAAGCCCATACCTCCGCCCCCAGGCATGGCGGACTGCGCCTGGTTCTTGTTAGGTAACTCGGCCACCATGGCTTCCGTGGTGATCAGCAGACCAGCAACAGATGCCGCACCCTGAAGCGCAGCGCGCACGACCTTGGTCGGGTCGATAATGCCTTTCGTCAGCATGTTGCCGTATTCACCGGACTGAGCATCAAAGCCAAAGGCATAGGTGTCCTTTTCGAGGATTTTACCCACAACCACGGCTCCGTCTTCACCGGCATTGAGCGCGATCTGACGCGCCGGCCACGAGAGGGCCTTGCGCACGATTTCGACCCCGGTCTTCTGGTCATCGTTGTGCGTGCGCAACTTCTTGAGTCCTTCGCTGGCGCGCAGCAGCGCGACACCGCCGCCCGGAAGGATGCCTTCCTCGACAGCCGCGCGAGTCGCGTGCATCGCGTCGTCGACGCGATCCTTGCGTTCCCTAACCTCGATCTCGGTGGCGCCGCCGACGCGGATCACCGCCACGCCGCCTGCGAGCTTAGCCAGTCGCTCCTGCAGCTTCTCTCGGTCGTAGTCGGAGGTGGTCTCCTCTATCTGGGCCTTGATCTGCGTAATGCGGTCTTCGATGTCCTTTTTCTTGCCGGCGCCGCTGACAATCGTCGTGTTCTCTTTATCGATCGTCACTTTTTTAGCGCGGCCGAGCATCGCAAGCGTTACGTTCTCGAGCTTGATGCCGAGATCCTCGCTGATCGCCTGACCGCCGCTGAGCACGGCGATGTCCTGCAGCATGGCTTTTCGCCGATCGCCGAAACCGGGTGCCTTCACAGCCGCCACCTTTAGGCCGCCGCGGAGTTTGTTGACGACGAGCGTAGCAAGGGCCTCGCCCTCGACTTCCTCCGCAATGATGACGAGAGGCTTCGAGGTCTGCACGACCGCCTCCAGAAGTGGCAGCATTTCCTGCAGTCCGGAGAGCTTCTTCTCGTAGATCAAGATATACGGGTCGTCCATTTCCACGCGCATCTTTTCCGCGTTGGTGACGAAGTAGGGTGAGATGTAGCCGCGGTCGAACTGCATGCCTTCGACGACCTCCAGCTCGGTCTCCATCGACTTCGCTTCTTCGATCGTGATCACGCCTTCGTTGCCGACTCTCTTCATGGCGTCGGCGAGAAAACGTCCAATCTCGGCATCCCCATTCGCCGAAATGGTGCCGACCTGAGCGATCTCCTCGTTCGAGGTGACTTTCTTAGAGTTCTTCTGCAGGTCCGCGACAACCGCCTCGACCGCGAGATCGACGCCGCGTTTGAGGTCCATCGGGTTCATGCCGGCGGCGACGGCCTTGGCGCCTTCCCTGACGATGGCGTGAGCCAGCACCGTGGCGGTAGTGGTGCCATCTCCGGCGATATCGGATGTCTTGGACGCAACTTCGCGCACCATTTGCGCGCCCATGTTCTCGAACTTGTCGTCAAGGTCGATCTCCTTGGCAACCGTCACGCCATCCTTAGTGATGCGCGGGGCGCCATAGGACTTATCGAGCACCACGTTGCGGCCTTTCGGACCAAGCGTAACCCGCACCGCGTGGGCGAGCGTGTCGATGCCGCGTAGCATCCTGTCTCGCGCATCGACCGAAAATTTCACTTCCTTGGCAGACATGACAGTCGTTCCTTCAAATGATGTTTGCGTCGCGGTCCATCGGCCCCAAGTCAGGGAGCATGTTCACGCAGCCCTCTTGCGCGCTTCGGCTTCCACCAGTACGCCCATGATGTCGCTCTCATTCATGATCAGGTACTCGACGTCAGCGATCCTGACTTCGGTTCCTGACCACTTCCCAAACAACACCTGGTCGCGGGCTTTCACATCGACGGGGATGAGCTTTCCACGTTCGTCACGGCGGTCCGGACCGACCGCGACCACTTCGCCCCGCTGCGGCTTCTCCTGGGCGGTATCGGGAATGATGATCCCTGCCGCGGTCTTTGCGTCGGTGCCGAGACGCTTGATCACAATTCGATCGTGCATCGGACGAAACTTCATGGATATCTCCGGATGTGCATCAGCGTCATAAAACGCCTCGCCCAGTCACGCCGTGCGAGGCGTTTTACTATCCATTTGGCCGCAATTTACGCAGCAAAGCGGATGCTCGGCGAGCCGACTACGCCGCTCTTCTCCATCACCGACTTCATTTCGGTTGAGCCCAGCCACGTGCGGGCCTTCGATACGTCGGCGGCGTCCGCGAGGATCACTACGTCATTTTGATCGTCAGCGCTGCGAAACACCCTGCTGTTCGTAATGCCGGCAGTCGTGCGATCCTTCTCGTGTCCGTTGTAGCTTGTGCGCCATGCGTTGAAGTCCTTGACTTTGAGATGGACAGTAAGGTTTTCGTTATTCATTGGTATTTTCCTTTGTGCAAAGCTCTTTCGTACGCTCACAACCAAGGTTGCGTGCGCAGCCAATCTGCGGGTGCCGACGGCATCCGTAGTGCAAGCGGAGATCATCTTTTGGAGATTAGAATTGCGTCGGCCGATGACAGCGGCACCGCCTATGGAGAAACGGCGATTTCGGCATGTCGCCGCTTTGGAGGCAGCTTTCGGGCAAGCCATCGCCTGCCCGCATCACCATATTTGTGGTACAAAGACCAAAGCGCAAGGACACGTCAAAAATATAATTTGCGGCATAAGTCGCGCGCCCCTGAATTAAGCCAAGAACGACACCTTTGTTAGGCCACTATTGAGGACTGTCCCACGAAAATCCACGATCATTTAACTGCTACGGCGCATGCTCCTTTTCCGACATCGGTCATAGGTCCATTCCAACCAGTTTGGCTTTCGCCGAAACGCTCTTAGCACCCGACCATTAGCGCCGCGCACGTCGATTGCATAATATTCGATTCGTTACGTTGTTTGCGCCGGGCCCAACAGTGCGGCGCAGCTTGATCGCTCATTTGATGAGCGGATAAGATCGGCTGAAGTTCGGATCAGTCCACCCTCCGAAATGAGTGCTGGATTGCAGACGGCAGAGAACGGTCCGTGAAGAGTTGCCGGCTACAAGACTAGACGGCGGATGCGCCGCTTTTCGATCGTTGATTGTTCGTGTCGGTATCAATGAGTTGCGATCTAGAACGATTAGCGTCAGCTAAGCCCAAAATTCGAGAAGCAAAGAGTTGCTTTGACCGCAGTGTAGGTAGGACGTCCAGGTTTCTGTATATCTCCCACCCATACATCTCGTTCGGCGGTAGCCCGCTTTTTTTAATCTGGACACGATAAGTCGATTTCTTCTGGTTCATATCGAAGCCTTTCGTTCCCCATCGAGCCCGAGCTGGAAAACTATCGAGTCGCGCCGGACGAAGATCCTTATCGCAGAGGGTCAACGCGCGTGCCGGCAAGACGAATCCCCGACCCGCCCCACAGCATTGAAAGAACCTGCATGGCTTTTGGCCTTTCGGCCTAAGGAACATACGCCGCACGCAGCCGAAGCAATGAAGGCGGGTGCCGGCGGCACCCAAACGCGGCTATTTTTCATATGGATATTGTGCCCACCGACGGCACCGGCGCGAACCAAAGGACGAGCGAGAGGTTTCGGTACCTTTTTGTTTCAGCGGCAGATCTCATTCGGATTTGTAGCGAGCCAATGCCACATTCCGTCACGTTCCGCGAGACGTAAGGGTCGCTATACCAACTCGGCACTTCGTTCACTATGAAGCGGCCGGCGGCTCAACCAGCGCGGTCGAGTTGTCGACGCTGTCGTAAACCGACACCTTCACAATCGGATAATTCTTTTTGATGACCAAAGCGACCGCCTGAGCGGCTTCCAGCGTCGTGTACGACCCCTTCGTCTGCCGATCGACTTGGAGCAAAAATCGGCCACGCTCCGGCCGCTTGCGTTGGGACAACGTTTCCTCGACTTCTTGCTCAGAACCGTCTTTTACCGGCATTTTGATTTGGCGCGTCGCCATTCGCTCCTCCTTTGGGATGTCATTTGGGTTATCCGAACGTTGTGGCCGCGAAATCAATCCTGCATGTGCCGTGCTGGCCCATTGGCGCACATAAAAGCTAATCGCCTCGGTCGAGGGACTTCATCAGGCGGCGCTGGCACCAGAACAGGCAATGCGTCGGCTTGTTCGTTGCTTGCGCGCGCATGCGATGGCCGACGAACGCCCCGCTACAGAGAAGTTCTTGAAATGGCTCAACAGCAAAGACGGCGCTAGCGCTGGACTAATGAACAGTTTCCTTTTTGAAGATCGTTGCGCCCTGCCTGATCAAATATCTTTTGTCCCGGCGCTCCCTTGGAGAGGCTTTCTCGTTGCTATGAAAGGCAGGGATCGTGCCCATTAAAATGATATTCCCATCTCGGTCCTTGGCGTAACCGTGAACAACTTTCCTCATGACATTTCCTTCTATGCGGACGTGTCAGCACATCCTGGATGTGGTCCTAGGTCTGCAATTTCAGTTCATTGGACCGTGGTTTGCATCAACTTCTCTGCGCATGCCCTCGCCAATCGTTAGTCTGGTGAGGTAGTTCCGGGGAGTGTCGCCCAGCCGCACTTCTCCAAATAGTCGCCTTGTTCCCGCCCGACCCGCCCCACAGCATTGAAAGGAACTTGCATGGCTTTTGGCCTTTCGATCTAAGGAACATGCGCCGCACGTAGCCGAAGCAATTAAGGCGGGTGCTGACCGCATCCAAACGCGGTTATTTTTCATATGGATATTGTGCCTACCGACGGCACCAGGCTGCCAAATTTAGGAAGTGGAAACTTCGGTACGTCGCCGTTTTTGAGGCAGCTCGTAGCTAGTGTACCCGGCGCTTTATTCTGGAATAAAGCAAGCAGATTTTGCAGTGCAGTTGGACGTTCGCCCTGGCATGACTGACGGGGACGCAGCTACTGTAGCGGGCCAGCGGTAAACAAACCTGCTATTGTTTCGGCATTGACAACCTGACCGCGCTGCACAACTCGCTGGCTAGGATTGACGCTTGGGGTCACGAAGCGCCGTGCCCGGGCACCCGCGCTTGTGGCAGCGGCCTAAAGCGGTCTGTCGATGGCAAGATGAGTTGCGTTTGTGCGTTCACGAACTGCAGGGGTGATGACGGCATTGATGCGAACGGTCGAGACCGTCGATTGGGAGAACCCGTGACGGGTCACGCGATGCTTGAGCGCGAGGAGCTGTTTGGGACCCAATCAGCGGATTAGATCACGGCCAGCGGCCATAGTGGCCGAATCGTCACAGAGGCAAGGCTCCAGGCGAAAACAGGCCGCATACATGACCGCACCCGAACGTTTCGCTCGATAGTCAGATTCCTCTTGCACCGCGGGCACCGTGCATACATGACCCTTCACGTCATGTGGCTGCGAGACTTCGTCGCAACGCAGCAAGGGCAGCGTGTCGCCGTTCTATTCTAGAAAGCTCCTTAACTCCCTCGATCGGCTCGGATGCCTCAGCTTCCGGAGCGCCTTGGCCTCGATCTGCCGAATCCGCTCACGGGTCACCGAGAACTGCAATCCGACTTCCTCGAGCGTGTGGTCGCTGTTCGTGCCAAGGCCAAAGCGCATGCGCAGCACGCGCTCTTCACGCGGGGTCAGCGAGGCGAGTATCCGCGTTGTGGTCTCGCGCAGGTTCGACTGGATCGCAGCGTCGATCGGCAGGATAGCGTTTGGGTCCTCGATCAAGTCGCCCAGGTGGGAGTCCCCCTCCTCGCCGATCGGCGTCTCAAGCGAGAGCGGTTCCTTGGCGATCTTCAGGGTCTTGCGCACTTTTTCGAGCGCCATGCCGAGTTTTTTGGCGATCTCCTCCGGCGTCGGCTCGCGACCAGTCTCGCTGAGCAGCTGCCGTCGGGTGCGCGCGATCTTGTTGATGGTCTCGATCATGTGTACGGGGACGCGAATGGTACGCGACTGATCGGAGAGCGAGCGGCTGACCGACTGGCGGACCCACCAGGTGGCGTAGGTCGAGAACTTGTAGCCGCGCCGGTACTCGAACTTGTCCACCGCCTTCATCAGCCCGATGTTTCCTTCCTGAATCAGGTCGAGAAATTGCAGGCCGCGATTGGTGTATTTCTTGGCGATCGAGATGACCAGGCGCAGGTTCGCCTCCACCATTTCCTTCTTCGCTTGGCGCGCCTCGCGCTCGCCCTTCTGCACCATGTGAACGATCTTGCGGAACTCGCCGATCTCGAGGCCGGTTTCGCCCGCGAGTGCATGGATCTCGTGGCGGTGTAGCCTGATCGTGTCCTTGTCCTTGGCGACAAAGCTCTTCCAGCCCTCGGCCGAAAGCTTCGACACGCGGGTGAGCCAGAGCGGGTCGAGCTCGGAGCCCAGATAGTTCCTGAGGAAGTCCTCGCGCGGGACACCATGACTCTCGGCGAGCCGCATCATGCGGCCCTCGTGGCCGACGAGACGCTTATTGATCTCGTGGAGTTGCTCGACCAGTGCGTCGATCCGCGCTTGATTCAGTCGCAGCGATTTCACCTCGCCGATGATCTCCTTCTTCAGCTTCTTATATTTGCGCTCCTGCGCCGGAGAGAGCGACAGCCTTTTGAGCTGAAACTGGATGTCTTGGTCCTGCAGCCGGCGCAACCGCTTGTAGGCGTCGGCGACGATGTCGAAGGTTTCGATCACCTTTGGCTTGAGCTCCGCCTCGATTGCGGTGATCGAAAGCCAATTCTCCGTATCGTCGTCATCGTCGAGGTTGCTCTCGCTGACCCTCCCGTCGGCTGCCGTGTCCTCGCCGTCGTTGTGCGGGCCGGCCGGCTTGAACGGGATGGCGATCGCAGGCGCAGTCGTCGGTGCCTGCATCTGCGGTGCACTTCGGGGTTGGCCCGGGACCGCGATGCCGACGTTTAACTGGCCATCTGGGTTGATCACCGGTGCCGGCACGGCCTTCGCGCCAGGGCCGGTATAGGTCGCGTCAACGTCGATGATGTCGCGCAGCAAGACCTTGCCCTCGTTGAGCTCATCCCGCCAAATGATGATAGCCTGGAAGGTGAGCGGACTTTCGCACAGTCCCGCGATAGTGGCCTCCCGGCCGGCCTCAATGCGCTTGGCGATGGCGATCTCGCCCTCGCGCGAAAGGAGCTCCCTCGATCCCATTTCGCGGAGATAAATGCGCACGGGGTCGTCGCTGCGGTCGGCGGGTTCCTTGACCCCCGCCTTGGCGGGCACCGGACGTTGCCGGACTTCGACTAGCACGTTGTCGCCCTCGGCTTCCTCCTCCGGCTCATCGCGGGTCGCCACCTCTTCCTCAGGCTCGGCCTCCTTGGTCTCAATCACGTTGACGCCCATCTCGCTGAACTTTGCCAGAATGTCCTCGATCTGCTCGGACTCGACCTCCGCCGAGGACAGCAGCGCGCTGATCTGGTCGTGGGTGACATAGCCGCGCTTCTTAGCACTGCGGACCAATTCCTTGACGGCCATATCGGAAAGGTCGAGCAGCGGGCGATCAGGCGGAGCCTCGGGACCCTCCTTCACCAGCATCTCTTCCTTCAACGGCGTCACCACGATCTTGCTTGCCATGAACCTTCACAATCAACGTCAAGCCCGTGCCGCATCCTAGGTCACGAACTTTATCGAGCGTGCCACGTAGGGCTATTGGCACCGCACGGTCGGTCGATATTTGCCAAGGATCCACATCCGAAAGTGTACCTGACGGTTGGCACCGTGGCCGCCAATTGGCGGAAACGCAGACTTCGGGTAGGTCGCCGTTTTTTGGCAGCTCTTCGAACAAATCAATAATGGGCGTGCCGGAGATAAAGAACAATAGGAGCCACATGCTTTAATTTTGAGGTCGCCTTGACGCCATCCTGATCGATCGCGACTGTATGTTAGGCATGCGGGGCGCCCGTACTTGACAATTTCTCCAGCTATCCTCATACGGTGCACGTTCGGTTGATTTATCTCTCGTGCAGTCGGCAGGTGCTGCAACACGATTGAATCAATCCTCTCCAGAAGATTGACCATTTCCTCCGAGGGCCTTTATCGCCACTGCTGGTACAAGATTCATTGTTGGAGCGGGTCGGCCCACCAGCGAGGGTCGCCGCGGCCTCTGGATGAACGCGACGCTCAGCAGGCTCCAGTCTTCCATGATGTTTCGCTTTTCAGAGAACGGACGCCACCAACGCTAGTTTTTGTCCTTCGTGTGCCGCACGGAGCATTTTACTCGCAAATACCAAGGACTGAACCATGCAAAATGGTCCAAACACAACCATGAGTGCACGCCAACCCAGACCGGCACGGTCATTTGCTGCACGCTCGAAGCGATGGACGTCGAGCGCCACGCGCACCGAACCGAAGAAGAATTCTCAAAACGCGCAAAGAAATTATGAGCGGTATTTGGCGCTGGCCCGCGCTGAAGCCCAAATCGGCAACATGGTCGGGGCGGAGAACTACTACCAGTACGCCGAACATTATTTCAGATCGATGTCCTCGGATTCGGAAGGGACGTAAGAGACCTTGCTGCGACGGCCGCTCGCGGTCAGGACGCCGCTTCCGAAGATCTGCAAGGATCCGGATGGCCCCACGCGATACTGCGCCTTCTGCGCGTTGACGGACCAAAACCCGTTGTCTGGGTGCCAGTCGTAAAACCTTCGAAATCGCATCGGCGTAGTTGGAGCCGGTGTCGCGGCGGTTGTTGAGGCATCGGGGTCGGGACGATAGGTTAACCTCGACGATATCGGTGCGAGTATGGCGACCGCTTGCGCTGTGTCTGCCCTCGTCCCGGCGTTGCCAGTCTTTCGGTTTCGCGGCTCAGTCAGACGAGCCGTCGGTCGCGCAACCCACCCTTGGACGGTCTACCAGCAACGCTGGTGGCGCGGACTTTCCGGTTGATTTGACAAACCTCCCTGTGACTGACTTCGTGCGCTTTGCATCCTCGCCGACCGCCGCACCTTTGTCCGCCGTCTCTTTGGCGATTCGAAGAGCTCTCAACCGAGCGATCTTTTCACGAACAGCTTTAGCTTCTACCTCGTAATGCAGCCCGGCATTCCCCCCGGTTTCCCGAGCAGCTTTCTCCAAGCGCGATTGGGCTCGGCTATCCTTCGAATCGGCCATCGGCGGCTCCTTTCAGGGAGAAGGCAGGATTGTGAATAATCACAACATGCAAAGGCGCTTTAGGCAAAATCCGTCGGCCCGAGTTCATATGATCCTTTTCGCCCCTGGTCATATGCCTTTTTTGCCGCCGCGTAGATCGCTGTGAGATGTGTATCAAAGGCAAGCAGCAAGGCGACCTCATCGCGCTGGGTTTTCGGCTGCAGCAGTCTGAGCGCCTCTTCGGTTACAAAGAATGACCACTCCATCGCGCTGTCATGACCCCAGAACCGAACGGCAGGTCGGGTTGGATCGAAAATCCGGCTAGGGTTTGGAAAGTTGAGCATCGGCCCGGTTGCTGCCTTAAGCGAAAACGCCCTTTGAGAGCGTGAGCTCTCTTTCAGGTACGACTCGTTCGTGTTTTTCGGCGGCACTCTTGACGCGATAGCATGGATCATCGGGATCTCGGTCTGAGGCTGGAATGAGATGGCGAATCTCATAGGGACCAAGGACGGTCGATCTAAATGAGTGTGGCACCAGCTCGACTATTTGGCCGATATTGAACTTATGCGTCATCAGAAATTCCTTTGGTCCATATTGAGCTTTGGAGAGCTGTCGCGCTCAACGGTGCCGTGGTGCCTGGTTGTTGGGCGTTGCAATTGTATGTGGGAACGATCACATCGAATTGCCAGGACATCCTAATTCCGAGCCCTCGGTCTTTCCCGATAGGGGCTTTTGAGCGTACTGGTGTGGGTATGCCCGATGATCCAGTCGAGTTACGTCTGAAAGCCGAAGCGTGCCGGAAATTAGCCGACATGTTTGAAGAGCCAGAGCGTAAGGCACTTTGGATCGAACGAACGACGCTGCCATTCTCCGTCCGCTCCGGCGCCTTCAACCAGCGCTCGACGTAGAGCAGTACCCACGGGCAATCCGCGTGATGCCGGACAGCCTTGAGCAACAACTCCCAATCGATGCCGTCGAAGAAGCCTTGATGTCAAGATCGAGCACCCAGTCATAGCGCCAGCAGCGCTGGCGAGCTGTGCGCACGGCATCAAATGCAGATCGACCGGGCCTGTAACCATCGGAGCCGGCGTGGAATACCGACTCTAAGATTGGTTCCAGGAAACGACAAGCGACTTCCTGGGCGATGCGATCCGCTACCGTCGGGATACCCAAGGGGCGCGTGCCGCCATTCACTTTTGGAATATCTACCCGACGCACCGGCGGAGGAAAGTAGCTCCCCGATTGCTAAACACGAAGGGCCCTCCTCCATCTCTCGTACAGTTGCGTCCCGCCGTTTGGACCGGCGGTACTCGTGACACACGACCCATAAGAGACATTAGGCCCACCTGATTCGAGATTTGGACGGTCATCAGAGTTGGAACAGACTAACGGCGTTACTTGCAGGGGATTTTCGGCTAAATTCTCTTTAGCCCGATGATAGGAGTCGTCTACTAAAGTTCCGCCCGGACGTGCGGGATTTTGGTTTTTCTAACGGCCGGTAAGTCGCGACGCCCGGCCCAATCTCCCACGACCTCGGGCCCCTTACATGCGGTCGTAATCCTCCTGCGCGAGAGCCTTAGCTTCCGTGAGCGATATGATTTTCTCACCTAAGACGAAGCCGCCGTCGATTTGGACGAGATAGCCAAGGAACTCGCCATCCTTGAGGGTCAAGGCCGGTGTTACGCGGTAATCGGCTGCCGCCGTTTTGGCTTCGTGCTCGTGATACGCCGGCGAGCGCCCGTCAACGGCGCCGATGTCGTTCCAGTTAAGTACTGCTGCCATTTTCCTGTCACTCCTCAGTCGCCCACGCGGCGACTCTTAATCCTTAATCGGTCGTGCCCCAATTACTCGATAAATGACTCGCTATTCGAAAGAATAGCGCGCATGGTCATCGCATCGCCGATAGCGGTCTTACCGGGCTTCGGTGGCTGAGAGACCAGTAGCGCTCCCGCCTGCACGGCAACGAGGAGCGCAGCAATGCCCGGAATCTCTGCGGACGGATACCGCCAATTTGCTCGACAATGCCTGCGGTGGGCTACAGAGTCCAAAACTGGCGAGGAAAAAAGAGCGTTCCTCGACTTAGCCCGCGATTGGACGTCAGCAGCATGGCTTGTTGACAAAAGCGCAAACGACGAAGCGTTGCGCCTAGCGATCAGCGATTAGCCTCATGAGCCACTATCAGGCTGGGCTGTGCGCGTATGAATTTGAGCCGACGATCGACTGGCGCGCACTATTCGTGCTGTCCACCTGTTGAGTGGTGCTGCTGCGATCTGCGCGGTCATGTTGATGCACTTCTAGCCATCACTTACGAACCGGATCGACACCGAGACGCATGGCAAGGTGCTTAGGCGCCGTGCATCAGCGAATATGACCCATTTCCCCGTGCAAAGTTGGGAGGGGGCAGATGGTACGGCGCGTGAAAATCGTTCAATCCCTGGTGAAGCAGATTGGCGGCACATTGCAACTCGCGCCCGGAGATGGTGGCTGCGGCACGCAAGTTACGGTCACATTCGGATCACTGCCGTAAGCGTAAGCGGGTAAGATATAGCCGTCTACTAATTGAATATGGCGGTTGTGTCAGTTTGAATTTGACATTCGCTGAAATGCGTTGCCTACGGCGCCCTTGCGCTTGTTTCCTTCAGCGACGCCAAGCTGAATCCCTAGTTGGAAGGCCGTTCGCCCCGCCCGGTATCCCAGGCATTCCAGGTACGCCCGGAATACCGACGTTATTGCCCATTACTGATTTGTAACCCTCGATAAAGCCGCGTTTGAAGTCGTCATGTTGGCTGTTCATCTGCTTAAACCCCTATCGGCTCTGCTTCTCGTATGGCCCAATCACGCGCTCCCTCATATCTTCCCTCAGGAATTTAACACGCAACAGAAAGCTGAAAGATGGCTTGAAGGCTCCGAATGTCAGGGCCTTGTTCAAAAAGTATTAGCACGCCAGGTGCTATCGGAAGCCCACGGGGTTCATTATCAGAACGATCCAACCCAGTCCAAATCAGATAAGCCCTAATTGCATCCGTTGGCATGCGTACTGCTTGCGTGATTCCCGTCACGGTAGGATCGATTGAGGACAAAAGGTTTGGGCAACGTTCCTGAAACGCTTTGAAATCCAATGACACATTCGTAGCCCAACCCGTTTTATAAGCTATTGAATTTGCTCACTTGCCGCGCCTCTCTAGGGAGCCAATGATTTCAATAAGTTACTAACGAATTCCCCAGTGCAAACCCTTGTCGTGCCCTACTCTTGCCCGATAAGCGTGGGCGAACGAGGACGGACAATCGCACCAGGTTTGCGGACTCTGCGGACTCAGAAATCGAGAAAAAGTATCTCGGAGTCATGCAGGTCACAGTGCATACAATCTCATTGCCGCCAGGATCAGCGAAAACGGAGTCGGTCGACGGCGTGTATTGGAGTCGCTACGCTAAATGCAATCAGGAAATGAAAGACATGCCAGGAAGGATTCGGCTGATGCCACATTCTGCATGGCCGTGCAGCTATTCAACGACTGCTCTTTGCGAGCTTGACGGCCCGTGACCTGCTACACCTCCTCCAAGACGCCGAGATCGACGAGTTGCTCCTGTCCAATAAAACGCAGTATTGAAGAAGGCATCAAGCCGATAGATGACCGTGCACCCTCTGCGATGTATGGCGCTAATGACGTTGAGCTTATGAGAGCGCATCGTCGTATTTCGGGCGTCGGACTCGGATCCAGGAGCCGGTACCAATCAAGTGGTCCTCTCATTGGATGTCGTCGAGACCATTCACAACTTCCTCAAGGCGGCTGACACGGTCGTACAGTCGTCGAATGACCTTGTGGCGGTCGGCGCGCGGAATTGCGCGAACGAAGTCCACGACACTGGACTCAAGCTCGACGAGTTTCTCTTCCCATTTCTCGGCCACTCATATCTCCTGCGCACCAGATAAGCGCTTCATCCAATTCGCTCACGAGATTTTACGTCTATTGAGCGGAATCGGAAGGCAACTCGTCGGTCAGTGTAGAGTGCCGTCCCTTAAATTTTCCATGTCGATGCGAATTGAAATGCGTTTTTGAGGAATCGAGAACTGCTCGGCTAAAGCTCCAATCATCAAGCTCGCCATTTCAATGGTGGGCGCAATCTCTTGCCCCCATGCAACCTCGGACTTCTTGCGACGATTTTGTAGCCTAACAGTAACGGTGAAGGCTCCATCTTCCTCGCAAATTCTGGCTTCGAGCTTGGTGAATGTGCCCAGTCCGGTACCCTAATTTTTGGTCTTCATAGAGTCAAGGTAATGCCTTCGCTTATGTAAAAACAGGACGCGCAAAACTGTTTCTTCGTCTAATATTCCTTAGTACAGTTACGTTTACGCCGTCTCAACCGGCGTGGTGGCTGATGTATCGTTGGGGAACTTATTGATTCCCGAAGCACTACCTGAACTAAGGCGAGAATGCGTTGCCGCTGTGTGCAGAAGTGGCACATTGCGTCGATTGGACGGCGCCATCCGGACTTCCGTTATTAGCAAAACGCATGCTTGCCTCCCTCAGATTTCTGGTCACGGCTGAATAAACCGGCGGCGCCTGTCGGAGCCCATGTGTCTTCCAAGAAAAGCGCCGCTGCGGCATCGGGCGCTTTCCACCCCGACCCTGCTCATCAGGGGCAACCCTGGACGCTTACCGCACACCCATGACGGGTCTCAACCCACGTTGTGTTGTAGTGCGATCCAAACCCCACCAAGTACCGTCGGCAACGGTGAGTAATTATGTGCCCGACATGATCTCGCCGAACAGCTTCCAGGTCGTGCCGTCAAACTTCTCCAGCTGCATCTGTTTCATCGGCTGGTAGTCATCGGCGCTGGTGTTAAGCGTAATGCCCGGCAAGAGCATCGGCAGCGACAGGTTATGCATGCTGGCCGCCTGCTTCATGATGTTCTCCCGGGTAAGATTGTCGCCGCACATTTTCAGCACGGCGACCATGGTCTGCGCATAGGAATAGCCGACGACGGCCTGCGAATCGGTTATGCTGCCGGACAGGCCATGATTGTTCATGAAGGCCAGCCATTCTTTGTATTCGGGCGTGTCCTTCCACTGCGGATCGGTTGGATCCCTGTAGTAGGTGGCGGAGATGATCCCTACGGCCTTCTCCAACCCAGCCGGCTTCAGCGCCGTGCCGACCGAGTTCGCCACCGAGCTCAGAAGATGCGTCGGTTTCCAGCCGATATCGTAGATTTTGCGGATCGCCTGGGCCGCGAATTTCGGGATCGCCGCGGTCATCATCACATCGGCACCCGAGCCTTGTAGCGCCACAATCTGAGAATCCACCGTCGGATCGGTGGTCTCATAAGACTGGGTGGCGACGATCTGGCTGGCCTTGGCGCCGAGTCCGGCTTTCAGCCCGTTCAGATAGTCCTTGCCGAAATCGTCGTTTTGGTAGAGCACGGCGATTTTCGCATCGGGCAGATTTTTCAGGATGTAATTGGCGTAGATGTGCGCCTCGATACCGTAATTCGGGAACCAGCCCATGGTCCACGGAAAGTGCTTGGGATCGTTCCATTGATTGGCGCCGGTCGCTGGGAACAGTTGCGGGACCTTGTTGTCGTTGAGATAGGCGTGGATCGCCACATTGGGCGGCGTGCCGAGCGTGTTGAACATCAGCAGCACCTGGTCCTGCTCGACTAGTTGACGCACGAGTTCCACAGTCTTCGGCGGGCTGTAGCTGTCGTCGCGGCTGATGAAGTTGATCTTGCGACCGTTGATGCCGCCCTGCTCGTTGACCATGGCGAAATAGGCGGCGTCAGCTTTGCCGATGATGCCGTAGGACGACGCCGGTCCGCTATAGGGCATGGTATTGCCGATTTTGATCTCGGTGTCGGTGGCGCCTGGACCATATTGACCCGCCGCAAAAGCGAGTCCGCCCAATAGGACGAGGCTGGCCGCCGACAGGCTAGCCGCGATAGCTTTTTTCACTGTCATGACAACCTCCCTTTCTCGGTTTGCATTTTTTGTCGCGAAGAGTTCTCCAGAACGTACCGGGTTAACTGCGCGAGCCAAGGTCCAAGTGAGCCGACCACGCCACGCGGCATCGCGTACATGAACAGCAACATTGCCAAACCGTAGATTGCCCACGGAGCGGCGTCGGAGATGTCGTTGGCGAGGTTGGGGACGAACTCGATAAACAGGCCCCCGACAAGCGCGCCTCCGATTGTCGCGATACCGCCGATAGCCGAGCCTACCAGAAATGACAGCGACAGGAACAGGCTGAAACTTTCGGGGGCGACAAAGCCGATGACCATGGCCGACAGCGCCCCGGCGACGCCGGTGAACAGCGTCGAGGTTCCGAACGCCAGCGTCTTGTAACGCGCCGCGTTGATTCCCATCGCCGTCGCCGCGATCGGATGGTCGCGAATCGCGATCAGGGCCCGGCCGCTGCGGCCGTGCAGCACGTTGGCGGCGACTCGCATGGCAATCAGCAGTGCCGCGAGAACGACAAAATAGAGCCAGCGATCGCGATCCAGTCCCAATCCGGGCGGCGGCAGCGGCTTGACCAGATTGATGCCTTGTTGGCCGCCGGTCCAGGTGTCGAAATATTTGAGCATTTGGGGAGTCGCGACCGCCAAAGCCAGCGTCACCAGCGCCAGATAGGGACCCTCGAAGCGCAGCGCCGGCAATCCGAACAGCACACCGAGGGCGAAACAGATCAAAGCGGCCGCCGGCAGCGTCGCCCAATACGGCACGCCGTAGCGATGCATCAGGATCGCCGCCGTGTAGGCACCTGCGGCGAAGAAGCTGCCGTGACCAAGCGAGATCTGTCCGTTGTAACCCGTCAGGATGTTCAGTCCGAGCACGGCGATCGCATAAATCATCACCAGGGTCAGCTCGAACACGTGATAATTGCTGAGCGCGAACGGCAGCGCGATGGCCAACGCAATCAACGCCAACGCGGCGAGCCAGCGCCGATAGCCGATGTACCAAGAGTCGGTGCCCGCCAAAGTGACACTGCTACCGCCGAGTGGTTTGCCGGCGGTGGCTGCGCCTTCGGCGTCCTCGTTCATCGATTACACCCGCCGGACGATCGCTGTGCCGAACAGTCCGTCCGGCTTGAACACCAGCACCAGAATGATCAGCGCCAACGCCACCGTCAGCTTGAGCTGGCTGGGCACCAGATAGGTTCCGACCAGATTCTCGGTGATGCCGACAATCAGGCCGCCGACGACGGCGCCGACTGGGCTGGTGATGCCGCCGAGCAACGCACCGGTGAAAGCGTAAAGCAGCACACCGCCCATCATATTCGGATCGAGAAACAAGACCGGGGCCACCATGATGCCGGCGGTGGCCCCGATCGCCGCCGCCAGGCCCCAGCCGATCGCCAGCATGTGGCCGACGCGGATGCCGCATAGCCGCGCCGATTCCGGATTCTGTGCCGCAGCGCGCATGGCAAGCCCGGTTGGCGTGAAACGGAAGAATGCATACAGGAGCACCAGCATAACCAGCGTTACGCCGATAACGCCGAGATCGCGCGTGGTCATCAGCGCTCCGAATAGCGGCCTATCGGGAAATGGGCTGGGAAATTCCTGCAGTGTGTAGGTAAAGAGCCAGCCGGCCAGCGCGTTGAAAATCAACAAAAGTCCTAGCGTAACGACGACCGTAGCCAAGACCGGAGCGTTCTCTACTGGTCTGATGATAACACGCTCGATTGCCATGCCGCCGAGAAACGATGCCACTAGTGTCGCCGCAAAAGCGGCCCAGAACGGCAGTCCGGCATTCACCAGCGTCCAGGCGATGTAGGTGGAGAACATCGCCATCTCACCTTGGGCGAAATTTACCAGGTCCGTGGCGCGGTAGATCATCACCAGCGCTAGCGCCAGGCTCGCATAGATGGCGCCGGCGGCCAGACCTGAGAAAACCTGCTGCAGGAACTGGTGCATCGTGAGTCCGTCAATACCCGAGGTACGAGCGGCGGATTTGTGGATCGGCGGCAAGCGCCTTGGCGGTCCCCGATGTAACGACGTAGCCGGTTTCGAGGAGATAGGCGCGATCGGCCAATTCCAGCGCCAGACTTGCGTTCTGTTCCACCAGCAGCACGCTGACGTGCTCTTCGCGCTTGATGCGAGCTACAATGGCAAAAATGTCATCGACGATGCGCGGTGCAAGCCCGAACGACGGTTCGTCGAGTACCAGCAGTCGCGGCGACATCATCAGCGCTCGCGCGATCGCCAGCATCTGCTGCTCACCGCCGGACAATGAGCCGGCCTGTTGCCATCGCCGATCAGCGAGGATTGGGAAATAGCCGTACATGCGCGCCATGCTGACGTCAGGCTGATCGGTGCGCGTGTAGCCGCCGAGCCGCAGGTTTTCCTCGACCGTGAGGCCGATGAAGGTGCCGCGCCCTTCCGGCACATGCGCGACGCCAAGCCGCACGATCTCCTCGGTGGTGCGGCGATGCAACTGCTGTCCGTCGAACACGATCTCCCCTTCGCTGCGGACCATGCCGCAGATGGCGCGCAGCGTCGTCGTCTTGCCGGCGCCGTTCGCACCGAGCAGCACGGTCATGCCGCCGTTCTCGACCGAGATGTCGATACCGTGCAGAACCTCGGACTGGCCGTAGAAAGCCTTGACGCCGCGCAGCTCAAGGATCGGCGCCATCAGTGGCGCTTTCCTAGATACGCTTCGGTAACTGCCGGGTTCTCGCGCACTTCCGCCGGCGTGCCGTTAGCGATGACGCGGCCGAAATTGAGCACCACCACCTGATCCGACAGGCTCATCACCAGGCCCATGTGATGCTCGACCAACAGCACGGTGACACCCAGCCGGTCGCGTACCGAACGGATCAAGGTGCCGAGTTCGGCGACTTCTTCGTGGTTGAGCCCACCGGCAGGCTCATCGAGCAGCAACAGCAGCGGCTGGACGGCAAGCGCGCGGGCCAGCTCCACGCGTTTGCGCGCGCCCAAGGCGAGACTCGCAGCGGGTCGCTCCGCTGCATCCTCCATTCCCACAAGGGCCAACATGGCCCGGGCTGTTCGGTCGAGTTCAAGTTCCTCGCGCCGGCCGGCCGGCAGTGTCACTGCGTCGCTCAACAGCCCGTTGTGCCCGCGCGCATGGGCGCCGACCTTGACGTTGTCGAGGACCGACATGGAAGGGAACAGAGCCGGGCTTTGGAACGTGCGACCAACGCCTAACGCAGCTATGTCGGATGGTTTGGCGTCGCGTAGCGACTTTCCATCCAACCGGATGTCGCCCTGCTCCGGGCGATAAAGCCTGCTGAGGCAGTTGAAGAGGGTGGTCTTGCCGGCGCCGTTGGGTCCGATCAGTCCGACGAGGCAGCCCTTGCTGACGGCGAAGTTGACCCCATCGAGCGCCACTATGCCGCCGAACCGCTTGGTCACGTCGGCGACGTCAAGCAATGGCAAAGGCGCCTGATCCCGCACAGCGATGGTTGTCGGTAACATTTTCGAACAATCCTTTTCAGCTCCTCGCTCGTGGCTTTTGTTTTTGAGGGTGTTTCGTTCTCCCGCCGAAATGATGCGTCGTCCCCCGGTCGCACTAAAGTTTCAGAAAACGTGGCATGACGCCTATTCAAGCGTCAACGCGAGTGAGAACGAAATTTTGCGCACAAGGCAAGGAACGGTTCTCGGATCTCGCTCCCAGCTCGATGGTGTTCCTTCCCCCTAAGTGCGCTTCTACAGTCCGGTGGGAACAGCACACGACGGCCACCCTACACCAATTCGGCCCCCAATGAGGCCCGCGAGATTTGAAAGAGGTCAAGTTGCGTTGCAACAAATCCGCAGTAGGGCCGGTTGATGTAGGATCCGATAGCGACAAAATCGCAGACATGCCGCGAGCGACGAGAAGGGCCATGTGTGGACGGCTCCGAGTTGGCAAGGAGAATCTTCACGTCGCAGGCTTGGTCGGTGCAGCCATGTGTTCGGCCTTTGAGTGCGGTTCACATGACCGCTGGCCATAATGCCTTCCGCGGATCAGGTCCCGGTCACAAACCCGCATTCGAGAATGCGATGGCCCAAGTGGGTTGTCCTGATCGCCGGATCGACCGGCTCTG
>Ga0209579_10001351_pt1 | contig 20479 bp, 16 predicted proteins | sample Coa_R1_2_FD_187152 | JGI IMG/M metagenome (GOLD analysis project Ga0209579, IMG submission 187152) | Surface soil microbial communities from Centralia Pennsylvania, which are recovering from an underground coalmine fire - Coalmine... | ecosystem: Environmental > Terrestrial > Soil >... | reverse complement strand
GCGGCAATCCGGTCAGGTCGACGGTGACGCGACGGATCAACGTCCGGGGATCCGTCTCCGGCGAGGACACCAGTCCATGGGCATGAAGGGAGGCCTCGATCCAGGGGTCGATGCCGGCCTCTCCGGCGGCCTTCGGGAGCGGCTTCAGCGACCATAGATCCAGACGCTTGCCGCCAAACAGGCGCACGATCGGATTCCGGGGGTCGGTCCAGGCATCCCCGATCCTCCCGGAACGATCTCCCGGGACCGTCGATCCCCCCCAGGTCATTCCCGTCTCCACCCACCGGGAAAGGAGCTCGATCTGATCGGGCGGCAGGCTTTCCTTGGGAGGCATCTGGAGATCCCCGGCCCGATGACGCACGGCCCGGAGGATCAGGCTGAGGTTCGGATCGCCGCAGATGGCGGCAGGCCCGGAGTCCCCCCCCTTCAGGATGGCCTCCCGGGAGTCGACCCGGAGGCCGCCCTTCTGCTTGTCGGGTCCATGGCAGGAAAGGCACCGAGTCTCGAGGATCCCCCGGACGCGGTCGGCGTCGGCGTCGCCGGCACCGACCAGAAGGCCCAGGATCAGAAAGACCATCGCTCAGTCCCGCAGCAGGAAGAGAACCGCCAGGCAAGTGTCGATCACGTCGTTCTTCTCGGAGGTCATGAATTTCCCCTGCTCCAGCCGCCACGCGCCGTCGGGCTCCTGTGCCGACAGCAGGAACGCCGATCCTTCCGCGTACCAATCATGGGCGCCGAACCGATCCTGCCGAAGCAGCGTGCCGGCTCGACCCGCGGCGGAAAGCCAGTGCGCCTGGCAAAATCCGGCGGCTTTCCCGGGATTCGGCTGGACCGCGAAGTGGGCCGCCAGCCACGACGTTCCTCGGGCGATGGCGGCGTCGCTCGTGGAATCGGGTCCGATCAGCTCGCGCAAGGCGGCCAGCGAGGAGACTCCCGCTGCGGTCGCGCTTCCATAGCTCGACGCCGACGTCGTGTCCGCCGCCTCCGTCATCTCCGCCGTGCCGCCGGCGTAGCCCCAGCCGCCGTCGGCGTTCTGGCAGGAACGCCACCAGCGGTTCGCGCGGACCAGGATGTCGGGCTCGACCTCGACTCCGGCCCGTCGGCACGCAAGCAAGCCCTGAATCGCATAGGAGCTCACGGAATTGTCGCCGCTCGCGGGACCGTCGGCCCGGCGACGGATCCGTCCCTCCGGGGGCGGCCCGAGCACCGTGACCGCGCGCCCGTAATCCCACTGGCCGTTCGCACACTGGGTGTCCGCGAGAAACTGAGCGACGCGGCGGCAGAGGTCGGGCCGGCCGAACCTCGCCTGGAGCGCGGCGACGTAGGTGGATTCCAGAGGTCGACCCAGAGCGCGGCTCAGGCACTCCCCGACCAGCGGGTGTGACTCCGGATAGCCGGCGCGGAGGAGCGCCAGCGCCGCCAGTTCCGCATAGATCCGGCGCGGGGGCGCGGAATGCCGTTTGCCGTCCGCCAATGGGACGAACAGATCCTGCCGTCGCTGTTCGAGGTACCGGCACGCCCGGCCGACGGCCTGGTCGATGCGCGCCTTCTCGGCCGACGAGGCTGGTTCGGAGCGCCGCCTCGGGACATACCACAAGGCGGCGCTCAAGACGGCGAGCATGAGGGCCGCGGCGGCAACCGCCGGCCAGGCGACTCGACGAGGCGGCGTCGAGACCACGCGGCCTTCGCGAACCACTTCCGCGATCAGCGTCTCTTCAAGGGCTCGGGACGCCAGCTTCCGGCGGAGCTCGGGTGACTCCTGGAGCCGGGCAAGGAAGGATTCCCGTTCGGGGCCGTCCAGGTCCCCGTTCAGATGACGCTCCAAGAGCTCGTCGTCCCTCATCCACGCACCGTACTGAGGCGCCTCTCGACGCACTGTTTGAGAATCTCCCGGATGCGCTGGAGCAGGGAGTTGACGGCGGTTCGGCTCCTGCCCATCCGATCGGCGATCGAGGCGGGATCGAGGCCCTCGTTGTAGCGAAGCGAGAGGATCTGCCGGGCCCCTTCCTGCAATTCCGATAGACAGAGCCGGAGCGCCTCTTTGCGGGGATCGGGATCCAATGCGGCCCTGGCCTCCTCGAAGGCCCGGTCGAGCCCGTCAAAGAACGCGTCGTCCAGCAGGACACCGGTGCGTTTCCGAAGCTGCTCGCGCAGTTTGTGCCGGGCGATCGTGCGGGCCCAGGCCGCAAAGTTGCTCCCGTCCTGAAAGTCTCCCGCCTTCTGCACCACGACCAGGCAGACTTCCTGGAACATGTCCTCCACCGCATGGTAGTCGGGAACGGCGCTGTAGAGGTAGGCGAGCACCTCGTGGCGGTGCTTGAGCACCAGGCTGGAGACCGTCGCAGGATCGCTCATAGACTAGTAATACATGCAGGATAGGGCCCGTGGTCATCGGCAAAAGCGACTGGAGGATTCCTTCGGGACCGGGGACCAGAACCGGAGGCCCCCGCCGGGGGGGGCCGCCCCATCTTGGCCAAATCCACATCAAGCCTTAGCACGTCCTGAACGTCCGGAGTCGTAGGCTTGCGCATCAATCCGGAGAACGTCATGAATCCCAACGCCGCCCCGGTGCCGCCCGACCTCATGGCGCGGATCCACGACCAGGTCCTCGACAGTCTGGACGAGGAAGTCGAGCTGGAAATGGAGGATGGCGCCGCCGACGTCGGCGTGCGGGGGCGGTACTTCCGGGATCTCTTCCGGCTCCAGAGCGAACTCATCAAGCTCCAGGACTGGGTGGTCGAGACCAAGAATCGGATTGTCGTCATCTTCGAAGGCCGCGACGCCGCCGGGAAGGGCGGGGTCATCAAGCGCATCACCCAGAGGCTGAATCCCCGGGTGTGCCGCGCCGTCGCCCTGCCCGCGCCGACCGACCGTGAACGCACCCAGTGGTATTTCCAGCGCTACGTCACCCAGCTGCCGGCCGGCGGGGAGATCGTGCTCTTCGACCGCAGCTGGTACAACCGGGCCGGCGTGGAGCGGGTGATGGGCTTCTGCACGGATGATCAATATGAGGAGTTCTTCCGGTCCGTCCCCGAATTCGAACGGATGCTGATCCGCTCGGGAATCCGGCTCATCAAGTACTGGTTTTCCATCACCGACCAGGAGCAGGAGGCTCGCTTCCTGGCCCGCATCACCGATCCCCTCAAGCAGTGGAAACTGAGCCCGATGGACGTCGAGTCCCGCCGCCGCTGGGAGGACTACACGAAGGCCAAGGAAATCATGCTTCAACGCACCCACACCACCGACTCTCCCTGGTGGATCATCCAGGCCGTCGACAAGAAAAAGGCGCGCCTGAACTGCATCGCTCATCTGTTGAAGTTGATCCCCTACGCAGAAATCCCGCACCAACCGGTGACGCTCCCCGGCCGGGTCCATCATCCCGACTATCACCGGAACCCCGTCCCGAAGGACATGATCGTCCCCGAGGTCTATTAGGGCGGAACCGGAACGGGCCCCGTCGACGTTTCTTTGATTTCAGGCCCGCGGTATGCTCTCTCGTAGCATGCGCATCCTGGTCCTGAACTCCGGAAGCTCCTCCATTAAGTACCGCCTCCTGGACCCTCCGCGATCCGAGGCCCTCGCCGGAGGACTGATCGAGGAAGTGACGGATCATCGCGAGGGGCTCCATCGCATCGTGTCGTCGGTGTCCGGGCTCGGCATCCAGGCGGTCGGCCATCGGGTCGTCCACGGAGGGGATCTCTTCCGCGAGCCCCTGCTCCTCACCCCCGTCGCCGTCGAGCGCCTGCGCTCCCTCAACCCGCTCGCCCCTCTTCACAATCCGGCCAATCTTCTGGGGATCGAGACCGCGCGGGAGGTCTGGCCGGACGTCCCGCAGGTCGCGGTCTTCGATACCGCATTCCACGCGACCCTGCCGCCGGCGGCCTTCACGTACGCGATCCCGGAAGACCTGGCGCGCCGTCACGGCATCCGCCGCTACGGATTCCACGGCATCTCCCACGGTTTCATCGCCCGCCGCACCGCGGCGCTGCTCCAGCGGCCCGTCGCCTCGACCCGTCTCATCAGCCTGCACCTGGGAAACGGCGCCAGCGCCGCGGCGATCCGCGCCGGCCGCAGCGTCGACACGTCGATGGGCCTGACCCCGCTTGAGGGACTCGTCATGGGGACGCGATCGGGGGATCTGGACCCCGCGATCCTCCCGCTGCTGGTTCGGGCGACCGGCCGCAGCGCCGACGACGTCGAAACCCTGCTGCTCCGCGACAGCGGTCTCAAGGGCCTGGCCGGTACGAACGACATGCGGGAGCTGGAGCAGAGGGCGGACGCCGGGGACGAGCGGGCCGGACGAGCCATCGAGATCTTCGCTTACCGCCTGAAGAAATACATCGGCGCCTATGCAGCGGTCCTCGGACGTCTCGACGCCGTCTCCTTCACGGGCGGCATCGGCGAGCACAGCGCCCGGATCCGATCGGCGTGCCTCAAGGACCTGGAGCTTCTGGGCCTTGTCCTGGACGAGGCGAAGAACCTGGCCCCGGCAAAGGGGGAACGCGAGATCGGAGCGGGACCCGTCCGCGTATTCGTGATTCCTGCCGACGAGGAAGTCGAAATCGCCGCCCAGACCGCGGCCTGCCTGGAAGCGTCCCGGGGAACGCCCTGACGGGAGGATCCCGCCGGACTCACGATCCCTAAACGTGCAGGTGATTGACGGCGTCCGCTCCTCCGACTAGTCTCATGGAATGACACTTCCCCCTTCCGATACGCTGGTGTTCCTGGGCGCCACGGGCGACCTCGCCTACAAGAAGATCTTCCCCGCCCTTCAGACGATGGTCCGGCACGGAGAGCTCGAGGTTCCAGTCATCGGCGTCGCCAAGGAGCCCTGGAGCCTCGACCAGCTCCGGGACCGGATGAGGAAGAGCCTCCAGGAACACGGGGGCGTGAACGAGGCCGCCTTCGAAAAACTCAGTTCGCGGCTGCATTACGTTTCCGGCGAATACGGCGACCCCGAGACGTTCAAGGCCTTGCGCCGCGAATTGGGCGATGCGGCCTACCCCACCCACTATCTGGCGATCCCGCCCAGCCTGTTCGGACCGGTCGCCAAGGGACTGAGCTCGTCGGACTGCGCCAAAGGCGCGCGGGTCATTATCGAGAAGCCCTTCGGACGGGATCGCGAAAGCGCCAAGGTGCTGAACGAAACGCTTCGCTCCGTCTTTCCCGAGGAACGCATCCTCCGAATCGACCACTACCTCGGCAAAGAGACGGTGCTGAACATCCTGACGCTCCGATTCGCGAACAGCTTCCTCGAGCCGATCTGGAACCGTCATCACATCGAGAGCATCCAGATCACCATGGCCGAGAATTTCGGCGTCGCCGGTCGCGGACGGTTCTACGAGGAAACGGGGCTGCTTCGGGATGTCGTCCAGAACCACCTCCTCCAGGTGCTGGGGTTCATCGCCATGGAGCCCCCCATTTCCGGCTATCCCGAGTCTCTGCGCGACGAGCAGGTGAAGGTGTTCCGGTCGATCCGGACGCTCGAGCCCGGCGATGTCGTCCGCGGCCAGTTCCGCGGCTATCGCGATGAGCCCGGCGTGTCGCCGGCGTCGAAAGTCGAGACGTTCGCGGCGTTGCGGCTCTGGATCGACACGTGGCGGTGGGAAGGAGTCCCCATCATCCTCCGTGCCGGAAAGTGCCTGCCCGTCACCGCCACCGAGGTCCGGGTGCAATTCAAACGGCCGCCGCGGGCGAAAGTCTTCTCGGGGCAGGGCAATTACCTGCGCCTCCGGGTGACGCCCGACCTGGACATCGCCATGGGCGTGCGGGTGCGAACGAGCGAGGAACTCTTCGGCGGACAGCTGACGGAGCTGTCGCTCGCACGCCACCAGGGCGAGGACGACAAAGGAGCGTACGACCGGCTCCTCAGCGCCGCGCTGCAGGGCGACGGCACCCTCTTCACGCGAGAGGACGCCGTCATGGAGGCCTGGCGCATCGTCGAGCCGGTCTTGAAGACCGACAGCGCCGTCTACGAATACGACCCGGGCACCTGGGGCCCTCGCGCCGCAGAGCGCATCGCGACGGAGGTCGGCGGCTGGCACGCCCCGTCCGGTCCCCTCTAGCCGCCGGCCGCTCGCTCGATGTGCCCTCCGAACTTGTGACGCATCGCGGACAGCACCTTTTCGCCGAAGCTGTGGTCCACCCGCGACCGGAATCGAGTGTAGAGCGACGCGGAGAGCACCGGCGCGGCAATGGCCTCCTCGATGGCCGTCTGAATGGTCCAACGCCCTTCTCCCGAATCGCTCACGCTTCCGCTAAAGGACGTCAGCTCCGGATTCTCCGCCAGCGCGGACGACGTCAGATCCAGCAGCCAGGACCCGACGACGCTTCCGCGGCGCCAGACCTCTGCAATTTCGGGAAGATCGAAGTCAAAACTCTGGCCGGCCGGGACCCCGGCGCCGGCGGCGCCGCGGAGGATGTCGAAGCCTTCGGCGTAGGCCTGCATGAGGCCGTATTCGATGCCGTTATGGACCATCTTGACGAAGTGGCCTGCCCCCGAGGGCCCGCAGTACAAGTAGCCCTGTTCCGCGGTGCCCGAGCCGGAGGGGCGACCCGGGGTCGGCGGAGCCGAGTCCTTCCCGGGCGCCAGAGCCTGGAAGATCGGCTTGAGCATCTCGAACGCACCCTTCGGACCCCCGATCATGAGGCAATACCCGCGTTCCAGCCCGAAGACCCCGCCGCTGGTGCCGACATCCAGGTAATGGATCCCCTTGCCGGCCAGACCATAGGCCCGGCGAATGTCGTCCTTGAAATACGTATTTCCGCCGTCGATCAGGACATCGCCGCCCTGGAGCCGCTCGCCCAGCGCCGTGACCAGGTCTTCGGTCGGGGACCCTGCCGGGACCATGATCCACACGGCGCGCGGCGTCTTCAGCTTGCGCACGAAGTCCTCGAGAGACGAGGCACCGCGGGCCCCTTCCCGCTCCAGCGCCTTCACCGAGTCTGGCTGCATGTCGAAGACGATGCACTCATGGCCCTGCTTCATCAACCGGCGGACGATGTTGGCGCCCATCCGCCCCAGACCCACCATTCCAAGCTGCATGCCGCGCTCCTTACCATTCGACGATGCGACAGAGTGTACGCGGCGGATGCAAGACGGCTCAAGACCATTCCGGAGGGCTTCGGGGATTCTTAACGGGCGAGGCCGTCCCCCCTCGGCGACCGGGATCCAGTCCGCCCACGGGTCGACCGCCTCGGGGACACGGCGGCCGCTCCGGGGTACCGGTTGCTCCGGCCCGCCCCCCAGCCGACTTCCCCCGAGACGGCACCGCGCCCCTCCGGGGGCGGGAATGTCGTACAATAGGCTAACTGAGGGTCTTTCCGGAATCGGCCGACCGACCGTTCCGGTCTACCGGGCATGGGGAAGGAAATTGTCTATTGCAGTCGGTGCCAGTCTCGCCTGACCGGGGCGGACTTCGACACGGGCACCGCCGTCCGGATCTCCAATTACATCTACTGCACCGTCTGCCTGTCCCCCGCCGAACGACTGATCGTCGAAAAGCTCAGCATGCCGCCCGGACCACCGCCCTCCACCAGGCGGACCTCCACGCGGAGGACGACCAATTCCTCTAGCGGCGCCTTGGTCGCCGCGCCGAGGGGGACGGCCGACCCCACGCCGGCTTGGCGGAACCCCCTGGTTCTGACCGTCGCGGGGACAGCCGGAGTCCTGATCGTCCTCCTCATCGTCGTCCTCTCCCGGGGGGCCACCGGGAAGACTGAGCTGTCGGAGACGGCGCCGGCTCCCCCCAACGTCCCGTCCCCGATCCGCCCGACGGAAGCCCCCCGGACTTGGGACTGGACTCCACACCTGGATGCGTTGAAGGCCGAGCTGAATCCTTCTCTGGCCCAGAAGAACTACAGGGTTGCCCAGGTCATCCTCGAGCGGGGGAGGAGCCAACACGCCGACCCCCGGTGGTCCCAGGAGTTGGGAGCCCTCGAGCAGGACCTGAACGAGAAGGTACGAGCCCGGTACCGGGAGCTAAAGGACGCAGCCACCAGGGCGGTGGAGCGCAAGGCTGTCGAGGAGATCCGCACGTCCCGAGCAGAAATAGCGCAGTGGGGTCCCTCCTTCCAGCCCTTTCTGAAGGAATTCGAGGAGGCGTTCGGAACGACGTTGGCCAAAGCGTCGCTTCCGGACCCTTCCACAATCCCCAGGCCCGAGGAGCCTCCCCCTCCTCCGCCCAAGCCGGCCGACCCGGGGCCCGTGCCGCTGGCGGATCCTCAGCGCTCCGATGCCGGGCGAAAGTACCTCGGAGCCTGGCAGAAGGCGATGGGCTTCGCTTCCCGGCGGGACTATCAAGCGGCGATCGTCGAGCTCAATGCGGCGGCCCGGGACTTCAAGGAGGAGGACGTCAAGAAGGAGATCGTCGAGGATCTCCAGGATGTGGAGCACGTACAGGCGCTTTCGGGCGACCTGCGCCAGGAGATGGCCGGTCTCCCCTCCTGGACGCCCGTGACCCTCGAGGTGGACCAGGAGGATGGGTCCCGATCGACGGTGCATGGACAGGTTCTCCGGGCCGGGGCCCGACGCCTGGAACTGCGGGGAGAACCTTACTACGTGGAGCTTGAGGATATCCGTCCGGGCTCTTTGGTAACCCTCACGCTCCAGAAGAAGAAGGACCGGACCGTCGACGAGATCCGGATTCTCGCCCTGATCTGCGCCCTGGATGGGGACGATGCGTCGCTGGCCAAAGTTCTGGAAGGACGAAGCGATCTGCTGGCCCCGAAGGTCCGGAACTACTGCGCGGCGTTGCAGGCGAAAGCGCCCGACGGCGACGCGGTGGCGCGCCGGAGCGAATGGGCCGCCCGGAAGCTGTTCTACCAGGCGGAAACCGAGTTTCGGACCCTGGAAACCCGCGCCGCCGCGCTGGAGAAGTATGACCTCCTGATGGCCGTTCACAGCGGCACGTCCTTCGTAAAGAACACCCGGGCGGAGATCGTCGCGAGGAAGGAGGAATCCAAGGATTACGGATTCACCGCCCTCCACCTGAAGGGCAAGGGAGGCTTCGGGGTCCAGAAGCTCCAGGTCGGCATCGCGAAGGACAAGGTCGACATGATCGGCTGGAAGACCCGGGAGGAGCCGGCGGCGGACGACCCAAACACCTTTGTCGAGGCCTCCTTCTTTGCGCTCCCGGATACGGAGTACAAGGCCTGGGCGCTGATCGGCGGCTGCTGTGCCTCGACGTTCACCTGGTTCCTCCAGGCCAGCGAGCTCACGTATGTCGACCGGAAGACGAGCAAGACCTTGAACTGCGACCCCGGCTCCAACTTCGCCGCGCCCTGGACCCTGCGCCTCACCAAGCTCAGCACGGTGCACGGCGGCAAAAATCACGCCAAGGCCGACAAGGAGCCGACGATCTGGGAGTGGGTGGAAATCCCGATGCCGAAGTACGCGGCCTCCGGCGTTAAGACGATCCGCTTCATGGCGGCCAGCAAGGGGATGGCCCTCGCCGCCGTCATGGTGACCGCGCTCAAGGACAAGCGCCCCGGCCCCGAGACCACGAAGACCTTCGCTGAGCTGTCGATCGACGAGGGGGTCCCGACCTCGTCGCTGAAGGCCGGCAAGGGAGAGCCCGATCTGCTGACCCAGATTCCCGAAGCCCGGCCCTTCGTCCTGGTCCATGACCTCGACCTGGCCAAGATGGGCAGACCGGTGAAGTACGATGCGGACCACCGTTCCGAGGTGACCCGGAGCTTCGACCGAATCGCTTACCTGCTCGAACTCCAGAAAGGCGCGGGCCCCGCGCAGTACGTCTTCGTCTCGATGGATGCGTTCACCGACGACATCAACAAGGTCGGGATTCCTGACCTCTCGTCCGGGGCGCGCTTCCAGCAGAACGTGACGTCCATGAACGTCCACTCGAATGTCGAAGGGCTGACGACCGGAATCATGCTCGACGGGGGAAACATCGAGTTCTGGACAAACAACTATGGTCCGGCCAATGCGGCGAACGTCCCGGGAGCCTCTCCTTCGGTTTTCGATTTTGGAGACCAGATCACCGATCCGGTGGACGGATACGGGTCCATGCAAGTGCACAATCACAAGGTGGGCCAGACCATTTTCGCGCTGAACCACTGGCGCGACGGCGGCGAAGGCGCGGACCTGGGCATCGGCAACAGCACGGGACCGAATCCCGACTGGACCTTCCTCCGGAACTCCGGATCGTATTCCTACAAGCGCCTGAGGATCTTGGTTCGCCCCAGACCCTGATCGCCGGGCGTAGTAGAGGAGCGGAGGGAATAATGTCGAAAGCGATCGGATTCCTCATCCTCCTTCTCGTCGGAGCTCCGGGCCAGGAGGCCTCGGAGGTGATCCTGAAGGGGGGCCTGCAGTGCAACGGGATGTGCGTACCCGATCCGAAAAAGGAGGATCACGTCCTGGTCCTCTTCGCCGTGGACGGAAGCCCGGAGATCGCGGCTCGCGTGAACGAGATCCTCGACGCCCATTTTCCGCAGAAAGGGCTGGATGCCGACGCGGCGGTCCGGCTCCAGGACGCGTGGATTGCCCACCTGAAGTTCTTCGTATCGCCCGATAGCACCGCGGACGTCCCGGATCCGAACAAGGGCAAGAGCGGCCATTACTGCCACGCCTCGCGGCCCGTCACGATCACGGGAACGCTGTCCGAAAAGGACGGGAAAAAGTGGATCAAGGTGACGAAGGTGGTCGACGGCGGCGTGACCTACCCGGCGCGCCTGATGATGGAGGACAAGCCGTTCGAGATCGCCGCCAGGGAGCCGCTGGTCCTAAAGATCAACGACGCGCTTCGCCTGCCCTGCATCCGGATTCCGGCGGGGAAGGCGCTCCTGGGACAGCCCTTCTATGTGGCCATCCGGTATCAGGAGGAGTACCCGCGGCTCGTGACGCTGACCCATCCGTTCTATCTCGCGGAGATCCCGGTGACCCAGGAGATCTGGGAAGCGGTCATGGGCGGCAATCCGAGCAAGGTCAAAGACCCGAAGATTCCCGTCCAGAATCCGCCGTTTCCGGACATCGAGCTGTTCTGCCGGAAACTTTCCGAATGGACGGGCCGCAGGGTCCGGCTTCCCTCGGCCGCCGAGTGGGAATATGCGGCCCGCTCCGGGACCTCGAATCCCGGCTTTCCGGAGAAATACCGCAAGCAAGGCACGCTGCGGAACGACGGGAAGAAGACGCCGCCCCCGGTTCGGGGGAAGGAACCCACGGCCTGGGGCCTCTATGACCTGATCAGCCCGTGGTGGGAAGTGACCGGCGACAAGGCCAAGTATCCTTCCCGGCAGCCAGAGATCGATCCCCGCTATCCCGCCTCAGGGAAGGAGCACCGGACGGCGATGGGCGTGGTCGGGGAGAACTGGTCGATCAGCATGCGCGAATTTGACGACGAAACGGGCCTGGGCTACTCCAGCAATCGCTTCCGCATCGCGGTCGACGACGAGCCGACCCCCGGAAAATAAGGGCCGCCGGTTCCGCCTCTCCGGCTCTAGAGCCCCGCCTCCTCAGGGCGACCGGACGCAGCGGAAGCCCACGTGGGACATGCCGGTGTCCGGGTCCCCGCCGTGGCGGGCGCTCGGACGGTAGCGCGAACAGTATTCGTCGCAGCAGAGGAACGACCCCCCCCGCTCGACGCGGCGCGCCATGTAGGACGGTCCGGGGGGTAGGTCCGGGCCGGTCGGATCGACCACCACGCCGCCCGACGAGCGTTTCTGATAGAGCTCCGGATCGTACCAGTCGGAGCACCACTCCCAGACATTTCCAGCCATGTCATAGAGGCCGAAGCCGTTCGGCGCAAACGACTTCACGGGCGCCGTCCGTTCGAATCCGTCGATCGCGGTGTTATGGCTCGGGAACGGGCCCTGCCAGAGGTTCGCCTGGGGCCTCGTTGCCGAAAACGGCTCGTCGCCCCAGACGTACGGCTTGTCCACCAGGCCGCCGCGCGCGGCGCATTCCCACTCCGCTTCCGTCGGCAGCCGCTTGGCCGACCAGGTCGCATAGGCCACCGCATCGTCCCACGACACCTGGACGACCGGATGCCGGTCGCGTCCCTCAATCGTGCTGCCGGGGCCTTCGGGACGCTTCCAGCAGGCGCCGGGCGTCCAGGACCACCACTGGCTCACGTCGCGCGTGTCCACCGGCATCGGGGTCGGATGGAAGACCAGCGCCCCAGGGACCAGGTCTTCCTTCCTCGGAGGAGGCGTGCCGGGCGGCACGTGCTTCAGGATGTCCTCGGCGGTCGGGGTCCGCTCGGCCGTCGTGACGTACCCCGTGGCCTCGACGAACGTCTTGAATTGGGCGTTGGTGACCTCGTGCTCGTCCATCCAGAAGGCGTGGACGCGGACGCGGTGGGCGGGCTTCTCCTCGGGCCAAGCCAGGTCGGCGGCATTCGTGCCCATGGTGAATTCGCCTCCCGGAATCCACGCCATCTCCGGAGGTGCCGCACCGGCAGGCCGGGGGGTCGGCCCGGCCGCCTGGGAGGAGCGCACCAGATAGTAGGCCGCCCCGAAGGCGCCGGCACTGGCGATGAGGAAGAGCAGGAGCTTCTTCATGGGACGAGCCCGGATGGTAGCCCCTCCCGCCGACGGGATCAAGCGCGCCGTTCGGGAGGTCGGCCGGCGGCCGGCCCGTTCAAGGCGTCAGCACCGCCTTGATCAGCGAGCCGTCGTGCATGCCGTCGAAGCAGGGCTTCCAGTCCTCGATCTTGGCGACCTTGCTCAGATAAGGCCGCGGATCCAGCTGCCCCGTCCCCATCATCTCCAGGACCCGCTCCCAGACCGCCCAGGTGTGGCTGAAGCTGCCCTGCAGCGTGACCGCCTTCTTCACCAGCGGATCCATCGAGAACCCCATCGGCTGGGGACCCCAGCCCACCTTCGAAATGTGCCCCGCCGGACGAACCCAGTCCAGGGCCGACTTCAGCGACGCCGACGCGCCCGCCGAATCGATGATGACATCCGCTCCCAAGCCGTCGCCCAGGCCGGACAGCACCGTCATCATCTCCTGAGTCTGGACGTCGACGGCGTGCGTCGCGCCGGCCTTGAGGCCGATCTCCATCCGCCCCTTGTCGCGGGTGGTTCCGGCGATGATGACGTGCCCCGCCCCGGACAACTTCGCCATCGTCGCGCAGAGCAGGCCGATCGGGCCCGGACCGATGACGATTACGGTGTCGCCGGGCCGGATGTGCGCGTTGACGACCGTCGCCTGGTACGCGACGCAGCAGGGCTCCGTCATCGCCGCGACGTCCATCGGCACGTTCTTGGGGATCGGGTGGAGCAACCGGGCCGGCACCTTGACGTACTGCGCCATCGCGCCGTGAATGTCGTAGCCGAATCCCCGGCGGTCGGGGTCGAGGTTGTACATCCCCCGCCGCGTCAGCGGCGAGTCGTGGTTGATCTCGGCGGCGGTCTCGCTGGCGACGCGATCGCCTTCCTTGAACCCCTTCACCGCCTTGCCGAGCGCGGCGATTTCCCCGCAGAATTCGTGGCCGAGGATCACGGGGACGCGCACGGACCACGACTGGGTGTTGTGATATTGGTGCACGTCGCTTCCGCAAACGCCGACGCCCCGGACCCGCATCAGGACCTCATTCTCGGCGATCTCGGGCACCGGCATGTCCCGAAGCTCGACCGCGCCCTTCTTCATTTCCGTCTGGACGACCGCGGGCATCTGAGTGGCCATACTATAGTCCCTTCACCTTCTTCACAAAGTTCCGGATGGTTTCGAAGAGCTTGTCCGAATCCGCCCCCGGCTTGAGCTCATAGTCGGCGACCGCGAGGGGGGCGCCGATCACGACCAACTGGGCGCCCATCTTGGGGCACTGCGCCGCCTGCTCGATCGAGAGTCCGCCCACCGCCTGAAGCGGGATCGTCACCGCATCCCGGATGCTCTTCAGCTCGTCCAGGGGCGATTTGCCCTTCTCCCAGTGGCGCTCGTCGAGGCCGGTATGATGGATGATGACGTCGACGCCCATCTTCTCCATCTTCTTCGCCATCGCGACTTTGTCGGGACAAAGCATGATGTCGCCCATGACGTAGCGGTCGAACTCCTGGGCCGCCCGCACCGCCTCCCGGATCGTGTGCTCGTGGGCCTGGCCCATCACGACCACGAACGAGGCGCCGTTCCGGTACATCATCTCGGCCTCGAGATAGCCGGCGTCCATGGTCTTGAGGTCGGCGATGATGGGGTGCTTCGGATACTTCTGATGAAGCTGGGCGACGGCGTGCAGGCCCTCGCCCAGGATGAGCGGGGTCCCGACTTCGAGCCAGTCGACGCCCGCCCGGACGGCGATCTCCGCCGTGGGAAGAGCGTCGGCCATCGTCTGCAGATCCAGAGACAGCTGAACCTTGGGCTTGCCGTCGAGCAGCGTTTTCGTCGAAGTCTTCGTCATTGAAATGGCTCCGTGGCTTTGGGATGCGTCATGCACCCGATCGGAAACTGTTCGAGTTCAACGACCGTGCCGCTGAACGCGGCCGCCTTGTCGGACACGAGGAACCGCACGACCTCGGCGACCTCGGAAGGCTGAATCAGGCGGCCGATGGGCAGCTGCTTGCCCTCTTTGTCGAGGAAGTCGTCGGAATGCCCGAGCTTCTTCATCATGGCCCGCTCGCCTTCGGTGTCGATCCAGCCGGGGTTGATGCAATAGACCCGCACCCGGCTGTACTTCAGGGCGTTCGCCATGTTCTTGGACGCCGTCACCAGGCCGGCCTTGGCCGCGGAATAGACCAGGAGGTTCTGCCATCCCGCATAGGAATTCACGCTGCCGACGTTCAGAATCACGCCGCTCCGCTTCTTCAGCGAGGGCAGCGCCGCCTGGGCCAGAAGCAGCGGGGCCCGCAGGATGATGTGGATGATCCGGTCGAAGTGTTCCGGCGTGATCTCTTCCAGGGTCGACCGCTCGGACACCGCGGCATTGTTGACGAGGATGTCGATGCCGCCGCACGTCTTGAGGACCGTCTCCATGAGCTTGCGGGTCTCGTCGACGTCCCGGAGGTCGCCTTCCACGAAGAGGCTGCCCTGGCGCAGCTTCTTGGCCAGGGCCTTGCCCCGGTTCGGGGGGAGCCCGGTGAGGACGACGCGGGCGCCGTCCTGGGCGAGGGCTGCCGCGATGGCGGCCCCCAAGCCGATGCAGCTGCCGGTCACCAGCGCGACCTTCCCCCGGAGCGGCTTACTCATCCCCGCCTCCCCCCCAGTACGTCGCGAACTTCTCCCGAAGGAACTTCGCGCTCTGGCGGAGATTGTCGAGACCGATCTCGACCGTCGGCCCTTCGCCGTCCTCGATGCTGATCCACCCGGTGTAGCCGGCCTTGGCCATCGTTCCGAAGATGCGATCGTAGTCGTTGAGGCCCTTGCCGATCACGCCATGTTTCACGAACTTCGCATAGCCGTGTTGCGGATCGACGGCCATCCGCCGCAGCTCCTCGATCGTCCCGCCCTCGAGATAGCGGTCGGAGGCCTGCATGGTCGCGATCCGGGGCATGACGCGGTCGAGCAGCTCGTAGGCATCCTCGCCCGCCACGATGGCGTTGGACGGATCGTATTGGGCCTTCAGTAATGGGGACGGGACGGCATCCAGGATCGCCAGGTAGCGGCGATGACTTTGGGCGAACTCGGGATACTGCCAGAGTCCGTCCTTGTAGTGGTTTTCCATGCACATCACGACGCCCGCCGCCTTCGCGTGCGGCTCCAGCCGCCAAAGGCAATCGATGACCCACTTCAACGCTTCCTCTTCCTTCAGGCCGGGTCGGTTCTGCCCCGACAGGACGCGGCAGTACTTCCCGCCCAGCTCGGCGGTGACGCGGAACATCTCGCGGGTCCGCTCGACCTCCCTCGTCCGGTCGGCCGGATCGGGCTGGGTGAAGTCCGGCGAATTGCAGAACATGGGGAGCTCGAGGCCCTTCGCCGACGCCGCTGCGCGGACCTTCTTCAGGTACGCGGAGTCGAACGAATCGAGGAACTTCGGATAGAGCTCGGCGCCGTCAAGCTCCAGCGTCGCGGCATGATCGATCCATTCGAACACCGTCATCCGGCGTTCGACGATGGCGTCGAAAAAGCCCTTCGGAAACGCGGCTAAGCGAGGCATCCCCACCCCTGGCTAGGAGACGATTACTCTACGTTCGGGAGGCGAGCCTTGCAACATCCTGAGGCGATCGCCCGGAGGCGGTCTGGGGATGAAGGTCGTCGACCGCCCCATCCGGCCCTTTCGATCCCTGCCCTCAGGCCGGGCTGGCCGTCCGGCGATGGAGGTCCTCGAGAGCGACCTTGAGCTCCCAGAGGTCCTTTTGGGTGGCGTCATAGGGTGCGGATCCGACCTTTTCCCGCTCGATGGTCTTCAGGTTCCGTTCCGCCGTGTCGACCAGTTGGAGCAGTTCCCCGATCTTTGCCGATTCGATCGGCTTCCCCGCTCCGTAGTGCTCATGGACCTCTTTGTAGCGCTCCTGGATCTTCTCGACGAACGACTTTCGCAGGGCATTGAAGAGGTCGACGAAGGAGCGGTGCTGCGCGTCATAGACGTCGCTCAGCTTCTTGAAGCGCTGATGCACGTCGGCGTAAGCTTCCTTCGGAAGATTCTCAAGGCGCCGTCCGGCGGAATCGAGCGTCGCGCCGGCCTCGGGAAAGCGCTGCTTCTCCGCGTGCTCCTCGGCGAGCGCCAGGAGGGCTTCGATCTCGTGTCGGGCGCTGGCGCGGGTAAAGGCGCGCTCCAGGTTCTCGAACTCCGCTTTCAACGATTCGCGGCCCGCGGGCAGCGCGGCCACCTCCTTGCGGAGCCCCTCGACCCCCTTCTGCGCTTCGAGATACGACCTCTTCTCCAGGAGCGCCCAGGCGTCCTGGATGCGGGTGTGCAGGTCCGAGAGCTGGAGGCGCACTCCCAGGAGATGCTCCTCCCAGCCCAGCTCCTTCTTGCGCATGCGGGTCTGGCGCAGCGCCGTCAGGATTTCCGTCTTGTTCTGGGGCACCGGGGGGGGCGCCCCCTCGAAGGCCAGCCGGGAGATCATTCCGTCGAGCCGCGAGCGGAATTCCTCGATCGTCCAGCGCTTGTCGGGATCCTTCTCTCGGCCGACCTCGATCAGCGCTTCATACTCCGCTGAGAGTCCCGGGATAAAGTCCCGGACTCCCATCGGATGGCGCTTCGTGGTATCGGCCAGCCAGTTGAAGATGGTCTGGTAGTCGAGATTCTCGTAGGCCATGTGGCCGGTGACCATTTCGAAGAGGATCGTCGAGAGCGAGTAGACGTCCGCCGACGGGCCGACCGGACAGTCCGCCTTGGCCTGCTCGGGGGACATGTAGCGCGGCGTGCCCACGCGCATCCCCGACAAGGTCAGCGCCTGGGTGTTCGATTCATCGGTCCACTTGCCGATGCCGAAGTCCATGATCACCGCGCGGCCGTCGTCCTTGCGAATCATGACGTTCTGCGGCTTCATGTCGCGATGGACGACCCCCTGGTCGTGGATGTAGTGGAGGGCGTCCGCAATCTCCCGGGCGATCTGGGCCGCCCGGGGCAGCGGCAGCCGGTTCTCCGGAAACCGGCGGAGGTGCACGTCGAGCGTCTCCCCTTCAATGTACTCCAGCAGGATGCACCACCCCATCTTGTCGTCCTTCAACAGGCCGAAGCGCCGGACGATGCCGGGATGGTGCAGCGTCCGGAGGATGTCGTTCTCCTTGATGAAGCGGCGGACGGAGTCGGCGACGATCTTTTCGTCGAGCTCGGGATCGTTCTCCAGGGGCGGTCTCAGCACTTTGACCGCGATGATGCGGTCTTCATGGAGCAGCGGATCGATGAGATTGAGCAGGTCGCGGTACTCCTCCGCGGCCCGTTCGCGGTCCTGCTTCCGGCGCTCGAGGTACTCGGTCCACAGCTTCTCCGCCGCCTTGTAGATGCGGGAGCGGTGGGCGATCTCGACCACGGGGGTGGGGAGGCCGGCCTTGCCATCCTCCTTCCGGGGTTCCTGAAAGGGGATGTCGTCCAGGCCCAGCCAGCGGGGGCTTTCCTCGCCCCAGACGATCCGTTCGGCGAGGAGGCCGATGGGGTTGAGAATCTTGCCAACATAGACCTGCCCGAAGGCCCCTTCCGCGATGGGATCGGGCGTCAGAACCGCCATGCGGTTCTTGAGCACGATGGGCTCCACCTGCTGAAGCGCGCTCTCGGGAGCGGAATCGCTCTGAGGAATTTGTGAATCCGCCACGGCCGCGCGAGTATATCACGAAAGCGGCGGCTCCGACAGGGATAAGGCTCGAGGCGTGTCCGGGGATCCGGCCCGCATTGCATTTTTCAGGACCCGGAACGGGAAGAAGGTTAGGATTCGGCGAGAAACGGATCGGATCGGGCCCCGTCGCCGCTCCGAACCGCATTTGAAGGGCCCCTGGAGGAACCGTCCATGAGCAGCTCCCAGCTCGCCGTTCTGTCGTTCGTCGCCCTCACGCTCGCCGGCTGCGCCGCCGGCGCGGAACGAGGTCCGTCCGCGGGCGTCCTCCGTCACGTCGTGATGTTCAAATTCAAGGACGATGCCTCCCCAGAGCAGATCCGGGTCGTGGAATCCGAGTTCCGCGCGCTCAAGAGCCGGATCCCCGGAGTGCAGGCGCTGGAGTGGGGAACCAACGTCAGCCCCGAAGGCCTGAACCAGGGTTTCACCCATTGCTTCTTCGTGTCGTTCGCCGACGCGAAGGCCCGGGACGCCTACCTTCCCCACGAGGCGCACCAGAACTTCGTGAAGATTCTCCGGCCCGTCCTCGACAAGGTGCTCGTGGTCGATTACGTCTCCAAGGATTGAGCCGCCGCGGATTTTTCGCGAACTTTCCGGGCCCCGCGACTACCAACGGAGTGGAGCGAAATCGACGGAAGGTCAAGCCGGCCGACGCCTTCCCCTCGCGCTCCTGGCGATTCCGTAGATCGGTGTCCAACCGGATTCCCGGTGAAAGGAGATTCTCTGCCATGAAACGCCTGATGTCGATCGGCTCGGTGGCGGCCCTGATTCTGGGTCAGGCCGCAATGCTCCGCGCCCAGGATCCTCCGGAGCCGCGATCGGAGAGCGTCCGCGCGTTCTCCCTCCGCGTGACGGGAGATGGTCATGTCGAAATGACCGTCCAGGAAAACGGCCAGGACCGGACGTATAAGGCCGATTCGATGGACGAGTTCACGCGGAAGTACCCCGACCTCGCCCGTCAGTTCGGGGTCGGCCGGGGCGGGATCCGGGCCTGGACGTCCCGCCCGCCCGAGGAGTTCAGGAAGTCGTTCGAAGAGTGGCGGAAGCAATTCGGCGATTTTGAGTTCGGAAAGCAGGATCCGGAGTTGCGGAAGCTGCTGGAGCATCCGGAGCAGTTGTTCCAGGACCAGCGGGCTCCGAAGGCCGCCCCGCCGGCCGATGGAACTGCGGTCGTCCCGGGTCCCCGGCTCGGCATCCGGCTGGCGCCCCTCAGCCAGGTCCTCGCGGATCAGCTGGGACTCGATGCCCAGAAGGGGGCTCAGATCGTCGAAATCGACGCCGGCAGCGCTGCCGAGAAATCGGGGCTCCGCAAGAACGACGTCCTCCTCCAGGTCGACGGCAAGGAGCCGACGGGCGTGGACGGCGTCCGCGACAGCGTGCGGGAGGCTCTGAAGAAAAAGGACTTCGACATTGAAATCCTGCGCCACGGCCAGAAACAGACGGTCAAGGTGCAGTCCCCCGCCCGGAAGTAAGGTCTTCCCGTCCTTTGGTGGGCCGGTCCCCTCCCTCCGGGGGCCGGCCCTTTCCTGCTGACCCCGGATAGACCGAGGCTCGCCGAACGTTGCAATCCAGGGGCTCGTCCTGCCGTAAGGGGACTAAAGGGTTCCCGGACCCCTGGAGCGCGGATTAGGAGAACGTCGGATGTCCTGTCGCTGGATCCTCGGGAGCGTCATTGCCACCTTGCTCGCGGCCGCCCCTCACGCGGGCGCCCAGGCCAAAGAACGGCCCCGCAGCGGCGACTTCAAGGACGACTACAAAGACAAGGGCGGGGCGCTCATCATGCATTACCGCATGATGGCTCCCGAGAAGCTGCCGGAAGAGAAGGTCCTCGGGCTCATCGTCTGGTTCCATGGCATGGGCGGGAACGAGGACGGCGCCGGGATCGCCATCGATGGCTCGAAGCGAGCCAAGCTCGCCGATCAGTACGTCGTCATGGGCGGAAAATCCAAGGGAGCAGGCTGGTCCCCCGCCGACGACGAAAACGTCCTGAAGTGGATTGCCTGGGCCAAGGAGACCTATCCCATCGATGTCCGCCGGGTCCACATCATGGGCCACTCCAACGGCGGGGGCATGGTGAAGCGCTTCGGCTGGGACCACCAGGACCTCTTCGCCTCCATTTCGCCCTACGCCGGGGCCGGCGGCGGCCGGGACTTCGGCGGAACCCCGAAAGGACAGGCCAAGCCCGGCAAGCCGGGCGCCCCGGACAGCCCCGCCGAGACCAAGACCGAATGGTACTTCGTTCATGGCGACAAGGACGAAGCCGTGAACGTCAGCACCTCCCGAACCTGCATCAAGGACCTGAAAGAGAAGG
>Ga0209579_10001349_pt1 | contig 20486 bp, 21 predicted proteins | sample Coa_R1_2_FD_187152 | JGI IMG/M metagenome (GOLD analysis project Ga0209579, IMG submission 187152) | Surface soil microbial communities from Centralia Pennsylvania, which are recovering from an underground coalmine fire - Coalmine... | ecosystem: Environmental > Terrestrial > Soil >... | reverse complement strand
CGAGGCGCGAACTTCATGCGCTATCCGAAGGAGATAACGCTTGAAGTTCGCAACGAAGAGCCGGACAAAAAGCGCCGTTTTACGCCGCGCTCACTTTTTAAACACCCTCTAAGGCGCCGCCTTCTCCAACTCAGAGTACGCCTTCCGCAGCCACACTTTCACGCGATGCCGTTCGATCACGCCCAAGCCTGCTTCGCTGTTGTTCGCCGCCGCCCAGAAGCTCGCGCTCAGTTTATCGATTTTGGCCATCGTCGGGCCGTGCAGTTCTTCAATCGTGATGATCCGCGCGTGGAGTTGATCGGCGAGTTCCTTCGCTTTGCATTTCTCGAACGCGCTAAAATCCCTTCCAACTCCGCGATTTCTGACCAGCACATAGTTGACGCTGGATCCATAGCGATCCAGCAGAACTTGCAGCAGATTGAGCGAATCCTGGCCGCCGTCCATGACGTGCCAGAACGTCAGCGGAATTTTGTGTTCCGCGGCCAATTCGACGATGCCGTTGCTATCCATCCATTTGTGCAACAGGCGGTCGCTTTGCGCGGGCAAATCGACCAGCACGCGCCGGTCGGTGTCGAGCGCAAGTTGCAACACGTGGTCGGTGGTCTCGAAATTGTCGAGGTCGCCGGGCTGCGTGAAGTCCGCATAAAACCGCTGCATGGCGCCGTGCGAACGATCCGCATCCACAATCAAAAACGGCGTGCTGCGATCGACAAAATACTGCGCCAGCAGGCGCGCCACGACCGATTTTCCCACACCGCCTTTTTCACCGCCGATAAAATGAATCGAACTCATGCCTGGACTTTCTCCCGAGTGATGTGACGACGGGATATTAGCAGGCTGGGCGCAAGCGGCCATGTAAAAATCGGATGGCAAGTACGATTGGGTTTTGCGCAAGAGAGCGGGAATGCAACCTCACGCACATGCTTACTTCGCCTGCGTCTTAAATTTCTTCTCCATCTTCGTCGCCGGGATCGACACCGCGTACCCCTTCGCGTCTTCGTCCACGCGCAGCGCAATGCAATTCCCATCGCACTTCGCTTCCAGATTCGCAATGAATTCGTCCGGCGCGTTCTCAGTCTTCTTCAAACTCTTGTGAATCTGAAACACCGCCTGAATCGAAGGCACACTTTTGAGCGTCGCGACCGTCTCCGCATCGCAGCCCTTCGTGGTTCCGTTCGACATCACCGCGACGGTTGGCTGCAGCGTCTTCACGACCAGCGGGTTGTTGCTGATGTCCAATCCGTGATGCGTGACCTGATACACGTCCACGGTGCCGACGAGATTGACCGGATTCACTAGTTTCTCTTCAACGTTCCAAGTCAAATCGCCGCCCGCAAAAAATCGAAAATCGCCGAATGAAAGCAGCATCACGATGCTGTTCGCGTTGTCCGATTTGTCCTCCGCCTTGCGCTTCGGCTCGGCGCAATCGGCGCAGGGCTTGGCGTCTTTTGGCGCCTTAATAAATTTCTGCCGCGCGCCGATGCACTTGAGCTGTACCGCCGGCGTCCCGCCGGCCTGTTTCAACGGAATCTCGTCGCCCGGATTGATGACCGCGCGCTTCTCCGCCGGAAAAAGACTGTATTGCTTGCTCGGCCGTTCCGTCTGCCCGTCGAACGTGCCATTGTCGTACACGCTTTTGATCGGAATCATCCCCGCCAAATCCGCCGCGCCGCCAAAATGATCGCCGTGATAATGCGTGGTAATCAAATAGTCGATCTGTTTGAGATGAGCGCTTTTGTCGGCGATTTCAAAAATGCGTTTCGCGTCGCGCCCGCCCGCATTGCCGCTGTCGATCAGCACCGATTCGCCCGCCGGCGTGACAATCAGCGTCGCCGCGCCGCCCTCGGTGTCGGCCCAATAGATTTCAAGATTCTGCGCGGCGCGAAGGCTCAGCGAAACCGAGAAGAGAAAGAACAAAAGCGCCTGTCGCATCTTTCAATTCTCCGCTCTATAGGCCCTATAGGTCCTATAAGCCCTATAACGCATATCCAACGGCTTCCGCACAATCGTTTACTTTTTCGGCTTCAAATACTTGTCGTTGAGTTTGTCGCAGGCCCACAACATCCCCCGCGTGACCAGATCCAAATACCGCGGATCGCTCACCGTCTCGTTGTTGTGCCCGATCGTCGTGCTGAACACGCGCGTCTTCTTGTCGCCGTATTCGTTGGTCCACGCGACGACGTAATCGTTCTCTTTGTCGCCCACCTTCTGCTTCCCATGAGCCAGCGCGTGCGCCGTCGGCAGAACTTTCTTGTTGTTGTAATGCTCCTCTTTAATCGTTACCCAATCTTCAAGTCCCTTGGTGATAGGACTCTCCTTGTCGGTGAACGTGATCGAAATCGGAACCTGCGGCCCATGCCCGCTCGACTGCAACCCCAGATAGTTGAACCAGAAATTGTGCGGGTCGCTCGCCGTTTCGACCAGTTTGTTCGGATCGCCGATGCGATAACAATGCATCGCGCAATGCAGATTCACGCCCGGAATGCCCTCGCGGTGCGGTTTGAGCACGCCTTCGATGACGGCCGGATCGTTGATGTCCGCCGCGCATTCGTCGTGAATCACGACATCGTACCCAGCCGCGTAATCCGGCTTCCCATATATCGGCAGCGGCGGCTTGGTGCTGCCATTGGCGACGTAGATAATATCCACCGTCGCGTTCGCACGCTCCTCAATCCCTTTCTTCAAAATATCCTTCTGCCGGGCATAATCGTGACAGCACCCGCCGCACAGCAGCAGCACCTTGAGCGGCTTGACCTCTTCCGCGGAAGCGGTAAGCACAAAAAACAAACAGCACGACAACACGACAGCAACGCGACGCAACATAAATTGAATTCTCCTCAAAAAGTGTTTGCTCTCTTTACACTGAAAACGGCCCAAGCGTACCCATATTCCGGCGTTCACTTCGGTGCATCCGTTTTGGGCTGTTCCGCATTGTCCTCAATCTTGATCCGATTCTTCGCTGTCCCAAAATTCCCGCCGTGGTCCACTACCGTCGTCGTCACCATGATCTCGCCCGCTTTTAATGCCGGCACCGGCAATTCGACGCTCAACTCCTGCTTCGTCCCCGACAACTCTGTGCCGCCGCGCACCGAATCGCCTTGCGAGACAAAGAACAGCGCCGCACCCAGCGCTTTGTCGTCGCTCGCCGTAACCGTCAGCGAAATTTTCGTCGCGCCCGGCTTCAAACTCGCCGGCGCTTTCACGCTCACCTTCGGCGGCGTGGTGTCCGCACAATCAACTCCATCGCACAAAAATCGCGAGTGCGAAAGAATGCGCGCGTTGTCCGCCGAAAAACACACCGGCGGCCTATTCGCAAAGCTCCCGATGAAATTCACACGGAACGAGCGGAATCCGTTGCCCATAATAAAGCTGCTCTCCCGCCGCATGTCGTGCGGGCAGCCGAAGGCATGCCCCAATTCATGGCACACCGCGCCAAAGCCATCGTTGATGAATTGAAAGCGCGGCGAATTCAAACGCCCATTCCCCAGCGCCGTGCGGCCGGGAATCGGCGAATCGTCGGCCAGCAATTTCATCTGCTCGGCAATACTGGTCGCGCAAAATTCATCGCGCAAGATCCACGAACAAAACGTCCCCGCCCCGCCTTCCGCGCCCCAATTCGCGCCCAGCGCAAACGTGCCCGGCCACTCGAATTTCCAAGGCCCGTCGTCGTAGGTTTCCGCCAGCACGAAATAAAAACTCTTGTTCCACGACCCATACGCTTGCGCGACTTCAGGCATGATCAGGTCGAAAACTTTCGGACTGGCGTTATATGCCGGCGCGAAGTTGTATGTGGCAGCAACGTTCTGCGCTTTCAAGATGCGAATGTCAAGCTTCCCATCCTTGAATTCAAAATCCAATCCATTGCACGCATACCCCTTCGCGCAAAGATCGCGCTTGTACACATCGTTGACAAACGCCAGCAGCGTCTCGATCTTCGCCGCATAATTCTTCACTGGCTCGCGATCGGTCGGAATGAAGTACACGACTTTGATTTTGTGGCTCGAATGCAGGTCCTTGATCGGATCAGGCGCACGGTCGGTCCCGTCGCGCGCCGGCGCTATCAGCGGCAGCGGCGCGGATTCCGCGTGGATAAAACTTGTTAGGACCGCTAAACACAATATGGCGCAGCGCATAATCCCCTCAGTTGCAGCTCAAACTTCGATTTTGCCGAAGGCGTCGAAACGGCTTGAGTTAATAGGTTTCACCGCTATTGTTAAGTATGGAGAGTTGCTCATGCAAAATCAACCGGACGATAATAGCGATCGCGTTTCCGAAGAATTGCCGCGCTATGGCGAGCCCGTCAAAATTCGTCAAGCGCAGCATGCGCCGCTTGCTCCCGATGGACTGCCGTGGCCGGAAGGTTATTTTGATTTTCCGATTCGCGTGACGTTGGAAGAAGCGATCAAACGAAACGGGATACGGCCCAGCAAATATTCTCATGGAAGGCCGCTTTATACGGCCGAAGATCGTCAGAATCCAAAGTATATTTTTGAATATCCTCCTGAAACAGAGTGGGTCAAAGACCTCATGAAAATGCACGGCATCAAGGATGAGGACATATCATCGTGATGCCGCAGCCATTTGAAGTTTGGCTTGTCAAAATGAAGTTGGGCCGCTCACGCGATCCTCGCCCCGCCATTGTAATCCGCAAAAGCGGAACATCCACATTCGTGGTGCTCCCACTTTCGAGCGCATTAAACTTGCGATCTTATAGGGACTTCACGATTCGTCCCGACGATCTCGATTTCAAAAACACCGGCCTGGATCGTGAAAGCTTTGCAATCGAAAATAAAGAAGTGGAATTGGACCTGTCTGAATTTGTCGCAAAACTCGGTCAATTGAATGGCTTTACGCTCACCGAATTTAGAGACTGGTACGGCCTCTAACTCTCACGCCCGCTTAAAAAACGTCAGCGGCCCGCGCTCGTTCCTTCCCTTCCCTTTCGGATCAATCCCGCTCAGGTACAGCGCCGTCGCGTAAATGTCGCCGTGATCCGGTATCCAACTCTTCGGATTTTTCTTGCGGTCCTTGCTCAGCACGCCTGTCGTCGCATCGTATGCCGGATCGAGCGTCCCATCCGGCAGAATCGGAATCGCCAGCAGCGTCTTTTCGCCGACAGCGCCCACTTGCATGTCGCCTTTCACTTTTCCGCCGAGCAGCGCGGCGCTGGTCACGCGCCAGTGCTGCGAGATGTCCTGTCCGGCGATCTGCTTTTTCTTGTCGTCGTCGGGGATCGGCGTCTTTTCGATCGCGTCCACGTCGCCTTTGATCGTGCGGCCGAATTCGGACGTGAGCACGATCGTGGTCAGATCGTAAAGGCTCTTGCCGGTGTTGCCGTACTCGGTGGACTTCAAACAATCGACGAACGCCGCCAGCGGCTTCCAGAGATGCTCGTGCACCATCGGCGTCTGATCTTTTTGTCCGGCGGGCTTGCCGTCCTTGCCCCACAGATTCCCGCGGTTGTTGTGGCTGTCGAAATGGCGGATGTCGCGGCTTTCGATGAAGAACGAACACGACAATCCCGCGCGCATCAGCTCGTACGCCATCATCGCCTGCACGTTTGTGTTCGGCGAAAATTTCGTGCGCGCTTTATTGCCGTTGACGCTGCGGTACGTGATCAATTCGTCCACGGCGTTTACGCCGAATTTTTCTTTGAGCGCAGAATCGGTAAATAATTTTGAAAGCATCGGCTTGTCGAGCGCGCGGCCTTTGTTCGCGAGATTCTCATAAATCTTGCGCGCCGACGCGTAGCTTTTCACCGCTTCGATGTGCTCGTCCTTAAGCACCGTTGAATTGGCGCTGCCGAGGAAATCCTGAATCTGCGCGTTGACCACGTCGTTCGACGAATTGTACATGCGCATCAAAAACTGCCGCAAGTTGTCCGGCGTGCCGGCGTAAATCGTGTGCGCGTGTACTGGCCCAAGCGCGTGGTAAAATCCCTTACGCCCCGTGTATTGAACTTCGTTCAACTCGCCGTCGCTGAGCCAATAATGCCACGCCAGATTCGGCAGCGCGTACGGCTGGCCGTACACTTCCGCGAACGCCTGATTCACCGAGCGTTCGTCGTCTTCGCGGTCGCCGGTCTGAGCGAATTTGTAATGGCCCATGTGGCAGCGCAGGCGTTCGGCGGAATGGCCGGACCCGGTTTCCATCGAACTCAACACCGCCATGTCTTTGAAAAGGCTCTTCCCTTCTTCGGCGAGGTAGCCATAACGAATGTTGCCGTTGGTGTAGATGCCATATTTTTCCTTGCCGAAATTCAACACGCGATAGTGTTCATCGCTGATATTCTTTAGCCGCGTTTCAGGAAAAATATTATTCGGCGTCACGACCGGCGAAAACATGTCGTAACTTTCCCAGCCGCCTTCGAGGAACCAATACACAAGGAACTTCGGCTCCGTCTGCCCCTCGATTTCCTTAGCTTTGTGCGCAAACTTCGGCTCGTCGGCCATGCCGTGCTTGCCAAAGAAGCCAAGAAAATCCGCGCAAGTAAGTCCTGCCGCGGTGATCCCGATGCGTTTGATAAAATCGCGCCGATTGGCGAGTTGCCATTCGCGGTGCGCTTGCGGCTCGGACCCGGATTCGAGAATCCAGCCGTCGCCGAGATGTTTGTGGCATTCGCAGTCGGGCATGAGCGGACGTTTCCTCCAGTGAGTAAATAAACCGATTGATGCGAAAGCGAGGATGAAAACGGACGCAACGAATAGAATTGAATTTGGCGGATGCGCGGGATAGAATCGGTGTTTGTTAAACACAGCGAAGTCGGTGATCGATGGCAACGACAACATTTGATGGCAGGCTCCTCTTGAATAGGATGGCCGACGCCGTGGAATCAGTGCAAGAACGGCTGTTGCGTGCGACCGGCGCATTAAATGCCGCAGGAGTCCCCTATGCTGTGGTGGGAGGGAACGCGGTCGCTGTGTGGGTTGCCACCGTGGATAAAGCGGCAGTCCGAAATACGCAGGACGTGGATATTCTGATCCGCCGTAATGATTTGCTGGCTGTCAAGGCTGCATTGGAGGCAGCGGGCTTTACCTATCGGCACGTTGGAAAACTCGATATTTTTCTCGATGGGGCAAATGCCAAAATGCGCGATTCGGTCCATATCATATTCGCCGGAGAGAAAGTCCGTGAGCACGAGTCGTTTTCCAATCCGGACGTTACGGAATCGGTTGCCGCGACGCCCTTTCGATTCTTGTCGCTCGAAGCATTGGTGCGCATCAAACTGACCGCGTTCCGAGACAAAGACCGCACGCACTTGCGCGATTTGCTGGATGTGGGGCTGATCGATGCGACGTGGCTGAAGCGATTGCCGGCGGAATTGACGGAGCGCTTGAAGTTGCTGATTGAAACGCCCGAAGGATAAGTCGATTAACAACTGGAGGGATGACCATGATCCGCGGCGTACACACCATGTTCTACACATCCGACGCTCCAGCCCTGCGCGCGTTCCTGCGTGATAAACTCGGTTTCTCCGCCACCGACGTCGGCGGCGGCTGGCTGATCTTCAATCTTCCGGAAGCGGACATGGGCTGCCACCCGTCGGACAACAGGCCCGGCGCCACGTCCGGCATTCACGACATTTCGTTTTATTGCGATGACATTAATACGACCGTCGCGGAACTCAAAGCGCGCGGTGTCGAATTCACCGGCCCGGTTGAGAATCAGGGCTATGGCTTGGTGACACGCTTTCGCGTGCCGGGCGGATTTGAACTGCAGCTTTATCAGCCGTTGTACACAAAGGGGTCTCATTAACGACTTCCCCCTGCTGCGCGGCGGCGCCAAAAAACTCGCAGGCTGACCTATTCCGCGCCCACTTTTTGCTGATTCCGAAAATCGCCTCGAAAAATGCGTTCGAACAGCGTTATCGCTTTGGTTTTTGAGCGCTCTGCTCAAAACGCGGTTTTGTTATGCCCGCGCAAATTCCAAAAATCTTGATCGAATCGCCGCGTTTCGCGAAAAAGGCTTGGCAAAAAAATCGAAAATGGGGTACAGACCCTGCATACAGTAATCTTCGTCAACTCAAAGGCTTCGCTCGGACGCGCGACGATGCGCTCTAAGCTTAGGGCATTTTCCATAAAGGAGTGTCTACGTGGTCCAACGCAAACGACTTTTGTACGCCGGATTCATGGCCATCCTGGCCGCCGGCGTGGGCTTGTCCATTCGCAGCGCCATTTTCCCATTGTGGGACAAAGATTTTTCATTCAATGATTTTCAGAAGGGCGAGATCGGCGGTGGCGGACTAACGGGTTTTTGCTTCGGAATCATTATTGGCGGCGTGATCGCAGACAAAATCGGTTACGGGAAGTTGGTCGTGGCTGCATTCCTGCTTCACATGGTTTCCGCTTTCTTGACTTTCTTCCCCAGCAAAGGGATGAGCGCTGAAAACGCAATGTTCTATTTAAAATGGGGTTCGTTCATTTTTGCCGTCGCGAATGGAACGCTTGAAGCCGTCGCCAATCCGCTGGTGGCAACGCTCTTCCCCGAAAACCGCACACATTACCTGAATCTGCTTCACGCAAGCTGGCCGCTGGGTCTGGCGCTCGGGAGTTTTGCCGCGCTCGGATTGGGACCGGACGGCGCGAATCTATCGTGGAAGTTGCAGTTGGGGCTATTCCTCGTGCCGACCGCAATCTACGGCATTATGTTCCTGGGCCAATCCTTCCCGAAGTCCGAAGCATCGCAAAAGGGCATGAGTCTCGGCGACATGTTCAAGGACGTCGGCATTCTGGGCGGCGTAGTCATCTGTCTCCTGCTTTCTATGTTTTTCATTGACCAATTCAACCTGCCGCCAACATACAGCTATGCCATTGGCGGGGCTATTTTGCTGGTGATCGCTCTGATCACGCGCTTTTCGATCGGCGCAATATTGTTGTTCGTGCTGTTTATCGCGCACGGCTTGATTGGATCCGTCGAGTTGGGCACGGACACGTGGATTCAGAACATCAATGGAAAAATTCTGACTCCGTCGCAAGGGCAAATCCTCTTCGTCTACGTGTCGCTGATCATGTTCGGGCTGCGGTTTTGCGCGCATTTTATTGAGAAGAATCTCAAGCTCTCGCCGATTGGGATTCTGTTTGTGTGTTCGATTCTCGCGTGTTTGGGGCTGAATCTGGCCGCCGGCATGAACACATTCCCCATCGCCATGGTCGCGCTCGGAGTTTATGCCGTGGGCAAAACGTTCTTCTGGCCAACGATGCTCGCCGTCGCGTCCGACCGATTTCCGCGCACGGGTGCTGTCGCGATTTCAATCATGGGCGGCATTGGCATGATGTCAGCCGGGTTGATCGGCTCGCCGGGTCTTGGGTTCTTCAAAGACAAATATGCAGCCGAGTCCTTTGAGAAAACGGATGCGGCGACGTACGTAAAATATAAAAAGGACAAGGAAAATAATTTTGTGTTTATGAAGGGTGCGGCGATTGACCGCGAGAAATTCAACGCGCTCGACAAGAAAATCGAGGACAAGAAAGCAGAATTGCAAAAGGCGGGCGACACGAAGACCGATCCGATGAGCGTGCTCTCGGCCGAGGAAAAGAAGGCGATTGAGATCGACAAAGCGGCCGCGATCGAAGGTTCGCGCGGAACGCTCCGCGTCGATTCGTTCCTTCCAGCGGCAATGGCCGTCATCTACCTGCTCTTGCTGCTCTACTTCAAAGCCATTGGCGGCTACAAAGCCGTTCACATCAATGCGCCGGACACCGACGCGGAGCAATAGAATCGCACAGAACAATCGTTCGCATTAAAACGAAAAAGCCCCGCGACCACGCGGGGCTTTTTCATTTTGCATTTTTAATTTTGCATTTACACCGACCGGTGAAAGTGCACGTGCTTCCACTGCCCGCTCTGCTTCTGCCACACCCGCGTTTCGTTGTACGCGCGCGTCTCCGCTTTGCCGTCGGCGTTGAGCCGCTGCGTCAACCGCGTGTACGCAATCACCGCAACATCGCCCATGATCCGCACGTTTGGCGACGCCATCGTCGTGTTCACCGGCGTCGCTGGCTTGCCGAGATCGAAATAATACTCGTGAAACTTCAGCCCCTCGACAAGCTGCCCCATCGCCTCCGGCTCAAACGCCGTCAGCGACGGGTCGCACAGCGCCAGATACGCCAGCCAATCCGCCTGCGCGATGCTGTCGAGCAGGCGCTGGTTCAGTTGCAATAATGCATCGGCTTCGGGGCTCAAAGCGGTTTCCTTGCGAATCACATCCAAGATTGAAGATTCAAGATTAAGTGTACTGAATGTTTAATCTTAAATTTTGAATTTTGAATCTTGAATTTCGCGGTTACTTCATCATTTCTTTGACGGTCGGTAAAATCGCCTCCGCCCAAATCTCATACCCCTTCGCGTTCGGGTGCAGAAAATCGGGCATAATCTCTTTGGGCAGCTTGCCTTCGGCGTCGAGGAATTTGGCGCCGATATCCATGTACTTGATGGTCTTCCCGCCGTCGTCGAGTTTGGCGATGATTTCGTTGACCTGTTTGTTCTTCAAATTCCCGGGATTCTCGAGGCTTGCCGCTTGAATCTTGTCGTCCTTCGGCGCGCGCGGGAAAATGCCCAGCAGCAAAACTTTCGAACCGGGTTCGCGCTTCTGATATTCTTTGACAATCGTCGTGATGCCCAGCGCCACGTCTTCCTTCGAATCGCCGCCATTGTTGGTGCCGATCATCAGCACCATCAGTTTCGGCTTGATGCCGTCGAGTTCGCCATTTTCAATGCGCCACAGCACATGCTGAGTGCGATCGCCGCCGATGCCGAAGTTCGCCGCTTTGAGCGGCGCGAAATTCTCTTCCCAGACTTTCTTCCCGCCGCCGCGCCAGCCGTCCGTGATCGAATCGCCGAGAAAAAGCAAATCCACGTCGCCCTTTTTGGCGATGGCCACGAATCCCTCGTGGCGGTTGCGGTCCTTGACCGTGGGCGTGATCGTCGCGGGCAGTTTCTTCGTATCGTCCTTGGGTTCTTCCGCGCGGGCGAAGAAGGCGGCGGCGAAAACGGCGGCGAAGACAACAACGTGAGTTAATTTCATAGCGGTTCCTTTGAAATGGGTTGATCACTATACACCGCGCGCGAAGGAGCGGCGGCACTCTTGCCGCCGTGAATTTGGGCGGCAGGAATGCCGCCCTTCCGTCACAGCGGAATGTTCCCATGCTTGCGCGGCGGATTCTTGTCGCGCTTCGTCGAGAGCATCCGGAACGCCGCGATCAGTTTCGGCCGCGTGCGCGAGGCTTCGATCACGTCATCGACGAAACCGTGCGCGGCGGCGATGTACGGGCTGGCGAATTTCTCGCGGTAATTTTTTTCAAGCTCCGCTTCCTTCGCGGCGGGATCATCCGCTTGCGCAATTTCCTTTTTGAACAAAATCTCCACCGCGCCCTTCACGCCCATCACCGCCATCTCCGCCGTGGGCCACGCGAAATTGGCGTCGCCGCGGATGTGCTTCGAATTCAGCACGTCGTACGCGCCGCCGTACGCTTTGCGCGTGATCACCGTCACACGCGGCACGGTGGCTTCGCAAAACGCATAGAGCAATTTCGCGCCGTGGCGGATGATCCCGCCGTGTTCCTGCTGCACACCCGGCAAAAATCCCGGCACGTCTTCGAAGACCAGCAGTGGAATGTTGAAACAATCGCACGTCCGCACGAACCGCGCGCCCTTGATCGACGCGTCGATGTCGAGGCAGCCGGCCAGATGCATCGGCTGATTTGCGACGACGCCGATGACTTCGCCGCCGAGATGAATGAAGCCGACCGAAATATTCGGCGCGTACAACGGCGCAATTTCGACGAAATTCCCGTCGTCCGCAATCGCTTCGATGGCTTTGCGAATATCGTACGGTTTTTTCGGATCGTCGGGAATAAGCAGGTCCAACTCCGGCGCGGCGCGGTCGAACGCATCGCGCGTCTCGCGGCGCGGCGGGCGCTCCTGATTGTTCTGCGGCAGAAAATCGAGCAGCTTGCGCGCCGTCTCGAGCGCCGCCAGATCGTTGGGCGCCGTGAGCTGCGCGACACCAGATTTCGTCGCGTGCGTGAGCGCGCCGCCGAGTTCCTCGAACGATACGTCTTCGTTCGTCACCGTCTTCACCACATTCGGCCCGGTGACGAACATGTAGCTGGTCTTCTCGACCATGATCGTGAAATCGGTGATCGCCGGCGAGTACACCGCGCCGCCCGCGCAAGGCCCCATCACCAGCGATATCTGCGGAATCACGCCGCTGGCCAGCGTGTTGCGCAAAAAAATATCCGCGTAGCCGCCCAGCGAAACGACGCCTTCCTGAATGCGCGCGCCGCCGGAATCGTTCAAGCCGATCACCGGCGCGCCGACTTTGAGCGCCTGGTCCATCAAGCGGCAGATTTTCTGCGCGTGCGCTTCGCCCAGCGAACCGCCGAGCACCGTGAAATCCTGGCTGTACACAAAAACTGTGCGCCCGCCGATCGTGCCGTGGCCAGTCACGACGCCGTCGCCGGGAACTTTTTGCTTATCGAGTCCGAAATCGAGGCAGCGGTGCTCAACCAGCATGCCGGCTTCCTGAAACGAGCCGGGGTCGAGCAGCGCGCCGATGCGTTCGCGCGCGGTAAGCTTGCCTTTGTCGTGTTGAGCTTTGACGCGCGCAACGCCGCCACCGGCCAGCGCCTGCTCGCGCCGCCGCTCCAATTCGCGCCTGCGTTTTTCGTGCGAAGAAGAAGTGCCGCTCATGTTGAGGGAAATGTAGCAGAAGAATGCGGAATGTGGAATGTCGAATGCGGAATGCGGAATGCGGAATCCTTTCTTCCACATTCCATATTCTACATTCCACATTCCTGATTTAGAATTCTACCCGCGGCTTGCACTCGTCGCGCTCAAGCGTGTGCTGCCATTCGCGAATGGTGTGGTAAGGGAATTTGGGCGGGTTGCCCTGGCAGTGGTAGTAGCTTTTGATTTCAGTGATGCGGTACGGACGCTGCGGGCAACCGCAGAGGGGGCAGGCCATGTACAAGCGCGTCTTGATGTCCGGCGCCGGTGCGTAGAGCTTCTCGTCGGTGGTGCGCTTGTCCTCGCGCTCGTTGCATCCGCCCGCGATCACCCACACCATCGCCAGCAACAAGCACACGAACGGTCGCCACAAAAGTCGGCTCATAAGCTCTCCTTCCCCAATCCCATGTTGATCTGACCGCGGATGCGCACAAATCCCTACTTGAAAAGCGGCCCTATTATTATCGGACGAATTCATGCGATTCTAAAATCCAATCGGCTCATTTCGGTTCATTTTTCGGTGACGTTGGAGCGCGGTTGCGACGATGAATAGGAATAGGAAACGTCACATTTGTGGGGGGAGCAATGGCTACTTATACCGAACAGATTCCCGGCAAATCGCGCATCAAAGCAGCGGAAAACGGCCGCGGCCCGTTCCGCGCTCCCTCCGAAACGCCAATCGCATTTGGCGCGGCGGCCAAATCGGTCGAATACGCCGACCGCCTGCGCGCGCATTATCGCGAAGCGCGCCGCGTGCCCGTCGAAATTCCCTGCACGGTCGAAGTCGTGCTGGCCGACGGCGCGATCTACGATTCAGGAACCGCGATGCTCAAGAACATCTCGCCCTCCGGCGCGCTGCTCACGGCGTTCTCCATGGCCAGCGGAAATCTCCCGGTCGCCCTCTTCAAATTGCGCCTGGTCCTCAAAGGCGATCCCTACGCCGGCATCGGCATCGAAGCAACGCCGATCCGTTTCGCCGGCGGCACCTACGGCATTGGCGTCAAATTCGACGAAATCTTCGTGGCTGTCTAAATGCGCGCGAGCATAAATAAAACGGCGGAATGGTTGTCAATCCATTCCGCCGTTTAAAAATGCGTTCAATCCAAAAGGTAGTTAGCTTTTGTTGCGGACCTTCGTTGCCTTCGGTCCCTTCGTGTCCTGCACGGCTTCATATTCAACCGGCTGGCCTTCCTGCAAAGTGCGAAAGCCATCCATCTGAATTTCGCTGTGATGGACAAACAAATCCTTGCCGCCCTCGTCCGGAGTAATGAATCCGAACCCCTTTTGATCGTTGAACCACTTGACCTTCCCCGTCGCCATACCCGTCTCTCCTTGCTACGTCCCGTCGCCCCGCGAGCAAAACGTCCCCAATGGCCGAATTCTCATAGAGCCGCCCAAAAGCATAGCAAATCTTTTAAAGTTAAAAGCGCAAATTTCTCATTTTCGTCATAATATTTGCTCGTTTCGCTTGATTTTTGGAAATAGTATGGCTCGCTTAAAAGGACACGGAGACACAGCAATATGAACGCACTGCGATTTTTGATGGCTTTGAGCGTTGTACTCGGAATGGGCGCTTTTGCCGCCGATGTCGCGGAGCTCGAATCCGCGCATTTGAAGAATATTCGCCAAATCACCTTAGCGGGATCAAAGAACGGCGAAGCTTATTTTTCGGCGGACGGCAAACAGATCATCTTTCAAGGCGTGCGCGAAAGCGACAACCCATTCTATCAGATTTATCGGATGAATCTGTCCACCGGCGAGGTCGCGCGCGTTTCGACGGGCGTTGGCAAGACGACGTGTGCGTTCTTCAATCCTGTGAAACCCCGCGTCATTTTTGCGAGCACTCATTTGGATCCATCCAGCCTTGATAAGCAAAAGGAAGAATTGGAACGGCTGCGCTCAGGCCCGCCGCGCCGCTACAGTTGGGATTTCGATCCGGCGTTCGATATTTTCGAAGCTGATTTGGACGGCAAAAATCCAGTGCGCTTGACCGATGCGCCCGGCTACGACGCCGAAGGCTCGTATTCACCTGATGGAAAATCGATTGTTTTCTGTTCGAATCGCGACGGCGATTACGAAATTTACGCGATGGACGCCGACGGAAAAAATCAGCGCCGGCTGACGCACGAAAAATTCTACGACGGCGGACCGTTCTTTTCGCCCGACGGCAAGAAGATCATCTGGCGCCATTTCACCGACGAATCGCAGCGCGTCGCGGAAGTGTGGACGATGGACGCCGACGGTTCGAACAAGCAGCAAGTCACGAAATTCGGCGCGGCGTCGTGGGCGCCGTATTATTTGCCGTCGATGAAATGGATCGTCTTCGCCAGCAACCTGGAGAACGTCAGCAAATACGAATTCGACGTGTACGCCGTCCGTCCCGACGGCAGCGAACTGACGCGCCTGACTTTCGCGCCGGGTTTCGACGGCTTGCCTGTGCCGTCGCCGGATGGTTCTCGCTTGATGTGGACTTCCAATCGCGTCGAGAACAAGAGCCAGTTGTTCATGGCCGATTTGGTGCTGCCCGGCGAAAATCCGCCAGAACATCCGGTCGAATTCAAAAAGAACGACGAGCCGTTTTCGGATGCGGCGATGGTTCTGCGCGTGACGCGCTTGACTGAAGCCGCCGCCGCGTTCCACGTCGAACACACTGTCGCCAAGCAATTCCACGACGCCGGCTTAATGCCGTTCGGCCAAACCGAAAACATCGAGGACACGTTTTTCATCTACGGCCCGCGTGTAACCGGATGGCTCCCGCCGCAAAACGGCGCCGACGGCGTGGTCGTCGCAGCCGCTAACATGCAGAGCCTGGAATGGTCGCCGTGGGGCGTCGCGGCTCTGTCTGAAAGCATCAAATTCGAGAAGCAGGCGCGCGAGAAGACGAAAGACGCGAAGCTCGGCGGCGTTTATTTCAGCGTGCCGAACGTGGACGACGTCGATGCGATTTATAAGGACGCGCTGAGCGACATGAAAAAAATGCCGCTAAAGATCAGCGCATTCGTCAGCACCATTAACCTCGGAAAAATGCGCGGGCGCAAATTGCAGATCATCGGAACAGGCACGGGAAACGGTTGGCGCGATTTAGCGGAACGCCTGGCCGCGCTGCATCCGGAAGTTTCAATCGAATTGGTCGATTCACCGGAAGGCGCCCCCGAGCTAAAGCAGTTCACCGACAACAAAATTCCCGCCGTGGCCTTCGGCGCGCTCGACGCCGCCGCCGACAAACAAGACCAAGCCCCCGCTCAGGACGATAGCGCGCTGATCGGCGCGGCGGCAACCGTCGGTGATGCGCTGCGGCTGCTCGCGTCCGGCGAAGTAAAAATCGCCTTCACCGCCTACGATCCGGTCGCTGTCAAAGCCGCGCAAGACGCCGCAAGGCGGCCCTATCTGGGGACCGTGCCGGACATGAAAGCTGAAGGCATCGCCGGCGTGAAGTTGTCCGACATTCACGACGGATCGCCCGCGCAGAAAGCCGGATTGAAAGCCGGCGACATCGTGGTGGAACTGGCCGGTAAACCCGTCAAAAATGCGAGCGATTATCTGGCCGCGCTGGAATCGCTGAAAGTGGGCGATGAAACGACGCTGAAATTCCAGCGCGATGGGAAGACAGAGACGGTGAAGGTGACGTTGGGGGCGAGATGATCGAAACAATCGGTTGAACAACGGGCTCATGAGGCGAATCGAGTGAGGCCCGTGGCGCAGACGTCCCGCCTGCGAGTTTGGCAGGCGGGACGCCTGCGCTACACCACTTACTTCGCCCCAAGAGCCTAAATATCAAGCCATCTGCGACGTTATTCGCCAAATCTAATCCAGAACGGCAAGGTATTTAGCCGATAACAAATCGCGTGTGCTCGCTGCATGCCCAAGCGGTACGCACATTGAGCACATTTAAGTTTGGATTGCGAGACTGGCTTGTGATACAATCGTTGACGCTTCCTTAGCTGGATGAGTGCCGAACCATGGACACACTTTCGAAGCAGCGCTGCTCGCGGGCACTTCTGTCGCTCGATGGTCTGTCGGTTGGCGACGCCTTCGGCCAGACTTTTTTTTGCAGCGACGACGACATCGAAAAGCGCCTCAAAGAGCGTTCGCTTCCCCCGCCCCATTGGTCGTACACGGACGACACGCTGATGTCGTTATCAGTGGTTTCTTCGCTTCTGAAATTCGGCAAGATCGAACAGGATTGGCTGGCTGCCTCCTTCGCGGAACGCTACGACTGGCGGCGCGGATACGGGCCGGCGATGCACCGGATGCTGCTCGAATTGCAGGAAGGAAAATATTGGAAGGACATCGCGGGGAAACAATTTGACGGCGAAGGGTCGTACGGAAACGGCGCGGGGATGCGTTCGGCGCCGATCGGCGCTTATTTCGCCGACGACTTGGAAAAAGTGGCGCAGCAGGCGGAGTTGGCGGCGGTGGTGACGCATTCGCATCCGGAAGCGGTCGCCGGCGCTGTGGCCGTGGCGATTGCCGCGGCGATGGCCACGCGCTCCTACGTGGAAGGGAATTTGCCCGAACCGTCGAATTTTTTGGCAACGATCGAAGATTACGTGCCGCGCTCGCAGGTGCGCAAAGGCTTGTTCCAGGCACAAACGCTCGACCCCGATGCATCGGTGCAATCGGCCGTCTCGGCGCTGGGCAATGGCCATGACTTGTCGGCGATGGACACGGTGCCGTTTGCGTTGTGGTGCGCGTCGCGGAATTTGTGGAATTATGAACTGGCGTTGTGGGAAACGGTCAGCGGCTTGGGCGACCGCGACACAACCTGCGCGATCGTCGGCGGAATCGCCGCGCTTTCATCCGAGTCGGGCGTTCCGGCGGAATGGCGCAAGCTGCGAGAGGGATTGCCGCAGTGGTACGTCGAAGGCGTGGACGTCGAAGAACTGAAAGCCGTCGAATTGATCAAGGGCGACAAAGGCAAGAAAGGCAAAAAGCCCGAGATCGATTTGTACGTTGGGGATTGAACGATTCAAAATCTGCAGTGAATTCGCCCTATAAGCCCCATAGGCCCTATAGGTCCTATTAATTGCGCAATCGAAAGAGAGGTCCCCTCAAATGAAATCGCGCAAGTCATGGGCTGAAAAACTCGCCGATTCCAAAGGCCTGCCCAAAATCGGAAAAATCGAAGGCAACATGTCGCGCCGCTGGGGCAAAGGGACGATGGTGATTCCCGCGCCGAAGGAAGTGGACGCGCTGATGAAAAAGGTGCGCGCCGGAAAATTGACCACGATCAACGAACTGCGCGCAAAGCTCGCCAAAAAACACGGCGTGACGATGGGCTGCCCGATCACGACGGGAATTTTTGCGTGGATCGCCGCGCACGCCGCCGACGAAGCCGAACAGGCCGGCGCTAAAACGATCACGCCGTATTGGCGCACGCTCAAAGCCGGCGGGGAACTCAATCCAAAATATCCAGGCGGCATCGCAAACCTGGCCAAGCGCTTAAAAGCCGAAGGGCATGTTGTCGTGGCGCGTGGAAAGCGGTATTTTGTGGACGGTGTGAAATAGAGTATGAGAGTTTGAGAGTGCGAGAGTATGAGGGCAACGGCGTTCAACGATTCCCCATTTTCACACTCGCACAAATCTCATCGGGATGCGCTGTGGTTAAAAAACTCGCCATCATCCTCATCATCGCTTTCGTCGCGGGCTTTGCGCTACCGTTTATCTTGTCGCCGCTGCTGCCGCCTTCAGAAGCTGGATTCTCCAGCGTCGCCATCGCGGCATCCGTCGTGTTGAATCTGGCCGGGCTGGCCTTTGCGCTGGCATGGCTTCCCGGAAAATATTGTCCCGCGCTGCGCGCGCGTTTTCCGCATCTTCGAACGTGGCTGAAAACGTCGCTCGCCGGACTCGCCGCGCATCTTGGTGTGTGGGCTGCGCCCGTGCATCACGAATCATTCCGCGTTTTCGTCGCGCTCGCGTTTCTGTTCGCGGCACAGGTGGCTGCGCTAAGCGCCCTGCACACGGCCTTCGCTTTGATCTTCAACGAGAATTCGCGCGCGCCGCGCTTGATCTGCGCGCTAATCTTGAGTGCGCTGGCCAGCGCGCTGTTTTGGACACGCGAACCGATTCAACGTCTGTCGAAATCCGGCGCCGACGGCGCTCAGTATGGCTCGTATCTGGCCGACGGCGTGATGAAACTCAGCCCCCCGGCCGCCGTCGCGGTGACGTGGCACGAAGCCAGCGACGCCGCGCGCGCCTCGGGAAACGCATCCTCGCGCCGTTTCGATCTGGTCCACGGCACGCTGACTTACGCCCTTTGGATCGGCTCGTATCAAGCCGTGCCGATGCCCGACATTCTGCCATCAATCGGCGGCGGCGATTTCTATGCGCGGCGCGAGTTCAAATCGGGCGTGGCGCTCACGCTGCTGATGTGGGCATTGTGGATCATGTGCGGGTGCGATCTATTATCGAGAATTGGGAAATCATCAGACACCTCGATAGCAGTCGTTTGCTAATCGCTGATCTCTGACTTCTGACTCCTGATCCCTGACCCCTGACTCCTGACCCCTGACTTCTGACTTTTTGTAGCAATTCGGCGCGGCGCGGAGTCTAATTATCGCATGAAAACGTTGGTCTTATCCGATCTCCACCTTGGCTCGAGGGCCAGCCGGGCTGCGGCACGTTTCGACGAAATCAACCGCGTCGCCGCGAGCTTTGACCGCGTGATCTTGAACGGCGACACGCTCGACCGCTGCTACTCCGACCCGCGCGGCGACGAAATGGCGCTGCGCCTGATCGACGAAGCCCTGCGGCGCTGCGCCAGCCGCAACGGCCCGCCCGAACTGCTTACCGGCAATCACGATCCGGCGATTTCGGAGATACACTGGATTTACCACGAGGCGTCCGCGACGCTGATCTACCACGGCGATTGCATCCGCGATTGCACGCATCCGACCAAGAAGGACGACCAGCAACTCATGGTAAAATTGCGCGAGCGCTGGGCTGAATTGGGCGGGCGGCCTAAAGATTTTGTGGCGCTGCACGCCAATTATCGCGAAATTCAGCGCGTGCATCTTCCGATAATTAATCCGTACAAGAAGCCCAAGACGGCATTGCAATACGCCCTGTCGCTGATCTACCCGCCGCGCCGGCCCTTCGACGTGATCCATTATTGGATGAAGGCGCCGGAACGCGCGCTGAGTTTGGCGCAAGGATTTGGCCGGCCCATCAAGCGCGTGGTGGTCGGCCATTCGCACCGGCCCGGGCGTTGGAAAATTGGCGAGGTGGAGGTGTTCAATACGGGCAGTTTCATGCCGCTCTCGGATTCTTTTGCACTGTGCCTTGACGGCGAAAAAGTCGATTACGTTCCATTGAAGGCCTTGGCGGAGTCGGTGAGTCGAGGCTTTGCAGGCGATCAGCAGATGTCAAAAAATGCGGGAAAGGCTCCGGCGCCTCAGATTTGAACAAACGCATTAAATTCTCCGCCGCAAAGGTTTAGCGTTGACCCAATTCGAAAAATGGCTATAGTGAACTGCTCTTCTTGAATTTGGACGTCGGTTTTCCGGGCGAAAAGTGACCGTCCGCGGAACGTCGGGTTGAAACTGCGTATGCGCAATCGCGTCGTGCTGAGTCTTCTTGCGTTCATGGCCGCAACGGCTTGTTGCGCCGCGACCTCCGGCGACGAACCCATCGGCGCTCAGCCCGATCCCGGATTGCGCGAGAATCTAGGCGACAAAGAACGCCGCGCCAAGAAGCCGCCGCGCGGCCTGCGCGACAACAACGACTTTTTCGACGAACCGATCGTGCCGCTGCCGCCGTTT
>Ga0209579_10001348_pt1 | contig 20487 bp, 24 predicted proteins | sample Coa_R1_2_FD_187152 | JGI IMG/M metagenome (GOLD analysis project Ga0209579, IMG submission 187152) | Surface soil microbial communities from Centralia Pennsylvania, which are recovering from an underground coalmine fire - Coalmine... | ecosystem: Environmental > Terrestrial > Soil >... | reverse complement strand
GGTGCCGCGCACCAGGCTCTGGTGAATCTGCATGGGGCCAGTATAGCCATGGCCCAGCGGTTGATAGCGCCGAGTCCGTCGCGACACCCTTCAACGAGGGTCTTTCGGATCTATCTGAACCTGTACAGTTTCCCAAGCAGAGAAGCCGCTAGACGCATGGTGTTCAAGAACTCTACATTATTCTTGAACAGATCAGGATCATCTGGATGCAAGCTGTCAATATTGAATACGGCAATAATCTTCCGAAGATTCCTCGGGTGACGGACGGGGGTACCCAAAATGCATTGGAGACCTCGTGGGACCTTCCTTTGTTCGCGGTGATCGGCAAGCGCCCATAAGTTGGCGCCAGGATCAGCATACGTTTGCCGCATTTGGCTAGCGGCTGTGCCTGTTACACCTTCATCTCTTCGAATTCGCAAGGTACAGTCGTCGTAGTACTCCATCTGCCAATGAGCATCGATCACATACCTCCGAAAGATTGGATGCCAAACCATGACACAAGCACGACGGCGCTCGGCACGCTCAGGATGGTGCGTCCTGCCAGCGATTCGAATTACATCTCGAGCAAGTTCGCGGCGGCGAGCCTTTCTAAGTCCCGAATAGCTGATCCAGCTCGTGACCCATATCGCAAGAGCCACTGGAATAATAAGGTCGTAGGATAACAATCTAGAGCGTTGAAACCAAGGGAATTGGCTGTAGATTCCACACGCAAATGCCAGTGCAGGAATGAAGCTTACTAAAGCCGCCCGAAGCATTCGCTCGCCATGCCTCCTCGGATCGGCGAATTGCGGCTCAAGATGTATCTATGGGTACACAACCAGTCTTAGGTATCTAGCTTAGCTTAACCTCTTTGTCACGCGTTGTAATCCCCCGCGTATGGCGAAGGCGTCTATGACCTCACCGGTGTCCTGGTCAATGTCCAAGCCTTCGGTCAAGAAAGGTCTGTTGGGCTCTGAAGATGTATGTACCTGGCGCAGACTCGGCGAGGCAGGTCGCGTCATGGGCTGGTTTGGTCATCCAGGCTTCATGCAGTATGAATTCGGCCTCGAAGTCCTCCACGCGGACTGGCCAGTGTATCCAGCTGGCCGTGGCTGGGAAACAGCGTTAGGCACCCTCGGGGTGTTCCCGTCGGACTGGCGGTTTTTCCATATTGACGAAATTGACCAATGCACGCTGTTCGTGTGCGCTCGTTACGGCACTAAATTCCCCAAAGCGCCTTTCGATCTTGACTTCTTCCACGTCGCCGTGTGGGATGAAGATTTGCTAGAGCTTCACTGTCGAGGCCTTGTCGCAGGATTGTCCGTTCTCACTGCGTATCAAGCAGCCTTTGCGTACTATGAAAAGGTCAAGGACATGATCACCAGCTCGGGCGCGAGACTATTTCCTCTAAACCAACCTGGCCCGCGGCCCGACGAATACGATGAATATCCGCAAGAAGTGCGAGTCGCCGAAGCCGGATTGGCGGTGACCGACGCTGGAATGGATATGCTTTCATCCTTGGCACGCCCCATAGATTCCCTTGACGAGCAGATTAGAAATCGAGTCAAGCCAATACTTCTCATCCCGTTCTATGATACCGTTGTGAGGGAGGCCAGCGTTATTCTAGAGACGCGGCTGCGTGACATCGTGCACTCTGCTTCCTATGGTCAGAACTTAGTAAAAGAATACTACGAGCTAGTGTGCAAACAAGACGGAGGGAGTTCCGCGTTCTTGAAAGTTCTGCGCGGCGAGCTACGGACAATTTTCAAATTCGTTCGTAACGACTTTGCTCATTCGCTGAAGGAAATCACGGAAAGTCAATGCAGTGCATTGCTAGATCGTATTTCGCGTGCTCTCGAATCCGTAAATCAAATCCACCCCACGCGGTCCTAGTTTCAGTGTTGGGGGCTCATTTTGGCGGGCTTGTCTAGTACCCCCTCGGTCACGCCGTCGAGGAAGTAGGACAGCGGCCGCTTGAGCCTACGAGCGAGAATCTTCAGTGTGGTGAGACGGGGGGTGCGGTGGTCCCGCTCGAGCTCCGACACATAACTCTTCGTAAAATCCCGGCTGCCCAGCTGTTCCTGGGTCAGCCGCCGCTCGAGGCGGGCGGCGCGAATCTTCTGTCCGAGTGTCACGAGCGCTGTCTCGACGCCACGACCGTCTACCCTCGGCCGTCTGAAAACTGTCGCAACTCCTTGTACCAACAGGTCTCCTGTGTTGTCAAGTGAAACTCGATATAACAATGACGGAAGTAAACTCTTAGGGAATTGTATAGTTCACAAACCCAATGGGACCATCGCGTGGGAGACTAGACTCATAGCATTTCGCACGGATGAAACATGCACGAGATGAAATACGCTAAGAAAAGCCCGAAAAAATACGTGGTGTAAATGGCAACGAGCCCTGCCAGGATCATCCACCATTGGAACCCTTTGCGCCGCCACTGTAGGTAGAGGAACACCCAGGGCAGGAACGCCAATGCCGCGAGGAACAGTTCCAGTTGTACGGTCTGCGACATGGGGCAGGACTTCTTGGCCCGCGTTGGATTCGATTTCTTCACCAGCGGGCTCCACGCACATTAGGTGCGCTTCTACATCATTGTACTTGAAGTAGATCCGCGAGGCAGGGACGCCAGGGTAAGGATCTGTCTTGGCGAGAGACAGTAGCGTACCGGGAACGTGATCGAAACTCTCGGCGTCGTTGGCGATCCCGATGGTCGAGACTGCGTTGCTGCGCGACGTCGTGCCGGCCGCAGTCCTCTCCGTCAACTCGGCGAGTCCTCGACGTTGCTTGTCGTCCCGGCGGGACGCGCGTACTATCGGAACCGCGAGTCCGCACTACCGGAGGATGCGGCATGCTCTTCGAAAAGCTGTGGGATCAGGTCAAGGGCGCAGAGCGGACCGGCACCCTCACGGTCGAAGAAGCCCTGGACTGCGCCACGCGGCTGCCGCAGGCGCTCTTCTGTTCCATGATGGAATGTCTCGCCGACAACGGTGAGGATCCTGCGATCATCATCGTTCAAGTCGCCCGACTGCACGACGTGACGCTCCGGCGGCTGCGCGACATTGCGCGAACGCTTCGCGACCGCCGCTGCCAAGGGGTGCATTGACAGGCCGGCCGGGTTGAGCTTGCGGATTGATGTCGGTTCATCTAAAATTATAGATGTTCTGACATCAGTTCGACAGGAGGCCGGCATGCGAGGACGGGCGCGGGAGCGCGCCGAGCGCCAGGCGGGGGACATGCGGGCGCACGGCGAGGCCAAGATGGGCATCCACGTTCCGAAGGAGCTGCATCGCCGGTTTCGCGCCCGCCTGATCCTCGACGGCCGGCTGATGCAGGATGTGATCCGACATTGGGTGGACGAGGAAGTTACGTCGCATCGGACACGGCAGCCGTCCACCGGCGGGCTTCGTTTCTTCAAAGGCGTCGACCGCAGCACACTGGCAGCGATTGCGGTGCCGATCGAACAGGACAAGATCCGGCGGCTCAAGAGCAAGCTCTTGATGGAAGGGCGCAACATCTCGCAATGGGGCACCGAGCGCATGGAGCAGTTTCTCAGAGAACGCGGCTGAGCCGGCCGGCGGCGCTGGTGTGCGCCGCCGCTTTCGCCGGTCTCGTGCCGGGCCCGGTCGCGTCCGCGGCGCTGCCGGCGCTCACCGTCTACGCCACCCAGTCAACCGTCCGCACGTCGCTGCACCTTCAGCCCGGCTTCGCCATGATCGTACGTGCGGATCGGCGGATCGACACCGTCGCGATCGGCGATCCGCGCATGGTGGCCGCGGCGCCGGTCCGCCGGGGCCCGGACGTCTTCGACGTCGTTCTGCAGCCGTTGTCCGACACCGGCACCACCAATATGGTGCTGTGGTTCGGCGACGTGACCACGGTCTGGAACCTCGATATCGGCCCCGGACCGCGCACGGCCGACGTGGTCTTCGTAGTGACGCATCCGCATGCGGCGCAGCCCGCGGTCCCGCCCGCCGCGATGCGCGGCCCGGGAAACGCGACCACTGCGCCGGCCGCGGCCGTGGGGCCGAGGAACGCGGCGGCCGCGCCCGGCACATCCAGTCCGTCCTCCGGCACCCCGCGGCCCCCGGATACGCCGACGCAGCCGAGCACGCCCGCGACCGCGTCGTCCGGTGAACCGGTTTTGGATCTTCGGCAGACGGTCGGCGGGGTGACGGCGGTGTTTCACACGTTCCGAACGCGGAGCGGGATCCTGCTGCGCTACGAGATCACCAACGGCGCGGACGTCGATCTCCTTATCAGACCCGCCGCGATTCTCGTACGCGCGGACGGCCGCCCGGTCGCGTACGGCATGGCGCGCAACAGCGTCGATCGAGGACGGCCGGACGTCATCCCGCGCGGCGCGACTGAGACCGGCGTCATCGACATTGCAACGCCGTCTGCGCGGCAGATCGCCCTGGTGCTGTCGCTGGCGCGGGCGGCGTCGACACCAATGTCGCAGACACCCGATACGCCCGCGGCCCATGCCGGCACGGCCCCGTCGGCGCCGCCGCCGATCGTACTGCAGGCGACGTTCAGCGGTCTCGATCGGCTCCCCGTGGCGCCGGCGCCCTAACCCATCCGTCCGCTCGCCGTTCCACCGTGGCCGACGTCGACGCCCTGCTTGCGCTCATCCCGCGCTGGATCACGGCGGGCGTGGCGCCGCGCGACGCCGCGGACCTCGAGGAGGTCGTGGTCGATCTCGGGCGCGCGCCGCAGCTGCGGTTCCTGGACAGTACCGCGATCTCGCTCGCACCGCGCGAAGTGACCACCGAGGATGTCCAGTATGTGATCGGTCGTGTCACCCGGTTTCGGGAAGACAATCGCGCCGGCATCGAACGCACGCTGCACCGGATCGCCTGCGTACGGGATCGGTATCACGAGATCGTCGGCTTTACGTTTCGCATCGGCCGCTCGGTCGACGCGGCGGCCGAGCCGATCGCGGACCTGCTCGCGGAGGGTCATCACGTGCTGGTCATCGGTCCGCCCGGTGTCGGCAAGACGACGGTACTCCGGAGCGCGGCGGCGCTGCTCGCGGGCAGGATCGGACGGCGCGTCGTGATCGCCGACACGAGCAACGAAATCGGCGGGGACGGCCGCGTGCCCCATCCCGCGATCGGCGGGGCCCGGCGGCTGCAGGTCCCGCTGTTCGACCCGTCGCGTCCGACGACGCTGGGAGATCGACAGGCCCACCTGGTGCTGCAGGCGGTCGTCAACCACGGCGCGGAGTCGCTGATCGTCGACGAGATCGGCTTCGAGTCGGACGCCCGGGTCGTCCGGACAATGACGCGCCGGGGCGTCCAGCTCGTGGCGACCGCGCACGGACGCCGGCTGCAGGACGTCGTGCTCAACCCCGACCTCGCCTGCCTGGTCGGAGATCCCCGTCCCGTCGTGCTCTCCGCGGAAGAAGCGGCGCGCGCGGGCGTGAGCCGGCACACCGTCCTGGAGCGCACGGAGCCTCCGGCGTTCGACCGCGTCGTCGAGGTGGCGCGCCGCGATTTGTTCGTCATCCACCGGGACGTCGCGGCGTCGGTCGACGCCGTTCTCAGCGGGCTCGCCCCACCGGTGGAAGTCCGCCGGACGGCCGGCGCCGGCCGGACTGAACATCCACAATCGCAGGAGCGCGCGGATGCACCGCCCAATGCTGCACCGTCGTGGAGCGCGGGATCGTGAAGTGGTTCGACAGCCGGATGGGCTACGGCTTCGTGATCGACGCAGAGGGGCGGGACGTGTTCGTCCACCGGCGGGTCGTGCGGCGCGCCGGCCGGCGCCGGCTCGAACCCGGCGAGCCTGTCGAATACGAAGCCGAGGCCACGCCGCGCGGCGTGAAAATCACGCGTCTGGTCGCCGGGGAGGCTCCGAGGAAGCCGGCGTAGCGGGCGCGGCCGGGCCGTGCTCCGCCTTGCGCACCGTCGGGAACGCAATCACGCCCGTCTGCCGCACCGCCGTCTGTGCCTTGCGCTGCGGCACCCGCGGGTGGTTGGCGATGTTGAGGTCGAGGTTCTTGCCGCAAGTGCAGGTGACCTTGGACACCTGACTCGCATCGACCCACACGTTGCCGGAGGCGTCGGCGTGCCGGCGGGCGGCGTCGATGGCGCCGGACGCCTGCTCTTCGGCGTCCTCGCGCTCACCCTGCGCGGGCGTGCCGGTTCCGTAGACAGAGTAGATGAACCTCTTCGGATAATAGATGCTGTACTTCTTTCCGCATCGTCCGCAGGGAAATGTGAAGACCAGTGCCACCAAGCACCACCTCGGCCTTCATTCTAACATAGGCGGGAAAACAGGATATGAAGAGCAGGAATGGTCTGGCCTGCTGTGATAGCATACGCTCACTTGAGCCGCCACCGGAGGCTGTTAGGGATGGACGGACGAACGGTACGGACGCTTGCGACAGGCATCGTAATCGGCGCGGCCGGCGCGGCGCTTGCGCTCGGCGCAACCGCACTGCCCTGGACGCCGCATCACCGTGGCGCGCAAGGACAGATCCAATTTGTCGTACGGTCCGCGCAGGGCGCGCCGATCAACCCGCGCGAGTTTGTGCCCGTCCCGCCGCTCAACCAGCCCGGCAACGTCCCGAGCCAGGCGCCGTTCCCCGGCACCGGCTCGCAGCAGAATTGCGATAGGGTGTTGTTCTTCTACCAGGGGCGGCTGTATCAGCTGCGGCCCGGTCCCATGCCGCGCAACGGCGGCAACCCCGAGTTCTTCTACATGCAGCCGTACGACGGCCCCCAGGTGCCTGGGTTCCCCCAGATGGGCCCCGGCAACGGGCCTGACCCGCAGCAGTTGCCGATCCTGAAGTTCTAACGGGCCGACGCGCCGGCAAGGGAAACCGGCTCGCCGGAAGCCGCGAGGGCTTCGAAAGAACATAGAAAGAAACGCCGCGGCCGCGGGGCTCATCGCCCCGCGGCCGCTACCCTATCTCGACTGAAACCCTTCGCGCGATCTAGCGTTCGTAGTCGCCACCGTTGTTATCGCCGCCGTGGCGCTTGCGATTGTCACGACCACGCTGTCCGGGTGGCCCCCAACCGCCGCCGTTGTTCACGGCCGGCCCGTCTGGGCCTCCTTGCCCGCCTTGCAGTACCTGCGGCAGGTTCAGCAGGATATTGGTGATTGCGCCGGCACCGCCTATGGCGCCCATTGGGTTCGCACCTGGCGCGGGACTAGCGGCGGCGGGACGCGCAACCGGCCGCGCCACGGGTGCGGGACTCGTGACGGCGGGACGCGCCGCCGGCGCAGGCGCGGCCGCAGGAGGCGCAGCCACCGGTGCCGCGGCGGGTGCCGCGTTTACCGGCTGCGGCGCGGGCACGGCGACCTTCGCGGGGCCCGGATCGGCGATCACGGAAACGGGAACCGCGGCTTGAGGCTGCCGGATTCCGAGCATCGCCTGGCCCTGCGCTGTCGCCAAGCCGGTGACGGTCAAGATCGTGAGGCCTCCGAGGGCCGTTGTCAGGAATTTCATCATGGCGTAGTCACCTCAGTATCCGGTTACCCATCGTACGCCCGCGGCAAACATGGAGTTCGCAGGCCACGCGGGCTCGAACGCGGAGAAAAACTAGCGGCCGCGCCCGAGCCGGGCGTGCGGCCGCACGTCCGCGTTGACCAGCGACCGCGGCCATTCGCCGCGGGACACACGCGCGACTTCCTCGGCCACGGACCGCTTCAGGGCCTGCCGGGCCTCTTCGCTGTACCAGGCGACGTGGGGCGTCAAGATCGTGTTGGGCGTCTCGCGCAGCGGATGGTCCGCCGCCAGCGGCTCGCTCTCGAACACGTCCAGGCCCGCGCCGGCCAGCCGCCCTTCGCGCAGGGCGCGCGCGAGCGCCGCGGTATCGATGACGGCGCCCCTCGACGTGTTGACGACGATCGCCGACGGCTTCAGCATGCGGATCTCTTCCTCGCCGAGCAGGTGCCGCGTGTCCGATCCGAGCGGCGCGTGAAACGACAAGAGGTCCGACTGCCGCAGCAGTGTCGCGTAGTCGACGAGGGTCGCGCCGGCCTCACCCGCGGCGGTCCGCGAGACATATGGATCAAACGTCAGCAGGTGCATCCCCAGCGGCGCCGCGTATGCGGCCACGGAACGGCCGATCCGGCCGAAGCCCACGATGCCGAGCGTCTGCCCGCGGATTCGGCGGATCGCCGGCGTCACCGAAGGGCCCGCGGGCCAGCGTCCCGCGCGGACCGCCGTATCGTACGTGCGAAGCCGGCGGTGCACGGCCAGCAGCAGCGTGAACGCGTGCAGCGCGACCTCTTGCGTCCCATAGTCCGGCACGTTCGCGACGCAGATCCCGGCCTTGGTCGCCGCGGCGAGATCCACGGTGTCCACGCCTACCCCATAGCGCACAATCGCCAGACAGCGCTGCGCCGCTTCGATCGTGTCCGCGGTCACGGGCGCGTACTCGTTCATCAGCGCGTCGGCGACCGCCACGTCGGCGAGGAACGCGCGGCGGTCCTTCGCGTTGGCGACGCGCAGCTCGATCCCCAGCGGCCGGAAGACTTCTTCCTCTTCGTCGAGATTGGGAAAATCGTGGTCGGTGATCACCGCGAGAAACGGCATGGATACGAGGGTTTGTGGCGGACTCCGACGGTTCCTCCGGAGGACGGACGCGGCCGCGGGCGCGGCGGCTACCGCCGGCGCAGGCCCGCGATCGCGCGCACGCGGTCGAGATCCAGGTGCCGGGCGACGAGATCCGCGAGACCGTCGAGCCGCTCGTCGAGCGTGACGCTCCGCCGCTCTCCGCGCCACCGCGCGGCCGCCGCGGCCACGCCGCGGCGCGCCCACAGGCCCTCGAGCAGCGCGTGGCGGACCGCCGGATTCTCGAACAGGCCGTGCACCGATGTGCCGCAGATCATCCCGTCGGGCGAGGCCGCGCCGCCCGGCTCGTCGCAGCGACGCCCGCTCCGCGCGAGGATGCGCACCCAGGCCGGCCCGCCCGGTGCGCTCCGGCCCATATGGATCTCATAGCCCTGCGCTTCGATCTCCGGCCAGGCGCCCACGAGTCCGCCGCGGTGCGGTGGTGACGCGCCGACCCGGACCCTCACGCGCGCCGTGCGCTTGGTGCGGCCGAACGTCGTCGCGACCGGCAGCAGGCCGAGTCCCTCGACGACCGGGCGGTCGGATTCGACCCGCTCGGGATCGTCGATCCGGCGTCCCAGCATTTGGTAACCGCCGCAGATGCCGAGGACCGGGACGCCCGCGAACGCGGCGTCCCGCACCGCCTCCGCCAACCCGGATCGCCGCAGCACCTCCAGGTCCGCTACGGTAGACTTGCTGCCCGGCAGGACCACGAGATCCGGACGGCCGAGACGTTGGCCCGGCCGGACGTACCGCACGCGGACACCGGCCTCTTGCTCCAACCCGTCGAACTCGTCGAAGTTCGAGATGTATGGAAGATGCACGATGGCGACCTCGAGCCACGGCTCGCCGGGTGGCTGCGCCCCGGCGTCGCGCGTCCCATCGCGCCGGGCGCCGCCGGCCCAATCCAGCGCCACTGCGTCCTCTTCCGGCAGGCGCCACGCCGGCGCGTACGGAACGACGCCGAGCACCGGACGCCGCGTCCGGCGTTGCAGGTCCTCCAGCGCCGGCCGCAGCGCGGCCGCGTCCCCGCGGAACTTGTTGATGACGAAGCCGCGGACGAGGGCGCGCTCCGTCCGGTCGAGGAGCGCCATGGTGCCGGCGAGTGCCGCGAACACCCCGCCGCGGTCGATGTCTCCGGCGATCAAGACGGGCGCGCCCGCGTATCGGGCGATCCGCATATTCGTGAGATCGGACCGCCGGAGATTGACCTCCGCCGGTGAGCCGGCCCCCTCGATCACGATGAGGTCGGCTCGGGCGCGCAGCGCGTCGAGCGAGCGGGCGATTGCGCGCCACACCGCCGCGCGCGTCGGCGGGGAAGCCGCCGCGCGGCCCAACACGATCACCTGCGTGCGGCCGGACGGCGCCGGCTTCACGAGGACCGGGTTCATCTCAACGGCCGGCTCCACGCCGGCCGCCCGCGCCTGCACGGCCTGCGCGACGCCGATCTCGCCCCCGCCCCGAGTGACCGCGGCGTTGAGGGAGATATTCTGCGCCTTGAACGGCGCGACGCGCCATCCATCGCGCGCGAACAGACGGCAGAGCGCCGCGGCCAGCGTGCTCTTCCCTGCGTGCGACGCCGTTCCCTGAATCATGAGGACGCGCGCGCGCGGCGCGGACCTGTGCGTCATCGCGGCAAAGGATTCACGCCGCCCATCCAAGAACCCCCCAGCCGGTGATGATCCGGTGAGATCGACCCTCACGCAGAAGCCGCTCTGGCTCGGCACACTTCCCTACGCGCTCATCGCGGCCGCGACGCTGCTGCGGCTCGCGCCTCACGCGCCGAATTTTCAGCCGATCGATGCGCTGGCCTTGTTCGGCGGCGCGATTCTTCCGGGAGCGTGGGCGTTCGTCGTGCCGCTCGGCGCCGTCGCGCTGTCCGATGCGGTGCTCGGGTTCTACGGCGTCGGGATGATCTGGGTCTATGCGAGCTATGTCGTCATCGTCGTCTTGGGCCGGTTCGCGCTGCGCCACCGTTCGATGAAGGGGGTCGCCGGAACGGCGCTCGTCTCGGCCGTCCTGTTCTACCTCATCACCAACTTCGGTGAGTGGCTGGGCCCGCTCTATCCGCACACGCCCGCCGGGCTGGCCGCCTCGTACACCGCGGCGATTCCGTTCTTCCGCAACACCGTCCTGAGCGACCTTGCGTACTCGCTCGCGCTCTTCGGCATCTACGACGCCGCCCGTCTCGCGGAGCGGCGCCGCGCCGCCGGCATCGCGGCGGCTCAGCGCACCACGTAGCGAATCCGCAGCGTCACATACGCGTCGATCGGCGCGCCATCGCGCGTCGCCGGCGCGAACCGCCATCCGCGCACGGCGTCGACCGCCGCGCGATCGAGGGCGTTCGACCCTGATGGGCCGGTGACCTCAACCGCGCGCACCTCGCCCGTCGAAAGAATCAACGCCCGCATCCCCACGACGCCCTCCGTGCCTTCGACGACCGCGGCGGCGCCGAGATCCTGACGGCGCACGGTAAGACGGAAGGCATCGCCCGGATAGAGCATCTCCGCCGTCGCGATGACCTTGGGCGGCGTCAACACAGGCGTGTGCGCGGCGGGCCGGACCGTCTGTGCAGGTGCGGAACCCGATGGCGGCGTGGCGCCGGGCCCCGACGGACTGCCGGACGCGGGACCCGAGGCGGCGGCTCCCGTCGAGAGTGAACCGCCCGCACCGGAACCGCTTCCCGCCGCCGTGTCACCCGCGGCCGAGGCGGACGCGGGTCCGGTCGCCCGGCCCGCGTTGGAGCTCGCCGGCGCGGAGGGCAGCGTCGACGCCGGAGCCGTTCCGGCGGCGCCCGCGGGCGGAGCGGTTGCTCCCGACGGTCCCGCCGGCGGACGAGGTGACGGCATTCCCCGCGGCGCGGGGCGGGACGCCGCGACCCGAGGCGACGCGGGCGGGTGAGGTATAGGCGCGGGCGTCCGGAACATTGAGCGAGAGCGCTCCCCGCCGCCCACGGCGGACGTCGCCATGATCTCTCCCTCGTCCGCGGCGGTGGGGCCGCGCGACGGCGACGCCGCCCTCGGAGGCGCGCCGGCCCGCGGCGCTCCAACGGCGCTCCCGGCGGCCCGCGGCGACGGCGGCAGAGAACGAGGGCGCACCCACGCAGCCCAGGACGCCCCCGAGGCCGCGAGCGCCGCGCAGACGATGATGAAGACCACGCGGGTGCGCATGATCAGAATGACTTCGCGACCGTCACGAACAGTCGCCTCCCGGGCTCGGCGAATCCCTGCGCGTCCTGGTACTGGATATCGAACACGTTGGCGACGCCGGCCTGCACGCGGTAGCCTTCGGCGAAGGGCCAGGTCACCGTCACCGACGTGAGCCAGTACCCGGGCAGCACGATGGTATTGGCGGCGTCCGCGAACGTGTCCCCCGAGTACCCGACGATCAGGGCGATCGTCGCCGCCCGGGCAGGCTGATAGTCGACCTCGAGATTGCCGATCGAGCGCGGCACGTAGATCACATCGAGATTCGTCGCGACGTCGCGAGCCCGCTGGCTGGTGTAGTTGGCCCTGACGAACCACTGCGGGGACAGCCGGCCGGCCACTTCGACCGAGCCGCCGGAGATGATCGCGTGTCCGACGTTCACCGGGATGAAGAGCGGCGGCGGCGACGTGATCAGGTTCGTGGCATCCTTGTAAAAGCCGTCGATCTGGAGGGTTAATCCCGCCGCCAGCGCGTACTCGACGCTCGCATCGTACGACCACGCGCTTTCCGCCTGGAGGTTCGGGTTGCCGAAGAGCCCGGGGGCGAGCTCGTCGAAGGTCGGCGCCCGGTACGTCCGGCCGGCCGCCGCACGGAACAGCAGGCGGTCGCTGAGCAACACGACGACGCCGCCGCGCGGGTCGATCTGCGTGCCGTAGAGGTTGGGCTCGTTGGCGGGGAGCGTGAACGTGTCCTGCCGTATGCCGAGCGACAGCAGGACCGCCGGGGTCAGCCGCCAGTCGTACTGCGCGTAGACTCCCAAGTCGCTGCCCTGGTTGGGGAAGACGACGCCGCCGTTGTCCGTGTGGAAGATGACCTCGTTCTGGTAGTCGGCGCCGAGCGTGAGCAGGTTGCCGCCGCCGACGGCGAGCACGACCTGAGCCTGCGCGCCCCAGAAGTCGGCGATGTCTTCCGACTGGAATGCGAGACCCGGGCTCAGAAAATTGACGTCGTCGTAGGTGCGGTACACGCGCAGCAGCGTCCCGGGGCCGTCGGCGCGCCCGGTGCGCCAGGACGCGTCGAGTAACGTCCGTCCTTCCCACAGCCTCGCAAGCAGGTCCTGAAACGGCGTCGGGCCGGGAGAGCCGGTATTGTGGTAGAGACGGTCGCCGGTCAGCGTGAGCACGCCGCCGCCGCCGGTCGCCCATTGGAGCTTCGCCATCACCGTGGAGTTGCTGTAGTCGGTGTCCGGCGCGAACCCGGTGCTGCCGGTCTGAATCCCCTGCAGGAGGTAGGTCGTCGCTCCGGTCTGACCGCCGATCGACAGCACGTTGCTCGTCTCGCCGAAGGACCCGATGCGCGCGGACGCGGAGGACCCGGGCCGCGTTTTCGTCACGATATTGACGACGCCGCCGATCGTCGCGCTGCCGTAGATCGCGGAGAACGGTCCGCGCAGCACCTCGATATGATCGACCTGCTGGATCGGCAGCGTGCTGAGATCCACGCTCGCCTGGTCGGGCCGGTTCAGCGGCACGCCGTCGAGCAGGATGAGGGTCTGCGTCGAGGGCGAGCCGCGGATGCTCATCGTCGTTAGCGAGCCCGGGCCGCCCGTTGAGCGCACCAGCACTTCGGGCAGCACGCGCAGCGCGTCGCCGACCGTGAGCGCGCCCATCGCGGCGATCTCGTCGGCGGTGATGACGCTGATCGAGGCCGGGCTGGTCGCCGGCAGCTGCGGCCGCCGGCCGGCGATCTCCACCTCCGGCAACTCAAACGTCGGCGGCTGAGCGTCGGGCGGCGGGGCGGACTGCGCGGAAACGCCCGGAGATGGCCCCAGCAACAGCGCGACGGCGAAGAGGGCGACTGTTCCCCGGCATCGCGCGGACCCGCGTGCGCGGGACGGAGCGGACATCGACATCCTCCGTTCCCGGTGTCACGCCACCCCGGCCGCAACCGGAGTGGCAACAAAAAATGGGCCCCGGTGCGGGCACGGGGACCATGGCGGCATGACGCCGTGGCGTACTGGCCTTTCAGCCGAAGGTCACCGTACGCGCCCGGACGGGCAGGTTTCCTGGCTCCGGATCCTCGCCGTGCCGCGCCTTCCCGGTTTCCCAGTGGCGATCGCGGAACGGCTCCCCGTTACAGTGGCGGGACCGCGCCGGCTTTGCGGCCTTGTGGACGCCCTTTCGGCGACGCACCGGCCGCGCACCGGACTTCCCTCTTCTCCCTCGGCGAACCGAGGGCACCCGTCCAGTACGATATGCAGTTGTCAGCGCGTTCGTTCGCGGCGGGCGGCGCGGCTCCTGCCCGTACGGCCCTAGGACTTCGGAACCCGCAGCGGGGACACGAACGCCTCTCGGATCCAAACGTTCGGACCGCTGGCCAGGAGCGAGCGGACGACCTGCGCGACATCGTCCGCACGGAGGGCCCAGTCCTTTGCCGAAGCACCGGCGGAAAACGACGTCTGGACCGAGCCGGGCTCGACGACGCTGACCTTCACCCCGCGGTTGCGGACCTCGAGGCCGACGGCCTCGGTGAACCCGATGACGCCGAACTTCGACGCCGAATACGCAGCGCTTCCGGCCATGCCCATGCGCCCCGCGCCAGAGGCGATATTGACGATGTGGCCGCGGCCCTGACCCAGCATCACCGGCAACGCCGCCTTCGTGAACAGGAAGACGCCGGTCAGGTTGACCTCCATGAGGCGGCGCCAGGCGTCGAGGGGCATCTCGTGCACGGGGCCCGACCACCCGATGCCCGCGTTGTTGACCACGCCGTCGACGGAGCCGCCCCATTCCTGCGCGCGGGCGACCGCCGCCGCCGCGGTGGCTTCGTCCGTGACGTCACCGGCAACCGCCGTCGCGCGGTCTTCACCCGCTTCGTCGATGACCTGGGTCAGGTCGGTCTTCGTCCGTGCCACCAGAACCACCCGTGCGCCGGCCCCGACAAGATCTCTCGCCACCGCCCGGCCGATTCCCCGGCCGGCCCCGGTTACGATGATGACCCGGCCCGACAACTCCGCATCCACGTCCGCACCTCCCGCCTCAAGTCCGGCCTCCCGCTCCCAAAGCTATACCGCGGCCGCGCGCCGGCCCCTTCGTTGGATCGGCGCATCTGCCGGGAGGGCGCGCAAAGCGAGACGCCGGCCGAACGGCCGGCGCCTCGCGGTATTCAGACTCGCCCTATCTGGCGCCGCAGAGTTCACAGCGCCGGACGCGGTCGGCCTAGTTGTTCTTGTGGGTCGCCGGCTCCGTCGGCACGTTGGTCACATTCGGCTGAAGCGTCGCGATGGAACGCTCCAACAGCGGCGTCGTCGTAGCGACCTTCGCCGGGGTGTTGTCCGTCGTACCGACCGCCACCCAGACGCGGCTGCCGTGGCTGACGCAGGTCTCGATACTCTGCCGCGGCTCGCCGTTGCTCGCCTTCCAGTTATAGACTCGAGAGTAGGCGGGCTGGCCGCCGATTGTGGCCGGGCTTTCCTTTACCACCGTCCACGTATGGATGGCGTAGCGCAGCACCAGGTCCGACTCGCTGATGCACTGCTGTGCGGTGATCGGGACTTTCCAATCGTAGACGGTCACGTCAAGGCTGTCCGGTAGCAGGGCCGCCTTGCCCGCCGCCTGAGGCGCGGCAGACTTGGCCTCGACGGCCGGGTTCTTGGCTTGGGTCGTGACGGTCCATGTCGCGGGAACGTCGATGGTGAAACGGTTCTGCGGATCCCGGACGGCCTTGAGGCTCAGGTTCTGGGCCGCCACGGTGCCGGTCCCCGCCAGCGCGGCCACCAACACGACGGCCACGAGCGCCCCAGCTACCCGCAGCACCGCAGTACGACGCTTGCTTTCCACGAACGTCACCTCCTCGTTCAAACACTCGCGAAGAACTCCGCGCGACAAGCGCGCGGCGCCGAATAACGGCTAATCCGTGCCATTTTCCCCGCCGATCGGGGCCGTAAAACCACCGGGGGCGCCGGGACACCGGCGATCCGGTGCTTCGACCGACTCGGGCGTCTGTTTGGAGAAGCGACGGTGTAGTGCCGAAAGGTTCCGGCGGGCTACCTCTTTTACTACAACGCGCGCAGCGCTGCGGATGGCGGAGGGGGGGAGATTTGAACTCCCGATACCCGTGAGGGTATAGCGGTTTTCGAGACCGCCCGATTCAGCCAGGCTCTCGCACCCCTCCGTGGCTGCTCAGATTGTACCACGGGGACACCGCGCCATTGGAGCGCTCCAAACCGCCGTGGCGTTCAGGCGCATGAAGATGATTGGGTTCAAGTGTTTTCGCAACTTCCACCGAGTTTAATTGCTGTGCCATAGGCACGGATACTCGGCCTAGGTGCTAACCCTCCGGAAGAAATGCAACTTCGCCCCCATGTCACCACTCTTTGGCGATCGCACTTCAGGCTTTACCCTAAGACCATCAAGATTGCGATACGGTCGACGATGAGTGAATTCGAGGGGGAGTGAAAAATCATGTTTAGCCTGAAGCGTATCGGGGCGGCGGCCGTCATCCTCGCGGTGGCGTGGCTTGGGCTCCAGCGCGTTGCGAGTGCGGAGCCGAGCCGCCTCACCACGACGCAGGGAGTGCTCAGCGCGGCAGCGTGTGACGATGCGAATTGCGTGACACTCACGGCGACCATCACCACGCCGGCCGGGACGCAGTCGTTCGTCGTATCCCGAGGGAGCACCGCTGTGCGGGTGGGGACGGAGCAAGTGCCGCCCGCCACCCTGGAGCGCTTTGTCGGCGCACCGGCGATCGTCTTGTCGACGCCGGTGGGGTCGAAGCAAGTCGCCGGGCGGATCGACGTTCTCGTCTTCCCTGTACAGGGGAGCGTTAACCCGTCCGTCTCCAACGACGACAATGATCACTCGAACCCCAATGCAGCTAATGGTGATTCACCCAAAGGCGGGACGAGCGGCGGCGGCACCACGGGTGGCGGGACGACCGGCGGCGGGACGAGCGGCGGCGGCACCACGGGTGGCGGGACGACCGGCGGCGGGACGACCGGTGGCGGGACGACCGGTGGCGGGACGACCGGTGGCGGGACGACCGGCGGCGGGACGACCGGCGGCGGGACGACCGGTGGCGGGACGACCGGTGGCGGAACGACCGGCGGCGGAACGACCGGCGGCGGGACGACCGGCGGCGGGACGACCGGCGGCGGGACCACGGGTGGCGGAACGACGCACGGCAACGGCGGCACTGGCGGCAACGGACAAGGCAATGGTCAGGGCAATGGCGGCGGGGAACAGGGGAACAACGGTCACGGACACACGAACGAGGGCCACAACAACAAGTAAGATCGACACGTAGGAAGCGCAAAAAAACGACCGGCGGCGGCCGACTCCAGGGCGCCGCCGGTTTTCGTTTCCCGGCGATTGAACGGCCGGTGGCGGTTCGAAGGATTTGCTTTCCGGCGGCGCGTATAGGCGGCGGGTGAACGCGCTCGAGTTCGTCGACGTGACGCGGCGGTTTGCGGTCTCCGGCGCCGGGACCTACGTCGCCGTGGAAGCCGTCTCGCTGTCCGTCGCCCCCGGAGAGTTTGTGGCGATCGTCGGGCCCACGGGCGGCGGCAAGTCCACCCTGCTCAACCTCGCGGCGGGCCTGATCCGGCCCACGGCCGGTACCGTCTCGTCGTTTGGCGTGCCCGTCGACGGGATCAACCGGCGGGCCGCCTACCTGTTCCAGCAGGACGTGCTGCTGCCGTGGAAGACCGCCCTCGACAACGTCGTGCTTGGACCGCTGCTGCGGCGGCAGCCGAGAGGCCGGGCGGAGGCGCTGGCGCGGCAGTGGCTGGCCCGCGTGGGCCTGCGCGGGTTCGAGGGCCGCTACCCTCACGAGTTGTCGGGAGGAATGCGCAAGCGCGTCGCCCTGGCGCAGAGCCTCATCGTCGGACCGGAGATTCTGCTGATGGACGAGCCGTTTTCCGCGCTCGACGTGCAGACGCGCGCGCTCATGGAGAACGATCTCCTTCGGATCTGGCAGGATGACCGGAAGACGGTGCTCTTCGTGACGCACGATCTCGAGGAGGCGATCGCGCTCGCCGATCGCGTCCTGGTGCTGTCGGCCGGCCCCGGCGCGCGGATCATCGGCGCGCATGCCGTGACCCTGCCCCGCCCGAGGGACGTTACCGAAGTGCGCCTCGACCCCGCGTTCCAGGACGTCTACCGCGCGGTGTGGGCGCAGCTCCGCGGGGAGGTCCTGCGCGCGTACGCCGCGGCCGCTCCGGACGCGGGAACGCGGGCCGGCGGCGGAGGCGCCGCGTCGTGACCCGCGCGCGGCTGCTGCCCTACCAGGTCGGAGTGCTATTCGCGGTGCTCGCCGCGTGGCAGGTCACCACCCAGCGCCGGTGGGTGGATCCGTTCTTTTTCAGCCAGCCGTCGGCCGTGGCGCGCCGCATCGCCGAATGGTTCGCGACCGGCTTCATCTACCGGCATCTCTGGACGACCGCGCTCGAGACGGTCCTCGCGTTTCTCGCCGGCGCCGCGTTGGGGGTCGTGTTCGGCTTCTGGTTCGCGCGGAGCCCCGCGCTCTCGGCCGTCTTCGATCCGTATCTCAAGATCGGCAACGCCCTGCCGCGCGTCGTGCTCGCGCCGATCTTCACCCTGTGGTTCGGGCTCGGCGTGCTCTCCAAAGTCGCGTTCGGCGTCACGCTTGTGTTCTTCATCGTGTTCTTCAACACGTATCAAGGCATCCTGGAGGTCGACGCCAATCTCCTGAACAACGCCCGCATGCTCGGGGCGAGCGAGCGCGACCTCGTGCGGCACGTGCTGGTGCCCTCGGCGCTCGTCTGGATCCTGAGCAGCCTTCACACGAGCGTCGGCCTGGCGCTCGTCGGCGCCGTCGTCGGCGAGTATTTGGGCGCCGGGCGCGGCCTCGGCTACGTCATCGCCCAGTCCGAGGGCACGTTCGACACGACGGGGGTCTTCGCCGGCATGACCGTACTCGCGGTTTTCACGCTCGTGATCGATCTCATCGTGACGACGATTGAGCGCCGGCTGCTGGCGTGGAAGCCGCAGGCGGCGAGCCGCGCGTAGGACGGGCGCGCCGGGACGCCGGACGGGGCAGGACCGCGCGCGCCGGCGACCGTACTGTTCACTGCTGTACCATGCCGGTTCCAACCGGAGGTGTCCCGATGCGGAAGATGCTCGTCGCCGCGTTCCTCCTTGGGCTCATGGTCGCGCTTGCGGCCGGACCCGGGGGCGCGCAGGTCGAGAAGTCCAAAATCACGCTCGCGGTCGGCGGGCAGGCGCTGTATATCTACCTGCCCGTCACGCTCGCGTCGCAGCTCGGCTACTTCAAGGACGCCGGCGTGGACGTGGACATCGTCGACCTCGCGGGCGGCGCCAAGGCGCTCGAGGCGCTGATCGGCGGCAGCGCCGACGTCGTATGCGGCTTCATCGATCACACCATCGAGATGCAGGCGCAGGGCAAGGCCATCCGGATGTTCGCGCTGTACGACCGCTACCCCGGGCTGGTGCTCGCGGTGACGAAGTCCGGACAGTCGCGCGGGGTCAAGTCGATCGCGGACCTGCGCGGCGCGAAGATCGGGGTGACGGCGCCGGGCAGCAGCACGTACTTCTTCGCCCAGTACCTGCTGTCGAAGAACGGCATCCCCGTGGACCAGGAGTCCTACATCGGCATCGGGACGGCGGCCACGGCCGTCGCGGCCGCGCGCCGCGGCGCGGTAGACGCCCTCGTCAACGTCGACCCGACGATTACGATTTTGACGCGGAGCGGCGACGCGACAATCCTGGCCGACACGCGGACGACGCTCGGGACGCTGCGGGTCTTCGGCGGACCGTATCCGGCCGGCGGCCTGTACGCGACGCCCGCGTTCATCGACCGCAACCCCAAGACGGTCCAGGCGCTCGCCACGGCGTCCGTGCGGGCGCTGCACTGGATCAAGACTCATCCCGCCGCCGAGATCGCGGACCGGATGCCGCCGCAATTCTATCAGTCCGACAAGGCGCTGTACGTGGCATCGCTCGCCGCGAACCTCGAGATGTTCTCACCGGACGGCCGTGTGTCATTGGAAGGTGCGCAGACGATCGCCAAGGTGCTGTCGCAGTTCGACCGCACCGTCGTCGCGAACGCGGCGCGGATCAATCCCGGTCAGACGTTCACGAACCAGTTCGTCGACCAGGCGCACAAGACGCTGGGCTTCTGAGCGGGCACATAACGAACGAGGCGCCGGACCCGCCGGCGCCTCGGAGAGACGTTCGGACGAGCGCCGGTTACCGCGGGCGCTCCTGCATGCCGCCCGCCGCGGCGCGCCGCTGCCCGCCGGCCGCGCGCGAGGGCCGGGCGCCGGCCGGCCGCTGCTGCGCCATCTCCACGCTGCGCCGCAGCGCCTCCATCAGGTCGACAACCTTGCCCGGCTGTTTGGCCTTGACCTCGGGCACGGGCTGGCCTGTGCCCTTCGCCTCGATCAGCCCGAGCACGGCCTGCCGGTAGTCGTCCTTGAACTCCTCGGGATGGAACTCGATCGCGAGACTTTCGACGAGCTGGCCCGCCATCTTGCGCTCGTTGGGGTGGACCTTCACGTCGACCGGCACCTCGTCGAGTCCCGAGACGGCCCGAACCTCGTCGGCGTAGTACAGCGTCGAGAGCACCATCGCGTCCTGGAACGGTCGGAGCGACACCACATGCTCCTTCTCGCGCATCACGACCTTGCCGACCGCGACGCGGTCGGCCTGGCGCAGCGCCTCCTGCAGCAGCGCGAACGCCTTCGCGCCGCCCTCATCGGGGACGACGTAGTAGGACCGCTCGTAGTAGATCGGGTCGATTTCCGAGAG
>Ga0209579_10001347_pt1 | contig 20505 bp, 23 predicted proteins | sample Coa_R1_2_FD_187152 | JGI IMG/M metagenome (GOLD analysis project Ga0209579, IMG submission 187152) | Surface soil microbial communities from Centralia Pennsylvania, which are recovering from an underground coalmine fire - Coalmine... | ecosystem: Environmental > Terrestrial > Soil >... | reverse complement strand
CCCGGCCAGACCCTTGGGGGGCGCTAGGGAGGACCGCCGTCGGGAGGCCGGACGAGAATGTCGCCCGGGCCGACACTTTTGTCGGTGGTCTTGTAAAGGGTTGGTGAAGAAGGGGATGAGGCGCGCTACTCGGGGAGGTCTTGGACGACGATCGTCCGGGCGGCGAGGTCGCCCAAGCGCTGACGGCGCTTGGTCAGCAGGATCGCCGCCGTTCCGACGAGGACCATCGGGATCGATTCCGCGTCGATCATTCGGATCAGCGTCCGGACGAGAGCGCCCCGGAGCGTCAGCCGCGACCCGTCCGCCCCGGTGACCCGAAGACCGATGATCCGTTTCCCGATCGTCCAGCCCCAGCGCCACTCCATGAGGAAGTAGTACAGGAAGGACTGCCCCAGACAGACGAGCGCCACCTGCTGGAAGTTCGGATCCTCGAAATCCAGCAGCCCGCCCTCGGGGAGCAGGACTTCGGCCGTGAGGATCATCACCGGCGCCAGGAGGATATGGTCCAGGAGGAAGGCCATCGCCCGGGGGAGGAAGTCGGCGATCGGAGGACCGACTACGGGAGCTGCCCCCGCGCTCTGCCGGGCGCGCTCGCGGAAGAGCACGAATCCGAGAAAGATCATCGAGAACGAGCAGAAGACGAGCCCGAAGGGGGCCAGTCCCGCCGCCAGATGCCTCCAGATCGACTGCGAGCTGATCGGGATCAGCCTGGACGCGGCCGGGTCCGGCTCCAGCGCGGGGAGCGGAAGAGAGGCGGTCATCACCGTGGACATCCGGGTGACGAAGAGCCGCAGGCGCTCGCCCGCAGCCACCGCCGAAAGTCCCGTGACCTTCCGGCCGAGCAGGAGGAGCGGCTCGCTGAAGCGGACTTTCCGCGGCTCCAGGGGCGACGCGCACCCGGGGCAGCACTGGAGCCGGAGCGTGACGTACTTATAGGAGCGGTCGTCGCGGTGGTAGAGCACGAGGATCTGGCGGCCGCCGCTCAGGAGGAGATCCCAGTTCTCGACGGCGCCGATCTCGAAATCCGCGCCGGGGACAAACGTGGCTCCGTTCCAGAGCGCGACCTTGACCTGGGTCTTGCCCCGCTCGTGCCACGCGACCAGGGGTCCCGCCGTTCCGTCGCGGGAGGCGACGACCTGGTCGACCTCGCCCGACTTGGCCAGGACGAGCTCGGGCCCCCACGCCTCCTGGTCGCGGCGACGGGCCACGACGTGGTCGTCGATCCAGCCGAAGATCCAGGGTCCGCCGGGATCCGCCACGGAGGCGAGCACGTCCCATTTCTGCTTGAGGTCGACGCTGCGCGCGATCCGGCCGTCGGAGACCAGGGCGGCGTGGGTGCCGAAGAACACGGTCGTGTCGCGGCCTTCCGGAAGGAGGGCGGAGGCGGCGTCGGGGAAGTTCAGGGAGGGGCCCGCCAGGCGTCCGTCGGGGTCGAGGCTCAGGAGTCGCGAGCCGTCGGCGTCATCCGGGTTGAGGGCGCGATGCAGGAGGCGGAATCCTTCGAGCGAGGCGGCGGCGCGGGGCCGGCCGGTGACTTCGAGGAAGAAGCCGATGGAGAGCTCCAGGAAGAGGAAGCCCATGCTGGCCCAGGCGAAATAGTAGGCGAGCCGGCGCTTGCGGTCGAAGAAGGCGCTCGGGCGGGGCGGGGCATTCATCTGCGGTGACGCCATTCAACAAGAAAGGTTAGAAAAGCATCATAGCATCCGTTACTATCCGCCGCATGAACTTCCAGGCGCCGGAGGGAACGTACGACATCCTTCCCTCGGTGGTCGGGGATGCCAAGGATCCCGATTCCAACCGCCGGCAAGTGCTCCTTTGGAGACGCGTTGAAGAAGCGGCCCGATCCTGCTTTGCCCGGTATGGGTACGAAGAAATCCGGCCGTCATTGCTCGAGAAGGAGTCGGTGTTCTATAAGGCGACCGGCGAAGTCACGGATATCGTGGAAAAGGAGATGTTCACCTTCCCGGCCTGGGTCGAGTTCGCGGATCAAATCTCCCGGATCCTCTACACCAGGGAGTTTGTTCTTCGTCTTGACTCCGTGGAGCCGGGCCGAGAGCTGACGACGGAAGAGGAGCAGACGAAGAAGCGTCAGCACGCCATCCTCTTCGCCTTTCGCGAACTTCGGAAGCAAAAAAGGGCGGGACCCGTCAAAGGGGCCCCTTTCCTTCAATCTCTGAAAGAGAGCCCCATCGAGTCGGTGTCGGAGTTCTGGAGGTCGGTCCCAGCCGATAAAGCGGAGGCCGTCACCCGGGCGTTCACCGAAGAGACCTTTGACGGCCTGACGCTGCGGCCGGAACTCACTCCGGGCGCGATCCGGGCCTTGATCGAAGGGGGGCTCTTCGCCAAGAAGAACTTTTGGAAAGTGTGGTACTTCGGCCCCGCGTTCCGCAAGGAACGCCCCCAGAAGGGGCGCTACCGTTCGTTTACGCAGATCGGCGTCGAAGCCGTGGGCTCGGCCGACCCTCTGGTCGATGCGGAAACGATCATCCTACTCTCGGAAATTCTGAACGCCGTCGGGGTCAAGACCTGGGACCTGAGGATCAATTCGATCGGATGCACCGATTGTCGCCCCGCCTATCGAGAGGTGTTGAAAGCCGCCGTCCTGCCGATCCTCCCGTCGCTCGATGAGAACTGCAAGCGCCGCTTCGAGCGGAATGTGTTCCGAATCCTCGACTGCAAGGTCGACGCCGAAAAGACCAAGGACCTCCCTCGCTCGATCGATCATCTCTGCCAGAAGTGCAAGGATCATATGGCCGTCGTCGAAGGGGCCCTCCGGGCCTGCGAGGTGCCGTACCGGGTGGATCCGCGCATCGTCCGGGGCCTCGACTATTACACGCGAACCGTCTACGAATTCAGCTCCTCGAAGCTGGGCGCCCAGGACGCTCTGGCCGGCGGCGGGCGCTACGACACCCTGGTTGGCAGCATGGGCGGGCCGGACGTGGGATCGGTCGGCTTCGCGGCCGGGGTCGAACGCATCCTGCTCGCGATGGAGGGCGAGGCGGTCCCGCCCGTCCCGGACTTCTTCGCCGTCGCGGTGGCCGACGTGTCCCGATCGGACGTCTTCCGGACCGTGGTGCAGCTGCGCCGGCAGGGCCTTTCGGGCGACCTGGATTTCGAGGCCCGAAGCGTGAAGGCCCAGATGAGAAGCGCGAACAAGTCGGGGGCGAGATATGCCGTCTTCATCGGGCCCGAGGAGGTCCAAAAGGGCGTCCTCAAGATCAAGGACATGAAAGACGGATCCGAGAAGACCGCCGTCATCGAGGAAGCCGTGAAGATGCTCCAAAGGGGGACGCCGTGAACAAAGCCGCTGCGCTCATGATCCTGATCGCCCTCTCCCCGTCCTGCGGACCGTCGACTCTTGACCGCTCCGGCAGCGCGAAGGTCACATTCGAAGACTGGGTCCGCGCCTGCGTCGCCGGCGATGCGCCCAAGGTCTTCAACGGGATGTCCGACGCCTACAAATCAGGCTGGCTGTTCGACCGCTTCGACGAAGCGGATCCGACGACCCGCCGCTGGCGCGGCGAGCTGACGGGCGAGGCGCGGACGGACCTGGACCTGTGGCTCGGCGTGGCCAAGAAGCGGGAGACCGGCCGCGAGTCGATCCTGCCGATCTCCGTCCTCCAGCATCCCTCGCTCACCGGGCTCTTCAAGGAGCTGTTCATGAAGACCTACGGCGGGATCAAGATCCAGATGTCGAGGATTCAGATCGCGCAGGTCTATTCGGACGATTCCGGCGTGACGGTCGCGGTCAAGAACAGCATGAGCTCGACGGAGCTTTATGGTCTGGTCTACGAGCGCGACGGCTGGAAGATCGACGCCCACCGCCAGCCGCTGACGCAGAGCCGGTAGAGGTCCCCTAGCGGCCCACTTCGAGGCGCTCGCCGAAGCGGCGGGGAATCTGCTTGAGCGCGAAGATCTTGTCCATCGTCTTCCGGTAGTCGTATTCGACGCGGCGGAATTCGACCACCTGCGATTCCGCGTCCCAGATCACATAGCAGGACCGGGTGTCGCGGTCGCGGGGCTGGCCCACGGAGCCGATGTTGACGTAGTACTTGCGGCCGTCGGACAGCTTCACCTTGTTGGCGAAGGCGCGCGGCGGATAGAACTTGAAGTCTTCCGTGAACACGCCCGGCTCGTGCGTGTGGCCGCAGAAGCAGGCATGCTTGATCATGGAGAAGATCTCCTCCATCTTCTCCTTGTCCTGGACATCGTGGGGACGCACGTACTCCTTGGTGCGGTTCCGCGGCGAGGCGTGGAGGTAGGTCACGCCGTCGTCTTCCTTGATGTCGGGCAGGTCGCCGAGGTAGTTCCACATCTTGTGGTTCTCTTCCTTGGCGGCCGAGACGTCGTTGAGCTGGTTGCGCGTCCAGTCGATCGCCTGCGCGGCCTCGGGATTGAAGTCGAGGGCGAGGAATAGCAGGGCGTCCTCGTGGTTGCCGCGGAGCGAGAAGGACCAGTTGAAGGCGTGCCGGATCATCTCGCGCGGATTGGGCCCATACCCGATGAGGTCGCCCAGGCAATAGACCTGGTCCACTCCCTGGGAATTGATGTCCTTGAGCACCGCTTCTAAGGCTTCGATGTTCGAGTGCAGGTCGGAGATCAGCGCGACCTTCTTATTGCTCATCAGGTTTTCCCTAGTCTAGCACGAAGGGTACGCAAATCAAGGAGATCGGGTGATCGGACGTCGGAGTTCTTCGATTCGGGGGAGCGGGGAAGCCGTGCGGCCGAACGGGGATCGGCCCTCTCCCGGCGACCGACGAGAGGCCCCCCGGCCTCCGGAGTCCCCCCCGGGGGGGGCCTTGGACCCGGGAGCCGGGTCCCGATCCGGAGCCCTCGCTCACGTCTTGGCCGGAGGCATCTGGCGCAGGCCCAGAATCAGCTCCACTTCGCCCTTTTCGAGTCCCGTCGCGGCGCAAATATCCAGAATCTCTTTGCCGGAATCCTGGAGGGAGTAGACCTGGCTGTGCAGGGGGTTGAGGGGGCGGGAGGACGAGGGATGCGCGGCTGGAGCGGCGGGGCCCGCTGCCGGGGAAGCGGCGCCGCCGGCCTTCCCCAGGAGGTCTTCCAAGTCCCTCTTCTTCTGGTCGCATTCCAAGAGCAGCTGGTTCAGCATCCGGATCTTGGTGTCGAGCCGGGCGATGTGCTCCCGGGACAGATCCTGGATCTCGGTGAGGAGCCGCTCGAGCTCTTCGCGCGCGCCGCCCGCCGAGGCCCCGAAGGATCCCAGCGTCTCCTGGGGTCCGGATCTCCCCCGGCGCAGGCGGGGAAGCACGACCGCGACGAAGAGGGCGGCCACGATCAGGAGGATCCACACCGTCGTCGTGGTCGACTTGGGCAGCCCGGAAGGGGGGCCGGAAGGGTCGTTCTGGGACAGGAGGAGGAGCTGGACGCTGACGCTGGCGAGAACCGACGTCACGGCTGCCCCCCTCCTTACGGAACGACAGGGAGATTATAGCGAGTGGCATGGACTTTGCAAATCGGTCCTCCGAATGAACGGACTGTCGAAGATCCTCATGGTCGTGGTCGCGGTGATCACCGCGGCGTCGGCGGTCGCGGTGCTCCTCACTCCGACCTCCCCCCAGGAAGGGGTCCCGCGGCGGCAGTCGGAAGCCCAGCGCCTGATCGACGCACTGACGCGGGAAGCGTGGAACTACTATCACGATCACGGCGAGTTTCCGCCGGGAGACGGGATCGGCACGGCGGATCTGGTGCGGGCTCTGAGGGAGACCTCCTCCACCGGCGAACCGTATATGACGTTCGTCCCCCAGATGCTGACCGCGGGCGGCGATCTTCGCAATCCGGTGTCGCCGGAGATCGCGGTCCTATTTTACCGGAACAACCGGCTCGCCGCGTATCCCGGCCAGCGGGTCCACAATGGGCGGACCTTCGACCTCTGGGGAGACTCCGCCAATGGGAGGAGGGCGGGCGTGAACAACTGGGATTCGATCGTTTCAAGTCCGTAACGTTGTTACCCCCCGGTAACATCCCGGCGGCGATCGGCGACAAGTCCCGGGGGGGCTTTCCCGGAGGGCGCTGGTACACGGTTTGCATAGGGACGGGAGGGGAGAAGGCGTGTTTTTGTCGCCCCAAGACCCTATAATGGGGCGATCAACAAAGGGGGGCATTTATGGGTCGGACGGAGCGTCGGGCGAGGGGCTTCACCCTGATCGAACTGCTCATCGTGATCGTCATTATTTCCCTGCTGGCAGCGCTCTTGCTGCCGGCGCTCATGAAGGCCCTCTGCAGCGCGCGTCAGGGGACGGCGTCGGCCCTGATCAGCCAGCTGGCCCAGGCGACGAAGGCCTACGAGCTCGACTATGCCGTCTATCCTCCGGGCCGGGGGACGGACAGCAAGGACCTGGCCTTCTACCTGCAGAAGAAGGGCGCCAAGCAGATGCAGTACTTCGAATTCAACCCGGATATGCTGGACCAGGGCAACATCGTCAATCCGGTCTGGGGCAGGGACGGGGAGCCGCCCATGACCTGGATCTACTACCGGAACAATCAGGCGGCGGCCGCCAAGGGCGCTGCGGGCGGAAGGCCCGTCTCGGTGCTGGGCGCGCCGATCCTGCACCCCAGCAGCTTCGACATGTGGTGTGCGGGCTGCGACTACCGCGGAGAGCCGCCTCCGCCCGCCGCCGCGTGGAGCGTGAAGTACGAGTAAGTCCGCCGTCCCCTCCGGGGGCCAGAGGCGCATTGTCGGGGGAGCGATGAGTCGACGAAAAGGCTTCACGCTGGTCGAAGTCCTCGTGGTGATCACGATCATCACGCTCTTGGTCTCGCTGCTGGTCGTGCTGATCGCCAACGTCCTCGACAAGGCGCGCTACGCGAAGACGGCCGCGATCATCAAGCTGCTGGACGACGGCTGCAAGACCTACCATCTCGATTTCGGACAGTACCCGCCGAACGACAAGCAGGATTCCCGCAGCCTCCATCATCATCTGGGCATCCCTCGGAAGATCGTCACGCAGAGGGGCGACATCGGCGGCGACCTGGTGACGACGAAGCCGCCGATCATCGAGTTCCAGCGGGACATGCTGGGCGATGCCAAGGGCGGCGTCCCCAATGCCCTGACGAATCCGGTGCCCATCGTCGACGGGTTCGACAACCCGGTCCGCTACAAGGTGCCCGGCAAGTACAACAAGAAGGGCGTCGACATCTGGTCGCCCGGCAAGGACGGGAAGGATCAGCTGGACGAGTCGCTGCCCGACTACGACGACGTGACGAACTGGAGCAAGGAGTACTAGATGGTCCGGAAGGGCTTCACCCTCCTGGAAGTGCTGATGGTGCTCGTCGTGCTCGCGATCGTCGCGAGCATCGGGTTCGGCATCCTCCGCTTCGTCGACGGCGCGCGGATCAGCGCGACGCATTCCCGCGTGCACGAGCTCGGGATCCAGGCGGGCACCGTCGCGGGGCTCCGGGGCTTCCCTCCGGCGACGCTCGAAGAACTGGCGCCGCGGCTGGGCCGGCCGGAGTGGATGAAGGACGGCCGCTTCGTGGACTCCTGGGATCGCCCGATCGAGTACCGGGTCGATGGAAAGACATTCCGGGTCTGGTCCTGGGGGCCGGACGGGGTCTCGGGAACCCCCGACGACATTGCGTACAAGAATAACTAACGGGGGGATGCGGATGAGACGTCGCGAGAAGGGCTTTACGCTGATCGAACTCCTCATCGTCATCATCATCATTGTGCTGATGGCGACGATGGCGGTCGCGCTCCTGGGCGTCTTCTTCCGCGGCCAGGGCGCGCGGCAGGGCGCGATGATCGTGACCCAGGTGCTGGCCCAGACGAAGCAGGCCGCCGCGAAGTCCCATCGGTACCACTTCGTGGTGTTCTCCAAGCCCGGCGAGGACGCGTGGCTGGAGATCCACCGGGACATCGACAACAACGGGACCTACAACGGCGACCAGAATCCCAAGACCGACGATCCGGATCGGCTGATCGAGGACGGCTTCGTCGAGATGCCCCGCAATACCACCTTCGAATACGCGCCCCAGTGGCTGTCCATCTCGCCCTCGGGCTATTGCGCCTTCAACCCCGGGTTCAAGGAGATCCACGCCTCGACGTTCGACAAGGTGAAGAACGGCCCCAGCCCCAAGCCGGTGGGCGACATCATCATCCGGGTGATGAACAAGCCGTACGTGATGTGCCTGAACCTGGACCGGGCGAGCGGCAAGATCCGCCGCGACATGTTTCTGAACGACGCGCCGTGAGCACCAACGCAGGACGGAGGCTTTCCATGAGTCATCGCAGAGCCCAGTCGGGCATGACGTTGATCGAGATCCTGATCGCGCTCATCGTCATGGTGCTCGGCGTCCTCGGCATCCTGGCGCTCTTCCCGCCGTCGCTGGAAATGGCCAAGGAGTCGATGGAGGAGACCCAGGCGGCGCTGCTCGGCGAGTCCGTGGCCCACTCGATGATGGAATCCTTCACCGCGGCGGAGGAGGACAAGGGGTCCGCGACGCTGCTCCTTCGCTGCACGATGTCTCACGACATGAAGGCGGGCGACCGGACCCGCGGCCGCTATACGTTCAATCTGCCGCCGCTCCCGCTGGATCCGACCACGAATCCCGACTGGTACCACTATCCCAGCGCCTCGATGCCGCCGGGGCAGGGCAATCCCGCCGCCGGCGACCCCGGCGCGAAACTCTCCTCGACGTCCTGGGACCCCGAGAACGACGACCGGCATTTCCAGCTGGGCGGCGACCAGTGGACGGTCGACGCCGTCGAGTCCGTGCACGCCCAGAACGATCCGACCGATCCGCTCACGCAGTTCGCGTTCTCGTTCGAGATCCGCAAGGTGGACGACATGTGGTATCAGCGGAGCAAGGGCAGCATGGACCCCTACCGCAAGGTCGTGCTGAAGCTCGCCGACTACGAGGCGATGGAGAAGCTCTACGAGGTGCGGATCAACATCCTGCGGATCGCGAACCCCGGGAGGCCGGACGTCTCCCGCCATTACATCACCTCGCTCACCAAGCGGATGTCGGTCCGGTAGGGGGCTCGGGGATGCGGACGACCAGGAAGGAGCGATCGATGACGCAGAGGCAAGGCCGGCAGGGCTTTACGCTGATCGAACTTCTCATCTCGATCGCGCTCATGATGATCCTGATCATCGCCGTCACGATGATCTTCGTGAACACGACGGAGACGGTCGCCGTCCAGGAAGCGCGCATGTCGGTCTACACCAACGCGCGTTACGCCATGGACATCATGGAGAACGACCTCATGGGCGCGTACGGCCTCGCCGAGCCGCCGCGTCCCCCGGGTCAGATGAACCAGCAGTACTCCGGCGGCGCCACCTACGTCCCCGGCGACCACATCCCCCAGGCGTTCTGGATGGACAACGGCGAGCTGCCGCGCCCGGACAGCATCCGGGACGGCGAGGGCGAGCTTCCCCTGCTGAACAAAGGCGCCGATCCCAAGGCCCACTATGAGCGCGCCGGCGACGCGATCGGCTTCCGCACGGTCACGACCGTTGGCGACACCCTCCAGACCTGCGAGGTGACGTACCTCCTGATTCCGGGAGACCACGTGCTCGAGACGCCTCCTGTGGGCTCGATGTCGCCGATCAACCGGCCGATGACCGACATCGGCAAGAGCCTGCAGCAGGGCGACCGGACGCACACCACGACCGCCCGGACGCACCGGCCGCTCTACACGCTGGTCCGCCGGGTGCGCATGCAGAATCCCACCCTGCAGAATGGCAATCCCATTTTCGACCAGATCCCCAACGTGAAGGACAAGCTGGGCAACATGGTGACGGTTCAGGACCAGGAGCTCTGCTATTACGTGGTGAGCTTCAACCTCGAGTACCTCGCGAACAACCGCGCCTTCTCGCAACTGGCGCCCAGCCCGTTCCCCCACGAGGACCCGATCGGGAACGGCACCGGCCCGAACGATTCCCCCGGCACGGCCTATCGCGTCCCCGCGATCCGCGTGACGATGCGGGTGGTCGAGGACATCGGCGAGCGCCAGGAGCGGACGATCCAGAAAGTGATCTGGATTCCGCAGATGTAGCCGACTCCCGGGGCCTCCCGGGGTCGCCGCGGAGTACGGGGATTCTTTTTAGGAACGGCGCTTTTCCGATATACTCCGCTATGCCTCGCACGCTCTTCGTGAGCGACGTTCACCTCCGAGCGCAGGATCCGCTCCATAACCGGGCCTTTCTCAGGTTCCTCGACCAGGACTGCGACGCGCTGTACATCGTCGGCGACCTGTTCGATTACTGGATCGGGCCCAAACATCTCGGGATGGAGGACTACCGTCACGAACTCGGGCAGATCCGGCGCAAGTCCGAGCGCTGCCGCATCTTCTTCATCAAGGGAAACCGCGACTACCTGGTCGAGGAGAAGTTCGAGAAGCAGACGGGCATCAAAATCCTCGGCGACCGGGCGAGGATCGATCTGGCCGGCCGCACCGTGCTCCTGGCCCACGGCGACTTCATCTATAACACCAACCCGAAGTACACCGCCTACCGGACGCTGATGCGCTCCAAGCCGATCGAGGATCTCTGGCTGCAGGTGCCCTCGTTCGTCGGCCGCTCGCTGGCCCGCGGCTTCCGAAAAGTGTCGAAGAAGACCACGCCGCCCTATACCTGGAAAAAAGGGGAGCTCTTCGATCGGGCCCGGCCGTTCTTCGAGCAGGGCGCGGACGTGCTGATCACGGGCCACATCCACCTGCCGACGCATCTCCGGGAAACCGTCCACGGCCGCCCGCGCGAGGTGTTCATCATGGGCGACTGGTGCGGGGGGACCCAGGATTACGTGGAGCACGACGGCCGGGAGTTCTCCATCAAGCCCTGGCCCAAGCGGGCCGGGACCTGATGCCGCTCCGGCGCGTCGTCTTCGGCGCGACCATCCTCAGCGGCGCCTTCCTGCTCTTCCACATCCAGCCCCTCTTGGGCCGGTGGATCCTCCCCTGGTTCGGCGGGGGCACCGCGGTGTGGACGACCTCGATGCTCTTCTTTCAGACCCTGCTCTTCGCCGGCTACGCGTATGCCTTTGCGAGCGAGCGCTTGCCCCGGATCGCCGGGACGCTCCTCCACCTCGGGTTGATCGGCGTGTCGCTCCTCTTCCTGCCCGTCGCCCCGCCGGAGACCTGGAAACCCGACGGGGCGGGGGATCCGACGTGGGCTATCCTCAAACTCCTGTCGGCGACCGCCGGGATTCCCGGTCTCCTCCTGGCGTCGACGGGTCCCCTGGTCCAGGCCTGGGCGGCGCGGAGCGAGCCGGGGCGCTCGCCGTACCGGCTCTACGCGCTCTCGAACGCGGGGTCGCTGACCGCGCTTCTCACGTATCCCGTCCTGGTCGAGCCCCATCTGGGACTCCATCGGCAGTCGACGGGATGGACCTGGGGCTTCGCGGGATTTGCGGCGCTGTCCGCCCTGGGAATCCTCGGGATCCCGCGCTCGCCGGCTCTACCTGTTCCGTCGGACCGATCCCCAGGGCCGGGGGCGGGACTCCGGGCGCGGTGGATCGCCCTGCCGGCGATCGCATCGGCGCTGCTGCTGGCGACGACCAACCAGCTCAGCCAGGAGATCGCGGTGCTGCCGTTCCTGTGGGTGCTTCCGCTCACGGTGTACCTGATCTCGTTCATCGTCGTCTTTGACCGTCCGGCCTGGGCGCCGCCCCGGATCGTGGCGCCGGCGACGGCGGTTCTCGCCTTCCTGTCCGTCGCGGCCTACCATGCCCGACCGGTGGCGCCGGCCTCCCTCGCGGTGTCCGTCGGACTCCATCTCGCGGCCCTCCTGGGCGTCTGCCTGCTCTGCCACGGGGAACTCGCCCGTCTCAGGCCCCCGCCGGATCGGCTGACGGGCTATTACCTCGCCATCTCCGGGGGCGGAGCGCTGGGCAGCCTCGTGGTCAGCCTCCTCGCGCCGCTGGTCTTCTCGACCTACGCGGAGTGGAAGCTCGGGATCGCGCTCGCGTTCATCGGATCCCTGATCGCGACCGCGTGGATCTACCGGGCCACCTTCCAGGCCCGACGGAACGTCGCGGCCGTCGTCCTGGTGACGGCCGGGCTCGGGCTCGCCTTCTTGGCGGCGATGCTCTCGACGTACGTCCGTCGGCTGGAAAGCTCGAGGACCTTCTACGGGGCGGTGACGGTCGACGTGACGACGCCCCAGGAGCAGGACGACGCCGAGGCTCGCGACATGAACAACGGCCGGGTCCTCCACGGACGTCAGTATCCCGATGAGAAGCGCCGCCGCTGGCCCACCACCTACTACGGGGAGACCTCGGGGGTGGGGCGGGCGATCGGGCGGTACCGGTCCCGGCCGGAGCTCCGCCTCGGCGTCGTGGGGCTGGGCGTCGGGACGCTCGCGGCGTACGTCGCCCGTCCGGGGCAGTCGGTCCGCTTCTACGAGATCAATCCCGACGTCCCGCGCCTTGCCCGGCGCTGGTTCACCTATCTCGAGGATTGCGCGGGAACGACGGAGCTCGTTCTCGGAGACGCGCGGCTCTCGCTGGAGCGCGAGGCGCCGCAGGGCTTCCACGTGCTGGCGCTCGACGCCTTCAGCGGCCATACGGTCCCGACGCACCTGCTCACGGTGGAGGCGATGCGGATCTACCTCCGCCACGTGCGGGAGGACGGGATCGTCGCGATCCACGTGAGCAATCAGTTCCTTCGCCTCGCCCCGGTGGCCCGGGGGATGGCCCGCCGCCTGGGCCTCCAAACCCTCCTCGTGGACTCGGCCGCGGACGGAAAGACCCTCTCGTGTGCCAGCTCGTGGATGCTGTGCGCGCGGGAAGCGGAGGTGCTGCGGGATCTGCCCGGGGTCGAGCCGGACGGTGCCGGCGCGGAGGAGATCGTCTGGACGGATGATGCGAGCGATCTCTTCTCGATCCTGAAGGCGGGGTCTACGCCTTGACCGGTTTCCCGACGCGGTCCTCGGTGAACTCGAAGTCCGCGCCGCAGCGGGTGCAGGCGCAGCGGTTGACCACCTGTCCCTGATCGGCGGGCAGTCGCCGATAGGTCGTGAAGCGATCGGACCGGCAGGCCGGACAGCACACGGTCTTCCGGTGCAGGATGTGTCCCTGATTCATCTCCCCACCCCCCAAACGTTCCCCGGACGGCAACGCGACGGCGACCCCGGACGTCGCTACTTCAGCAGGCTCATCAGAATGCCGCGGGCCCCGTCGCCCTCGATCTTCACGGCGACGCGGCGTAGGCGCTGGATCGGATCGGTTTCCTCGCGGACCACCTCGCCCGAGAGCATCGTGTCGCCCACGCGGGCGTCAATGCGGCGCGGCATGGAGCTTCCGAAATGGCGGAGGAATTCGTCGGCCTCTCCGGCGACGACGAGCGAATCGACCGAGAGATCGGCAAGGCGGCAGAGAACCGAGACGCCGTCCTGCCCGGCGAGCTGGCAGGACAGCTGGCGCAGGCGCTGGTGACGCCAGCGGTCGATGCGGATGAACGCGTTGATGAGACGCTGGGCGGAAATCGGCGACGGGATGACCGCCGCGACCTGGCCCGCGCAGGGGACCTGGACGGGGACGCCGGCCAGGACGACCGGGAGACTCGGGAACTCGCGCTCGACGTGCTCGGCCATTTCGGCGGGCGCGCCGGAGGGCCCGAAGACGAGGATGTCGAAGAGTCCGGTTTCCAGCTTGAGGATCGCGTCCTCCGCTTCGGTGGAGATCGCGGCGCGATGCCGCTGCGTGAGCAGCAGCGATTTCACCAGGTGGCACACCGACATGGGCGCGTCGTAGATCAGGACGTTCATCCGGGCCTCCGAGGATGGTTCGAACCGGGATCGCAAACTTCCCAAAGGAGTATCGACATTCGGGGAGAGAAAATGGAGGGAAGAAAACGCCGGGGACACCGCGGCGAAACGAGGGGACTCGGGCGATTGTCTTGAGGGGCGCCGACCGGTCGCGGTCCGCGCGTCGGCCGGCCGGGCCGGCCTCCACGTCCCCGCGACGTCGAGCGGGAATTTTCGTTCCGGTTGATGTGACGGAATGGGACGCAAAATTCCGAGGCGCGAGCGTTTCGCGCGCATATTAAGAAAACACCATATATGGGGGGTAGGGGCCGCGGGAGCCCCAGTACATGTAGCAAATGACATATGAGGTGTGGGCGATCTCCCGAGCCCTCCCGGCCTCCCTGATTTTGGCTTGATTTGAGAGTCCCGTGTGATAGTCTTATGTCCGACGGCTGACTCGTTCAGCCGCTTTTTTGTCCGCGAAAGTGGGGCAAAGTGGAAGTCGGTGGCGGTAAATAGAGCAAGATAGAAGGATATCCCTGTGTTTGTCGGCGAGTTCACCCACGCGATCGACGAGAAGAACCGGCTGGTTCTCCCGTCGAAGTTTCGCGCCTTCATCACCGACACGGAGGATAAGAAGGGCTTCTTCATCGTGGCGAGCCCCGTCTCCGGCGAGCACTGCCTTCGCCTGTACACGATGTCGGGCTGGAAGCAGGTGGCCGCCAAGCTTCGCGAAGAAGCGAACAAGGCGAAAGACCCGGCTCGCTACCTGCGCTTTTTCGCGTCGCGGGGGGAGTTTGGCGCCCTGGACGCGCAGCACCGGCTCGTCGTGCCCCAGAAGTTGATGGACTACGCCGGGCTCAAGAAGGACGTGCTCATGGTCGGAAACGTGGACTGGATCGAAGTCTGGAACGTGGGCGAATACCGGGCGGCGACGGAAAGCCTGGACGAGGAGATCGGCGATCGCAGTCGTGCGATGTGGCCGACGCCCGAGTCCAAAGCATAAGCGGCGGTCCCCGGAGGAGAGAGGAGGGGGTCATGGTCGGAGACGGGGGGAAGGACTCTTTCGAGGTCGTGAAGGAGTTCATTGCGGGCCTGGGCGATCGGCGGCCTCAGCGAGAAGAGGTGCAGTCGATCGCGGTGGCCCTGGCGGACATCTATCAGCGCCTGATGCGCGTGCGGTCGATCGCGCCCACGGTGGACGTGAGCGACCGCATGTGGGAGCTGATGGGCATGGTGGGCTTGAAGGCGAAGCCGGTGCGCTCCACGTCGTTCCGGAGCGCGGCGAGCTTCCTGTAGTCGGCGCGGTTCAACGAGGGCGCCGGACGCGAGCGGTCCGGTGAGGTGAGGGCCAATGGGTGAATGGGGCGTGGCAGTAACGGAGAGAGGGGGGAGCCCTACGCACAGTAACACTCACCTCACCGGGTCGCTCGCGTGCATCAACCCGTTCTTTGTCGTGAAGTAATCGACCTGCTCCGGCCGCGGCCGGGGGGCGTCTATGTGGACGCCACGCTCGGCCTGGGCGGCCATGCGGAGCAGATCGTGCACCGGGGAGGCCGGGTCGTCGGCATCGAATGGGACGACGACGCGGCGTCGCGGGCGGCCGAGAGACTCGGGCCCTCCGCGACGATCGTGCGTGACAGTTACGCCAACCTCCCGCTGATCCTTGAGAATTTGAATCTGGCCGTCGTGGACGGCCTCCTGCTCGACCTGGGGGTTTCATCGCTGCAATTCGACACGGCTTCGAGGGGGTTCAGCTTCCAGCGCGAAGGTCCTTTGGACATGCGAATGTCGCCGCGGATCCCGAGGACCGCGAAGGAGCTGATCCAGGGCTCTGGAGAGAGGGAACTGGAGATGATCTTCAGGGAGTACGGCGAAGAGCCGCGCGCCCGAAAGATCGCCGCGGGCATCACGAGAGCAAGGGGGGAACCGGGGAGCGACATCCTGGAATCGACCCGGGCGCTGGGTGATTTCGTCGAACGCCTCGTCGGGAGGCACGGGCGAACTCATCCCGCGACCCGGGTCTTCCAGGCCCTGCGGATCGCCGTCAACGGGGAGCTGGAAAACGTCAAGAAGTTCCTGGAAGTGTTCGATAAGTACTTGGGGAGCGGCGCGAGGTGCGCCGTGATCTCCTTCCACTCGCTGGAAGACCGCCTGGTGAAGCGGGCCTTCAAGGCGAAGGCGGCGGGTGGAGGCCTGACGATCGTGACCAAGAAGCCGGTCCGCGCGACCCGGGCGGAAGTCCTGGAGAACCCGCGGTCGCGCAGCGCAAAGCTTCGGGTCATCGAGAAGATCTGAAGGCGGCGCCTGGTCCTGGAGAGGGGCAGGTTGGGCTCCCGCGAAGAGCGCGGGAGCCAAAGGGGGAAATGGTGAAGGCCGTCCGCGTCTCGCTCGTCGTCGTCATCCTGCTCAATCTCGCCCTTCTGGCCGTCTCTGGCCCGCTCCGCACGACGCTGGCCCGCTACGACCTGGCGAAGAAACAGTCGGAGCTGCGCCGGCTCGTGAATGAGAACCGCGCGCTCCTGGGCGGCGTCGCCCAGGCCCGTCGTCCCGACCGCGTCACCGCGCAGGCCCAGGCCATGGGGCTGGACCTGCACCTGATCGAAAGCGAAGCCATCGCGGGCTCGGCGCCGGCCAGCAGGCCGTCGCCGGTGGCCGTCCCGCGTCACTAAGGGGCCGTTCCCGGGGGTCGTCGTGGATCAGTCCTCGCGTCGTCGCGCCGCCTTCCTGCATGTCCTGGTCTGCCTGCTCTTCCTCGGACTCGTCGGCCGCCTCTATTTCATCCAGGTGGTCCGGAATTCCTACTACAAGGGGAAACTGGCCGACCAGTCGCACAGCCGGCTCGAAATCGCGCTTCCGCCGGGTCCGATCTCCGACCGCTTGGGGCTTCCCCTGGCGGTCTCGAGCCCCGTCGACGCGGTCTGGGTCAATCCCTCGGCCATCGCCGACAAGGCCGCCGCCGCGAGGATCCTCGCGCCGATCCTGGGCCTCGCCGAAGCGGACCTCCTGGCCCGCCTCTCCCGCGAAGGCCGCAAATTCGAGATCCTGAAGCACAAGGTCACCGACGAGCAGGCGGCCGCGATCCGGAGAGTCGCGGGCGAGGCGCCCTTCAAGCCCGAACGCCGGTCGCCCGATCTGCGCCTGGGACTCCGGACGGAGTACCAGCGGCAATATCCCAACGGCCCCACGCTCTCCCAGCTGATCGGCCACGACAGCGCGGAACCGAGCCAGCGGGAAGGCCTGGAGCGCACGCTCGCGCCCTACCTCATGCTGCCGCCGAAAACCGTCCCGGTGACCTACGACGGCCGCCAGCAGATCCTGGGCGCCCCGACGATCGACCTGAACGGCGCCGAAGCCACCCTGACGATCAGCCTGCTCTTCCAGCGCATCGTGGAGGAGGAGCTGGAAGCCGCCTGCGCCGAGCATCATCCGAAGTGGGCGGTCGCGGTGGCGATGAATCCCAAGACGGGCGAGATCCTCGCGCTCGCCAACCGTCCGACCTTCGACCCCAACAAGTTCCAGACGGCCTCGGCCGACTCCCGCTTGAACCGGGTCGTCTCGGTCCCCTACGAGCCCGGATCGACACTCAAGCCGTTCACCTGCGCCTACGCGCTGGACCTGAATCTGATCAAGCCCGACACGATGATCGACTGCGAGAACGGCCTGTGGACGTACGGGCCGCGCACGCTGCACGACCATCACCCCTATCCGAAAATCACCCTGGCGGACGTGATCAAGTACTCGTCGAACATCGGCGCGGCTAAGGTGGGCGCGCTGGTCCTGGGCCAGCGGCGGCTCTATGAATGCATGAAACGCTGGGGCTTCGGCGAGCGGACGGGCGTCGATCTGCCCGCCGAGGACTCCGGCCTCCTCTTTCCGCTCGCGAAATGGACGATCTACTCGGAGACGTCGGTCCCGATGGGCCACGAAATCTCCGTGACGCCGCTCCAGCTCGTGACCGCCATGTCCGCGATCGCCAATGGCGGCACCCTGTACCGGCCGTATGTCGTCCGGCGGGTCGCGTCCTCCGACGGCACGTTGATGTTCGACAACGGGCCCCAGGTGGTCCGCCGGGTGATCGGACCGAAGGCCAGCCAGGAGATGATCGAGATCCTCAAGGGCGTGGTCAAGGAAGGCACCGGCAAGAAGGCGGCGGTCGACGGAGTCGAGGTGGCGGGGAAGACCGGAACGACCCAGAAGATCGATCCGCGGACGAAGCTGTATACCCACGAGAAATACCTGGCCTCGTTCGTCGGGTTCGCGCCCGCGGACGATGCGAAGGTCTGCATCGCGGTCGTGCTGGACGAGCCACAGGGCGGATCCTACTACGGGGGCGCGGTCGCCGCGCCGGTCGTGGGCCGGATCCTCCAGCGCGGCCTGGTCTACGTGAAATAGCCGGCGGCCCGGGGTGGGCTGCCGAAGGAGAGGGGGCTTATGTCTGCCGAAGGTCGGCGGTCCATTCCCGCATGGTTGCGGCACATCTATCTGCACACCGGAAAACTGCAGTATCCGCGTCGGAAGGAGGGGGCTAAGATGGGCGTCAAACTCAGCGATCTATTGGAGTCGTTTCCCGGCGAGCGCGTGAACTTCCGGGAGGCCGAGATCCGCGCGATCACCTGCGATTCGCGGGCGGTCAGCGCGGGGTCCGTCTTCGTCGCCGTCCCGGGCACGAAGCTGGACGGGAATGCGTTCATCGACGAGGCGATCCGCCGCGGCGCGAGCGCCATCATCTCCGAAAAAGTCATCACGTGCTGCCCGGTGCCCGTCATCCGGGTGGACAACGCCCGCGACGCGCTTTCGGAGCTCGCCATCCGCTTCCACGGCGACCCCACCTCGCGCATGAACGTCGTCGGCGTCACCGGCACGAACGGGAAAACCACGACGACCTATGTCCTCCGCTCGATCTTCGAAGCGGCCGGAGAGAAGGCCGGCCTCATGGGCACGATCTCGCACGCGATCGGCAACCGGCTGCTGCCGAGCGATAACACCACGCCCGGCGCCGACCAGCTCCAGCGACTCTTCGGCGAGATGGTCACCGCGGGCTGCAAGTCCGCCGCGATGGAGGTCTCCTCCCACTCCCTCGACCAGGGCCGGGTGCGGGGCGTCCGATTCGCCGCCGGGATCTTCACGAACCTGACCCGGGATCACATGGACTACCATCCGACGATGGAGCATTACCGGGACGCCAAGGGGAGGCTCTTCGAGCAGATCCCGGCCAAGGGCATCGTCGCGCTGAATGCGGACGACGACGTCTCGGCCCACTATGCCGCCAACACGGATGCCCACGTCGTCTATTACGGCTTGAAACGTAAGAGCGAGGTGTCCGCGCAGGTCGAGCTGGGCACCTTTAACGGCACGCGCCTCCGCTTGAAGCTGGGCACGGAAGACGTGATGGTCCACACCCGGCTGATCGGGACCCACAACGTCTACAACATCCTGGGCGCCGCCGCCTGCACGTGGGCGATGGGCTACGACCTGGATCACATCAAGGCGGGCATCGAAAACCTGACCGCGGTGCCCGGCCGCCTGGAGCCGGTCGAGGCCGGGCAGGACTATTCCGTGCTCGTCGACTACGCCCATACGGACGACGCCCTCCGGAACGTGCTGAACTGCCTGCGGCCTCTCGTCCGCGGGAGGCTGGTCGTCGTCTTCGGCTGCGGCGGAGACCGCGACCGGGGCAAGCGGCCGAAGATGGGCCGCGTGGCGTCCGAGATGGCCGACAAGGTGTTCCTGACGAGCGACAACCCCCGGAGCGAAAGTCCGACCGCGATCCTGAGCGACGTGGTCGACGGCATCCGCAAGGGCGCGGACTACACGGTCGAGCCGGACCGCCGCGCGGCGATCAAGCTGGCGCTGCAGTGCGCGCAGAAGGACGACGTCGTCCTGATCGCGGGCAAGGGGCACGAAACGTACCAGATCTTCAAGGACAAAACGGTCGTGTTCGACGACCGGCAGATCGCCCGGGAAATCCTGGGCGAGCTGGCGAAGAAGTAGCGGCCGCCGCCGGCAGGGCGCCGGCAGGGCGGGCCGTCGGGGATCCCGGGAAGGAAGAAAGACGCGGACGGGCATGGCCGTCCGCGGGATAGATCCGCAGACCCAGGGAGGGTCTCGGAGGGGGGAAGAACGGATGGTCAGTGGCACTCATTTCTACGGCGGTTTCAATCTCTCGCCGTACCTGGCCTTGAGGGTCTTCGAGGCGGTCCAGGAAATCACGTCGCAGAACCTCAATGGATCGCTGTCGCACGTGGACGACGACAACTGCGAGATCTGTCGGCAAACCAAGGCGAAGTCCCTCGGCCTTCCAGGGGACAAGGAGGCGGGTCATGATGCAGCTCAACCAGGTCGCTCGGGCCGTGAGTGGGCGGCCTAGCCGGCCCCTCGCTTCCGAAACCGTCACCGGGGTGTCGACGGACACGCGCTCCATCCGCGCGGGCGATCTCTTTTTCGCCCTTCGCGGCGCGACGTTCGACGCCCATGAGTTCCTGGCCCCGGCCTTCGAGAAGGGTGCCGTCGCGGCCGTCGTCGATCGTCCCGTTGAGACCGGGGGCTTGACGATCACCGTCGGCGATACGCTCCAGGCGCTGGGCGATCTGGCCGCCGCGTATCGCATGACGCTGGGCGCCCGGGTCGTCGGGGTCGCCGGCTCCAACGGCAAGACCACCACCAAGGAGATGATCGCCCACGTCCTGGGCCGGGACCGCCGGGTGGTCAAGGCGCAGGGGAGTTTCAACAACAACGTCGGCGTCCCCATCACGATCTTCCAGGCCGACGCCCGGACCGAAAGCCTGATCCTGGA
>Ga0209579_10001346_pt1 | contig 20513 bp, 19 predicted proteins | sample Coa_R1_2_FD_187152 | JGI IMG/M metagenome (GOLD analysis project Ga0209579, IMG submission 187152) | Surface soil microbial communities from Centralia Pennsylvania, which are recovering from an underground coalmine fire - Coalmine... | ecosystem: Environmental > Terrestrial > Soil >... | reverse complement strand
GTGTTGATCGCGACGCCGTCATCCGGCGGCATCGTCGCGAGCGGAAAAACGGACCCGGTGAACGTCGATCCGAGACGTCCCGCTTCTTTGCGAGGCGGAATGATGCGCATGAATACCTCCGTTCCAGTGTCCTCCGGTTGATCAACGCGCCGCGGCGGGGAGTTCCGCGCCGGTCAACTGCGCGCACGCTTTCAGAAGGCGCTCCTGCAGTTCGATAGACCTCGTCGCGGGATTGGCATCCCTTGGCTGCTGATGGAAGAAGTACTTCGCGGTCACCTCGGCATCGGGATCGTCCGAGACCGCCAGCCACGCCTGAGTTCGGGCGCCGAGCTCGAGATCGTCCGGGGCGCCCCGGCCGCCCATCTTGGTCGGGACCCAGCCCGGAGTCACCGCATTCGATCGAACCGCCGGCCAAAGTCGAGCGACTGCGAACGCCAGCGCCACGTCAAGGAGCTTGCTATCGGAGTAGGCCTGGGAGGCGTTCCACCGACGCCGGTTCCATTGGAGATCGTCGAAGTCCGGGGCGCCGCCAAGATGCATGCCAGAACTCATGTAGGCGAGGCGGTCCGGCGGGCTGAGCATCGCGGTGAGCAGGTACGGCGCAAGCACGTTGACCGCGAACAGCTGTGACAGCCCCTCACCGGTTTCCACGCGGCGCGGCTCTCGACTGCCGATCGCGACATTGTGGATGACGGCGTCGAACCTGCCCGTCGCTTCGGCCTGTTCGGCCACGTTCCTCGTGGAGGCGATCGTCGAGACATCGCCGACCACGACGCCCTGCGCACCGGGCACGGCGTTCTGGATCACTGCACTACGATCCGGGTTTCGGGCGTGGAAGGTAACCGCGTGACCGGCCTCGACGAGCCGTCGTCCGGCCAGCAGGCCCAGCCCGTCGGCAGACCCGGTGATCAGCACTCGCGCCATCTGGACCTCCTCAGCGTGAGGACCTTAGTGACCGGGCGATGACGCTCATCCTTCAGGTCGCCGCTTTGGATGTTCCGAGCGACGGGGTTCGAGCGACTGCCGCTCGTCTGCGGCCGGCACAATGCCCCGAAGACGATGTGACCCATAGAGACCTAAAGATCAGCCTGCGGAGATCCTCAGTCCGTCGAGAACGAGCGGCAGCACGCGCTCGGCCTGCTCGGGCGTCAGCGTGGCGTTGATGCACATCGGCCCGATGAGCTGCATGACGTCCTCGCCGGTGACATCGGTTCGGGCCACTCCGGCCTCCTGGGCGCGACGCAGGATCTGGTCGCACGCACGCCAGACGCGCTCGCGGGACACCGACTTCAGTTCGGGATTCTTGTCGAACGCTTCGTGAAGCTCGTTCAAGAAGGTCCGCTTCGCGCGCCCGTGCTCGATGAAAGCGCGAAGGAACCGCTCGAGCGCGTCCCACGGGTCGACCGTCGACAGCCCTCGTTCGCCTGATCCGACCAACGCGTCGACGTCGTCGCGGTAGACGGCCTCGACGATGTCCACTCGCTTGGGGAAGTGGCGGTACAAGGTGCCGACCCCGACGCCGGCCTGCTTGGCGATGGCCTCCATCGAGGCGCCGCTGCCGTGGTCGGCGAAGACCTTGCGGGCGGCTTCGACGAGCAGCTCGTAGTTCCGGCGGGCGTCAGCCCGCATCGGGCGACCGCTTACCTCCGGCCTGTCTTCGCGAGCCTCCCGGTCCCTGCCAGTCGCTACCTTGCGTGCCGATCCTTCGCCGGCCATGACCGGAACCTCCACGAGGCGCCTCCAAGGAGCCTCAGTTTTTCTTACCCAACCGCTTGCAAAACGGAGGGTCCCTCCGTATACTAACCGGAGGAAGCTTCCGCTTGCGATCCAGAATATCAGCGGAAAGGTCGTTGTCAATGCGTCAGTCAGCAGATTTTGTCTCGTTGCCCACGCGGCTCCGCAGGAGCCGGGGTCTCGTGCTGGCCGTCATCCTGACGGCCCAGCTCATGGTCGTCCTGGACGCCACCATCGTGAACGTGGCACTGCCGCACATCCAGCGGAGCCTGGGCTTCTCGAGCTCGTCGTTGTCCTGGGTCCTGAACGCCTACGTGCTGACCTTCGGCGGACTCCTGCTCCTCGGCGCCCGGTCCGGGGACCTGCTCGGACGCCGGCGGACCTTTCTCGCAGGGGTGACCGTCTTCACGCTGAGCTCTCTTGCCGGTGGCCTCGCAACGTCCTCCTGGATGCTGCTTACCGCCAGGGCAATGCAGGGCGTCGGTGGCGCCCTCGCCGCTCCGGCGGCACTTGCGCTTCTCACCGCCGCGTTTCCCGAGGGTGCCGCACGGGTGCGCGCGATCGGGCTCTACACGACGGTGTCGGCGGCAGGCGGTGCCATCGGGCTCGTTGCGGGAGGCCTCCTCACGCAATGGGAATCGTGGCGCTGGGTCATGTTCGTGAACGTCCCGATCGGCTTGGCCGTCATCGTGCTCGGCCTCGCCTCGCTCGCCGAGACGCCCCGGCGCTCCGGCCGCTTCGACTTTGCGGGAGCGTTCACGTCGACCCTCGGAATGGGGGCCGTGGTGCTCGGGCTCGTTGAGGCGGGGACGTCGGGCTGGTCCGCACCCGCAACCGTCGTTCCACTCGCGGCCGGCGTGGCGCTGCTCGCCTTGTTCGTGCGGATCGAGCGGGCTGCCGCAGAGCCGGTGTTGCCGCTGCGCATCCTCGCTGACCGCACCCGCGCTGGAGCGAACGTAGCGAGAGGTTTCGGCTACGCCGGGATGTACGGCATGGTCTTCTTCCTGACGCAGTTCCTTCAGGACATCCAGGGCCACTCGGCGCTGGTCACCGGCCTCGGCTTCCTGCCCACGCCGGTGACGGTGTTCCTGTCGTCGCAACTGACGAGCCGGGTCCTCGTGAACCGTTTCTCGCCGAAGGCGCTGATGATCACCGGCTCGTCGGTCTCGGCTTTTGGGCTGTTCCTCGCGACGCAACTCCAAGCCGGGTCGTCGTACGTGCAGGTCCTGGCATCGTTGGTTCTCATCGGGATTGGCATGGGGATCTCGTTCGTGAGCCTCACGACGGCCGGTCTCGCCGGCGTGGATGCGCGAGATGCGGGCGCCGCCTCGGGGCTCGTGAACGTGATGCAACAACTCGGCGCGGCGCTCGGGCTGGCCGTACTGGTCACGGTCTTCGACAGCGCAAGCGGCGGAGCCGCAGGCGCCCTCGGTCACGGCGCCAGTGCGGCGGCGCGAGTGGCGATCGTCCACGGGCTTGACATCACGTTTGCCGCCGGAGCGGCATTCACGATTGCGGCGCTGGCGATGATCGCCGTGATGGTCCGGATTCCGTCAGTCGTCGACCGTGCGGAACGGGAGCTTGAGGCCGTGCCCGAGGTTGAGGTCGTGGAAGCGGCGTAGCGTCGTCCACGCAAGATCCGAAACCCTCGAGCCGTCCGATGAGTTCCAGGTCCCGGATCACGCAGCTAACCGCGCTCCGGCGTCGCCGTTGGTCACCCTTGTGCGACTCGACGGTCAGAGCGGACACGCGAAACGCTGATCCGCACCGACTTGTCATTCAGGCGCGCGGGCAAGCTTTGTGCTCCGGTCCCATCTGCTGTTGACATCAGCATAGGTAGCGCTGGCCGCAGTGGCTGTACCTCCAGGGACAAATGCAGAGGGTGATGATCCATCACCTCGCCATTGCGCGTGGCGACAGTCAGATGCGGATGATCTCAAGCTCGGACATGGTGTCGTAGTCGCGATCCTGGGTTACGACCGGGATCTGCTCGACGATCGCAGTAGCAGCCACGAGCGCGTCGAGGACTGGAATCCGCCTGCGACTCGCGCGGAGGGCAGCGACGATACGAGCAAACTGGCGCGCCACCTCCGCGTCGACGGGCAATGGTTCCCAGGTCGACTCGACGGCGGACAGCGTTGCGACGCGCGCCGGTCGATCGACGTCGTTGGCCATGAGCACTCCGAGGGTCAGTTCGGCCAGCGTCACCACAGAGACTTCGGTTTCGGTCACCCCCGCCATCTCGCTACGAGGTCGCCCCGACTCCGTGGCGATGAAGACGGAGGTGTCGAGCAGGGCCCTCATATGTCGTCGGTGGTGTCGACCAGCACAGTCCTCACATCACTCAACAGGCCGCGGTCGGCGGAATGTCGTGCGAGCACGGCGAGCGCCTCGGCGACTGGTATCGGACGGTGGCGGCGCAGCGGAACGAGCTCGGCCACCGGGCGGCGGTCGACCGTGACGGTCATGCGCTCACCACGTTCGACCCGACGCAGCACATCGCTCACCGTGTTGCGCAACTCTCGGACGGAGATCGTTTCACCCACGTTGGCAGTGTAGCACTCTGTAGCACTTATATCCACATGTGCTACGTCACCCCACAAGCGCTATGTGAGACCCGATGCCCTGGCGATCGGCCGACCGACCGCCGCCCGCACCGATTCCTCGGTCCCCGCGACGATCAGGCGTCGCCTCGCGCGGGTCACTTTCCCTGTACAGGACCTCACCGGTGATCTGAGATCGAGGCGCGCTGCGCCCGTCCGCTGGCTGGGGCATACGTAGCGCTGTGTCGAGCGTTCTTGCACGGTGTTTGATCGCCAACCTTGGGGGGAGCGGTCGGGCTCTGCGCCTAATCCAAGAGCGTCGCGTCGGTCGTGAATCACATGACTGCGAGGTGCGACGCGACCGCAGGGAGTCATTTCCGTCTCGCAGACCCCCGCAGACCGATTGGCGGGTTTCCGACGAGCGGCCGTCCGCATCGGTCCTCGTAGAGGATGCTTTCAGTTCATGCTCGGCGTGGCTGTCTCCGAGACATCGTCGGGCGGTTCCTCAGGCCTCCTTCCCGTTGGCGGCAAGTCGTCCGGCACACCCAATGGCCGAACCGTGGCTCTCGTGCTGCGCCAGGCACACGGTCACCTGTCCCGGCGGCGGAGGGAGCCGAGCGGGCGAGAGCGGGGCTCGCGATGTCGCACGATGTCGCACGGAAGCGCAAGGAAAGAGCGAGACAGTGCTTAGCCGGGTTATCGAGCCTGTACATTCGCGGTCGGGGGCGAGGACCACCACCGCACCAAAAGCCCAGCGTTGCTCGGGCGCAGCGGCTGCCCGAGCTCACAGTCGGTAGGCTCTTCCGCACCCCGAGGGGCTATAGCTCAGTTGGTTAGAGCGCAGCACTGATAATGCTGAGGTCCGTGGTTCAAGTCCACGTAGCCCCACCACGTTTGGCCTGATCAGAAGCCATCCAAATCTTCATCCGACGCTCGACTTCCCCGCCTCGCACGTGCATCGCGCGGCCCCAGCCGTTTGCCGCCCATCTCTGCCTGGCCGTCTTGATGTCGACGTTGGCCTCAACCAATTCGGTCGCGCACGCCGAGGGGACGTCGGAGACCTGAACCTTGGCACCCCGCCTCGGCGCAGGCGGGGATGCCGAAACCTGCGGGCCGGTTCGTGTAGTCGAGCGGCGAGCCGGTCGCCAGTGACGAACACGATGCGTCTTGGTCTGCTCCGGTCGGGCCATGGCGGGCTGGACCGCGGCAAAGCGTGTCGAGCAGGCAGCTCGGAGCGGGAATCTGGGTTCGTGTCCGTGGATGACCTGGGCGGTGTAAGCAAGGCTTGGTCGGTCAGTTTGCGATTGACCCGGAGGGAGCTGTGCGTTGACCACCCCTTCGTGCCTCTGTCGAGGCACGCGATCAACCTGTCGAGGACCCGCCCGATGTGTACGAGCCGCCCGATGTGTACGAGCCGCCCGATGTGTACGAGTCGCCCGATGTGTACGAGCCGCCCGATGTGTATGAGCCGCCCGATGTGTACGAGTCGCCCGATGTGTACGAGCCGCCCGATGTGTAGGACGCGCCCGATGTCGAGCTTGTCGCGCTACCCGATGTAGAGGAGCCGGACGATGTTGTGCTTCCTCCCGTCGACGATGATGTCCCACTTGTCGAGGACGTTGTGGTACTTCCTCCCGTCGACGATGATGTCCCGCTTGTCGAGACGGTTGTACCCGATGGCACTGTTATCGACGCTGGGAAGACTGTTGTATTAATCGCTGGGCCTGTGGTGTATGCAGGTGTGAGCGATGTTGCGAATGAAGAAATTCCTGTTGTGTTGGAGTAGAACCAACCTGTCACCCACTGCGCCTTGTAGTTGAAGCTCCACGTTGCCGCGGTAAAGACGAACACGTCCACCAGAATCCCGGTTCTCGTTCCGGCAGGGTTGTAGACCGCGGCTCGGAAACGAGGTCGCTTTCCCTGCTCAACGAGACCTCGAACGAACCCCAACGGGTCGTGCGGAGGGGCATAGAGGTCGCAGGAGAACCGAGAACCGGGAGTCCAGGTCCCTCGCATCCTGCACGAGACCAATGAAAGACCGCGCATTGCGCTACGGTTCGACGACGCTTTTTGCAGTTGTATTCGCAACTTCTGCGCGAAAGCGCCCCGCGTAACGCCTGACGGCAAACCGTCTGAGTTCTTCGCGCCGCTCCGCGCGATCACGAGCCCCGCGATCGTCGCTGCCAATACGAGCACGATTACGACTGCCAGACGCAGGGGCCATCGCAGTTTACGCGGCCGCTTTGGAGAGGCGATTGCGCTCTCGACTCTGGGCGGCTGCCCTCCCGAACTCTCGCGGACTTGAGATTCGGTCATTCCCCATCCTCCCCACCAAATTGTACATGGCGTCGAGAGGTTTGCCAACACCTTGTGAATGGGGCCCGATTTCCTCCTTTCAAGCCGGCCATCGCGTCGCAGCGTCGACCGCGTCCTCCGTCCCCTTCATCGTCGAAGTCGACCCTATGAATGGGGAGAAGCCGCTGCGCGCTGCTCAATGAGACTCAAAACGGCAACGTGCGCGCTGGCGCGGTTTGGCGTGTCGAGGCGTCGGTTTTGAGAGGTCGATCGACGCGCCAGCGCGAACGTCAGGAGACGGTCGAGTTTGTGGCGAGCCTGATCATTCCGGCGAGTCGTTCCCGAATCGGCACGTCCTGCGGCCGTCCGAACGTCGCTCAGGCTCGGCCCATGTCGACGCGGAGGGTCACGAACGCGGGTAGAGCACTCACGAGGCCGAGAGCCCCGCCTCCTCGTCCGTCGGATCTCGTGCGAGCGCTAGCCCGATCCGGCCATGCCACCTTCCATCTGATGGACGATGTTCTGAGCTGCCAGCTGCACCTGTTCCCCCGCAAGGCGCAGGACCGCGCCACGCAATCCCTGGTCGACGAAACCCGCCGTGTCAGCCAAGGCGAGGCCGGCCGCAAGCTCGCGAACGTAGGGTCCCCACGGTGGCTGCGGGCCGCGCCCGGTGTGGCCGCCGCCGTCGACCATGACCGACCACGCGACCCAGGTCTCCTCGCTGAAATTCCGTTTCGGCGTCGGGACTGGCGTCTGGTACATGGCGAAGGCGATGGCACTCGTGCTCTCAGCGCCGGTGAGGTCCTCTTTGGTCACCGGCTCTGCACCCTCGACCACGATCCACTTGTCGAATGGGACCCCGCGGATCGATGTGTACGCCCGGACGTCTTCGGTCGCGCTTGTGGTCGGTACGATCCCATCTGCGTTGGCCTCTGCGGTGAGGCTCGAATCGGTCACGACGTTCACGAAGTCGTCGAGGACGAAGTCACCGATGTCGACGTCGAACGCGTCGATGAGCAGCTGGTGCCCGCCATTGACCCCTGTCCCGAGCTCGACGTACCAGGCGGTCGCCTGCACGTCGGTCGAATCGACCTTCACGTGAAGATTGGGGTCGGTCGTGAAGGACGCCCCGTTCGCGGCGCCGACGACAGACCAGAACGCGAAATGTCCTGTGTGTTTGCCGCTCGTGTCGGTCCACGATCCGTCCGGGAAGCCGTACGCCGAGTAGGTCCCGCCGACTGTGACGTCGGTTGTGGATGGTGTCGTGATGTCGAGGGCTCCTGATCCACTCTTGTGGCGATAGCCGCGTGACTCCCATACAACGTAACGAGTGTGAACCGTGGGCATTGTCTGCTCCTTGTCTCGATGCAATAGGCCGGATTGCCGGGGTCGGTATCTCTGGAGAGACCCTCGCCGCTCTGACCTAGTACTGCTCAGTGTCGACCGACGTCGGAGTCCTCCTTCCCGTCCCGCGGGAGGAGCGTGACGTCGGTGACCGTCACGCCCGGCGCGTCTTCGACCGCCCAGACGACGGTCTGTCCGACCGTGATCTCGACGGACTTCGGCTCGGCCTGGTGCCCCCTGACGTGGACGAGAGCCCCGTCCTTGAGGTGCTCGAGCCAGGCTTCATGGTCGTCGTTCGGCGTCGTGACTCGGATCTCGCCCTTCAACGGGCTGCCGTTCGCGTCGCGCCACTGGTACCGACCGGCGGAGCCGAAGGCGTGGGTGTAGATCGACTCGGTGCGCATCGAGCCCGAGTCGACGACCTGGTCTTCGATCCTGCCCCGGACACGGAATCCCAGAGTGACCGACTTGTCCGGTGACCACACGACGAGGTCTCCGGCCGACACGGTCACGCGGTCCGGAGAGGCGATCAAGCCGTCACCCGCCGAGACGGTGACGTAGTGGGTGGCCTGCGGTGCGCCGGACGCCGGCGTCACTGTCACCGTCGGTCCGTTGCCGCCCTCGTGGTGGTGTGCACCGAACGCCGACGGGATGACCGACAACGTGTAGCGGAAGGTCCCCGCGGCCGAAAAGCGGTGGGCGAAGCAGTCACCCAGACGGACGAACCGGCTGTCGAGCGTGTTCACGATGTTCCCCCTACTCCCTTCGCTGCTCCCCGTCAGATGTCGACGGACAGGACGAGCTCGTTCTTTGTGGTTGCCCGCACGCCGGCTGTGACGCTCGTCACCAGGACGTGAACCGCGGGTGTGAACGGCGGCGACGCCGGCAGCACCTGGAATGTCTGCGCGTGTGTCCACACCTTGAACGTCAGGCCGGAGACGAAGAGGGTCAGGATGGAGCCGAGCAGCCCGGTGACCTCGGCGATCCCGAACGCGGCGGTGATGACGGCCGCCGCGATCGACAGGAACGGGCCGATGAAGGGAACGGCGAGCAACGCGAGCGAGATCGCGGCGCCGATCGCCGTGAGGAGCAGCGTCGCCGCCGCGCCGAGGTCGAGTGTCGGCACGGACTGGATCACGACGTCGACGATCCAGGTACCTCCTGTGAGCTTGACGAGGATGCCGAAATTCGCCGAGAGGTCGAGCGATGTCGAGAACGGCACTGTGACCGAGATGGTCGGGAATGTCACGCAGATCGTCGGCGTGCAGAGTGTCCCCCACGGCGTCCAGATGCACACCTGCGGAATACAGAAGTCGAGGAAGCTGAGATCGATCCCGAGCTTCAGGTTGAGGCTGTAGTTGACCCGGAGATGATCGATCGACACCGTGTCGGGCGCTTCCAGCGCGACGCTGCCGCCTGTGAACGACGCCGACGCTTTCCAACCTGCGATGAACGGTCCGAGTGACCCTGTGCCTGTCTTCGAGAGCGTCCCGAGCGCCGACTCGGCGGCATGGAGCACCGTGTTCGCAGCTGTTTGGTCGATGGCGGCGATGATGTCTGTGGCCATCAGGTGATGTCCCCCCAGAGCTCGATTTGATTGTCCGCGATCGTCGGGCCCTCTTCGAGGATGATCTTGAAGAAGTCGACGTCGATGATGTCGAACGGCAGCTGGACGCTCGAAAGAAGTCCGTTGAGGATCATCTCGATGAGGCAGTCGACCACGGAGCGCAACGACACCGGCTCGATGTCGGGTATGAGCACCTCGTCCACGTGGAACGTGACATGGCCCACGCCGGGACTGAAATAGACGCTGGTCGGATGCGCGATGGCGACGACCTTCAGTTTCGTCGAGACGGGTTGCACGGTCCCCCGGTTTTCGGTTCCCTTTGCGACCGCGCAGCCGATGGTGATGGTGACGGTGGTCGTGAGACTCAACTGCCCGGGATCGAGCACGAGCGGTGTGGGCAAGGGGCCGTCGGGCGGATAGAGATCGACGACGGGGATCGTGAGGTCGATCGCGTAGCTGATTCCTCCTCCGACGCCCGGGAACGCGATCGGAGAGATCTGGGTCTCCGTCGTCGAGCTCGCGGTGACGAAAGGCGGCGAGCCGTAGTGCAGGTAGTGCGGTCGTGCCGTGAAGAACGCATGCAAGGCCGCGTTGACGCCGTGCTCGTCGATGCTTGCAAGCGCGTGGTGGGTGCCGGTGAGGCTCATGTCGGCGCGATCCTGGTCCGGCGTCGGCCGAAGCGATCACCGCGCCTGATGCCCGGCGCAGGAGGCGAGGTCGTCCTTGCAATCATCCGCCACCCCCAGTGGTGCTATAGGGGCGCGCGCTTTCCCACGCATGCGCGGCCGTGTTCTCGCTGCCGATGGTGACGTCCGGCGACGTTCCTCGTCGATGCGTCTACGTGGATGCTGCGCACGCGCGGGGCGCGGGAGCCACTCCTTTACTCGCGGGAACCCTCCGACGGAGAGAAACCCCACCCCACGTCGTCAGTATGCGCTTCGCGTAGCGCGACTGCAAGTGAAAAGTTTGTGACTGCTGCGCCGCGTCAACGAGTTCTTTTGCCAACGTCTGCTGCAGACAACATCTCGTCGCGCCGATCGTCAGAAGACCACTTCGGCGAACGCCCGGACGCGCCGAGCACTTCGGACAGCCGGCGCAACGCCGGACCGTACGCGTGACCGGGAGGGGTCGCGTATCCGACCACGAGCGCGGGTCGCAACAGCGGTCCGGGGGCGGCCGGAAGCCGATGGACTGAGAGCCCCTGGAGGCCGAGCCCGATGCCGGCGCCGGCGGCGACCGCGGCGTTCTCGTCGATGGCGTCGGGGAGCGTCACGATGGCGTGGAGTCCTGCCGAGATGCCGCGCACCTCGCAGGTGGGCGCCCCTCGGCTGACCGCGTCGACGAGGAGGTCCCTCCGCGCGCGGTAGGCGAGCCGGCGCCGGCGGACGTGCCGGTCGTAGCGGCCACTCGACATGAGGTGCGCCAGGGTCAACTGGTCGAACACGCCCGACTGTCGGTCGGCCACCGTCTTTTCTGCGACGACCGGCTCGACCATGGACTCGGGGAGGACCAGCCACGCGAGTCGCACGCCGGGGACGAGCGTCTTGCTGGCGGTCCCGGCATAGACCACGTGGTTCGGCGCGATGCCCTGGAGGGCTCCGACCGGCTTGCGGTCGAAGCGGAACTCCCCGTCGTAGTCGTCCTCGATCACCACGCCTCCCGACGCACGCGCCCACTCCACGACCTTCGACCGACGGGCGGGCGACATCACACAGCCGAGCGGGAACTGGTGCGCGGGCGTGACGACGGCAGCGTCCGCGTCCGTGACGATGGCGAGGTCCGCACCTTCGTCGTCGACCGGCGCCCCGACCGCTTCGAGCCCGGCCCCGGCGATCACGCCCCAGTTGCCGGCGAGGCCGTAGCTCTCGACCGCGATCGTGCGCGCCCCCGTGGCCGCCAACGCGCGACCTACGAGCCCCAGCGCCTGGGTGAAGCCGGTGCAGACGAGGACGCGGTCCGGACTGGCGATCACGCCGCGTGCGCGGGCGAGGTATCCGGCGAGTGCCTCACGCAACGGAGCGGCGCCGCGCGGGTCGCCGTAGCCGAACAGGTGGTCCGGTGCCTCGGCCAGCGCGTGGCGCGCCGCCACGAGCCAGTCCCGACGGGGAAAGGAGGAGAGGTCGGGGGTTCCGGGTCGAAGGTCGTAGCGGAAGACGGGATCCGCTCCGTTCCGGGACACTGCCGCATGGTCGGTCGCCGCCGGCATGTGGGCGACCGTGGTCCCCGATCCCTGTCGTGCCTCCAGCCACCCCTCGGCGCGGAGCTGGGCGTAGACCTCCGCGACCGTGTTGCGCGCGACGCCGAGGTCCGCCGCCAACGAGCGGGAGGACGGCAGGCGCTCGCCGGCTGGCAGCCGCCCGTCCCGAACCGCTCCGCGCAGGGCCTCTTCCAACGCCCGCCCGACCCTCGGTCCGCTGAGCTCGAGGTGGAGGTCGAGGGAAGTGGCCCAAGAAACTGTCATCGCATTGGACCAAGACTCTGGGCCACTGGTGCTTTACCGTATCCGCATGAGCACCATCACCACCACCGGCACCGCCCAATCCGAGGGGACCCGCACGAAGACCGCCGACTCCGGCCGCCGTCCGTGGGAGCAGCGGCTCGATTTCGACAGGCTCGCCCCCCTCGTCGCCAAATCCATGGGCGCACTCGACCGATCGACCAGGGAACAGGCACAGCGCGCCGGCCTCGACGGCAAGCTCCTCGATCTCGTGCGCCTCCGCGCCTCGCAGCTCAACGGCTGCGCCTACTGCGTCGACATGCACTCGAAGGACGCCGGCGCGGCCGGCGAGTCAGCGGCGCGCCTCCACGCGCTCGTCGCGTGGCAGGAGTCGCCCGTCTTCACCGACACCGAGCGCGCCGCGCTCCGCCTCGCCGAGTCGGTCACGCGGTGCGCCGAAGAGCACGTCCCCGACGAGGACTTCGACCACGCGGCGCGCCACTTCGACCCTGCACAGCTGGCCGCGCTCGTCGGCGTCATCGTCGCCGTGAACGCCTGGAACCACATCGGCGCGGCAACGCGTGCGTGGCTGCCCGGCTCCTACGAGCCGTGACCGCGGTCAGCGCGCGCGCGGCCGTGCTGCACACCGAGGCGGCGCCGTGGGTGCCCACCGGCGACGGCAAGGCCTTCCGACCGCTGCGGTTCGGGAGTTCGGGATGGGCCGAGCTCATGCGGCTCGAGCCGGGTGCCGAAGTGCCTCGGCACCGTCACACCGGGCACGTGCACGCCTTGGTCCTCTCGGGGGGACGCCGGCTCGACACGGGGAAGCTCGCCGTTGCCGGCGACTACACGTTCGAGGCGGCGTGGACGACGGACGCCTGGGCCGCCGTCGGTCCGGAGCCCTGCGTCGTGCACCTCCAGCTCCAGGGCACCGTCGAGTACCTGGACGACGCGGGCGGGGTGATCGCGGTCGTGAGCTCCGCCACGCAGTCCGCCGCGTACGCCGAGTGGTTCGCTCGGCCGGCGCCGAGCCACTGGTCGGGCCGGCACCGCGCGACCCGGCAGCCCTCGCCCGGGCGTACTTCGAGTCGTGGGGGAGCGCGGACTTCGCCCGGTTGCGGGCGCTGCTCGCGGAGCGCGTCACCTTCGTCGGCCCCCTCGGTACGGCCGACGGCCCGGACGAGTGCGTCGACGGGCTCCGCCGACTTCGGCGGACCGTGAACCGCATCGAGGTGCGGGCCGTCACCACGGTGTGGGACGACGTCATCACGTGGGTCGAGCTCGAGACCTTGGAGGCCAGCCGTCCGATCCAGGTCGCCAACTGGATGCGTGTCGAAGAGGGCGGAATCGCGGCGATCCGGGCCACCTTCGACCCGGGCGCGCTCCAGTGAAAGGACTGGGCTGCGAAGCGGACCCGCATATCGACCCTGGGGGTGGACACCTGTGCCTGGCGTAACCTCCAGGCCGTGGCGACGACGCACCGGGTCTTCCAGCTCCGTGTCAGCTTGGAAGACACGGATCCAGAGGTGTGGCGCCGGATCCTCGTCCCGGGCGCGGCCCGGCTCGCGACGCTCCACCTCGTGCTCCAGGGTGCGATGGGATGGACCGACTCGCACCTGCACCGCTTCGAGGTCGAGGGCGCGACGTACGGGATGGACACAGAGGACTGGGACGACGACGACGCCACCGACGAGACCGAGGTCACGGTGTCAGAAGTGCTGCACGGCCGGCGATGCGCCCTCTACGAATACGACTTCGGCGACTCGTGGCGCCACGAGGTGGTCGTCGAGAAGGAATGGCCCGTTCGTCTCGGCTTGAAGCACGCTGTCTGCCTCGGCGGCGAGAACGCGTGTCCGCCGGAGGACGTGGGTGGAGCACCGGGGTACGCCGGGTTTCTCGCGGCGGTCGCCGACCCGGCGCACCGCGAGCACGACGTGTTGTTGGAGTGGGCGGGCGGCGCCTTCGACCCCAATGCGTTCGATCTCGCCACGGCGAACGCCGTGCTCCAGCGCGTGCGCTGATCCTCGGGCCGCCAAGCGCTCGCGCTCAGGCCCGGATCCGGTATCCGGCGTTGGTCACCGTCTCGACGAGCGGGGGGTCGCCCAGCTTGCGGCGCAGCCGGCTGATCGTCATGTGGACGGTGTTGGTGAAGGGATCGGCGTGCTCGTCCCAGACCTGCTCGAGCAACTCCTCGGCGCTCAGCACGGCGGGCGCCCCGCGCAAGAGCGCCTCGAGGACCCCGAACTCCTTGGCCGACAGTTCGAGCGGCTGTCCGCCTCGATGAGCGACGTGCCGGACGGCGTCGAGCTCGACGTCCGCCGCGCGCAGGAGCCGCGCCTTGGCTTCGGGCTGGCGGCGGGCGAGCGCCCGGATCCGGAGGACGAGCTCCGGGAAGTGGAAGGGCTTCGCGAGGTAGTCGTCGGCACCGAGCCCGAGACCGGTCACGCGGTCGCCGGGGCTCCCGGCCGCGGTGAGCATCAGCACCATCGCGGCTCGGTCGCGCTCCGCGATCATCCTGCAGAGGACGTCTCCGTGCAGCCCCGGAAGGTCACGGTCGAGCACGACGACCTGATAGCACGCGAGCTCGAGCTTGGCCGCTGCCTCGTAGCCGTCGAGCGCGACGTCGACCGCCATCCCCCGGTCGCGGAGGCCTTCTGCGATGACGTCGGCGAGGCTCGGTGAATCTTCGACGACGAGGACTCTCACACGGGCACCTCGGCGGCGTGCCGCATGTAGGCCGGGAGCTCGACCACCGCGCGGAGGCCGCCCGACTCGAGCGGCTCGAGCAACAAGAACCCTCGGTGGGTCTGCGCGATCGACGCGACGATCGACAGGCCGAGCCCGAACCCGTCTCCGCGTGCGGTGCGGTCGGTAACGGCGCGCCGGAAGGGCTCGACGAGCCGCGACGCCGTCTCGGTGTCGAGGAGCGCGCCGTCGTTCTCGACGGTCAGGCGAACGATGGAGCCGTCCGTCGTGACGTCGACGACCACCCAGCCCCCGTCGCGCCGGTTGTGACGGACGGCGTTGTCGACGAGGTTGGCGACCATTCGTGCGAGGAGCGCCCTGTGGCCTTCGATCACCGCGTCCGAGCTGCACCCGTGGTGCGTCGTCAGACCCATCCGTTCGATCGCGGGAGCCTGGTCGCTCAGCGCGGCGTCGACGAGCTCGTCGAGGTCCACCCGCTCGTCGTCCTCGACCGACCCTCCTTCGGCCCGGGCGAGGGCGAGGAAGCTGTCCACCAGCCCGTCGGTGCGGTCCAGCTCTTGGCGAAGGCGCTCTGCGAGCCGGGTCGTCTCGGGCGGTGGGGGATCGGGCTTGGAGACCGTCACGTCGAGCATCGCGCGCATGGTCGCGAGCGGGGTCCGCAGCTCATGTGAGGCGTTCGCCACGAATCGCCGCTGTGACTCGAACGACCGCTCGAGCCTGCCGAGAAGGTCGTCGAAGGTGTCGCCGAGCGACTTGAGCTCGTCTGCGGGCCCGTCCATGGCGAGCCGCCGGTGGAGGTTCGTCGCCGAGATCTCCTTTGCGGCCGCCGTCATCGCGCGGAGCGGTCGAAGCGCGCGTCCAGCCGCCAAATGGCCGAGCACGATGGCGAGCAGCGCCATGATGGCGAGCGCCACGCCCGACCAGAGCAGGAGCTCGTGGAGGTCCGAGCTCTGCTGTTGGGTGATGAGTGCCCTGAGCTGGCCGACGACCACCTGAATGCGCTCCCCACGATGGCGGGCCTGACCCGCGATGGTGGAGGACGCCCACGCCGAGTTGGGCGGCCGGCCGGCGATGAGCCCGGTCACAGAGAGGATCTTGTGGGGGATCGCCGTGTCACCCGTCACGGTGACCGGGCCCGCGGCGTACTCCCACAACAGGGCGGTGACGAGGAGCAGCACGACTCCCGATCCGAGGAACAGCGAGCCGTAGAGCCACGTCAGCCGGGCGCGGACGGTTCGACCGGGCAGGTGGAACCGGGACCGGAGCCCGCTCAGGTGGGTCAGCGCCGCCATGTTTCCTCGCCTTCTTCGAACGACAGCGGGCCCAGTCTCCCCCGGCCCACGTGCGCGGACGCCGCGACTCCCCGGTTTGGCGACGTCATGGCGCCGACCGCACCTCGCGCCGCCGGTGCCATGCCGTCTCCGTGATCGTGGCAGGCACGAGATAACAGCGAGCTAACGGCACGGGTTAGCCCGCCGTTACGGGCGGATCGGTACAACCGGTGTTGTGCGAGGGGATCGTCACCGGGGTCGACGCGGGCCGACCGGAGCCGGGAGCGCCCCCCTGGCATGGCAGAGGCCGACGGCTCGCCACCCGGGACACCGCGGACGGACCGCGTGAGCGACACCACCCCGGATGGGACGCCAACCGGACAGTTCCCTGCGGTCGGCGGCCAAGAGCCGGTCCCGCGACGGCCCTGGTGGCGCCGCAAGCAGGTCGTCATCGGCTCGGCCGCCGCCATTCTGGCGGCCGGGACGGGCGTGGGCATCTGGGTCGGCACGAGTGGCGACTCGTCCCCCTCGCACGGGGCCCGCACCACCACCGAGATCGTCCCGGTCTCGACGGGCACCATGAAGCAGACGGTGTCGGCCCACGGCACGATCGAGCCCGCCCAGGTCTCAGACCTCGATTTCGCGGTGTCGGGGACCGTCAGCGCCGTCGACGTCGCGGTGGGCGACATGGTCACGGCGGGCGAGACGCTCGCCACCGTCGCGACGACAGCCCTCGCCGCGGAGGAGGCCGCCGCACAGGCTGCGCTCACATCGGCGACGTCCACGCTCGCCAGCGCCGAGGCGCAGGGAGCCTCGGCGAGCCAGCTTGCCTCCGACGAGGCCGCCGTCGTCTCGGCCAAGGACCAGTTGACAACAGCGAAGAAGGCCCTCGCCGCGGCGAGGCTCACCTCTCCGATCGCAGGCATCGTCGCCTCGGTCGACCTCTCGGCCGGCGACGCGGTCCCGGGCACGGGATCGGGCGGAAGCGCAGGCGGTGGTGGCGGCGGCGCCACATCCGCCGGATCGTCGGGGTCGACCTCCGCGCAGGTCGTCGTCGAATCCGCCGACACGTTCGTCGTGAACACCTCGGTCGACGACACCGAGGTCTCCCAAGTGGCCACGGGGGACCAGGCGGTGATCGTTCCGACAGGGGCGCAGAAGACCGTGGACGGCACCGTCGCGTCGGTCGGAAAGATCTCGACCAGCTCGGGCGGTGTCCCCTCGTTTCCCGTGACGATCGACGTCACGGGCACGCCGAGCGGCGTGTACGCCGGGTCCGGCGCACAGGTCTCGATCGTCGTGAAGCAACTCGACGACGTGGTGGAGGTGCCGTCGTCGGCGATCGCCTACGACGGCGGACAGGCAAGCGTGACGGTGGTCGAGCCGAACGGACGCCGCGTGCGTGTCCCCGTCAGCGTCGGGACAACCGTCAACGGCGAGACCCAGATCGTCCACGGGGTCCGCGCCGGCGAAAAGATCGTGGACAAGGTGCTCACGTTCACCGCGCCGACAGGGGCCAAGGTGGGGAAGGGGACAGGGTTCCGCCCCCCGGGCGGCCACGTCCAAAGGATCGTGCAGACAGGCGTCGTCCAGACAGGGACCGGGGGTTGAGGTGACGACGTCCCCGGTCATCGAGCTGTCGCACGTCACGAAGGTCTACCGGTCGGGCTCACTCGCCGTCGCCGCTCTGCGCGGCGTCTCGCTCACCATCACAGAGGGTGAGTACGTCGCCGTCATGGGTCCGTCGGGATCCGGCAAGTCGACCCTCATGAACATCCTCGGCTGTCTCGACGTCCCGACGTCCGGTAGCTACACGCTCGCCGGCGAGGACGTGAGCACGATGAGCGAAGCCGCCCTCGCGGCGGTCCGCAACCGGCGCATCGGTTTCGTCTTCCAGCAGTACAACCTGCTCGCGTCGATGAGCGCCCTGCGCAACGTCGAGCTCCCGCTCGTGTACGCCGGTGTCGCCCGCAACGAGCGCAGGTCGCGAGCGCTCGACGCGCTCGAGCGTGTCGGGCTCGCCCAGCGGGTGGAGCACCGTCCCGGCGAGCTTTCCGGCGGCCAGCAACAACGGGTGGCGGTCGCGAGAGCGATCGTCACGGACCCCGACCTGATTCTCGCTGACGAGCCGACCGGCAATCTCGACTCGGCGTCGGCCGCAGGCGTGCTCGCCTTGTTGGCCGACCTCCAACGGGCCGGGCGGACGCTCGTCATCATCACCCACGAGTCCGAAGTGGCGGACCAGGCCGAGCGGTCGGTGCGGTTCAGAGACGGCCTCGTCGTCGGGGAGGCTGAGACGGCGGCCCACCCGTGAGCTGGCTCGAAACGCTGCAAAGCGGCCTCGACGCAGTGCGCATCCACCGGCTGCGATCGATCCTCACGGTGATCGGCATCACGATCGGCATCGCCGCAGTCGTGCTCACGATGGGCCTGGGCCAAGGCGCGCAGAACAAGGTCACCTCCGAGATCAACGCCCTCGGCACGAACCTCCTCTCCGTCACCCCCGGGAGCAGCACGTCGAGCTCGGGCATCCAAGGTGGGCTCGGCACCGCGACGACGTTGACGCGCGCCGACGCCGAGGCACTCGGGTCGAAGGCCGTCGCCCCCGATGTCAAGGCCGTCGCACCGATCGTCGAGCAGCCAGAGTCGATGACGGCGGGCTCGAACACCTGGACCGCCCTCGTGGTGGGCTCGACCCCGTCGTGGCTCGAGGTTCGGGACCGCCACGTCACCGAGGGCCGCTTCCTCGACCGACAGGACGTGGCCGACCACACGCCGGTCGCGGTGATTGGGACGACAGTCGCCTCCGAGCTCTTCAAAGGGGTCGATCCGCTCGGCCGCACGATCGACATCGGCGGGGTGCCGATGACGGTCGTGGGGGTGCTGGGCGCCGTCGGCTCCTCTGCCACATCGTCAACGACCTCGGAGGACGACCAGGTCGTCGTGCCGCTCACGACGGCGGGCGAACGGCTCTTCGGCTCGGCGTCGTTGAGCTCGATTCTCGTCGAAGCGCGATCGCAGGCGTCGCTCAGCGCGGCCTACCAGGAGATCGACACCGAGCTGCTCGCCCTCCACCACATCGCCAACCCGACCGGCGCCGACTTCACGATCACCTCGCAGAGGTCGCTCGTCTCCGCAGCAACGTCGGTCGACCGAACCCTCACGATCCTCCTGGCCGGCATCGCGGCGATCTCGCTGCTCGTCGGGGGGATCGGGGTGATGAACATCATGCTGGTCTCGGTCACCGAGCGGGTGAGAGAGATCGGTCTTCGCAAGGCGCTCGGCGCGACGCCGAGATTGATACGCCGGCAGTTCCTGCTCGAAGCGTCTGTGCTGGGCTCGAGCGGTGGCGCGCTCGGCGCGCTCGTCGGCGCGCTCGGCGCGGCGTTCCTCCCGCACGCCGTCGGCGAGCCCATCACGCTGTCGGGGCTGGCGATGGGAGGCGCCCTCGTCGTCGCGATCGCGATCGGGATGATCTTCGGCGTCTACCCGGCGAGCAGGGCGGCGCGTCTCGCGCCCATCGACGCGCTCCGGACCGAGTGAGGCGCGGCGCACCCGTGCAGAGCAATGTCTGAGTACCGGCCGCGCATGTGGCGGCGCCTCGCGTGGATCGCCGGCGCACTCTGCCTCGCCGGAGGGGTTGGGGGCGCGGTCGTCGCGGAGACCGTCGGCTCCGCGGTCACGACGTACCGCAGGGCCACCGCAACGGACGCCTCGGTGCAAAGTCTCCTCGCCGTCTCGGGGACCGTCACCCCGCTGCACCGCTCGACAGCCGCCTTCCAGGTCGCCGGCACGGTGGCGAGCGTGGCCGTGCAGGTGGGCGAGCAGGTAACCGCAGGCGAGACCCTTGCCACGCTCGAGACGACATCGCTCGAGAAAGCCGTGACCACGGCGGAGGCGAACCTGAGTGCAGCGGGCGCCGCGTTGGCGGCGGACGAGGCCGCGCAGGCGACGGCGGCCCATTCTCAGACAACGGGCGCATCGGGGTCGACGACCGCGGGCACAGGATCCGCCTCGTCGAGCGGCACCGGCTCGTCGCTCGCCGCCGCGCAGGAAGGCGTGGTGCGCACGCAGGCGACGGAGGACGCGCAAGCCAAAACCGCGGCCGCGGCCCTGGGCCGCGCCCGATCGGCGTGTGCGTCGTCTCCGTCGGGAACAGGTGGCGGCGGGACACCGGGCCCCACACAGACAGGCACGACCGGCGCGGGCGCAACCGGCACAGCGTCCCGGACGGGGCGATCCGGCACGGCGGGTGCGGGTGTGTACGGCGCGAACGCGCCGCCAGCTCGCGCGGGACCCGCGAGCGCGCAGGCGTGCACCGCCGCGCTCACCGCAGCGCTCGCGGCCGAGAACCAACTGTCAGCCGACCAGAGAGGCGTGGCACAGGCGGAGGACCTCCTGGCGCGGATCCTCGAGTCGGCGGCCGCCACCGGCACCGGAACGCACGACGGGAACCCGACAGGCCCCTCGTCCGGTGCGCGCGGCACAGCGTCGACGGCCTCGACAGGCTCCACCGCCACCGACGGCCCGGCACGCCTCGCGTCCGACCAGTCGACCATCGACTCGGATCAGGCGAAGCTGATCGAGGCGAAGCAGGCGCTCGCGGCCTCCGTGCT
>Ga0209579_10001345_pt1 | contig 20529 bp, 19 predicted proteins | sample Coa_R1_2_FD_187152 | JGI IMG/M metagenome (GOLD analysis project Ga0209579, IMG submission 187152) | Surface soil microbial communities from Centralia Pennsylvania, which are recovering from an underground coalmine fire - Coalmine... | ecosystem: Environmental > Terrestrial > Soil >... | reverse complement strand
TGCGCCCGCGATGCGCTGATCAATCGTGACCGGCAACTCCAGCCCTAATTTCGAAGCCACGGCGGACGCCTCGCACATGATTTGCCGTACCACGTCGGAAACGTCGGGGTCTCTTGTCATTTGCCCCAAGGTAGCCCGCGTGAGGGCGCTAACCGGATTAAATGCCAGATTGCCAAGAAGCTTGACCCAGATTTCATTGCGAATGCGGGTTGTGATCGGTGCACGTAACCCGGACGCGATCAGCATCTCGGCGATTTGTCGGATACGTTCTGAGCGATCCCCAGCGGGCTCCCCCAAGGAGATGCGATTGCCTTCGGTATGCTGTATGACTCCCGGAGCCGTGATTTCAGTTGAAAAGTAAACGATTGAGCCAAGCACTCTCCGCGCATCAATCGCTACAGAGATGGCGCCACCAGGATCGATACGCTCCAGTCGGAGCCCCTCCCATTCGCCGCCGAAACCCTGGAAAAACCACCAAGGAATGCCGTTTTGCGTGCTGACGACGGTGGTCTCAGGCCCGAGGACCGGCCCTAAGTCGGGAGCAAGTTGTGTCAAGCTATGTGCTTTGACCCCGAGAAAGACAACATCAAAAGTGCCGATTCCTGTGAGTGTGCCGGAAATCTTGGGGCGCGATTCAAATTCCCCCGTGGAGTTCTTCACCCGCACGCCATGTTGCTGCATGGCCTCAAGATGTGCGCCGCGGGCAAAAAGAGTTACGTCGAAACCCGCGCGAGCCATCAATGCGCCAAGGTAAGCTCCGATGGCGCCGGCTCCCGCAATCAGGAATCTCATCCTTGCTCTTCCAAGACCGCCGTCGCCACCGCGCGTCGACGAATCTTGCCCGTTCCCGTCGTTGGGATGCTCTCTACGAAATAGATTTTCTTCGGAGCCTTATACTCGGCCATGTGTTCACAGCAATACTTCAGCAGGGCCGATTCCGTCAAGCTACCCGGCTCGTGCAAAACGACTGCTGCTGCTACTTCTTCCCCCAGGGTCGGATGCATGAATCCGAATGTGACGGCGCTCGCGATACCAGGATGTCTCGTTAACACTTCGTCAACTTCATGGGGAGCAATATTTTCTCCGCCACGGATGATGATGTCTTTGATTCGACCAGTTAAATGCAAATAGCAGTCGTCATCCAGGTAGCCCTGGTCGCCCGTTCGGAACCACCCACTCACAAAAGCTTTGGCGTTGGCTTCGGGGTTATTCTCATATCCGCGAAAAACATTGGCTCCCTGAATAACAATTTCGCCGCGTTGGCCGGTGCCGAGGTGGTTTCCAAGAGCATCCATGACGCTGATACGGATTCCAGTACCCACTCCCACAGAACCCGGCTTGCGGCCGCGTGGAGGCAAAGGATTCGAGGTCATCTGATGCGCCGCTTCGGTCATGCCATACGCTTCAACGAACGGTACGCCGAAGATTTCTTCCATTTGGTGAATGGTCTCTGCCGAAAATGGCGCGCTGCACGAACGGATAAACCGCAGAGAACCCGAGTCGCTGACCTGGTCACGAGTACGCGACAGGATCATCTTGTGCATCGTTGGCACTCCCGAGTACCAGGTCACACCGTGCTCGCGCACCAGTCGCCAAAACGAAAGCGGATTGAACTTGGAGGGTAAAACCACGGTCCCCCCCGACAGCAGCGTCGCCATGGTCGAAGCCATGATGCCGTGAATGTGATATAGCGGCATGATGCACAAGGAGACGTCTTCTTCTGAAAGGGTGTATGTATTGGCAATATTTGCCGCGGAAACCGCCAGGTTGTAGTGCCGGAGCGGCACCCGCTTCGGCCGGCCGGTACTTCCGCTCGTGTGCAGGATTAACGCAATGTCATCCGGATTCGGGGGCTTCGCCGAGGCACCCGTAGGTGCATCTTTTAATCGAACTTCCCCTTGATTACTCATCTCAGCAGGATAAACCGGAATCCCCAGATCGGCTGCGGCGCTGCGGGCATACTCAGCTTCGGCAGGTGGACAGATCAATAAACGCGCACTCGTATCCCGCAAGAAGAAAAGAAATTCTTCATATGGGTAAGCCGGATTCAGCGGCGCGGCGGTGCCCGCAATCGAAGCTGCGAGAAAGCTGACAAGCGCGGGCAACCCATTCGGCAGCGCAATGGCCACGCGGTCACCACGTTGAATTCCGGCCGAGGCTAACGCATCAGCCATTCTCAACACTTGCGCCCGGAGATCATCGTACGTCAGTTGGATTTGGAGGTCGGGTAGCACAAACGCGGTATGGCTGTCCGCGAAATGGAGAACGTCCAGCAGCGTTTCCACTGCTTTCAGGGTCATGGGCATTTGATCTTAACCTACATTGGGGTTCGTTCGATGAGTGAACCAGGATGCCTGTTGCCTGCACAGGAACACACGACCAAAGGCGGGTTCTAGGCGCATAGGGGACAGGACGAATTGCCGAACCCCCAGCAGCAAAGTAGCGGAACTCGGCTCGCAGGCCAAGCTCATTCTTCTGATCTGCCTGATAAAAAATTGTTATCAAAAGCCGAAAATCGATGCTTCTCTCGACCCTGCTTCCAGACCCAGGTTCGCATGCCGCGTACATGTGTGACAAACATCACTGCACAAGCGATGCAAGCGCTTTTAGGATGCCTCGTCTTTCTGCTGTTAACTGTCGAAGTACGCGAAGCATTTTTTCGCTAAGACAGTGTCAAGACGGAAGCGCAAGGCACGATGGCTCGCTTTGATAACGGCAAGATCATGACAATCGCAGTTCGGGTCAAAGAGTAACCGTCAGTTCCCGTTGAAAACTTACTTGACAACGCCTACACAGTCATGGTAAACCGCAGCCCTACGGACTGGTCCGCTTTTCATACCGGAAGGCGGCGCCTCTCCGCTCCGTCGGTCGTCGCGTACGTCGTACGTTTTACTTGCCTGGACAACATGTGTTCGTCTCGGCAGGAGGTTGGCTTTCAACTTACCTCGGGAGAGGAATCATGCGCTCGCTAACAAGCTATGTGGTGCTGGGAACGCTTCTCGTCGCCGGTTCATTGGCTCAAGCTCAGCAAGCTGCGGACTCATCCGCCTCCGCTTCGTCCGGGGCAAGCAAGGAAGAAGTCAACGAACTGCGGAAGGAAGTTGCCGAACAGCGAAAGCTCATCGAGCAGCTGAAAGAAGTCGTTCAAAAGCTCGCGGACGGCAAAGCGCAAGAGGCCACCACCGCCCCGATATCAGAGATCAAGCCCGTGGCCGAAGTAAGCTCTCCGGCCATCGCGCCTGCGGCCGCAGGCGACGGGAATGGCGCCCACCTGCTGAATACGGTTCTGGTCGAACCTGATCCCGCGAGCGCGATTCTGATGCTGGACCAAGCTAAACCGCCCGCAACCAAGAAAGATGCCGGCCCTCCTCTTACAGCAGGCTGGAATGGAGAGCATTTTTTCATCCGCAGTCCTGACGGTCAGTTCAGCATCAGCCCTTATGGCTACGTCGATACCGACTACCGCGCATATAAGGGCGACGGCGCTCCGCCAGATACTTTCGTCCTGCGGCGAGCCCGCTTCGGCTTCCAGGGCAACTATGGATCGCACTTCGATTTCGCGCTCTTAACGGATGCCAACGCAACTTCGGGAGCGATTGTCCGGGACGTGTATCTCAACGTCAGAATCAGACCCGAGTTCCAGTTCCAGGCCGGTCAGTTTAAGGAGCCCTTTGCACAAGAAACCGGTATCGGCGCTACCAATTTGGATTTCGTTGAACGCGGTCTGCAAGCGATGCTTTATCCCTGCGCCGGGACTGCTTATCGCTGTCCTGGAATGACGATTCACGGTGACATCGACCATGGAGTAATTCAGTACTGGGCAGGAGCCTTCAATGGCCGGAACGGCGTGGCTCTGAACGCTACAAACGAGCCCGAATTTGTCGGGCGCATCCGTTTCTACCCCTTCCGTAACACCAAGAGCTTTATGCGAGAGTTTGCCTTTGGTGGATCGATCGGCCATAGCCGTTCGCGGGGGCTTTCGGGTGACCAGAGCTTCAACGGCACACTTCCCGATGCCACCTATGCGTTCTTCCCGTACTTACATATCAACGGCCCGATCGAGCGTTATAACGGTGAGGTCACCTACATCAAGGGGCCCTGGGCGCTGCGCGGCGAGTACGATCAACTCCAGCAGCAGCGTTACGGGACCGGCTCGGAACAAGTCGGAGGACTGGGCTTCCTGACGCTTCCGGGAATTGGCGCCAAGGCCTGGAATATCGCCACAACTTATCTGCTCACGGGCGAGAAGCGGCCGGAAAACGGCACGCCGCGAGTAAAGCATCCGCTGTTTGGTCCTGACACGCCGGGTGGCACCGGACGTGGCTGGGGTGCATTCGAGCTGGGTGTTCGCTACTCCGGAATTCAGGCCAATGCCCCGGCGGCAAACTTCTTGAACTTCTACACACCGGAATTTGTCCCGCAATACGACTATCACACCGACCAGATTTCGTTCGGAATCAATTGGTACATGAATTACTGGATCAAGTACCAGTTCAACGTCAACATCGACCAACTCAAGCAGCCCAGCGTGACCGGGCAGGAGCCACAAAATTTCTTTGTGCTGATGCAGGAGTTGCAGTTCAGGTTCTAGTGCAGCGTGCAGGTGTTGCAGCAAGGTTTAAGCAAGACGGACTGATTACGGCTTTGGTCCTGAAGGGGAAATTTCAGGAGGAGATTCGATGAGATCGAGGATTCTGCTTACTGTTCTTCTCACTGGTTTGTTTATCATCGCCAGTGGCTGCGGTAACGTGAAAGGCTGCCCGGTGTGCGGCACCACCACGGCAGATGGCTATGCCAACATCGATGTCATTCCTGTGCCGGAGCACAATCCCACCGGCGAACCCGGCGGTCCCTTCAACTCCTTCGACATAAGCTGGATTAACAACGCCACGCACCGGGATTACGTCTCGGATCGCATCGGCTTGGCCGTCGTGGTCGTCGACACCACAAACGATATCGCCATCAATGCGATTCAGGGCGTCAATGCAGTGACCAATGCCGGCGATAACGCGAGCCCGTGCGACCCGACCATTCCACCGACAGTCGACGTTGTTGGGAACTTCACCCGCTTCGGTTGCAGGAATGCGCCGTTTCACTTGGTCTCAGGATTCGGAGCCAATGGCTTGTTTGGCGGCTTCCCCGGCGCCCAATGCTGTGCGTCGCGCTCCAATGGGGTGAATCCGATGTCAGGCCCGGACGGCGAAGAAGTCACTCCTGACGGCAAGACGCTGTTCACGGCCATCGGAAACGCGGGCGTAGCGGTTTTCGATTTGACCACCACGCCGGCGCCAACCGTGATTGCGACGATACCAACTGGTACATCTGCCGACTATGACGGACCACTCGGCATCGCGCCTTGTATCTCATCCTGGAACGGAGAGGCCGGTTCTGCTGCCACCTGTGGAGATGACCGTGCGGATGAAATGGCTTACGATCCCGTTCACCAAGTCCTAGCGGTCATTAACGGCGACCCTGGTTTCCCGTTTGTAACGTTTATCGACATGTCCGGCGTGGTCGCGAGAACAAGCCATTGCCTGCCTCTAGCACCGACCCTGGCATATGGCCCATATCAAGCCGGCTTCACCATGGCTCAGTACACCAGCGGAGCGTACCCATTCCAGGGATCAGGGACGGCAATCCCGGTCCCATCGCCGAATTTGGATCCTGGCGTAGCCGGCACAACCTTCAATCCGCCGAGCTGCATTATTGGGCAGATTTATTACGACGGTGCCGGTGGCCCCGGTGCCGGTCTTAATTCCGGCGTTCCGGTGGATATCAACGGAGGCGGGTTCCCCTGCCCGGACCCATCGAATCCGCACGTGTTCAGCGGTGTTTCCGGAGGAGCAGCCAATGGCGTCGCGGGTCTTCCCGGTCTTTCCGGCATAACGCCCGCTGGTACGGCTTACACGATTCCCTGCCATCATGGGCCGATCATCAACTATAGTTCTACAAGCACACCCCTCGGCTCGTTCTGTAGTCAGACAAATCCCGCCACCGGTTGCGCTGGAGCGATTGCGCCGGCTGGGTTGGGCGGCATGGTTTGGAATTCAAACACTGGGATGTTGCTGCAGGCGAACGAAAACTGCATCGCCACCGCCACGAATATCGGCTGCGTCGACGTAATCGATCCTCGTTTGGGCAACCCAAACGGTCCAGTCGTGGTGAATACGTTCGTATTACAGAATTGCATGCCGACCAGCATTGCCCAAGGCCCGGGCAACGAGTTCCTTGTGGGTTGCGCCGATCACGATGGCGAGGCCTTCCCGCCGAACGAATACATTATCGACGGCACTTCGGGCGCTATCATCGCCACGATCGACAAAGTAGGCGGAGTGGACGAGACTTGGTACAACCCCGGAGACAACCGCTACTACCTCGCGGCCCGCGATATGCCAAATGGCCCGGTTTTGGGCGTGATCGACGCCAAAACGCATGAGTGGCTCGAGAATGTGTCCACGGGGTCGAACTCGCATAGCGTCGCGGTCGATTCGAGCAATAATCATGCGTTCGTTCCACTGCAAGCTGGCGGTCAATGCACCACCCAGAGCAGCAACGGTTGCATCGGCGTGTACGCCCAGCAGTAGGGCTCAGGCGAAGGATCTATGTATTCTCAAACTTAGATTGCATAGATCCTTCGCGGCCTGAAATGCAGCTCAGGATGGCCACTCGAAAGCGTGGTATAGTTCGGGGGAACGTCAATCTGTTAGGTGCGGGGTAAACATGCGAGTCGTGCGCGGTCTGGGGCGGGGCTCATTCTTTTTCGTTGCAGCGCTGTTTGGTTCAATTTGTCCCGTCGCCGCAAAAGACCAACCGCCCAAGCCCACGGATGTTCCAGCAACCGTGATTGCCCATTTGCCTCTTCCCCAAGCGACTGGCACCCAGATGTTGCTGCAGAAGGAAAACGGCAAGAACTATCTGTATGTGCAGCAAGCCTCAAAACAGGGGTTCATGGTCGTCGATGTCAGCAAACCCGACAAACCCAACCTTCTGAAACGCGCCGCAGGATCCAACCAATCCACTGCTGGCAACTTGCAAATGGTCAGCCCGGATGTTGCAATCGCTGAAGCACCTGAGAAGAAGCCGACAACACTCACCAGCAGCACTCATCCGAGTGAGACGGTGCGAATTTTGGATCTCAGCGATCCGCGAAATCCGAAAACGTTGCAGGAATTTACCGGCGTCACCAGCCTTTTGCCCGACGGTGGGCACGGGCTGATTTATCTCACCAACAACGAAGGACTATGGGTTCTTCGCTACAACCGGCCGTCGTTCCTGGAACCGGCAAAACAGAAGCCGGCCTGCGATTCGAATGCAGAGATCATGGCGATGCCGCCGGATTGCGACTAACATCCGGTACCTGCTTACCGCTCGCTCCGGCATTCCTTCGAGATAGTCTTAATCGATTTGACGCTAATCGTGACTGGGCTCGCGCTACCCGTTCTGGCGTTGATCTCATCCTCGCTGGTGGGGAGAGTGGTTGACTTTGTGCCCGTAATTTCCACGCGTTGCCCAAGGTAGTGCCTTAGCTTCACCTTATCGGCCTGCTGAAGTTGGTAAGTATTCCCAGGATCCTGCTTGGTCAGCACGTAATCGCCGTTCTCCATGGTGACGCAACCGCGAACAGTAACGCTGGCGTTATTGTTGTTACTTGGCGGCTGGTTGGTAGGTGGGTTCTGGTTCGATTGGGCCCACATCAGGCTGGCTGCCAGTAGCACTGCTAATGACATTGCCATCTTCATAAGAATCCTCCATGCGGACGAGGATGGGATGGCAAGTGACTAAGCGGGGTTGGCCAGAATACCTTGTGCCTCACTCGCTGGAGCACTTCTTTTGCACGGTTTTGATCGAGTTCACAATGATGGTGACCGGGCTCGCAACCCCCGTTCTGGCTATGAAATCAGAACTGGTACCCATCGTCGAAACCTTGGCCCCAGTGACCTCGACTTGTTGGCCCAAGTACTGTCGCAGGTGCATCTTTCCAGTTGCCTGTAGTTCAAACGTGTTTCCGGGATCGGACTGCACCAGAACGTAATCCGTGCTCAGCTTGCTCACACAGCCTTGAACTGTGACATCGCCTTTACTCTTATTGGAATGGTTGGTACTTGCCGGTGCTGAATCAGTTTGCGCAGCCGCTGCAATAGACAGAACAAACAGCAGTAGAAACGTGGTTTTCATATGTCCCCCAAGCTGGCGATCCAACTATGTAGATGCTTCAGCCACTCCGGATGTTACTCCCGATATGGTAGCCCGGCTGACTAATTTACAAATTTCTGTCGGCTGGGATGGTGCTTTCGTAACCTGCCATGCCATTCGGCAAAGAGGATAGTGTTAAGAATGAAAATGGCCCGGTTTGCCCAGCCACATACGGTCACCCGTGCTCCTCGCGTGAAGCTCGCAGGCACGGTTTTGACCCTGCTATTGCTTGAAAATGGGCGGCAGCTGCGAGCCAATTTGCACCAACTCTCCACGACTGGTGGCCTGCTTCACCTCGATCAACCGCTCGACGAAGGGATAAAGGTCGAACTTGCTTTTCGTGTCGGCAAGGGCACAGTCCGCGGGAAGGCACGGATCTTGTTTCCGCTCTGGGCGACGCAGGGATGTCTCCAGCCGTTCGAGTTTGACGAGCTGTCAAAAGATGACTTGCGAAGGCTGGAAGTGAGTTTGCGAGACCTTTTGCAGTCCTCCCCGACCACTTCGCTCAAAATCGAAGCTTAGGCATGTTCGTATCGAAATCTTGCCCATCCAGCCAAAGCTTCTCCTCGCTTTAGAATCGATTCGATAGTACTTTAAGGGAACCATGGTTCACCAGCACTCACCCGGCTTTCTCCGCATCGTCAATGACGCAAAAAAGAGAATTCCCGAAATCACCGTCCGAGAGATCAAGACCCGCCTGGATCGTGGAGACAAATTTCTGCTGATCGATGTACGTGAAGAAAGCGAGTACGCTAAAGATCATCTGCCAAACGCCATTCATCTAGGAAAAGGCATCATCGAACGCGACATCGAACAGCGAGTACCGGAACTGGACACGGAAATGATCCTGTACTGCGGTGGCGGCTTCCGCTCTGCATTGGCAGCGGATAATTTGCAGAAGATGGGTTACACCAATGTGATTTCGATGGACGGAGGGATTCGCGAATGGCGCGAGAAGAACTACCCTCTGGTTAAAAATTGACAACTCGTGCAGTAACCTCGGTAACTTGAGGGAATTTGCGCGACCCATCACCATAGTAGGCGGGCTGAATTTGAGCCATTCCAGTTCCGGTTACGCAGCATGGCCAATAAATCTGACTTCGTTAAGGGTAATGCCGCCGCGCCCGCTATGGCGCCTGATAATTCAGTGGAGTTCGTTCTTGGCCATGCTGAGACCGCAGAAAAGTTCTGTGGCGCTTTGGCCAAGATGTTTGCCGTGCGGGGCGGCGAAGTCGCACTGCTGCGTTTAGAACAAGGATTGTTGAAGTTCGTTCTTCCGCCACAATTGAAGACTGCTGGCTCGATTCCAGTTTCTAGTTCATCTTCAATTGCAGCGCAAACGGCATCGACAAAGAAGACCTATCTCTCGAATGCGTTTACGAAGGTCAAGCACGCAAGAGTTTTTGAGACGATCAAACTCGCCGGTGTCGAAGACCAATCCGAGCAAGCCTCGATCCAGAAGTTAATGTCAGTGCCTGTGCTTAGCCCAGAGCGTAAGGTGCTCGGTGTAATTCAAATTTCCCGCAAAGCGTTCGATGCGAGTTCGGCAGGCCCGGACTTTACCCCGGAAGATCTCCAACAACTGGAACTCGCCGCTAAAGTCGCTGCCACGAAGCCGTTCATGCAGCTGTAGTTTCCCGCATCGCTCGATCCAGGCTTTGTTTTTCCTCAATCGTAAGTGGGCGTGATGCCCCCTTCGCCAGTTCGCCCAAGGGCAGTGGCCCGATGGCAACGCGCACCAGCCGCAAAACCTCAACTCCAAGTGTGGCGAAAATACGACGGAGTTGCCGGTTCTTGCCCTCGTCCAGCACAACTTCCAGCCAGGTGTTCTTTTTCCCGTGTCTCAGAATGCGCGCATGCTTGGTGTGGAGTCTTTCACCATTTGGAGTCGTTACGACCGCGGTAATTGTGTCAATGAGAGTCTGATCACCCACGCAATTAACCTTTACGTGATAAGTCTTTTCGAGATGCGTTTCAGGGGCAGAAACAGCCGCCGCCCAGTCGGAGTCATTTGTGAATAGGAGAAGCCCTTCGCTTGCTTTGTCCAAGCGACCAACTGGCGCAAGCCATGGGAGTCCAGGTTCCAGGAAGGCGTAGACAGTTTGTCGGCCTTGTTCGTCCGCCGCGCTTGTAACCACGCCACGAGGTTTGTTCAGCATGACGTAGAGCCTTTTTTCCGCCGTAAGCGGCCGGCCATCCACCTCGATGCAGTCTTTCCCAAGCTGGACGGGCGTTTCCGGATCGCGACGGACTCGGCCGTTCAAAGTTACAAGCCCAGAGCGAATCAGATCGCACGCTCGTGACCGCGAGCAATAGCCCCGCTTCGAAAGTACACGCGCCAAACCGATTCGTCTCATTCGTTCAGACTTTGCTGCGGTCGAAAATCACCGCCGCGATAGAATTATCATCCATGATCGACCAACATCAATTTTTGTTGTTTCTTGGTGCCGCTACGCTACTGGCTGTCGCACCCGGACCCGGCATGCTCTACGTGCTTGCGCGCAGTCTCGCCGGTGGGCGCCGCGAAGGCGTACTTTCTGCAGCCGGAACATTCCTGGGAGGGCTGGTTCACGTCATCGCTGCCGCTACCGGGCTGTCAATTATTCTGGCCACATCCGCGACTGCCTTTGCATTCGTGAAATATGCGGGTGCAGGTTACCTGGTATATCTCGGAATTCGAATGATCCTGACCGCTCGAATGGATGCCGACCTTCCAGGCTTGCCATTGCCGTCTCGGCGAAACCCGCTCTGGCAAGGTGTGGCCACTGAAGTTCTCAACCCGAAGACCGCGATTTTCTTTCTCGCCTTCATCCCCCAATTTGTGAATCGAAGCAGCGGCAGTTTCCATCAATTTGTGTTGCTGGGGACCATTTCCGTGACACTCAACACGTGCGCGGATCTGATAGTGATTCTGTTGGCCGCCCCTATCGGTGCACGCTTGCGTGCTTCTGCAGCTTTGCGGCGAAGACAACGCCGCGCAACCGGTTTGGTATTGGTCGGCTTGGGTGCCTACGTCGCATTTTCGGATAGCAGGTAAGCAACGGCAGCGCGCCCTCAAAAGCAGCAAAATCGACTTCGCTTTACAATTGCAAATTGCCTCATGCCTGAAAATTTGAACTTGCACGTTGCGATAATCGGCGCCGGCCCTGGCGGATATGCGGCTGCATTCCTCGCTGCTGATCTCGGGATGAAGGTCACATTAATCGACCAGGAACAAAACCCCGGCGGTGTTTGCCTCTATCGCGGCTGTATTCCGTCCAAGTCTCTGCTGCATGTGGCCAAGCTGATCGACGAAGCTCAGCATGCGAAGAATTGGGGCATTGAATATGACGCTCCGAAAATCAATGTGGCCCGCCTGCGATCGTGGAAAGACAACGTCGTCAAGAAACTTACCGGGGGTTTAGGCCAACTCTCAAAGCAGCGAAAAGTCGAGTACATCCAAGGCCGCGCAGCGTTTGAGAATTCCAACACGTTACGCATCCGCCGCAACAATGGAAGCGAAGAAACTCTAGGTTTCGATCGTATCGTTATCGCTACCGGTTCGCGTCCCGCCGTCATTCCCATGTTCAAGTTAGATTCGCCGCGCATCATGGACTCGACGTCTGCGCTGGACGTCGGCGATGTTCCCGGCACGCTGTTGGTCATCGGTGGCGGGTACATCGGCCTTGAATTAGGCACCGTATATGCCGCTCTTGGCTCAAAAGTATCGGTGGTCGAAATGCTTCCGGGTCTGTTGCCTGGCGCAGATCGCGATTTGGTCCTGCCATTACACAAGCGCATGGAGAAGATCTTCGGGTCGATCCTGGTGAACACGACCGTGGCATCCATCAAAGCGGATTCGAGCGGGATTCGCGTGGCATTTGAGGGCCCGGACATTAGGGAACGTGAAAGGATTTTTGACAAAGTGCTCGTGTCCGTCGGGCGCAAACCGAACTCCGAAATTCCCGGGCTGGAGGAGACGCAAGTCAAAGTGGGTCAGCGCGGATTCATCCAGGTAAACAACCAACTGCAAACTGAAGACCCGAGCATCTACGCCATCGGTGATGTTGTCGGCGAGCCCATGCTGGCTCATAAGGCTTCGCACGAGGGGCGTACCGCTGTTGAAGCAATTGCCGGGCACAAAGTCGCATTTGAGCCGAACGCGATTCCTGCTGTCGTGTTCACCGATCCCGAGATTGCCTGGTGCGGTTTAACCGAAACGCAAGCTCAGAAGGACGGCCGCGAAATTAAGATCGCAAAGTTCCCCTGGGCGGCATCGGGTCGAGCCATGACTCTCGACCGAACCGAGGGAATGACCAAACTGATCTTTGATCCTCAGAGCGAGCGCGTTTTAGGCGTCGGCATCGTGGGAGTCGGCGCGGGGGAGATGATTGCCGAAGGCGTTCTCGCCATCGAAATGGCCGCTACTGCCACCGATGTGGCGCTGAGCATCCATCCCCATCCGACGCTCTCGGAGACGATCATGGAATCGGCTGAGATTTTCTTCGGCACCAGCACGCACGTATACCGCCCCAAAAGGTAAGGCTCTGGCAAATATCCATCACTTATCTCTCAACTTTTGTCATCCCGAGCGGAGTTCAATCTGGCGGTGGCGCCAGATCAGACGTAGTCGAGGGACCTGCTTTCCTAAAACCGCCGACAAGCCGTCTAATCGTTGCCATTCTGCAGAGCTGGGCGCCAACCGATCTGGGATGCACATGTCGAGACGTTTCAGATCACCACCGCTTCTTTGTACTCGCCGAAGACTCTCCGCATCGTGTCCGAGATTTCGCCGACAGTCGCAAAAGCTTCGACAGCGCTGACGATGTGAGGCATGAGATTGGCGTCGGAGCGGGCGGCTTCTTCGATCTTTTTCAACGAGTCCTGCCACGACTGACGATCACGACGGGCGCGAAGGGCACGAACGCGTTCGACTTGCTTGCGCTCAAGCGACTCATCAATGTGCAAAATCGGAACGGGCTTTTCTTCGTCGACCGTGAACCGGTTCACTCCGACTACCGTAGCATCGCCTTGGTCGACCTGCTGCTGGTATTCATACGCGGCATTCTGGATTTCTTGCTGCACGAATCCGCGTTCGATCGCTTTCAGCATTCCGCCAAGCGCGTCGATTTTCTCGAGATATCCGGTGGCGTGCTTTTCGATCTCGTTGGTCAAAGACTCGATGTAATACGATCCGGCGAGCGGATCGATGGTTTGCGGCGCGCCCGATTCATAAGCGACGATCTGTTGCGTGCGCAAAGCGATGCGCGCAGCTTGCTCCGTCGGCAGAGCCAGTGCTTCATCATAGGAATTCGTATGTAGCGACTGAGTTCCGCCGAGGACGGCCGCCAACGCCTGAATCGCCGTTCGGGCGATATTGTTCTCTGGTTGCTGCGCAGTGAGCGTTGAACCCGCAGTCTGCGTATGGAAGCGCAGCATCCACGAGCGCGGGTTCTGAGCTTTGAACCGGTCGCGCATAATGTGCGCCCACAACCGGCGCGCCGCGCGGAACTTCGCCACTTCTTCCAGAAAATTACTGTGCGCATTGAAGAAAAAAGAGAGGCGCGGACCGAATCTGTCTACATCGAGCCCTGCATTCAGCGCCGCCTGAACGTAGGCGATTCCATTTGCCAAGGTGAACGCCACTTCCTGCACAGCGGTCGATCCCGCCTCGCGCATGTGATACCCGGAAATTGAAATTGTGTTCCAGTCGGGAACGTGCTCATTGGTCCACGCAAACATGTCGGTAATGATCCGCATTGCCGGGCCGATCGGATAGATATACGTTCCCCTCGCGACGTATTCTTTCAGCACGTCGTTCTGCACCGTGCCGGAGAGATGGCGGATGTCCGCGCCTTGCCGTCTGGCCACAGCTACATACAACGCCAGCAGAATCGAAGCGGTGGCGTTAATGGTCATCGATGTGGAGTTTTTCGTCAGATCGATGCCGTCGAATAGACGCTGCATGTCTTCGATCGAATCGATAGCCACGCCAACCTTGCCAACTTCTCCCAGCGCCAGCGAATTGTCCGAATCAAGACCGATTTGCGTCGGCAGATCAAATGCCACCGACAACCCAGTCGTCCCGCTTGCCAGCAAATACTTGTAACGTCGATTCGACTCTTCCGCGTCTCCGAACCCTGCGTACTGGCGCATGGTCCATAACCGCCCTCGATAACCAGTAGCGTGAATGGCTCGAGTAAATGGATATTCGCCGGGATAGCCAAGCTGGTGATCATAGTTCCAGCCGTCGAGATCAGCGGGAGTATAGAGCGGGTGGATCGGGATATGAGAAGAAGTTTGCGGATCCGATGCTGCAACGGCAGTTTTGGTCTTGTCAGACATAGCAAAAAATCATGAACCGCAGAGGACGCCGAGGACACTGGGTCTGCTAATCATCGTCTTCGTACCCGCCAGAAGGAACTCGCTCCGAACCAGCCAAATAGCAGGGTGAAGCAGACCGCCAGCAGCACCCGGCCGGAGCTCGTCCGGCCAGCATGATACTTGTTGTACTCCCGCAAAAACGCCAGGAAACCTATTGTGGCTAAAGCTAGAAAAACAAAACCGGTAACCTCCAGCCAAAGCTGGCCAAGGGCTCGGCCCAGGTGCGATGCTGTTGTGCGTGCGGCCTTTACGACAGCACCGAAGGTACGGGTTCGGCGCATTTGCTGCCCTGCGATTCGGGTGACAATCCCCAGTTTCCGCGCGGTGGACACTCTCACCATTTAGCATCGATTTTACCAAGCTTGCAGGTTACAATACCCGGTGCGGTGAGGTCGCTCACGAACCGTTGTGACGGAAGCCGCATCTAAGGTGGTAAGGGCTTGTTAGAGGGGGATTCGTGGACCAGCAACTGAAGCAACTGATGAAGGAATTGGGAGAAGCGATCAACGAGTCGCTGGCCGACTCCGATCAGATCGCTGAAGTTGTTTCCAAGATCAAAGATGGGGGCTACGACATTTTTCTTGTTCTGGAAGCCACGATCGGGGTCAGCAAGCCGGGCGAAAAGGCCAATGATAAAACTTCTCTGGTGACCACGCTTACCAGCAACCCCGAATTTAAAATCAGCGATCAAGACGTCAAATTCCTAAAATCACTGCGGATTAAGATCGAGGACGACGCCGCGTAATCCTATACTTCCCGCTTCGCATACTTCCCGCTTCGCAAGATCAGCGGAACATAAACCACGCAAATCTTGATTATGCTAGTATTTAGCGTTTCTGCTCTATTCGGGAATTCCAGGTTTTGCTCCCGGTAGTTCGTATCATTCGACCCACGCGGAAGTCATGAAAGATACCCTCGGAGTTTTGCTGGCAGGCGGAGCAGGTGAGCGTCTCTACCCGCTTACCCGCGACCGAGCTAAGCCGGCTGTCACCTTCGGCGGGAATTACCGCATCATCGATGTGACTCTCTCCAATTGTGTTAACTCCGACCTGCGACGCGTTTACATCCTCACTCAGTACAAGGCTCTTTCTCTTAACCGGCACATCCGCGAGGGCTGGAATATCGTGGCGCGCGAGATGGGCGAGTTCGTTGAAGTGCTGCCGCCGATGAAGCGGGTCAGCGAAGAGTGGTACCAGGGTACTGCTGACGCGGTTTACCAAAACATCTACTCTATCGGTTCAGAGCAGCCGCAGCACGTGCTGATCCTCTCCGGCGATCACATTTACAAGATGAACTATGGCCTGATGCTCAGGCAGCACCGCGACTCTGCAGCAGACGTGACTCTGGCCACCATTCAGGTTGATTTATCCGAAACTTTCCGCTTCGGCGTCGTGGACGTGGATCGCGATAGCCGGGTGAACGGATTTCAGGAAAAACCCAAGCAGACGGAGTTGCGTTCTCCCTACAATCCGGAGAAGGTTTCGGCCTCCATGGGTGTATACATTTTCAACACGGACGTGCTCATTCCCGTGTTGCTGAAGGACGCTGAAGACCCGCAATCCAGTCATGATTTCGGGAAAGATATCCTCCCCAAGATGATCGACGATTACCGTGTATATTCGTTCGATTTCGTCGACGAGAATAAGAAAGAAGCCCTGTACTGGCGCGACGTGGGAACGCTGGAAGCTTATTACGACGCTAATATGGACATTGTCTCGGTGTCGCCGGTGTTCAACCTTTACGACGAAGGCTGGCCGATTCGTACCCACCAGCGGCAGTATCCTCCCGCAAAATTCGTATTCGCAGAGCCCGGGCGAACCGGAACGGCGCTCGACTCCATCGTTTCACCGGGATGCATCGTTTCCGGCAGTACGGTGAAAAATAGCCTGCTCTCGCCCGATGTGCGGGTGAACTCTTATAGCGAAATTGATGCCAGCATTCTTTTCTCTCACGTGAACGTCGGACGTCACTGCCGGATCCGCAAGGCCATCATTGACCGCGACGTTCATATTCCCGAGGGCACCACCATTGGCTATGATGCCGAAGCTGACCGCCAGCGCTATTTCGTTACCGATACCGGGATCACGGTTGTCACCAGAGATTACTCGCTGTTCGAGAATCCCGTGACCGTCGACTATTTCACCAGCGAATAACGGTAAACGCCTGTCATCCCGAGCGCAGTAGGGCGATTCGCTTGCGAATCATCCTGCGATGTCGAGGGATCCCGTGCTCGTTGATACCAGCAACGGCCCCGCGAGGAATTCCCCGCACAAAGCCGTGACCGGAATTCCCCTGAACGCGGGTCGTAGACGGACGCAAAAACGAGGTCCTTCGACTACGCTCAGGATGACATGGCGTTAAACGGGATGCGTTAGGCTGCACGCTTCTCGAGCTCCCCTCGGTTCCACTTCCCGAGGTCGGCACCGACATCATAGGTACTCTGAAGAAAATCAAGCAACGCGGTTCTCGGCGAACCGGCCAGTCGTACGTCGTCGTACATGAGCAGGAACTCGTGCATCCCGGAATGGTAAAAGGCTTGTGACGGGCGCACGGAAGCTTCCGCAAAACCTCTCGGCTCTGGCACAGCGTACGCGTAGAATGCCGGGCCTTTTACTTCTCCGCCGCCCGGCCAAAAACCGGCGCTGATCACTTCGTGGGAATACGCTTCTTTCGTAATCAAATCTGCTCCCGGGCGCTCGGGTGCCCGGCGGCCGGAAAACCGCGTCACCGCCAGATCAAAACTCCCCCAGAAAAAATGCACTGGACTGTTCTTTCCGATAAAACCGCTGCGGAATTCTTTAAAGATCGAATCGCATGCGAGAAGAATACGCCAGAACCGGTTGGCGTACTCTCGATCGTAAGACGCGTGCTGGGTGTCCTGGTCGAAGGGGATGGGGTTGGAAATTTCAACCGGCATGTGCCAGATCTTCACCTCAATTCCCAGTGACCGCAAAGCGTCTATAAATTCGCGGTAGAACTCAGCCACACTCTTTGGTTTTAGGGCAATCACGCGCTGGGTGGAGTGGCTGGTGTCGACAAAGAGCTTGTGCTGGATGAAATCGAACTGGACTTCAAAAATGCTGTCTCGGTAAGGGATGGGCGAGGTCGTGAGCCCGCGAGAGTTCACGTATAGCGGCACTTCCCACCACTGATTGAGCCGTGGACTCAGCGTGAGACGTACCTTCCCCACGATTTGCGTCCACATGTGTAGGGTCGCGTAGGTGTCCTGCCAGGTTTCGAGAGGTAACTCGGGCCAGATGTCGTAAGTTGAGGGCTGGATCGTTGAGGCCTGGATCGTCATACAAGTCCTCTTGCTGAATAGTAAACCAAACCGCGGATCCCTCGACTTGGCCGGCTTCCCTATTTATTCGCCTTAGATTTTCTCCTGCTACAATGCTCTGTTTCAAAGACAATTCAGAACATTTCTTGCGGTGCTGGCGTACTGTCTTGTGCTGTTAAGGGCTGGTTCGGGCAGTCTGCGGCCCCGCAAAGCAGTTGAAACAGAAATCCTCCGGGGGCGCCGGTTGGAAGATCCCCAAGTGGCCATCTTGCTCGTCCGTCGCTGCGTAGCCGGCGACGCGGTCGCTTGGGAAGAGCTCGTTCAGCGTTATCACCGGCGTATCTACAATATCTGCTACCGCTTCGCAGGCGCGGCGGATGCCCAGGACCTCACGCAGGATGTCTTCATCAAAATGTACCGCACGCTCAACACATATGATGTGGAGCGTGGCGCATTCATGACATGGGTTACCACACTCACTCGCAACCTGCTAGTCGATCATTTTCGCAAGACAAAGCAGGACCGGATTACGGATTCACTTGACGCGGCGCCTTCTGAGCACGAAGATGCCATGCCATTAAGCGAACAACTGCCGGATAATGCTGCCGCACCCGATGCGAGGGCGCAAAGCAGGCAAGTTCGTGAAACTGTCCACCTGGCGCTGCAGAAGCTTTCGCCAGATCTTCGTGAGGCAGTGATTCTAAGGGACTTGCAAGACATGGATTACAAAGAAATTGCCACGGTACTGAAGGTGCCGGAGGGAACCGTCAAATCACGAATAAACCGCGGTCGCGCGGAACTTGCGCGCCTGCTACAACGTACATATAAACAGGTAATGTGATGGCAGCCGAACACCATAACGATATGCACTGCAGCGAGTTCGACGCGCTGCTCAGCGATGCCCTGGACCAGATCCTTACCGGCCCAAAAGCTGCCGCGTTCCAGGCGCACGCAAAAACTTGCCCCGTCTGCGGGCCGTTGCTGGCGGAAGCGGAAATCGGCAAGGACTGGCTCGAAGAACTGGTGGAAGTAGATCCACCACAGCATCTGGTCCACAACATTCTGGCCGCGACCACCGGAATTGATACGGCTCGGCTGCATGAGACTGCTGGCCAGGCATCCTGGCTCGACAAGATCGGCGCCTGGACGGGAGCGGTATTTGGGCCGATCGTCGCCGTCGCCAAGCAGCCGCGATTTGCCATGTCGTTCGGCATGGCCTTCTTTTCACTTTCGGTCTCGTTGAGCCTGGCGGGCGTGAAGTTGACCGACATTCGCCATGTCGATTTGCGCCCGAGCGCCATTCGCCGGACTTACTATGAGACCTCCGGCAAGGTCGCCAAGTATTACGAGAACATTCGGTTCGTTTATGAGATTGAATCCCGTGTTCGGGAATTCAAGCGCGCCACCACTCCCGCTGAGCCGGCGCCTGTAAAGAGGGACAACAACCAGCGAAACGACAACACGAGTGGACAGCCTGATCAGAAAGAACAACGCAACTACAGTCAGGGAGACAACCAGGTGATCCTGGCTTCGCTCCCTGACAACCCGCCTGTAGTGAATCTGGCCGCACACAGGAGGGAACTATGAATTGCGCCAACCACCCCGCGAACCCAGCAGTCGCTTACTGCCGCACCTGCGGGAAACCGCTTTGCGCTACTTGCACTCGGGACGTAAAGGGGGTCATTTACTGCGAGAACTGCCTGGCGGATCGTTTGGGCGCCGCGCAGCCGGTCACGCCACCACCGCCGCCAGCCGCGGGTTTTGTTGCGCAGCCAGTGGTGGTTCCAAGTTCGGGTCCGAACCCGACAGTGGCTGGCATTCTTGCCGGCTTTTTTCCATTCGGCGTCGGGGCCGTATATGGCGGGCAATATGCGAAAGGCTTGGCTCACCTGCTGATTTTCGTTGGGTTGATCGTGGGGATGGATCAGAGCAGCCCACTCGATACCATTTGCGCCTTTGCGTTTGCGTTTTTCTACGTTTGGCAAATCATCGACGCGGTGCGGACTGCGAAAGCAATTCAGACGGGGCAACCCGTTCCCGATCCTTTGGGTTTGGGGCAAGCCTTTGGTGCAGGGGAGAAGGTGGACACGTCCAAGATTCCGATCGGAGCGGTTGTGCTGATCGGTCTCGGAGTCATTTTCCTTCTGAAGACGATGGGGATATTTGAGTTCAGCGTAGAGATATTCTGGCCATGCATTCTGATTCTGCTGGGGCTGTGGCTCTTCGCTAGACGGTGGGGCATTGTTCCCTCGAACCGTGCGTATTCGCACGCCGACCGCATGCGCGGACTCGTCGGTCCGGTTGTTCTGGTCACGGTTGGTCTTCTGTCGCTGATCGAGAACGTTGGCGGGCCGGGATGGCATCGGACCTGGCCCATCTTGTTGTTGGCAATCGGAATTACCAAACTGCTGGAAAGCAAGACGCCGCCTAGCCTGCCACCTCCGACTGCTCCTGTCAGCGGTGGTCCCACGCTCGGAGCCGGAGAAACTCAGCCGCCAGTCACTGAGGTGAGGAATGGCTAGTCCGATGCAAGCGCCGCCCGGCCAGTTTCCGCCGCCTCGCCACCGGCGGTCGGTTTCCGGCCCAATTGTTCTGATCTCCATTGGCATCGTGTTTTTGCTGGGTACGATGGGATATCTGCACTGGTCGAATCTGGGTTACTGGTTCGCTCATTACTGGCCGGTGATCCTGAT
>Ga0209579_10001344_pt1 | contig 20529 bp, 15 predicted proteins | sample Coa_R1_2_FD_187152 | JGI IMG/M metagenome (GOLD analysis project Ga0209579, IMG submission 187152) | Surface soil microbial communities from Centralia Pennsylvania, which are recovering from an underground coalmine fire - Coalmine... | ecosystem: Environmental > Terrestrial > Soil >... | reverse complement strand
GTGTTTCAAACAGCGGGGGCGCGTTCTTACGTCCGCAAACGGCCACCCGGATCGGCTGGAAGGCCTGCCCGGTCTTTAGACCAAGCTCCGAAGCTGCAGCACGCAACGCCTTGTCCAGCGAGTCGTGATCGAATGCCACGCCGGCCAGCACCTGCTCAGCCTTTTCCAGCACCCGCCGAGCCATCGCCGCATCCCCTTTTTGCGGAATCAGCTCGGCTGGATCGTAGGGCGCAAGCTGGTCGACAAAAAAGAAATCCGCGGCAGTCACCGCCTCGCCCAACAACCTGATCCGCTCCCGGATCAGCCCTGTGACCGCCAGCAGCTTGTCGGCAGGCGCATTCAGGCCTGCCTTCTCGAAAAACGGCGCAAGCTGCGAACTCAGCTCCTCCACCGGCAGCGCGCGGATGTGCTCGGCATTGAGCCAGACGGCCTTCGCATCGAAAGGATCGTCTTCCTTGAAGTTCACAACCGCATTCGACCGGTTCACGCCCTCCAGCGCGAACGCGGCTTTAAGCTCCTCAATTGTCATGAACTCGCGATCGTTTTTTGGCGACCAGCCGAGCAGGCAGAGAAAATTCACGAATGCCTGCGGCAAAAAGCCGGCGTCGCGGTATGTCGTTACGCTGACCACAGGTCCGTGCTTGCGCTTCGACAGCTTGGTCCCATCCGGAGCGACCAGCAGGGGAAGGTGCGCGAACTGCGGCGCCTCCGCACCAAGGCCTTCAAAAATCAGCAGGTGCTTGAACGTGTTGGTCAGGTGATCCTGCCCGCGGATGATGTGGCTGATACGCAAATCCGCGTCATCGAAACAGGATGCCAGGTGGTACGTCGGCATCCCATCTGACCGCAGCAGCGCGAAATCCTCTACCTCATCGGCTAGCTTCGTTTGCTGGCCATACACAGCGTCCACAAACCGCAAAACGCGCCCGTCGCCCCGCGGAACCCTATAGCGCAGCGCGAACGGCTCGCCCGCCGCGGCACGGCGATCGCTCTCTTCGCGCGGCATTTCGCGCATGCCCGGGTTGCAGAGCCACGCGCCTTGAGCAGAGGATGCTTCACCCTCGGCAGCATGGGCCGGCGTGAAGTCACGATACGCAAGGCCCTTCGCGAAGATCGCTTCGGCAGCACTCCGGTGAAGCGCTAGCCGCTCCGACTGCTTATGCTCCTCGTCCCAGTCGAGCCCCAGCCAGCGAAGTCCCTCAAAAATGGAGCGAACGCTGGCTTCGGTGTTGCGTTCTACGTCTGTGTCGTCCAGCCGCAGCACCATTGTGCCGTGGTTGTGGCGCGCATAAAGCCAGTTGAAGATGAACGTGCGGGCGCTGCCCACATGCAGAAAGCCAGTTGGCGAGGGTGCAAATCGGACGCGCAGATTTTTTGCTTCGGAGAGATTTTCTTCAGCCATCGATGAGGTTTGTTCCTCTTCGATGCTAAAACATTTCGCTTCAATGCGCTCTTGAGGCCGCGCCGGCAGAGGCTGGCGACCCGAGACTCGATCGTTAAGGGTTCCTACACCCGAGGCGGTGCCGGAGGATACGGAAATGCTGCCTGCGCAACGGGCGCCTGCATCGGCTTCCATTCCGCAAAGGCAAGAATGTAGAGCAGAACCACTCCCGTCAAAGGAAACAAGCATAACAGCGACAGCCAGGGAGTGAAGCCGGCCTTCTTGCAGATGAACCAGCTGGGGACGATGAAGACGATCGCCGTGAAAAGATACATCACGGCATAGAAGCCCAAGATTGCCGCCATGATGTTATGGAGCTGCTGCGGGTCCTGCATGGCCACCCCTTCCTGCCTGTATGGAGCTTTCAGCCAAATTACGTCCGGCTTGCCGGCTCTGCAACAGGAAAATTGCAGCTAGGTGATGTCTTCGGTGTCATACAGGGGCGCAATCGTGCGCTTTTTCGGGATGCCATGCACCGAGCTCAGCAGGTCTTCGACCACATCTTCGAGCTGCCGCTGGCTTTCGATCACCGCGCTCATACTCTTCAGCTCATCCGTCTCCGCCACCTTCTCCACCAGCACAATCGCATGGCATTGCGCCACCTTGTCGAGGCTGAGGCCTTCCGGTGTCTTTGCCTTGATGCTTACCTGGTCCATCGCGATGCACAGCAACTCGGCCACCCGCGCACGCATGTCAGCTGCAATCGGAGCTATTTTTGGCGCGGCCAGCACAAGCGTAGTGTCGACATTGACGATCTTGTAGCCTGCGTGCTGCAGTTCCTCCAGCGCCAGATTGATGAAGATGGATGAATCGGCGTCCTTCCACCGCGGATCGCCGGGCGGAAAAAAGCTTCCAATATCACCCGCCGAAATGGCTCCCAGCAGGGCATCGGTCACCGCGTGAAGCAGCACATCCCCATCGGAATGCCCCGCCAGGCCTTCGGGATGTTGCAGAGCCATCCCGCCGATTTTCAGAGGCACGCCCGCTTGGAATACATGCGAGTCCCAGCCAAATCCAATCCGTGTATCCATGCTCACCGTGCCAATTCTAGAAGCTTTCCGGCTCCATCAGGCCGGGAATCATCGATCTAAATACGCCGTTTGCCCCTCGCCGGGGACGGTCCCTGTTGCCGTAGTCAGTTGGCAGTCCGCTGATGGTGCAGAAAAAACTCCGCCAACTCAAGGTCGCCGGGCTGCGTAATCTTCAGATTAACCTGAGATCCCGGCACCACGGCCACCTGCATGCCGGCGCGTTCTACCACCGACGCTTCGTCTGTGCCCACAAATCCATCAGCCGTTGCCTCGGCGAATGCCTTCTTCAACAATCCGTAGCGAAAGCCTTGCGGCGTCTGAGCCTGCACAATGAACTCGCGCGGAATCGTTGCGGTCACCAGCGCGCCGTGCGCTGTCCGTTCGACTTGCTTGATGGTGTCCACCGCGGGCAAGCCAACGATGGCCGCTCCGTGCTCGAGGACCGCATGAATCGTGCGCTCGATGGTTGCCGTGTCGATGAGGGGCCTCACCGCGTCGTGCACCAGCACGACGTCATCCTCCGAGGCAGGTAATGCATTCAGCGCGTGCGCCACTGACTCCTGCCGGTGATCGCCGCCCTCCACCACGTGAACGCGTTTGGCAAAGCCGTATTCCGCCACCTGCGATCGTACGCGGTCCATCTCGGTCTGGCGGACGGCAACGTAGATTGCCGTCATGCCCTCCACCGCGGCAAAAGCGCGCAGTGAATGAATCAGGATCGGAACCCCGTCCAGGGCAAGGAATTGTTTCGGCGGATGCCCCGACGACGGGTCCTTGTCGTTGGGGTGCTTAGCCTGTGGCCCGGCCATCCGGGTCCCCAACCCCGCTGCGGGAAGAATGGCAAATACCTGCATAACTTCGCGAGTATACAACTTCGCCATGGGCATGGATCAGGGCATCCGCGCCGTTGAGCCGCGAGAAATGACCCTGCGCCGGCGAGATCTGGGCATAGAATGATCGCGTCTCGATCCCAGACTAAGGAAAGAGCACGATGCGAATGTTCAGGATTCTGATTGTGTCAGGCTTTCTCGCGCTCCATGCCTTCGCTTTCGGCCAGCAGGCCTCCGAGTCGCAAGCAGGCAAATGCGAAGCACTCGCGAAGATGGCCCTGCCAAGCGTTGAAATCACAACTGTACAGGCGGTGGCGGCGGGCGAATTTGCCGGGCCGCCTAATCCGTTCACGGGCGCTGACATGTCCCCCTTTTACAAGACGCTGCCCGCCTTCTGCCGCGTGGTGGCACACGCTCATCCGTCATCGGATTCCGACATTCCCATTGAGGTCTGGATGCCGCTCGGGTGGAACGGCAAACTCGAGGGAAGTGCCAACGGAGGATTCGCCGGCTCGGTCGATTACGTGGAACTCGGCGGGTCCATTCTTCATGGCTATGCGGCCGTTGCAACCGACACCGGCCACACCGCCTCACCCATCGATGCAAAATGGGCGCTCGGCCACCCTGAGAAGGTGATCGATTTCGGTTATCGAGCCATCCACGAGATGACGCGCATTGCCAAGCTGATTGTTCCTCAGTTCTATGGATCCGCGCCCGCGCACAACTACTTCCACGGATGTTCGGACGGAGGCCGCGAGGCGCTGATGGAAGCCCAGCGGTATCCCGATGATTACGACGGCATTCTCGCCGGTGCGCCAGCGAATAATTGGACGCCGCTCCTCTCGCTCGGCGTCGTCGTCACTCAGGCTGTCACCGCGACTCCTGAGAGCTTCATTCCCCCGGCAAAGATACCCGCGATCTCGAAGGCCGTGTTGGCCGCCTGCGACAAACTAGACGGCGTGGTCGACGGCATTCTCAACGATCCGCGCCAGTGCCGCTTCGATCCCGCATCCATCCAGTGCAAGGAGGGCGAAGATACCAACCAATGCCTCACGGCGCCTCAGGTCACAACGCTCAAAGCGATCTACGCGGGATTGCATGATGCGAGCGGTCAACCCATTTTCCCCGGCTATCTTCCGGGCGCGGAGGAGGGTTTCGGAGGTTGGAGCCTGTGGATCACCGGACCGGCTCCCACCAAAAGCCTGATGGCCTTCTTCGGACTCGGCTTCTACTCCGACATGGTCTACGACAAAGCTGACTGGGATTACAAGACATTCGAACTCGATACCGGCCTGAGTGTCGCCAATGAAAAAACAGGTGCGGCGCTCAATGCAACCGATCCGGATCTCAGCGCATTCCGAAAACACGGAGGCAAGCTGATCCTCTACCACGGTTGGAATGACCCCGCTATTCCCGCTGTCAACACCGTGAACTACTACGAGGATGTCATTGCCAAAATGGGGCAGACAGAGGCCGATTCATTCACCCGCCTCTACATGGTGCCCGGAATGCAACACTGCGCCGGAGGTCCTGGCCCCGACTCCTTTGGCGCGGCCTTGGACTCGGAGCAAAGCGATCCACAGCACAACATGCGGATCGCCCTGGAAAATTGGGTGGAGAAGGGAACTGCGCCGGCTTCTTTTGTGGCCTCCAAAGCGGCGTCAGCGAATTCACCTGGGATGACGCGGCCGCTCTGCCCGTATCCTCAGGCGGCGAAATACAAAGGCAGAGGCGATACAAATCAGGCGGAGAACTTCGTCTGCGCGAGTCCGGAAAAGTAGAAAGTTCTCAGGCTTGTGTTAATCGGAAGCGGGCTCGATGTAGAGCATTTCATTGCTCGATTTGAAACCGAGTTTCTCGTAGACCGGCTGGCCCTTTTTCGATGCGTGCAGGGCGATGACGCCGATTCCGCGGCGCTTCGCTTCGGCCATGCACTCCTTCGTGAGGGCTGCGGCAAGGCCGCGCCGGCGATAGTCGGGCTCGACGAATATGTTGAGGATGTAGCCGCGCCGGTCGCAGGCGGGATCGAGAAAATGCGGCGCCCAGTCCAGAATCAGCAATCCCGCGGAGGCCACGGGCCGCTCGCCGTCGCTCGTGATCCACCCGGCGTATCTGCTCTCGGCGAGCATCCGGCGCACCCACGGCCCGAAGTGGTGCGCCATTTCGTTGAGGACCGTGCCGGAAGCGTCACGCATATCGGCGAACATGGCTTTTCGATGTCGGGTGATCAGGTCGGCGTCATTCACCGTCGCCGGGCGCGTTGTGAGCATGGGGTGAGTATAGAGAACCGAAATCGCGCCACGGCCTGCACTATCATCCTCTCGTGCACTCCTCTCGGCCAACTCTCGCCCTTGACAACTCTCTTCTAAGGCCGGGGCTGCGTCTCGCCGTGGCTGTTTCAGGCGGCGCCGATTCGGTTGCATTGCTGCGCGCACTTGCGGAAAAGAGAAGGGAACTGGGCCTCGTCCTCCACGCCGCGCATCTCCATCACGGCTTGCGTGGTGCCGAAGCCGATGCCGACCTCGAATTCTGTCGCGCACTGGCCGCATCGCACGAGATTCCGTTCCATTCCGCGCGGGTCAACACCGAGTCCGAATCGCGCACCAGCTCGGTCAAGCCAGCCGAAACCATCGAAGAAGCCGCTCGCCGGCTGCGCTACTCCTGGTTCCGGGAACTTCTCACCCAAGTCCCGCTCGATGCAGTCGCCACGGCGCACACGCTCGACGACCAGGCCGAGACGGTATTGGCGAAGTTCCTGCGCGGCGCCTGGACGGAAGGCCTTTCCGGCATTCACCCCATTCTCGAATTCCAAGAGGGCCGCATCGTGCGCCCGCTGCTCTCCACCACACGCGTCGAGATCGAGACCTATCTCCGCGCTCTTGGCCAAGCCTGGCGCGAAGACTCATCCAACCGGCACCTCAGCTTTACCCGAAACCGCATCCGCCACGAGCTCCTCCCTCAGCTTGAATCCTGGAATCCCCGTCTCCGCCAGCATCTCGCCCAGATGGCAGAACTGGCCCGAGACGAAGAAGCCTGGTGGGAGGCCGAGGTGGACGGCATCGCATCGCAGCTCATTCTGCCGGGCCGCCCCGTTCGCGGCGGTGGCCGTGCTGCTGCCGATGACGTCGCGCTCGACATCACCCGATTGGCGGCACTCGCTCCCGCCCTCCAACGCCGGCTTATCCGCCATGCCGCCGAACAACTGGGAGCCTCCCTTGATTTCGGTTCCACCGAATCGCTTCGCAAGCTCGCTCTGGAAGGCCGGGCCGGTCAGAGCCACTCCTCGAATGGGCTTTTCGGGGAGCGGTCGCACCGCGAACTCCGCTTCACGGCAGCATCGGCCATTCCATCGGCAAACACCGGCGCTGCTTCCGAATACCAGATCCGAGTTCCCGGCGAATCCGCTGCTCCTGCATTCGGCGTTTATGTCCGGATCGACTCTTCCGCGCCCCCTGCCGATTTGTCTCCGCATCCAGGGCGGCAGGCAGTTCTGCGTCCATGGAGAGCCGGCGACCGCGTCCGCCTCCGGTACTCATCCGGTCCCCGCAAGGTGAAGGAAGTGCTGGAGCGTCTTCGCGTTACCGGTGCCGGGAGAGCTGCCTGGCCTGTTCTCGAATTGGAAGGTCGCATCATCTGGATGCAGGGCGTAGAGGTCGAGCCAGAGCCCGGGATCCAGGTTTCAACGCAGCCGTTGTCCTAAACCGGAACGCGAATGCCGCGGGATGTGCAACTTTCGATGTAACAACGCCAAAAACGAGGTTACCCACGATCAAAACCTGCTTGGGGGTTTTCCACCTTCGCGCTACAATCTGAACTACTGCTCATTCAGCGGCGTACTCCATGTGTACGTCGCAATGACGCCCTTTACTTTCTGTGACTCCGAGGGAGTTAGGAGCGTCTAACAGGGATGGTGGCGGTGACGGAGGTCCCTTGAGCGGCTTCTCCCCCGCCGGGAAAGAGGAATCCTGGTGAATTCGACCGTCAAGACGATCATGTTCTGGGTCTTTATCCTGATTTGTCTCATGCTGCTTTATGGCGTTGTGCAGCGTGGCACAAGTATGGGAAAGGAGCCGGACGTCTCCTACTCCGAGCTTCTGGACAAGATCGACGCCGGGCAGGTGCAGGATGTCACAATTCAGGGCACCGAACTGCACGGGCACATGAAGGCCAATCCCAAGGATCAGTTCCACACCACGATCCCGCAGAACTCAGACATGCTGCTCGAGAAGCTGCATACGGCCAAGGTGAACTTCGGCCTCAAGGACCAGCAGAGCAACATCCTGATTCCGCTGTTGATTAACGTCGGACCGTTCGTGCTTCTGGGCGCCATCTGGTTCTTCATGCTGCGCCAGATGCAGTCGGGAGGCAATAAGGCGCTCTCTTTCGGCAAGAGTCGCGCGCGTCTGCTTTCGATGCAGCAGAAAAAGATCACGTTCAAGGACGTGGCCGGCGTCGACGAAGCCAAGGAAGAGCTGAAAGAGATCATCGAATATCTGCGCGAACCGCAGAAGTTCCAGAAACTGGGCGGCCGGATTCCCAAGGGTGTGCTCCTCGTCGGACCTCCGGGCACAGGCAAGACTCTTCTGGCCCGCGCTGTGGCCGGCGAAGCCAACGTCCCCTTCTTCTCGATTTCCGGTTCTGACTTTGTCGAGATGTTTGTCGGCGTCGGCGCGAGCCGCGTCCGCGATCTCTTTGAACAGGGCAAGAAAAACGCTCCGTGCATCATCTTCATCGACGAAATCGATGCCGTCGGTCGCCATCGTGGCGCCGGATTGGGCGGCGGACATGACGAGCGCGAGCAAACCCTGAACCAGTTGCTCGTCGAAATGGATGGCTTCGAGTCGAACGACGGCGTGATCCTGGTCGCGGCCACAAACCGGCCCGATGTGCTCGATCCCGCGCTGCTCCGCCCCGGCCGTTTCGATCGCCGGGTTGTAGTCGGACTTCCAGATGTTCGCGGCCGCGAAGAGATTCTCCGTGTCCACGTCAAGAAAGTTCCCGTCGGGGATGATGTGAACCTTAATGTCCTGGCGCGCGGCACTCCCGGATTTAGCGGAGCCGATCTTGCCAACATGGTCAATGAGGCTGCGCTCAATGCGGCTCGCGTGAACCGCAAGCAGGTCGTGATGTACGACTTTGAGTTGGCCAAGGATAAGGTGCTCATGGGTGCGGAGCGTAAATCCATGCTCCTCACCGACGAAGAGAAGCGCGTCACCGCGTATCACGAGGCGGGTCACGCGACGGTCTCTTACTTCCGCGAGCACTCCGATCCGATCCACAAGGTCACCATCATCCCGCGTGGCATGGCTCTGGGCGTTACGGTCTACTTGCCCGACGATCGCCATAACTACACACGCGAATATCTCGAGTCGAGGCTCGCAACCGCATACGGCGGGCGCGTGGCTGAGGAGATATTCCTCAATCAGATGTCGACCGGCGCGGGCAGCGATATTGAGACAGCCACAGATCTTGCGCGGCGCATGGTATGCGAATACGGCATGAGCCGCTTAGGCCCGCTCACCTTCGGCAAAAAGGAAGAGCAGATCTTTTTGGGCCGCGAGATCGCACAGCATCGCGATTTCAGCGAAGAGACAGCTCGCCAGATCGATCTTGAAGTTCGCCGCCTCATCGACGAGGCGTACCAGTCGGCGCACAGCATCCTCGATACCCACAAGGATGCGATGCATCGCATGGCAGCTGCTTTGCTGGAACGCGAGACCATCGACGCCGAAGAGGTCAAAATGCTCATCGAGGGCAGGCAGCTTCCGCCGATCCGATCCGTTCTGGCTTCGCCGAGCGATACGGGCAGCGGAGGACAGCAGGTCCTCAAGCCTGAGAGCCGCGGTTCGGGTCCGTATCCCGAGGGCTCACCCTCGCCGGCATAGCCTCATTCCATTTCACTTCTTGCAACGGCCGCGCCCATCGCGCGGCCGTTTCTTTATTCCTCCGGCAAGATAGGACCACCGCTGCATAAATCGGTGCATCCGAACACCGTAGGCCGGCGAGATTGGACGCTCTTGGGCCCCGCAAGTTGATTACTATGGAAGTTCCCGCCGCTGAACTACACGATCAACGCCCCGAAGCCTTTCAGGCTCTCGTAGATGCGTCGACTCTTCTGCGCGCGGGGCTGGACCAGGCCGAGGTTCTTCCTGGAATCCTCAATCTTTCCGCACGGGTGGTGCCCGCCGACGCGTATGCCATCTGGAAGTCGGTGGATGGCCGCATGTGGCGGGCGATTGCAGTTCAAGGATTGTCGCCAGGTTACCGAACAGAATTCACTTCCGAGAGCCCCGATCCGCTCTCCACGATCCGGGCGGTAGAAGACGTCCGGGAAGAGCCACTCCTTCGCAGATTTGAAAAGGTTTACGCCGACGAAGGAATCCGAAGCCTGCTCGCAATCCCATTTTCTCTTGAGAATGGTTGGCTCGGCGCCATGACCTTTTACTGGCGTCAGCCGCATACTTTTCATGCGCACGAATTGGACTGTGCGTCTGTCCTTGCAAATCTGTGTGCCGGCGTTTTGAATGCGGCCGAACTGAATTTCCTCCACCAGCGTGAAAAGCGCCGTCTTTCGTCTCTTGCCGAAGCCAGCGCCGCGCTCGTCGGCGCCTTCGATTACGAGGAAGCGCTCTCTGCGGTGGCACAATTGGCGGTTTCGAGCATCGCGGATTGGTGCTCGGTACACCTGCTCGACGATTCCGGAATTCCTCAATGCGTCGTATTGGCCCACGCGGACAAGGAAACGCTTCGCGCAGCTCAAGACTTCTTCCGTCGTTTCCCTGAAGAAGTCGTGCCGAACAGCGGGCTGGGATCCGTCTTGCGCACCGGCAAGACTGAATTGCGCAACTATGCCGCGCCCCAGTCGTGCGCGCCATCCTCGTGCGAGCCCAACCACCTCGCAGCCGTTCGGGCTCTCTGCATCTCGTGCAGCCTCACCGTTCCCCTGATTTCGCGTGGACGCATCATCGGCGCAATCCGCTTGTCGTGGGCGGAAGGACATTGTTTTTCCAATGACGATGTGCAACTCGCTGAAGATCTCGGCCGGCGCGTCGCTTCTGCGATCGAAAATTCCGAACTGCATCGGGACCTGCTGCGCCAGCAAAGCGAACTGCGATTCGCGCATGCCGCCGCGCGGATCGGGCGATGGAGCTGGAATCTTGTCACACGCGAAATGTCCTGGTCCGAGGAATACAGGCATTTGCTCGGTCTCCCTACCGCCTCCTCTTCCGCCGGGACGTACAGCATGGATTTCATTTATCCGGCGGATCGCGAACGCCTTCAGAAGCAATTGGAGGATGCGCTCGGCTCCGGCGCTGAGCAGGTCGAATTCGAATACCGCATCCTCACGGCCAAGCAGGATATCGTCTGGATCCAATCCCGCGGCACGATTACTCGCGACGAAACGGGGCGCCCGGTATCCATTCTTGGCATCAGCATGGACGTCACGCAATCGCGCCGAGCCGAAGATGCTCTCCGCCGAACGGAGCGCGAAGCAGCCAAGCGTACGAATGAATTCGCCGCCATCGTCGAGTCTTCTGATGATGCCATTCTCAGCAAGGACCTGACCGGCCGCATCATGAGTTGGAATGCGGCTGCCGCACGCATCTTTGGGTACACATCGGAAGAAATCGTCGGCAAGTCAATTTTGGTCTTGATTCCCGACGAGCTTCACCCGGAAGAGGCGGTGATTCTCAACAAGATTCGCGCGGGCGAGACGATCGACCACTTCGAAACGATACGCGTCACCAAGACCGGTGAGCGCCTCAATGTCTCGCTCAGCATTTCCCCAGTTCGCGACGAGAAGGGGACGATCATCGGAGCTTCCAAAACGCTGCGCGACATCACCGCTAAAAAGCATCTCGAAGCCACAGTTCTGCAGGCAGAAAAGATCGCCGCTGCGGGCAAGATGGCGGCGGCAGTGGCGCACGAGGTCAACAATCCTCTCGAAGCCATCACCAATCTGATCTTTCTTGCCAAAGAACACGCCGATCATCCTGAGCAGGTTCGCGAGTTTCTCGATCTCGCCGAGAGCGAGGTCGTCCGCGTCTCGCACATCGCTCAGCAGACGCTCGGGTTTTATCGCGAGAACACTTCGGCGGTCAGTGTCTGTCCGTCCGAACTTGCTGATCACACTCTGCGAATCTACGAGACCAAATGCCGTGCCGCGGGCATCTCGGTAGAGCGAAAGTTCAAGACGACCAAAACCATCGTCCTGCGGCCTGGAGAAATCCTTCAGGTCATCTCCAACATGGTTGCCAACGCCATCCACGCCATGCCATCCGGCGGCGGTCTCTCCATCACCACCGAGGAAGTTCAAGCGCCATCTGCGGGAATCCTGGTGTCAGTCTCTGACAATGGCATGGGAATTCCACCTGAGCAGCTGCCCAAAATCTTCGAGGCATTCTTCTCCACCCGGCCCGGGGGCAGCGGCACTGGAATCGGACTGTTCGTTGCGAAGCAGTTTGTGGAGGGGCACGGCGGCCGGATCCAGGTTACGAGCAGCGTTGATCGCGATTCCCACGGCACCACCATGGCAATCTTTCTGCCGTTCAGCAACCCATATTCGGCCGAGGCTCCTGCGTAGGCACGAATGTCGGCGTGCACTCATCGTGCGAAGCGCATTTCTGACTAGAAGATTCGGTAGCTGATGCCGACACTGACACCGTATGGCTTCAGCGTTCCGTTGATCCAGTTCGGCCATTGCTGGTATTCAAAGTCGACGGCGCGCAGCGTGAAGCGATTGTTGAGCTTCATGTCCGCCCCTCCGCCATATGCAATGTCGGCGAAACGGCCATAGGCATAGTTGTTCTGGAAGTTCATCTTTGAAAAGCCGAACAACACTTTGCCATACGGCGTCCACCGCCCGAACTGGTGAATCGGCACCCGCGGCCCTATCAGGTAATTGTCCTGATAAATGTCCGCGAAGTTGTTGAAGCGCAGCCAGCGTCCCTCCGCTTCGATTTGCACCCAGCGGCTGAAACGCACATCGACAAAGGCACCAGGGCCCATCGGCCAATTCGACGCTGTTTCGGGAACTCCGTTTCCGGCATAGTCAGGCTGGAAAGCCGACCCCAGGACTCCGGCCGAGATCGAGAGTCGATTGAGGGTCGCTGAAGGGGCGACCTGCGCGTTGGCTGCGACTGCTCCAGTGCCTGCAAAACAGGCCAGAAGAAAAAGCCCAAATCTTTTCATGAAAAGCAAACGGAACGTACTCAAGTCAGTACTGCACCTCAGTGCACGGGTTAGTGAGTCATTTCGTGAATCAGGCCGATGAGCTTGAGTATTCTGCATCGGCCAGCTTGAGAGAGCAGTTTAGTTCTGGTTGGGGCCGGTCGCTGCCGACTGCGGCGGCGGGTCTGCCTGGGCGGGCGCTGCTGCAGGCTGCGCTTGTTGTCCCGCAGCCGGTTGCGCAGGGTTCGCCTGCGGATTGGCGTTGGCATCCTCATAACGCTGCAGCCTGAAGTAGACCGGTGTCACTTCCAGCGGCATCTTGTCGCGCGCATTCATCGGCGCATACCGCTTGGCGTTCAGCATGTGAACCTTGTCGTCCCACGGATCCGTCTTCAGCCAGCTTCCCAGAGGAAGTGCAGCGATCTGCGTCAGGTCATCCCAGTTGATCTTCGGTGCCTGCTGCGACAGCGCGATCATCCAGGGGCTCCCATCAGGTTGCAGCATCGAGTCGCCCAGCTTCGGCGTGTTTAATGCCTTCAGTTCCTTCCCGCGCGCGGCCAACTGCTCCCAGAAGAGCCCCGCCTGGGCCAGTTTGTCTTTGTACATCGAGGCCTGCAGGTACACCACCGCCTGCTTGGCGGCCGCCGCATCGTCCGCATCCGAGTGGTTCATGTCGATCCGCTGGAACGTCGACTCGTCGGGGAAGAGCAAACGATCGTTGAACGCGTAACGCGTATCGATGTGGTGCCCGAGCGCGATGTGCGCCATTTCAAGCGCAACCACCGACGCGATGGATGGCTCGTCCGGCAGAGTGTCCAGAAGCCCCTTGCTGATAAGGATTGTGTTTCCGACCGTCGTGGCTTCAACCGTGTCGGTCAACAGCACGCGACAGTGCACAGGATAGGAGAACGCAAGATTGTTCGGCACCTGGACGTTGGTCACGATCTGGTCGAGTATCTGCGTTTCATAACCGTTTTGCGTGAGCGGGGCCACCAGGCCGGCAACTTCCAGCCGGTCGATCACGTTATCCTGCGCCTGCATCAGCCAGTCGCGCGTCGCCTGCAGCGGGCTCACGTCTTGTGAATCCTCGCTCTTGTCGACGGCATCATCCACTTTCATGCTCACGTTCTCACTATCCCGCGTGGGAAGTTTGAGCGAGTAGCCCCAGAAGTGTGTCTGCGCCTTCAGCCCGAGGCCTTTTCCACCTTCGCCCCGGTTTGACTCTTCCACATAAATCGCCACCGGCAGCCAGACACCCGGCTGCACATTCATGCGCCAGCTGTCGAAGTGGAAATAATACTTGCTGTCATCATCTGACCTTGGACCGGTGTACGTGCCGTTAAATCGAACCACGTTTCCCGCCTCGTCCTCAATCCAGACGCGGCCGTAAAAGCGACCCATTCCTGTGACTTTGGGATGCACGTCGAACACCCAGGTGCGGACCTGTCCCAGAAATTCGCGGCGCACGTAGCTGAACACATAGTGCTGCTCATCGAAGCTCGTGGGATCCAGGAACATCATCTGCATGAACCCTGTCGGATTGTAGGTGAAGCGCTTATCCAGACCGAGGGCCTTGCTCAACCCGGCAATCGCGGAGAACGAACCTTTGAAAAAGCCATGGCGCGAGGAAGAGCGAGGCTCGTACGATTTGTCGAAAAATCCCTTGCCAAAATCCACACGGCTCAGCGTGTACTGATCGTCCACCGGAACTTCATACAGCGATTGATCCGGCCGCGTGTCCTGGATGTAGGTCTCCACCAGGGGCGTACGCTCCTGGATGTTTTTGATCAGCACCTTCTCCTGCCCGACGGCTTTCTGAATCAGCTCTTCCTGCTCGGGAGTGAGTTGGTGTGTTGTCTCGTACTTCGGAGCTTTCTTCGCGTACGCGCAGCACACTGCTAAGGTAAGCATGACCAAGGTGAGAGTGATCTTCCGAAACTTCATTACAAACTCCTGGGTTGGTTCTTCGTGACCCTGGTTCCGCGATTCCACTCGAGGTTTACCATGATCATTGTGTGTCTAAACTGACGGTTACGCCAGCTGAAAGGTAATCGTGATGTTAGTAGTTAGGTCCACTGCCTGCCCGTTTTTCGTTGCCGGGCGAAAGCGGATCTGCTGCGCCACGCGGCGAGCCTCCTCGTCGAGGCCGTGACCTAGACCGTGCACCACTCCGTCCACGACCACCTGGCCGTTCGCGGTGAAGGTGACGCGCAGAATCACGTCTCCCTGAACCTTCAGCTGCCTGGCTTCGGAGGTGTACTGCACCGGAGGCTTTGAGAGTACCTCAAGGTTGGTCGAAGCCGGTGCAACCTTGCGCTCGTCCTGGGCCGGTGTGGCCTGGGCCACTTGCGGAATACCCGCCGACGCCACTTTCCCGCCCGAATAGGCCGGGCCAGTTCCGGAGGCCCCGGGAATTCCTGCCGACGCCACCTTTCCCACCATGCCCGCGTTCGATCCGGCGTGGGTTCCATTCCCAATGCCCGTCGATCCTACCACGCCGCGAGGCGCCACAGCGGGGCCAGTCATACCACCGTAGGGATTCCCGATCGCCGCCACCGTGGCTGGACGAGTCGCGTTTGGATTCGGCGTCACGCCGAATGTTTCACCCAGGTGCACCGGGGTCGTGGAAGGCTTCGCCTGCGCAACCTGCGCCGGTGCCGCCGCAGTCAGAGCCGCCTTTGGCTGAGGCGCGAGCACGATCGCCGGCTTAGCCTGCTTCATCACCGGGACAGTCAGTTTTGCTTCCATCTGGATCTGTTTCAATGCCGGCTTCGGCTCAGGCTTCGGCATATTGATCTTCGGCTCGGCCAGTTTCACTTCAACCGGCTTCGGTTCCGGCAGCTTGATCTTCGGCTGCACCACCTTCACCTTCGGCGTTGGCGGAGGCGTCGTCGGAAATATCAGCTCCGTCTGCTCGAAGTGGTGCTGCTCGATGACATGCTTGGCCATCATTCCCACATAGAGTGAAATTCCCAGAATCGTCAGGTTAATCGCGGTGCTGGTGACAAAGGATGCAGACCGGCCCTCCGGCTCGGGGAGCAAGCCAAAGTTGGTTCGTCCTGAATAGTAATTTACCGGCATGTCTTTGATTCCTCGGTAGTCTTTGCAGCGGAGGAATGGCTCCGCAATGGGGAAGCGTAGATCAAAACTGGGAGCTCACGAAAAAATGCCTGTGAATTTGCGCCTCGTTCGAATCCGCTGAAATGAGGTGAACCGTCGAAAAGGACGAAAAGCTGCTGAATTTGTCGCCCAGGATTGAGGCGAAGCTTCGATGGATACGCTGAGAGTTGGATGCTTTTTCTAGCCCTCACAGCACAGGGTTTTTTTCCGTCCATGTCCCTGCCGCTTCGGGTGTGGCATTCCGCGGCGGTCCCGCCAGCAAGCTCCCATCCGCCGGAACACGCAGCTTCGCCAAAAGTCGCGCGGCGGCGTTCCACCAGTTGCCATTTCCCATTGCGTAGGATGGCGGGCATTTCAGCTTGCTCCAGATTGAATTTCAAGGCTTTTTAGCAATGATTCGAATTCCTCGACTATCGAGGAGAAACGCGAATGGGGGAGAAAAACCGTCTATTTCGACCGATCCTGTACCGAATTCGGCTTTCGGCTCGGGAATATGGGCCACGCAAGAAACTTGCCGCCTTTTGGCGGTCAACGAGCGGAAAGCGTTCGGCCGTTCCAACTCTGCTTGCTGTAATAGACTTACCGTAACCCAAAGTGTTCGGGGAAGGACAGCATTTTTATGCGGATTCTGGTTACCGGCGGTGCAGGATACATCGGTGGCACCGTTGCCGGACTGCTAACCTCCCTGGGACACAAACCAATTGTATTAGACAATTTGGGACACGCAAAGCGGGAACTCATTCCGTCAGGGGTCGACTTCATTGAAGCAGACCTTGCTGATCGTGATGCGCTGGAACAGATTTTCACTGGCGCGAAAGCCAATCATCAGCCGATAGACGCAGTCCTGCACTTTGCCGCTCTCATTGAGGCCGGCGAGTCGATGATCCACCCCGAACATTTTTTCCGCAACAATACGGCTTCGACCCTAACCCTGCTCGAAGCCATGCTCGCTCACGGCGTGTGCCGGCTGGTCTTCTCCTCCACGGCTGCCGTCTATGGGGAGCCGGAGTCTACCCCAATTCCAGAGGACGCTCCGCTCCGCCCCACCAACGCCTACGGAGAGTCAAAACTTCTGGTGGAGCAAATGCTTGCGTGGTTCAACCGCATCCACGGTCTGCGCTACGTATCTCTCCGCTATTTCAATGTGGCAGGCGCGCCCGAAGGTCCCTCTGGCATCACGCGCGGCGAAGCGCACGATCCCGAAACTCACCTGATTCCACTCATCTTGGACGTCGCTCTCGGAAGGCGAGCTTCCATCCGCATTTATGGAAACGATTACCCAACGCCGGACGGCACCTGCATCCGTGATTACATTCACGTTTCGGACCTTGCGGATGCCCATCTGCTGGCGCTCAATGCACTGGAAACCCAAAGCACGCTCATCCTGAATCTGGGAAACGGACATGGCTTCAGTGTGCTTGAAGTCATTGAATCCGCGCGCCGGGTCACCGGTCATCCGATTCCGGTCGAAATCCAGCCCCGCCGCCCCGGCGACCCCGCTGTCCTGGTGGCGAGCTCGCAAGAGGCGGTCAAGCAACTGGGGTGGAAACCTCGGTATACGCGCCTCGACGACATTGTGCGATCTGCCTGGATTTGGCACCAGAAGCGCTACAAAACGTAGGGCGAAGGTCGGTACATTACCGTACCTAAGTCACCATCTCTGAGCACGATCCGGGAATTTCTGTCACCAAAAAGTTGCATTTTCATGACCGTAAAGTCATTTTAAGCTTCACTTGAATTTAGACCAAAATATATGGCTCCGTTTAACCAGGCTCCGCGGGAAACCAATCCCTATCTACTGAACACTCTTCCCCTGCTCAGCTCCGAGAAGCGTCCTCTTCCCGCAAAGCTTCGCGTTTATAACCGTTCCCGCGAAGGTTTCCTGAGCCTTGAAGTGATCGTCGTGGACACGACCGCCGTCTCCCTCAAGTCCCTGATTGAGGATCTTGCCACCAAGGTAAACACCGCGCTCTGGTTCACTCCCTATCGGGGCCTGCCTGCTTCATATGGCGTGCCTCCCTTCGATGTCATCTACCTCAGCGAGCAGCACCGGATTCTGCAAGACGTCGAGACCTATCCGAATCCCAACGTCCAGTTCCTCAAATTCGAGCCGGTCAGCGCTCTTGTGCTGCCTGTTCACACGGTGTTCGGCTCGCGCAGTCGCAGTGGCGATCAGCTCGAGTTCCGTGATGCTTCCGAACCTATCGAACATGGGTTTAAACTGATTTCACGTTCAGTCGACGCACAAACCATGTCCTCTCAGAAACCCGATTTGCGGCCTGATCCCGCGCGCACCCTTCAGCTAGCCATCAACCGGCTCGACCCGCCGGCTGCGCCCGAAGCCCGGCCGCCAAAGAAGGACACTTGGGCGCGCCTTATGGGGTGGCTGATCCCCGATCTTTCAGAGCGCCGCCATGCTGGACGCCATCCGCTTCCAGGCCTCGTCGCGTACCACTGGACCGGAGCAACGCCGCAGGCGTACCACATTGGCAACATCAGTGAGACAGGCTTTTTTCTGCTGACCGATGAACGCCCGTTTCCGGGGACCATCATTCTCATGACCTTGCAGCGCATCGGATCATCCGGACAGGAATCGGGCGATTCGGTCGCGATCCATGCCCGGGTCGTACGCTGGGGACCTGACGGCGTCGGCCTCGAGCTGCTCCCTGTCAGCTCTACGGATCACAACGGAAATCCCGAGGACGAACACAAGGCATTCAAGCACTTCTACAAGCGACTGGATTTGCCGCGGTCCGAATAGCACCATCGATTTGGTCGTAGCGATTGAGCATCCCCGCTCCCCTGACTTGCTCGCGGCACCCCCGCGCCGTTAGAGTGTGTGCGAACGCGCTACGCCGCTCGTCTGTCGCTGGCGGGTGCTCCCACTTCTTGCCCCACGAGGGATCTTCATGTCTTCGTCCGTGAATGTTTCTGTTGGTCCTCATTCCTCTCTCGCCAGTCAGGATCTCGATTCGATTCTTCGCGAAAACCGCGTTTTTCCGCCGCCTCAGGAGTTCAGCCGGAGGGCCCATATCAAGAGCCTCGAGGAGTACGAGAAGCTCTACAAGCAATCGATCGATGACCCCGAGGGATTCTGGGCTGGAGTTGCGAAGGAGCTTCATTGGTTCAAGCCCTGGGATAAAGTTCTCGATTGGAAGATTCCTGCGGCAAAGTGGTTTGTCGGCGGAAAGCTGAACCTCTGCTTCAACTGTGTCGATCGCCATGTGAACGGCCCGCGCCGCGACAAGACTGCGATTCTCTGGGAAGGCGAGCCGGGGGAAATCCGCCGCTTCACTTTTGCAGAGCTGCACGCCGAGGTGCAGAAATTCGCGAATGCGCTCAAAGACCTCGGCATCCGCAAAGGTGACCGGGTCGCCATTTACATGGGGATGACGCCCGAGCTCGCCATCGCCCTGCTGGCCTGTGCGCGGATCGGCGCCATTCATTCCGTCATCTTCGGTGGATTCGCGGCCACTGCCATTTCCGATCGAGTCAATGACTGCGGCGCTCTGGCCATCCTCACCCAGGATGCAAGCTATCGACGTGGCGGCGAAATCAAGCTGAAACAGACCGTCGATGAAGCCCTTCCAGCATGCCCAACGGTCCGGAACGTCGTGGTGTATCGCCGCACCGGCAGCCCGGTCAACATGGTGAAAGGGCGTGACCACTGGTGGCACGATCTTATCGCCAAAGCCGCCGCCGAGTGCCCCGCCGAACCCATGGACTCGGAGGACCAGCTCTACATCCTTTACACCTCCGGTACGACCGGCAAGCCCAAGGGCCTGGTTCATACTACCGGTGGATACGCTGTCCAGACCTACCTGACCACGAAGTACGTATTCGATCTTCGCGACGACGACATCTACTGGTGCTCCGCCGATATCGGCTGGGTGACTGGACACTCCTACGTCGTGTATGGCCCGCTGCAGAATGGCGCCACCATCCTCATGTATGAGGGCGCTCCCAACTATCCTGACTTCTCGCGATTCTGGAAGATCATCGACGACCACAAGGTCACCATTTTCTATACCGCTCCGACAGCGATCCGTGCCTTCATGAAATGGGGCAGTGAGCACGTTGCAGGACACAAGCTCGACTCGCTCCGCCTGCTCGGCACCGTCGGCGAACCCATCAATCCCGAGGCATGGATGTGGTATCGCGAGAAAATCGGCCACAACCGCTGTCCGATCGTTGACACCTGGTGGCAAACTGAGACCGGTTCCATCATGATCTCGCCGCTTCCCGGCGCGATTCCCGCCAAGCCCGGCTCGGCAACGCGTCCTTTCTTCGGAATCCAGCCGGAAGTCGTCACGCGCGAAGGCCATCCGGTCCCGCAGGGCCACGGCGGCTTGCTGGTCATCCGCAGGCCATGGCCCTCCATGGCTCGTACCGTTTACGGCGATCCTGAGCGCTATCAACGCACCTACTGGTCCGATGTGCCCGGCTCCTACTTCACCGGCGACGGCGCCCGCCAGGATGCCGATGGATACTTCTGGCTGATGGGACGCGTCGACGACGTCATCAACGTGAGCGGGCACCGGCTCGGAACGATGGAAATCGAGTCCGCCCTCGTTGCCCATCCCAAGGTTGCTGAAGCTGCGGTGGTCGGCCGTCCTGATGACCTCAAGGGCCAGGCAATCGCTGCCTTCGTTTCCCTTGAGAGCGGCAATCAGCCGAGCGGTGAACTGAAAGACGAACTGCGCCAATGGGTAGCCAAGGAAATCGGGGCGCTTGCGCGTCCTGACGATATTCGTTTTACCGAGGTGTTGCCGAAAACGCGCAGCGGCAAAATCATGCGACGTCTGCTGCGCGAATTGGCTACCCACGGCGAGATCAAGGGAGACACAACCACGCTCGAGGATTTCACCGTGATCGCCAAACTTCGCGAAGCTGAGGAGGGCTAGACTTGCGGCACCTGCCGCGGCCCCACCTGTTA
>Ga0209579_10001341_pt1 | contig 20539 bp, 17 predicted proteins | sample Coa_R1_2_FD_187152 | JGI IMG/M metagenome (GOLD analysis project Ga0209579, IMG submission 187152) | Surface soil microbial communities from Centralia Pennsylvania, which are recovering from an underground coalmine fire - Coalmine... | ecosystem: Environmental > Terrestrial > Soil >... | reverse complement strand
ACCGCGGCAGCGTCGCCGACGGGATCCTCACCTGTCACTGGCACCACGCGCGCTTCGACCTCGCCGGCGGCGGCACGTTCGACCAGTTCGCCGACGACGTCCGGGCATACCCGGTCGACGTGCGCGACGGCGACGTCTACGTGGACCTCGCGCCGCGCGGCGATCCGCGCGCGCACCACCGCCGGCGGCTTCGCGACGGACTCGAGCGCGATATCCCGCTCGTGATCGCCAAGGCCGCGCTGGTGCTCGGCGCCGACGGCGCTGGCGCCGTCGAGGCGGTGCGGATCGGACTCGAGTTCGGGACCCGGTACCGGGCCGCGGGCTGGGGGCAGGGCCTGACGATGCTGACGTGCTACGCGAATTTGGTGCCGTACCTGGACGAGGCGGACCGGCCGTGGGCACTCTATCAAGGCCTGAGCGCGGTCGCGCGCGACACCGGCGGCGCTGCGCCCCGGTTTGTGCTGGCGCCGCTCCCCGACGCCGCGGCGGACATCGGCCGGCTCACCGAGTGGTTCCGGCGTTTCGTCGACGTGCGCGACGCCGAGGGCGCGGAGCGCTGCATCGTCTCCGCCGTGCGCGCCGGAGCGGACGCCGCCTCCCTCGCCGGCATGCTGTTCGCCGCGGCGACGGACCATCGGTTCATCGAGATCGGCCACGTGCTCGATTTCACGAACAAGGCGTTCGAAGCGCTCGACATCGCGGGTTGGACGCACGCCGAAGCGGCGCTTGCGAGCCTCGCGACGGCGTACGCGACGGCCGACCGGATGGAGGAGTCGAACGAGTGGCGTCACCCCGTCGATCTTGTCGCGATCGTCGAGGCGGCGGCCCGCTCACTGCCGGAGGCGCTCGAGACGGGGCGCGGGCGCGGCCGCGCGCTCGACCCCGGCCCACTCGTGCCCGTGCTGCTCGGCGAGAACCCTCAGGCGATCGCGGACGCGCTGCTCGAGGCGCTGCGGCGGGGCGCCGCGCCCGCCGACGTGGCCGGCGCGGTCACGTATGCCGCCGCGCTGCGCATCGCGCGCTTTCCGCAGTCCAACGAATTCGGGGACTGGGACACCGCCCTGCACACCTTCACGTTCGCGAACGCGGTGCAGCAGGGGCTCCGGCGCAGTGGATCGGCGCTGCTGCTCCGCGGGGTCTTCGACGCGGCGATGAGCGTCTATCTGGACCGGTTTCTGAACGTGCCTCCGGCGCGGCTTCCCGACCCCGATCCCGAGGCCGGGCCCGACATGCTCGGCGAGCTTGCCGCCACGCTCGACCGCCAGCAGCAGGTCACGCCGGCCGCGCGCCTTGTGACGGCGTTCCTCGGCCGTCCGGGTGACGTGGCCCCGCTGCTCGCCGCCCTCGGCCGCCTGCTCGTCCGGGAAGACAGAAACTTCCATACTATACAGATGCTGGAGGCCGCCTTCCGCCAGTACGCCGGCCGGCGGGGGACGAAGGCGGGGACGCACGTGCTCGTCGCCGCCGTCCGCTATCTCGCCGCCCACGCCCCCACGGTCCGCGCGCAGGGGCAGACCTTCGAGATCGCGCGGCGCCTGCACCGCGGCGAACGCCTCTTTGAAGAGGAATAGCCGGTCCAACGCCATATTACCGTTACAATTCATCCCGATGATGACTTGGAACGCGCCGGTTCCGGAAGGGGCCGGCGACCTTGGAACCGCCTAAAGGGGGCGAAAATGTGAGAGGTTGGGGGAGCGCGGCGCTCGTTGTGTGTTTCGTGGCTCTCGTGACACTGCCGTCGAACGGCGCGATGATGGGGATGGACATGGTCGGCTCCATCAAGACGCAGCTCAAGACGGCGACGTTCCACGCCGGGGAGCTCGCGCAGAAGGGCGCGATCTCCGCGACCAAGCTGCATGTGCAGCATACCATCAACTGCTTGGAGGGGCCGTCCGGCGCGGACTACGTCCAGGCGGTCGGGTATCCGTGCAGCGGCCAGGGCCACGGGATCCTGCCGGATCTCAAGGCGGCCGTCGCGGCCAACGTGCCCGGTGCAAAGGCTGCGTGGGATGACGCGAACATCGCGCTGAGTCTGTGCAAGCAGGCGCGGGACATGACCGACGTGACGCAGGCGCAGCCCTGGGCGAAGGTCGTCGCGGAATACCTCACCAAGGCCTCGAACGACCTCGGGCAGTAGCCTGGATCGCGTGCGATCGTCGCGAGGGGTGGATCGGCCGGCGTGCTGATCCACCCCCTCGTCGTACATTTTCCGATCGCGTTGTGGTTGACCGCGGCGTTTTTCGACGTACTGCATCTGCGGCGGCCCGATCGCGCGCTGTTCCGCGAGTCGGCGTACTGGTTGACGGGCATCGGCCTGGCCGCCGCCTTCGTGGCCATCGCGATGGGCTGGCTGGACCTCCTGAATCTCGAAGCGCAGGGCGTGGGGACCGGCCTGGAGCAGCGCCATCTGAGGCACAGCGTCGTCGCGTACTGCACGACGGCGCTGTTTCTTGGCCTCTTTCTGTGGCGGTGGCGGACGGGCAACCACATGCCGGCGTGGGCGATCGCTCTCTCGGTCGTGGGAGCGCTGGCCGTGGCGCTGACGGGGTATCTCGGCCACGACATGCGGTCCGTCATGTGAGGTCCGGACGCCGGAGCCCTACCTCTTCGGGGGGTTTTCAGGTAAGATGATGCGGGGCCCCGGCGGCGCTGTGGCCCGACCATGACTGACCCCTACGATCCGAAAACCATAGAAGCCACGTGGCAGGCCCGCTGGGAGGCGGACGGGCTGTACCGCGTCCGCGACGATGCCTCGCGGCCCAAGTACTATTTCGTGACGATGTACCCGTATCCGAGCGGCGACCTCCACATCGGGCACTGGTACGCGATGACCCCGTCCGACGCCAAGGCGCGCTTCCAGCGCATGCGGGGGCACAACGTCCTCTTCCCGATGGGCTTCGACGCCTTCGGCCTGCCGGCCGAGAACGCCGCGATCAGCCACGGCATCCACCCCTACAAGTGGACGATCGCGAACATCGAGCGGATGCGCGGACAACTGCGCTCGATGGGCGCGATGTTCGACTGGTCGCGCGAGATCGTCACGTGCCTTCCGGAGTACTACGTCTGGAACCAGTGGTTTTTCCTGAAGTTCTACGAGGCCGGGCTCGCCTACCGCGCGATGGCGCCGGTCGACTGGTGTCCGCACTGCAACACGACGCTGGCGCGCGAACAGGTCGTCGGGGCCGAGCGCGTCTGCGAGCGGTGCGGTACGCCGGTGATCAAGAAGGACCTCGAGCAGTGGTTCTTCCGGATCACGCGCTACGCCGACGAGCTCTTGGATTTCAGCAAGATGGAGTGGCCGGAGCGCGTCGAGACGCTGCAGCGAAACTGGATCGGCCGCAGCGACGGCGCCGAGATCGTCTACATGAGCGAGCAGGGCGATCCGATCACGGTGTTCACGACGCGGCCGGATACGCTCTTCGGGGCGACGTTCCTCGTGCTGGCGCCGGAGCATCCGCTTGTCGAGAAGCTGACGACCCCGGAGCACCGCGCGGAGGTCACGGCCTACGTGCACCGTGCGCGGCGGCAGACCGAGATCGAGCGCCTTGCCGAGGACCGGGAGAAGACCGGCGTGTTCATCGGCGCCTACGCGCGCCACCCGCTGACGAACGCGCGGATCCCGATCTACATCGGCGACTACGTGCTGCTGTCGTACGGCACCGGCGCGATTCACGCGGTGCCGGCGCACGACACCCGCGACTGGGAGTTCGCGAAGAAATACCGGCTGCCGATTCCGACCGTCATCGCGCCGCCGGACTGGGACGGCAAGCCGCTCGCAGAGGCCTACATCGGAGAGGGGACGATGGTGAACTCCGGCCCCTTCGACGGCACGTCGAGCGCGGAGGGCCGCCGGCGGGTCACGGAAGCGCTCGACCGGGCGGGGCGCGGGCGCGCCGCGGTGACGTACCGGCTGCGCGACTGGCTGATCAGCCGGCAGCGCTACTGGGGCACGCCGATCCCGATCGTGTACTGTCCGTCCTGCGGCGCGGTACCGGTGCCCTATGAGGATCTGCCGGTGCGCCTTCCCGAGGACGCGGAGTTTCTGCCGACCGGCGAGTCGCCGCTCAAATACCACGAGAAGTTTCGCAAGACCACGTGCCCGAAATGCGGGGGACCGGCCGAGCGCGAGATCGACACGATGGACACCTTCGTCGACTCGTCCTGGTACCAGTACCGGTTCTTGAGCCCGCACGATGCCGCGCAGCCGTACGACCCGGAGGCCGGCCGCCGCTGGCTGCCGGTCGATCAGTACACCGGCGGCATCGAGCACGCCGTGCTGCACCTCATGTACACGCGGTTTTTCACGAAGGCGATGCGGGACCTCGGGCTCACCACCCTCGACGAGCCGATGCTGCGGCTGTTCAACCAGGGCATCATCCTCGGGCCCGACGGGAACCGGATGAGCAAGTCGCGCGGCAACGTCGTGAACCCCGACGACTACGTGGGCACGATGGGCGCCGACACGGTGCGGGTGTACCTGATGTTCATCGGACCGTGGGACGGGGGCGGCCCCTGGAATCCCCGCGGCATCGAGGGCGTGCACCGCTTCCTGCAGCGTGTATGGCATCTCGTGCTGGAGACGTCGTCCGGCGCCGATGCGGTGTCGGCGGGCGGCCGTGAGCGCGCTGCCGGCGACGGCGGCGCCGCGGACCCGTCCTCCCTCGCGGGGCAGGTCCGGCGCGCGACGCACCAGGCGCTCAAGCGCGTGACGGACGACCTCGAGGCGTTCCGCTTCAACACCGCGGTCGCGGCGCTGATGACCTACATGAACCGGCTGGCCGAGCTGCGGGCCGAAGGCGGACCGGCGACCGCGGAATGGAAAGACGCGCTGCGGACGCTCGTGCTGATGCTCGCGCCGCTCACACCGCACGTCGCCGAGGAGCTGTGGGCAAGGCTCGGCGGCGCCTACAGCGTGCACCGGCAGTCCTGGCCGACGTGGGACGCCGCGGCGATCCGCGAAGAGACCGTGACCGTGGTCCTGCAGGTCAACGGCCGTGTGCGCGACCGCATCAGCGTTCCGGCCGGCATCGACGAGGCGCGCCTCAGGGACGTGGCGCTGGAGAGCGAGCGCGTCCGCAAGTTTACCGACGGCAAGGCCGTTCAGGATGTCATCGTCGTCCCCGGCAAGCTGGTCAACGTCGTCGCCCGGTAGGCGCGACCGAAACTTTCTGGCCCGTTTGCTCGTTACACCGGGTGATGAGCGACGTTGCCGCCGCCGTGGCACTTATGGCGCCGCCGCCTGAGGCCGTGAAGGCGCCGGCCTACACGGCGGAAGAACTGGCGCGCTACGACGGCATCGTCCAGCGCTACGCCCGGCACGTCTACAACATCGCGTACCGGATGACCGGCAACCAAGCCGACGCCCGCGATCTGTCCCAGGAGGCGTTCCTCCGGGTCTACCGGGCGCTGCGGCGGGTCCAGCCGGGGGCGCCGCTCGAGAGCTGGCTGTATCGCATCGTCAGCAACCTGTATATCGATCTGCTGCGCCGGCGGCCGAAGGCGCGCGTCGAGTCCCTCGACGCGCCGATCGACACGCTGCGCGGCGAGTTAACCCGGGAGTTTCCGGACGTCGCGGCCAACCCGGAGGCCGTGTTCGAACGCGAGCACATCGACGGCGCGATCCAACAGGCCCTCGGTGTGCTCAGCCCGGATCTGCGGATGGTTGTGGTGCTGAGCGATATCGAAGGATTTGCCTACGAAGAGATCGCCGCGATTCTGCGCGTTCCGCTTGGAACCGTGAAATCGCGGCTCCACCGGGCCCGCCAGGTTCTCCAGGTACGGCTGCGTCCGTACGTCGAGGCGCGGCGCCGGGGGTGGCAGCCGTGAACCACCATCGCGCCGGCCGCCTGCTGTCGGCCTACGTGGATTCGGAGTTGACGGCCGCCGAGACCCGCGCGGTGCAGGAGCACCTGCTGGACTGCGCCGCCTGCCGCGATGCGTACGAGAACCTCCGCGTGGCGCGGGATCTGCTCGCCGGTCTGCCGCCGGCCGAGCCGCCGGCGGCGTTCTGGGCGGCCATTCGCCGGCCGATGATGCGTCCGGCGACGGCAGAAGGCGCATCCGGCGGATGGGCCGGGCGGATGCGCGCTGCGTGGGACTCCGTCGTCCGCCTCCCGTGGCCCGGCATCGCCGGCCGCCGGCCGGGCCTGGTCCTGGCCGGGGTGCTCGTCGCGCTCGCGCTCGCGGTGCTGCCCCTCGTGAAGGGCACGGTGGACAGGCTCCATGCGACCGAGATCGGCGTCGACCTGTACGTCCACGATCACGCGATGCAGATGGGCACCGCGCCGCTCGTGGATCGCGCGTACGTGGGCCTCGTCGCCGGCGACGCGGAACTGGTGCTCGCCGGGGAGACCCCGCGTCCCGTCGGAGACATAGTCCGGTGATGCGCGTCGCGGCCAAGGCGATGACGGCGGCGCTCGTGCTGCTGGTCGCGGGCGCCGCGATCGGGGCGCCGTTCGTCCCGCCCGCGCCGCCGACACAGGCGGCCGCGGTGCCGCCGACGCCGCGCGCCATCCTCAAGATGGCGCTCGAGGCGCCGCGGCTCATCGATTACGAAGGCACGAAGATCATCACGGCGCTCCGCAACGGCCGGATGGAGACGGTGACCGTCGCGGAGTCGCACAAGCGGCCGAACCTGCTGCGGCTCGAATACCTGTCGCCGGAGGACGTCGCGGGGCGGGTGATCGTCGACGACGGCACCACTGCCCGGCACTACGAGCCGGCCTTGAATATGCTCTTCGAGGACCACAGCATTCAAGATGGCGGCGCGGCGGCCGGCCTGACGCTGCTGACGCGCAACTACGACATCGTGCTGCTCGGCACCGACGAGGTCATCGGCCGGCAGGCCTACGTGCTGTCGCTCACACCGCACGGCACAGGCGTGCAGCGCCAGTTGTGGGTGGACCGGCTGACCGGGACGGTCCTGCGCGCGGAGGACCGGGACGCCTCGCGCGGCCTCGTTCTGACCACGTACTTTTCGCGCATCAGCTTCAGCCTGAATCTGCCGGAGGCGTACTTCCGCTACCGGCCTCCCGCCGGAACACGCGTCGTCTCGCTCCAGACCGTGGCGGGCGGCACGCAGAACCCCGCTCAACTGCAGCGGCAGGTGGGCTTCCCGGTGCTCGTCCCGCCGGCGCTGCCCGAGGGTTACACGTTCCGCGGCGGCGCGGTCAGCCGGTTCGGGAGCCTGGTCTCCGCCTATCTGCGCTACAGCGACGGCGGCAACATCATCTCGTTTTTCGAAGCGCCGGCCGGCTCGATCGGCTGGCCCACGACCGGACTGCCGGTGCGCGTCCAGTCGCAGCCCGGCCGGTTCATCGACCTCGGCTACTTCCGCGTGCTGATCTGGGAGCAGCGGGGACTGCGCATCACGGCCGTGGGCACCGCGCCGTCGGAGACGCTGATGCTCGTGGCCGGGCAGTTGATCGCCGGCCGCGAGCAGGTGCTGGTGGCGGACGTCTCCCGCCGCACGGAGGCGGATCCGGCGACCGTCCGCCGCCTGCGCAGCGAGGGCCTGACGTTCCCCGAGATCGCGAAGGCGTTCGCCATCTCTCACGCGCTCGGGACCGGCATCGATACCACCGTGCGCTTCGTGCACGGCAGCCTGTCCGTCACCGATCTCGCGACGCAGCTGAAGATGCGGCCCGACGCGCTCCGCGCGGCCGTCCGCCGCGCCGTGGACACCGCGTCGATGACGCCCGCGCTTCCGGCGTCCGCTCCATCCGGCCCACCGGCGGGTCTCCCCACACCCTAGCGATGTCTCACGCCGTCGCGTCCTGCCGGATTGCCGGCTGGGTGGTCACGGTCGCCGCCGTCTGCGCGCTTGCGGGCGGCGCGGCGCCGTCACTCGTCCGCGCGCCGGGTGCGCGGGCGGCCGCCGCGGGGCCCGCCCTACTGGCCCAGGGCTGGGCACGGATCACCGCCGGCGGCACGCTCGTGTCCGTCGTGCCGTCCGCCGGCCTCGTCTCGGTCGCGATCGGGAGTCCGGGCAGAGTGGACGTCTTCGAAGGCGGGACCGCGTGGCGAAGCCGCTCTCTCTCCGGCACGCACCTGGTTCGCCTGCTGCCCCAGACGGTCGTGGCGGACAGCGCGGCGCGGCCGATCCGGTGGGACGCGCTGCGCCGGGGCGACCGCGTCGCAGTCTGGGGCGTGATGAGTCCGGATGAGGCGATCATGGCGTTGTCTCTGGTCGTCGCGACAACCGCTCAGGCCGCGAGACCCACGGCGCCCGCGTCCGGCCCGGCGGGGGGGATGGCCGGCGTGGTGACGGCGCGATCGGGATCGACGCTGGATATCGTAACCGACACCGGGACGCGGCATGCCGTGCTGCTGACCGCGGCCACCCAGATGCGGGCCGACGGTCTCGTCGCCGCGTCGGCGTTGGCGCCGTTCGACCTCGTGCAGGTCGACGGCCCCGTCAACTCCGACGGCAGTGTCGTCGCCGCGCACGTGTCCGTCGAATTTCTCGCCTCGCAGGCGGCGCAGATTTCGGGACCGATCGAGGCGGTGCGCGGGGACGTCGGCGGCCTCATCGTCGGCGGCACGATGGTGTGCACCTCCGTTCAGACCTACTTCGTCAGCGGCGCGTCGCGGCTGTGGATCACGCAGCTTGCCGCGGGGCGTCCCGTGACCGTGTACGGCCTTCCGATCCTCGCCGGGAAGATCCCTGTCGGTCTCGCCGCCCGCGTCGTCGCCGTCCGCTAGCTTCGTCTCACCCGCCCGGTATACTGGAAGCGCGGCAATGACGGGCGCCGCCTCACCGGCGGCGAGAGGAGGGCGCGATGGCCAAGAAGGGCAAGGGCGTGGAGTACCGTGTGATCCGGATTGAGGATCGTGCCGAGTCGGCCGAAGGCGAGTTGAATCGAGCCGCCAAGGACGGTTTTAAGGTCGCCGGCACGACGGCGAAGGCGGTCATCATGGAGCGCAAGATCAAAGCCAAGGACGAGGACGATAAGGATAGAGACAAAGACGACAAGGACGATAGAGACGATCAAGACGACGAGGACGACTGACGGGCCGGAAGATGGACCTCGGCGCGCTGCAGGCTCAGATCGCCGCGACGTTCAGCGATAGGGATCGGACGCGCGGCATCGACGGGACCTTCCGGCGTCTCGTCGAGGAGATCGGGGAAGTTGCCAAGGACATTCGCAGTGGAGACCATGCCGCGCTTGCGTCCGAACTCTCCGACGTCCTCGCCTGGACCTTGAGCGTGGCGGTGCTGTGCGACGTGGATCTCGACCAGGCCGCCGCCCGTTATGCCGCCGGTTGTCCGCGATGCGAAGCCTCGCCGTGCCGCTGTCCGATGGACGCGGTCCCGCGGTAGCCGTCGCGACGTCGCTTAACCCGCAAACAGCGGCAGTTGGGCCGGCTCCGCCGGCGGCGCGAGGTGCCGGCGGGCCTGGATGCCGTGCTGTCTCTTGGATGCGTCCACGATCTCGCCGACGTCCGCCCGGTACGCGTCCGGCGCATACTTGCCGCGATACATGCGTAGATAGCGTGGAATAAGTGCCGGATACCGTTCTTTCAAGAACTGAAAGAACGCGTCGCGTGTCACTTCCCCGAGATGGAGCACGTTATGGCTCACGAAGTGGGCGCCGTGGTCGCGGGCGGCCTGCATGACCGCGTCGAGATTCGCCGGATCGTCGGTCAGGCCCGGCAGGATGGGCGCGAGGATCACCCCGGCACGGATGCCCGCGTCCGACAAACGCCGCACCGTTCGAAGCCGCTGTGCCGGGAGCGCCACGGTCGGCTCGATTTCGCGCGCCATGCGCGGGTCGGTTGTCACGATGCTCACGCACACCGTCACCGCGGCGCGGCGGGAGAGTTCGGTCAGCACGTCAAGATCCCGAAGGATCATGGGAGAACGCGTCACGATGCTGACCGGCGTGCGTGACTCACAGAGCGCCTCGAGAATGCGGCGAGTCACTTTGTACTTGCGCTCGATTGCCTGGTATGGATCCGTGGCCGTCCCCAGCGCGACTTCGTCACGTTTCCACGTACGCCGCCGCAGTTCGGTGCGCAGCACGTCCGGAGCGTTGGCCTTCACGAAGATCTTGGAGGACCATTCCTGCACGCCGTCCTCTTCGAGAAACCAGTGGGTCCGCCGGGCGTAGCAATTGTGGCTGACGATGCCGTTGGCAATGAAGTCTCCCGTGCCGGTACTAATGTCGTGGAGCCGGCGAACGCCGACCGGCTCAATCGAGACGATGGCGAGGCGCTTATTCTTCACCGCGCGGCCGGTGAAATTGCGCTTCCTTGTAATGACAGGGTCGAAGGAGTGGAAAAAACGTAGGTGCTCGCGGAGACCCCCAAGCAGCCGAACACAGGTGATCGGTTTCACTTGATTCGGAGTCCGGTGCTCGACCGCAAAGGCAAAACGAAACCGCTGCAGGCAATGAACGATGCAGTCGATGATTCTCGGGTCGGTGTTTGAAATACGCAAGATACCTTGAGACCAGCTACCTTCGGCGTCGAAGATCCCGGCCAGGAATCCTTGGCACCACTCTGGAGATGGCTCGGCGGGCCACACGATGATTCTCTGTACAGCCTCCACGTCGCGGCGTGCATGGGTGCGAATCGCGTTCGCGGCTCGCCAGGCTCCGCTGGCCTGCTGGAAGCTGAAGACTTGTGTGGGCACCGCGAAATGCGTCAGGTACTCGCGCGATCGGCTGAGGGCCTCGCCATCCGTCAGCGCAAGCCGGAATTGCCATTGATTGCCGTGAGCCCGCCCGGGCCGATCATACTGGTAGAATGCGAGCAACCCGTCGCCTCGTATCATGCCGCACAGGTAGCCACGTTCGTAGTCGTCGTTCTTAGTTGGAGGCGGGGCGAAGGCGCCGGTTCCGATCAGTGTGTTGTTCAAAGTTAGGTGTGGACGTCTCATGGCGCCGTGTTCAGTGCCGGTCACGAACTTCCAGCCCCTGTCGCTCAGGAAACGATGATCGCCGCTGGCAACGAGCGCTGTTCCGTCTTCGAGGATGACCCGAAAGGCCGGCTTCTCGGTGTTCCAACACGCCAATACGGGTGTCGCGGTGTAGTAACGGTACCGCGAACGTCGGACCGTCCCGATGACTTCATCGCCTGCACGGAGTATCTCGAGTGGTCTCGTCGTGCCATCTGCCATCAGAATCGGCGTGTCTCCCGCTTGGCAGAAGACGCACCCGTGGGAACAGCCCCGGTAGGGATTGATCGACCATCGGAAGGGCATTCCTTTGACGGGGTTCAGCACCGACTTGACCGTGATCTCGGAGATCTGGCGCTCAGGCAGCATGGTGAACTCATGATAGCGAACATATGTTCGTAGTCAATACCGAACAACCGGAAGGCTCACAGTTGGGCGGGTGAGACTATCCGGTTAGGCGGTGCCGCCGGCGACCGGTGCGAACAGCAGAATCATCTCCCGGACCAGGGACGCCGCGAGAACGGCGGTGCGCCCGCTCGGATCACAGGGCGGGGCGACTTCAACCACGTCCATCCCGACGACGCGGTGCGACGCGAGGCTTCGCAGCGCGTCGAGCAGCTCGCGGTAGTGCGCGCCCATCGGTTCCGGGTTCCCGGTGCCCGGCGCCTCGGCCGGATCCAGCACGTCGATGTCGACCGTGAGGTAGAGGGGCCGGCCGGCGAGCCGATCGAGGACCTCTCGCGGCACCGCCACATCCCGATCGCAGGCGAGACAGCGCGCGCGGGCCAGCTCGAACTCATCGCGCGTGCCGGCGCGGATGCCGAACTGCGCGACCGGCACGCCGCCGTCGAGCAACCGGCGCATAACGGTGGCGTGCGCGACCCGGCGGCCCTCGTATTCGTCCCGCAGATCGGTGTGGGCGTCCCACTGGATCACGGCGAGATCGGGGTGCCGCGGCGTCAGCGCCTGCACCGCGCCGAGCGTCACCGTGTGCTCGCCGCCGAGCACGAACGGCACGCAGGGCGGCAGCTGCCGGCGAACCGCCCGCACCATCGCCTCCGGCTCGAGGCCGTCGACGGCGAGGTTGCCACCGTCGACGAAGGACACGCCGGCGAGATCCCGATCGAGGACCGGGCTGTACGTCTCGATACTGTCGGAGGCCCAGCGGATGCCGTCGGGTCCGAAGCGGCTGCCGCGCCGGAACGAGGCGGTCGCGTCATAGGGGATGCCGTAGAGCGCGAGGCCGCCGGGCGGCACCGCGCCCGGCGGCCTCGCGCCGAGAAAGCTCACCGGCCGGCGCTCACGTGTCCGACTCTGTCGCCTCCCGCAAGAACGGCGGCGCGTCGAACGCGGCCCGGTGCACCACCGGCGTGTAGTAGCGCAGCCTGAACCCCTCGGTGCGTTTCGCGATCGTCTCCGCCGTAACCGCGAGGGGGTCCGGTCCCAGCGAACCGACCGTGAACGACCACAGCGTGCCCGGATACTCGACCACCGCCGCGACGTAGGTTCGGACCACGGGGAAGAACGGGCGCAGCGTGCGGCGGACCGAGCGAATCAGATCGCCCTGATAGATCGCCGAACCGGACTGGACGACCAGCAGCCCGCCGGGGGTGAGCCGGCGCCGGATCGTTCCATAGAACTCCGGGGCGAACAGGCCGACCGCGGGGCCCTGCGGATCGGTCGAGTCCACCATCACCACGTCGAAGCGCTCCGAGGTCTCGCCGGCGTAGGCGATGCCGTCGCCGATCACGAGGTTCGCGCGGGAGTCCTCGAAGGCGCGCCCCGCCACGCCGCTGAGGTATTCGCGGCTCGTCCGCACGACGGCCTCGTCGATCTCCACCAGCGTCGCCGCTTCGAGCGGATGCTTGAGCGCCTCTTCCAGGGCGCCGCCGTCCCCCCCGCCGATGATGAGCACCCGCTTCGGGGCCGGATGGGTGCAGAGCGCGGGATGCGCGAGCATCTCGTGGTAGACGAACTCCTCGCGCTCGGTCGTCTGCACCGCGCCGTCGAGCACCAGCATTCGGCCGAAGATCGCGCTGTCGTAGATCTCGAGATGCTGGTACGGGGTCTGCTCGGTGTGGACGAGCCGCGTGACGCGAAACGCGGACGTAATATCGGGGCTGCCCTGGTCCACGAGCCAGGCGCCCTTCATCGAGCGCGCCCTCCCGGACCCTTGGGCGGCGTTTCGCGCCCGGGCGCGTCGTTGGCCGACGCCGTAGGCCCAGGCGCCCGCTCGAGGCCGGCGGCTTCCGGCCAGAAGAGGGCGACCGCGACGGCGGAGCCCGCCCGCTCGACCCGGTGTTCCGCGGCGACGACGAACACTTCATCCAGCGCGAGGCCGCGCATCGCGAAGCCTTCCACGACCATCTGCTTCGCCTTCGCTTCGGCCTGCTCGCGGCTCTCATGGCCGGCATACTCCATGATCACCCCGTGATGCTCGCGCGACAATCCCACCCCGAGCGCGGCGGTGATGACGTCGCCGGGCCTCGTGCTGGCGATCCGCGCGAAGACGGCCGGCATCAGGATGCCGGCCGGGTAGATCGGCAGCTCGATGATGCGTGCGCCCGGCGGCACGATGCTCGTGACCCGAAGGAAGTTGAGATCGGCGACGCCGGCATCGCGGAGGGCCCGATCAAACGCGTTCAGCTCGCTGCCGCCCTCGCCGTGGCCGGCGACGAGCGACAGCGCTTTGGGCGGCTGCCACATGTCCTTCCATATTCCAACCCGAACGAGTACGCTCCTTCGGTAGAGAGGCGCGAACGGGAACACCCCGTGGGACCTGTGCGCTCTAGATCGGGGTATAGTACAGTGAACGTACGACGTTCGAAGGGGGCGGGGAGAGGGGTATGCCTGGACGTACGCTGGTGGCCGCGGCGCTTGTGATGTTGTTCGGCGCGGGGGGGCTCACGCCCGTCCTCGCGCAGGGGACGCCGCCCGTCGCCGCGCCCCCGGCATCTGCTCCGGCGGCGCCGGCCGCCGTTCCCGAGGCGGTTCGGGCCGCCGACCGGTTCGGCGTCGACCTGGCGTGGCCCGCCAACCCCATCGGTGCGCGGCTGCAGCCGTCGACGGTTTCCACCGTCGGCGCCGGGTGGGTCCATCTGACCGTGGACTGGGACGCCCTCGAGCCGGCGCGCGGAAAATTCGCCTGGAACCTGCTCGACGATGCCGTGGAGCGGGCGGCGGGCGAGCGCATTCTCGTGACCATTCAACGCACCCCGAAGTGGGCGGCGCTCACGCCCGACGCGGCCGCACCGGTGTGGAGCCACGAGCCGCCCAAGTCGATCGCCGATTGGTCCGCGTTCGTCAAAGCGATCGGCGGCCGGTATCGAGGCAAGGTGGCCGCCTGGCAGGTCGAGCCCCCGATCGAGTTTGCGACGTTCCGCGGCACGACCCGCGACTATCTCGACATGCTGCACGCGGCCCGCGCGGAGATCCGTCAGGTGGACCGGAATGCGCTCGTGGTGGCCTCGACGTCGGTCGGCCTCGATCTGCCGTTCATGAAGCTGCTCTTCGGCCGGGCCGGCGACGATTTCGATGCGGTGGTCGTGCATCCGCGCGGACGCACCGCCGCCGAGCTGCTCGAGGCGCTCGGGACGCTGCGGAACCGCAAGATCGCCGACGCGCGCCACGAGATCTGGCTCAGCGCCCGGACCGACTGGCCGCAGCCGGTGCAGCTCGCCGCGACCGCCCTGGCGATGGGGGTCACCCGCGAGTTTTGGCAGGCCCTGACGCCCCAGATCGTGACGGTGCTGCATGCCGTCGGCGATGCGTCGTTCGTCGGACCGCTTGATCGTGGGCCGGGCGTGTACGCGTTCGTCTTTTCGGGCAGTCAAACGCGAACCGCCGTGCTGTGGACGGACGGCCCGGCGCGCACGGTCCCGCTCGCCACCACCGGGGCCGCCGTCGTGACCGGCGCGGATGGACAGCGGGTCCAATCCGCCGAGGCCGGGATGGTGCAGGTCGGTCCCGAGCCGGTCTTTGTCACCACCCCCGCCGCGTCCGTGCTCGATGAGGCGGCCAAGGGCCTCGCCGCGGCGCCGGTCCGCGTGCCCCGGGACCCGTCGCGGGACTTCACGAACGCCGGCAGCGTCTCCGCGACGCTCGGGACCGCGAACGTGGAGCGGGGATTGTACAACCAGCGGCTGCGCACGCTGCCGTCCGGCGGCGTGCTGCCGGTCACGGTCGACGGCGTCGACGCGGTGCGCACGGACCAAATGAAGGACGCGGTCTACGTGTACTTCACGATCGACGATTCGTACGCGTACTTTGTGGACGGCCGCTACGATTACGTCATCACCGTCGAGGCCCACCGCGCGGGCGGTCCGCAGCGCGTGGGGTTCAATATCATGTACGATTCCATGTCCGGCTACCGCTTCTCGCCGTGGCAGTGGGTGGACGAGGGCGACGGCTGGGCGAAGTACACGATCCGGATTTCCGATGCCTCGTTCAGCAAGACGTGGGGCTGGGACTTCGCCGTCAACGGCGCCGCGGACAAGAAAGAGAACCTGGTCGTCCGCAGCGTGACGGTGACGCGCATTCCCTCCGGGCAGGCCGCGCAGTAAGCGATTTGCTCCTCCCGCACACCGTCATGTATAATGGCGCCATCGTTGACGCTCGTAGTGGCGTACGCCGCTGGCTCGCAGACGCGCTGGGGGTGGACCGGTGACCGAAGTTCGAATCGGCAAGGACGAGACGCTTGACAGCGCGCTCCGGCGATTCAAGCGCCAGGTGAAGCGATCCGGCATCCTCACCGACGCGAAGCGGCACGAGCACTACGAGAAGCCCAGCCAGAAGCGCCGCCGGCGCGCCGCCCGGCGCAACAAGCGCCACTAAGGGCCCGCTCCGCTCCCACGCCGCGGCGCCACCCGGGCCAAGAATTCGGGCCGTTCAACGAATTCTTGGGGGCGCCCGTCTCGCGCGACCGCCGGCGCACCAGCCGCCGGCCGCCCTGCACCTCACGCGGGCCGCGCGACGTGGGCGTCCTGGGAGGAGTATGGCCCGAGAATCGCACCGCAAAACGAAGCGCGCCCGCAGCGCGGGCGGGGTCGTATTTTTCCGGCCGGCGGACGGCGGCGATGTCCGCATCCTGCTCCTCCAGCACGAGACCGGCAAGTGGATGCTGCCCAAAGGGACGATCGAGCGCGGCGAGACGCCGGACGGCGTCGCGCTGCGCGAGGTGGCGGAGGAGACGGGACTGCGCAACGTTCGCATCGTGGCCGACCTCGGCGAAGAGCACTACATGTTCTTTTGGAAGGCCGAGGACACGTACTACGACAAGACCGTCCACTACTATCTCATGGAATTCCTGGGCGGCGAGGAACCGAACCCCCAGCGAGAGGAGGGCTTCGTCCGCTGCGAGTGGGTGACCATTCCCGAGGCCCTCGACCGGATCAAGTACAAGGAAACGCGCCAGGTCGTCCAGCGGGCCCGCGTCGCGCTGGACCAGGGCGCCGGGGCGCCGTCCCGCCCGGCGTGACCGTCTGATGCCGGATCTGCCTGAAACCGCGCCGTCCGCGGCCGTATCCCACGGCCTTCCGGCCGGCGAGGCCCGCGACCGTCTGATCGGCGAAACTCTCGAGCGCTACCGGCGGTACCTGAATCCCGGCCTCGCCCGGTTGTACCGGTTTGGCGGGACCGAGACCGTGGAGTGGGAGGCGGAGGGCTGCTTCGTCTGGGACGCACACGGCCGGGCCTACATCGACTGCGCCTGCGGCCCCGCGATCTTCAACATCGGCCACCGTCATCCGCGCGTGCTCGCCGCCGTGCGCGAGCAGTTGGACCGGATTCCGATGTCCGTGCGGACGATGCCGAGCGCGCCGCAGGCGGAGCTCGCGGAACGTCTCGGCCTTCTCACGCCGGGCGACCTGCAGTACTCGTTCTTCTGCAACAGCGGCGCGGAGGCCGTCGAAGGCGCCCTGAAGCTCGCCCGCCTCGCGACCGGGAGGCCCGGCTTCGTCGCGATGCGCGACGCGTTCCACGGGAAGACCTTCGGGGCGTTGTCCGCGACCGGCCGGGAGCACTACCGCCGGCCGTTCGAGCCGCTCGTGCCGGGATTCACGCACGTGCCGTTTGGCGACGTCGAGGCGATCGAGCGCGCCGTCGGGCCGCAGACGGCGGCCGTGATCCTCGAGCCGATCCAGGGCGAGGCCGGGGTGATCGTCCCGCCGGTCGGCTACCTCCGGGCGGTGCGGGAGCTGTGCGACCGACGCGGGGTGCTGCTGATCGCCGACGAGATCCAGACGGGGCTCGGCCGGACCGGCCGGCTCTTCTACGTCGAGCACGAGGGCGTGACGCCGGACATCATGACCGTCGCGAAGGCGCTCGGCGGCGGGGTCATCCCCATCGGGGCGTTCATCGCGCGCCCGCGGCTGTGGGAGGAGTTCCGGCGCGATCCGTATCTGCACTCGTCGACGTTCGGCGGCAATCCGCTCGCGTGCCGGGCGGCGATCGCGACGCTCGACGTGCTGGTGGAAGAGCGCCTCGCCGACCGCGCGGACGGGCTCGGGGCGCGGTTCATGGACCGCCTGCGCGGGGTGCAGGGGCGCCATCCCGCGATCGTGCGCGCCGTGCGCGGCCGCGGGCTCATGATCGGGGTCGAGTTCACGCACAGCGACTACGCGCTGCTGGTCTCCGCGGAGGCCGGGCACCGCGGCGTGATCACCTTCTACACGCTCAACAAACCCGAGGTGATCCGGATCGAACCGCCGCTCGTCATCACCGCGGACCTGATCGATCGGGCTGTGGACGGGATCGAGGGGGCGGTGGCCGAGGCCGAGCGCCTGCTCGCCCCCCAAGGGGGCTTGCCGGCGGAAGGCGCCGGCGGCGCCGGGACCGCCGATCCGGCGGACGGAACGCTGTGACCGGGGCCGAGATCCGCGAAGCGTTTCTCCGCTACTTCGAGGAGCGCGGCCACACGCGGGTGCCGAGCGCCTCGCTCGTCCCGGCCGGCGACCCGACGCTGCTCTTTGTCAACGCCGGCATGGTCCCGTTCAAGGACGTGTTCCTCAGCCTCGAGACCCGACCGTACCGCCGCGCCACCTCCGTGCAGAAATGCATGCGCGTCAGCGGCAAACACAACGACCTCGAGAACGTGGGGCCCTCGCCGCGGCACCACACGTTTTTCGAGATGCTCGGCAACTTCAGCTTCGGCGATTACTTCAAGCGCGAGGCGATCCGGTTCGCCTGGGAGTTTGTGACCGGCCCGCTGGCGCTGCCGCCCGAGCGGTTCGTGCTCACCGTGCTGGCGGACGACGACGACGCGGCGGCGGCGTGGGCCGAACTCGGGGTGCCGTCCGAGCGCGTCCTGCGGATGGGGGAGAAGACGAACTTCTGGATGATGGGCGACGTCGGGCCGTGCGGTCCCACAAGCGAGCTGCACTACGACCTGGGCCCCGCGGCGTGCACGTGCGGCCGTCCGGACTGCAGCGTCCGTCTCGACAACGACTGCGGCCGCTGGGTGGAGAGCTGGAACCTCGTCTTCATGCAGTTCAATCAGGCGCCCGACGGCACGCGGACGCCGCTGCCGCGGCCGGGCGTCGACACCGGAATGGGACTCGAGCGGATCGCGTCGGTGATCCAGCGGGCGCCGACCAACTACGATACGGACATCTTTCTGCCCATCCTCGACCGCATTCAGAATATCCTCGGACACAGTCCGGAACAGCGCGCCGCGCATACGGTCCCGTACCGGGTCCTCGCCGACCACGGCCGGGCGATGACGTTCCTCACCGCGGACGGGGTTGTCCCCGGGAACGAGGGCCGGGCGTACGTGCTCCGCATGATCATCCGGCGCGCAGTGCGCTTCGCGCGCCAGGCCGGGGCCGCGAAACCGGTGCTGGGTGATCTCGCGGATGCCGTGACCGCGGCGATGGGATCGGCCTATCCCGAGCTCGTCGCGCAGCGGGCGTTCGTGCAGAACGTACTCGGCGCGGAGGAGCGCCGGTTCGATCAGACGCTGGGGGCGGGGCTCGGCCGGCTGGACGACCTGATCGCGGAGGTCAAACGGTCGGGGCGGCCGGTCATTCCGGGCGCCGATGTGTTCCGTCTGTACGACACCTACGGCTTTCCCCCGGATCTGACCCGCGACGTCGCCCGGGAGCACGGTCTCGAGATCGACGAGCCGGGATTCGCCGAGGAGATGGCCCGGCAGAAGGAGCGGTCGCGCAGCACCGGACGCGACTACTTCGAGGCCGGGCCGGACCGCGCGCAGTACAGCGGGCTGCGGGACGCCGCCGGCGCGACGGTGTTCGTGGGGTACGACACCCTCGAGGCGGAGGGCCGCGTGGCGGCGCTGCTCGTCGACGGCCGGCGTGTCGTGGAGGCGCCGCGGGGCGCGGCGGTCGAGGTCGTCTGTGACCGGACGCCGTTCTACGCGCAGTCCGGAGGGCAGGTGGGGGACACCGGCACGATCACGGCCGCGGCGGGTGTGGTCGAGGTAGAAGACACGCAGCGGCCGGCGGTCGATCTGATCGTGCACCGCGGACGGGTCCGGACCGGCGTACTGCGCGAGGGCGATCGCGTCCGCCTGGCGGTCGACGCGCCGCGCCGGCAGGACATCACGCGCAACCACACCGCGACGCACCTGCTGCACGCTGCGCTGCGCGAGGTGCTCGGCGAGCACGCGCGGCAGGCCGGATCGCTCGTTGCGCCCGACCGGCTGCGCTTCGACTTCGCGCACGTGCGGCCGCTCACGGCCGACGAGCGCGCGAAGATCGAGGCGCGCGTCAACGAGCAGATTCTCGCCGCGCTGCCGGTGACTACCGAGACGAAGCCGTACCGGGAGGCGGTCGCCTCGGGCGCCACGGCGCTCTTCGGCGAGAAGTACGGGGAGGAAGTTCGCGTCGTGAGCGTCGACGGCTACAGCCGCGAGTTGTGCGGCGGCACCCACGTCCGGACGACGGGAGAGATCGGGTTGTTCCTGATCACCGCGGAAGGCTCGGTCGGCGCCGGGATCCGGCGCGTCGAGGCGGTGACGGGCCGCGCGGCGGTCGCCCGCGCCCGCGCGACCGATGCCGCGCTCCGGCAGGCGGCGGAGGTGATGCGCGTGCCGCCGGACGAGGTGCCGGCCCGCGTGCGGGCGCTCGCGGAGCGGGTGCAGAGTCTCGAGCGGCAGGGGCCGAAGACCGCGGCCGGCCCCGATCTCGAGGCAATTCTCGAGAACGCAACCGAGGTGGACGGGATCACGGTCGTCGGCATCGCCGTCCCCGACGCGGACCCGCAGGCGCTGCGCGCGCTTGGTGACCGCGTGCGCGGCCGGTTGGACTCCGGCGTCCTCGTCGCGGCCTCGACCGGCAACGGCCGGATGGAGGTCATCGTAATGGCGACGCCCGCGGCGGTCGCGCGCGGGGCCGAGGCGCGGCGCGTGATGCAGGTGTTGAACCGCCGGCTCGGCACGCGGGGCGGCGGGCGTCCCGAGCTCGCGCAGGGCGGCGGGGGGGATCCGGCGCTCCTCGCGTCCGTGCTCGCCGATCTCGGCGCGGTCGTCCGGGAGGCGCTCGCGGGCCGCGCCGCCGGCCGGGACTGACGGGCGGCGACGGGTGGGGCGAGTCCTCGCGATCGACCTTGGGACCAAACGGATCGGCATCGCGCTGAGCGACCCCACCGCGATGATCGCGACGCCGCTTGAGACCGTTACCGGTG
>Ga0209579_10001340_pt1 | contig 20542 bp, 14 predicted proteins | sample Coa_R1_2_FD_187152 | JGI IMG/M metagenome (GOLD analysis project Ga0209579, IMG submission 187152) | Surface soil microbial communities from Centralia Pennsylvania, which are recovering from an underground coalmine fire - Coalmine... | ecosystem: Environmental > Terrestrial > Soil >... | reverse complement strand
AGGAACTCGAAGAACTCCTGCGCGAGAATCCGGACATGCATTATCCTCTTCAGATTATTATCGACCTCTGGTCACATGAACGCCACCAGATCCGGCAGGCGGCTTCCAATGCTTTTGACCGGCATACAGCCCGCATGCAGGCGATGCGTATCGACTTTGACGCGGAAAAGCTTTGTCGTACAAACTACGAGGAGGCAGAGTCCCCATCAAATTCGAAAAGAACGCGCAGAATAAGGATTGCTCTCCTGGGTATGGGGGGATTGCTGGTTATACTTGCAATAACAATATATACCCGCTTTTATCCATTCCGAAGCCAGGCAAGGGATGTAGCCCTCCTTGCGATCGGACGGTTAACCGAGTATTCCGCCCACAACGGATCGACTTCGGACGTCGTGCTTCCCGATGGCACGAAGGTTAAGCTGAATTCGGGTAGCAGACTTACCTATGACAGGAATTACGGAAAGACTGTTCGCGGCGTTAACCTGACAGGTGAAGCTTTTTTTGATGTAGTAAAGAACAAGCAAAAACCTTTCATAATCCAGACCAAGAATATAATTATCAGGGTGCTTGGTACTACGTTTGATGTAAAATCTTATCCGAATGAATCAACGGAGACAAGCCTGGTAAGGGGTAGCCTGGAAGTGAGTTTTAAAAACAAACAGCAGGAAATAGTAATCCTGAAACCAAACCAAAAGCTGATAATTGCTAATGAAGAATTACCTTTGAATTCTCCAAAATCGAAATCTCCCGGGCAATCGCCTGATCCAGAAGTTGCCATAAGCCAATTGAATTATAGCAAGCGGGACAGCACGATCATTGAAACCGCATGGGTTCAGAACAAACTTGTCTTTCGAAACGAATTATTCGGCCAATTGGCCCTGCAAATGGAGCGATGGTACAATGTGACCATTCGGTTTTCGGACCAGGAGATAGCAGCTTTGACCTTTACGGGCACCTTTGAAAAAGAAACCATTCAACAGGCACTTGATGCCCTGCAGTTGTCAGGAAGATTCAGATATTCCATGAAAGACAGTGAAATCGTGATTTCCCGCTAAGCTGCGGAGATGATCAAACCCTGGAGAAAACATCAAACCGGAAAAGCTATTTATGACGCGGAAATTTTGATTGAAAACAAGCAAGATTAGACCAACATGAAAAATGAACTAACGACTGATGTGAGATCAAAACCCAAAACATTTGCAAAAACCCTAACCATCATGAAGCTGACTTTTCTACTGATCCTGGCGGGAATGCTGCAAGCTTCCGCGCACGTAAACGGTCAGGACAAAATATCCCTGAGGCTGGACCAGGTGCAAATCGACCAGGTATTAAGCCACATTGAAAAGCAGACCAATTACCGGTTCCTGTATAATGATCAGTTGAAGAACCTGCAGCAACGGGTTAACATCAATGCGACGAACGAAGATTTGGGTACCGTTCTTAATGGAATGTTTGCGGGTACAGATCTTACCTATAAAATGCTTGAAAATAACCTGATCGTGATTCTCTCTTCCAGCCTTGCGACCCAGGATATCCGTGTGACAGGGAAAGTTACGAACGAAAATGGCGACCCGCTTGCCGGTGTTTCGATCACCCTCAAGGGAACGGACCGAGGCACGGCGACAAATAATGCCGGGATCTTCGAAATGACCGTACCGGAAAACGGTACGCTTGTGGTGTCCTATATTGGATATCAGACGCAGCAGGTTCCTGTGAACAGCCAGGCCGTGATCAATGTCAAAATGGTGGAATCTGAGAAGCCTCTGGAACAAGTCGTCGTCGTGGGGTATGGTACTCAAAAGAAAATTGACGTCACTGGCTCAGTTGCACACGTAAAGGGCGACGATCTGATTAAACAGCCCGTACTGACAGCGACCCAGGCCATACAGGGTAAGGTTGCAGGTGTCCAGGTAATTAGCAGCGGGCAGCCAGGCAGTTCTCCCCAGGTTATTATTCGTGGGGCGGGATCAATTTTAGCCGGGGCAAACCCTCTACTGATTGTGGACGGAATTTGGACTGACGATATCAGCAACATTAATACTGCTGATATTTTATCGATCGATGTACTAAAAGACGCATCAGCCTGCTCGATTTACGGCGTAAGGGGTGCAAATGGCGTCATTTTGATCACCACCCGCCAGGGATCCGGCAAGATGAAAGTAACCTACCATGGAAACATGGGCATTATGCAGGCAGCCCATGTCGTACCCATGGCAGATGCCAAACAATATATCAATTACGTGGAAGCGGCGACACTGGGGCTCCCGGTAGGCAACACCGGCTACAATACCAACTGGTACAAGCAGGTTTTGCGCAATGCCTTCTATCAGAATCATGATGTCTCAGTCGCCGGCAGCAGCGAACAGAATAAATATTCGCTGAGCCTGAGTTATCAAACCGACGAAGGCATCATCATTTTTAATGATTATTCGAGATATACGGTCCGGTTCAATAATGAGTTTACACCTACATCCTATATTAAAATTGGAACCACCGCTTCTTTTGCGAGCCAGACTTCCCAAAATGTGAATACCTACGGAATTACAGAGGATGCTTATCGTGCGTCGCCATTGGTACCCGCCATGGTCAATGGTAAGTTTGGAAATACCTCGCAATTCCAAAATGTCGGCAACCCCGTGCTGGACGCTCAAAATACCAACGATCTTAGCCACGACAACAAGGGCCAGGGGAATATCTGGGTTGAAGTAAGACCTATCAAGGCGCTTTCTCTTAAATCGACATTTAACGGTGAACTTGATTTTAATGAGGACCGCGCCTATACTTACCAGCATCCGAATGATACGACGTTCTTTAACGTCAATGGCGGAAGCCAGGGTGCGACGTTTAGCACGCTTGCGGTTGCTAATAACAGATATTACCGCTGGGTTTGGAGCAATACCGCCAATTACACCAGGGATTTCGGGAACAACCGGGTCAATGTCCTGGCAGGGACGGAAGCACAGGAGTATTACAACCTGGGTGCGTCAGCATCCCGATACAAGGTTCCACCGATACCGAGTGAATGGTATATCCAGGATGGCGATGCGAATAACCAGTATAATGGGAGTTCTGTTACAAAATATACGACCAACTCATATTTTGGAAGATTATTCTACAGCTATAAAGACAAATATCTTTTTACAGGAAACTTCCGCGCGGATGCCAGTTCAGTTTTTTCTGCTGCTAACCGTTGGGGTTATTTCCCGGGTGCAAGTGTGGGCTGGGTAGCATCAAAAGAAGATTTCATGCAGGGCCAGCATATCTTCCAGTATTTGAAAATAAAGGGCAGCTGGGGTGAACTTGGAAATTCAAATATACCGTCCGACGCGGCAGTTCAAACACTTTTGTCAAATATTCCCTATTTCTTCAATAGCGGGAACACGGGCGGAGGCGCCACAACGGGTTCCATAGTTCCCCAAATAAAAGATCTGAATCTTAAATGGGAAATAACCAAAGAGTCCGACATCGGCCTTGAATATACCATTCTCAATGGAAAGATGACGGGCGAAGCGGACATTTATGATAAAAAGGTGACCAACGCTTTAATCTACGTCCAGGTTCCGGGTACTTTCGGCAGCCAGGCTAATCCAAATAGCTCCATCGCACCAGGAGACGTGCTGACCAACGCGGCGACCATAGACAACCGCGGTCTCGAATTTTCAGCACGCTGGCATGATAATATTGGCAAAAACATTACTTATTATCTCGGTGGAAACATATCATTCAACAGGAATCGCGTTGTAAATCTTAATGGAGGGCTTCCGTTTTTTGACGGAAATATCAACGGGTACTTTACGACAGAAACCAAGGCAGGCTATCCTATTGGGGCCTTCTTCATGAGGCAGGCCATCGGTGTTTTCCAAAGCCAGGCTCAAATAAACGCTTATGTTGACAAGAACGGAAAAATGCTGCAGCCAAATGCTAATCCTGGAGATCTGATTTATAAATTTGATTCAGAAGGCGTCCTTGACACAGCCTTTCTCGGTTCCTATCAGCCTCAATACTATGTCGGAATTCAGGGTGGAATTAATTATAAGACGATTGATTTATCCTTCGACCTCTATTCCAACGTTGGCAACCAGGTCTACAATGGAAAACAGCAGGCGAGGGTAGATGCAAAGGATAATGTTGAACAATCCATTGCGACCAGCTATTGGACACCTCAAAACAAATCAAATACCCAGCCGTCAGCCAATGCGGGCAATTTGCCTGCGTCCTCTTATTTTCTAGCCTCGGGAACCTTTTTCCGGATCAATAATATCACGCTTGGATATACGCTGCCCACACCACTGGTCAAATCCACCAAGGTGATCACCAAGCTGCGAATATTTGTCAACGCGCAAAATCCGGTTACGATTAAAAAATACAATGGGTTTACTTCCGAGTTGCCGGGTTCATCGCCGACAAATGCGGGGATCGAACTTGGAACCTACCCTACGACAAGGACGTTCGCCGCGGGGCTCGATTTGACGCTTTAGTACCTATGAAAAAATTTTATTTAATATAATTCTTGCGAGATGAAAAATATATTGCTGATTCTTTTGGGTTCATTCTGCATCATGACGGGCTGCAAAAAAAATTTCCTGACGGTTCCGATCCAGGGCCAGGGATCGCCTTCGACGGACCCCCAGGTGGCTCTTAATGAAGTGACCGGCGCCTATAACGCGCTGATCACACCCGATCCCACGCAGTCTGAATTTGGCGAGTATGATATTCATGGGATTTATTTTATAACGGTTACCAATATCATGTCTGATGATGCGGATAAGGGTAGCTACAACGGTGATCAGCCGCTGGCAGCGAACATTGATAATTTCCAGATAACTTCAGATAACACCTACGTAGCGGGTCTTTGGCGCGGCTATTATGCGGGGATTTCCCGCACCAATATTGCAATTGACGGGCTCGCCCATTCGCCCCTGCCTGCGGCACAGGTCATTAAATCTACCGCCGAAATGCGGTTTTTACGGGCATACCTGTATTTTAACATGGTCCGGATGTTTGGCGGCGTTCCGCTGGTCCTTACGGTACCGACCGGCCCCGAGAACCAGGACAGCAGCTTCTACCATAGGGCAACTGCCGGTGACATATATAGTAAAGCCATTGTCCCCGACCTGCAATATGCAGTCGCCAATCTGCCATTAAAATCAGCCACTGATGTAGGCCGGGCAACCAAAGGGGCGGCGGAAACGCTATTAGCAAAGGTGGACGTCTATTTAAAAAACTGGCAGGAGGCAGATAGCCTAACCCAGGACGTGATTAATTCCGGCCAATATCAGCTGATGCCCGATTATTCGATTCTTTGGAGGCAGGCGGGGGACAATTGCGCGGAATCTGTGTTTGAGGTTGAGACAGGAATCTATGGCAGTGCGGATTATGGGATACCCGGTTATGTTGAATACCAGGGTGCCAGGCAGGATAATGGCATGGGCACTCCCTTTACGCCGTGGAACAACCCTGGGTTTGACCAGCCATCGGGGGACGACGGATATGGATTCGATGCCCCCTCGACCAGCTTGCAAGCAGCCTATGATTCGGGGGATTTGCGACAGGCCGCGACAATTATCAATTTGCCCGCTTCCTCCCCGCCGGACACTCTATTTGACGGATTTGTAGTTCCGACGATGGCGGGGATTAGCGCGCGTTACAATTATAAGGCATATCACAGTGAAATTTTGCCCGGCGGTTCTTTGGGAGTCACATTAAAACAAATTGAAGTATATATAGCCAACCGAAGCCTTTGCCAGAAAAACCTGCACATTCTCCGGTACGCAGAAGTCCTGCTTCTTGATGCGGAGGCGGCCAACGAATTAGGAAATTCCGGTACGGCAATTGCGGATTTAAACCAAGTAAGGGCGAGGGCTGGATTGCCGCCAACTACCGCTTCTGCACAATCTGACCTCCGATTGGCCATTTGGAATGAACGACATGTTGAGCTGGCGATGGAACACGACCGTTTCTGGGACATCGTCAGGCAGGGAAGGGCTGCCCAGCTCATGATCGCTTCGGGTAAGACAAATTTTGTGGCGGGAGTAAACGAATTACTGCCGATTCCGTCTACTGAAATTGCTGTCAGTGGCGGTTCGCTCACACAAAACCCCGGCTATTGATTTATACAAATTCTTAATTATTTATTAAAACTCAAATCACTTCTTATTATGCTCGTACTCCACAGATCGCGCGGTTCACCCAAAGGGCGGCGTAAATCAAACTGTAAACAATTTTCGAATCTTAAATAGCAAGTAATGAAATCAATAACAAGTAAATTAAAGCTCCTGACCTTCGCGGGTATAGCATTTGCGGCAGCAATGGTGATCCAATCCTGCAGTAAATCCAAATCCACGAGTTCGACGAAGCCGACCGTTACCAGCGTGACCACTGGCTCGAATGACACGGCAGGAACGACAACAATAGTTACCATCACCGGGAAAAACCTTTCGGGGGCATCGGTTACTACGACCACGAACAACGTGACCATTTCCAATGTATCTGCATCCAGTACATCCATCACACTGACAGTAAAAATCGGTGGTGGTGTGCCAAGCGGAAGTGTAACGTTAGACATCACGACATCAGCCGGAAGTACGACAGCGCAAATAACAATTGTCGGACTTACTCCGCTCGGAGGATTTATTTCTTCCGACTCCGTGGAACCGGCCGCATTGATCGCTTATTGGCCGCTTAATGGAAATGTCAACGACACCGTCGGAAACCAAACGGGTACTGCCGTCGGCGCAACATTTATCCAGGGTATAAGAGGCCAGGCTTACCAGGGCGCTGCTGGAGCCTATGCAACGGTACCAGCAAATTCATCGTTTAAGAATGTGCAAAGTTACTCGGTATCATTATGGTATAATCTTCCAATGGCGGTCAGGCCTACGTCAGGCGGGACAGCCGCAGGTATGTTCTTCCTTTCGGGTGACACAACCGGCTCAAGTGGCAATTACATGATCTTGGAAGCAGACATTGCATCCGCTTCACAGCTGGCTGCAGATTCCGTACCCATTCACAATGGGTTTGACAACCTTGGTACTACCGGTCCATGGGCTAATTTCACCATGTCCTCATATGATACAGCGACCTCGAACTGGGTTCATGTTGTGATGACCTATGATGGTGGTTCTTCTACCTACACCTTCTACGAAAATGGCCAGCCGATAGCTGTTCAGTCAGCATATGGCACGGCGACTTCTACCACTCTTTACGATGGCCCGCTCCCGGTTGGTTCGGGAACGCCGCCGACAGCATTGATGGGAAATCTTAACTTTAGCACGGTTCCTGATCCCCCGACCACAGTTTACATTGGTGCATGGCCTCCGGGATTGTACGGAGTCTCTGCAACGCTTGGTGCATCAGGCGATTTCCAGGGAGCATTGGACGAGATCAGAGTTTATAACATTGCAATAAAAGCGACTGATGTTGTTGGTCTTTACCTGAACGGTCTAGCAGGCAGGTAATTAAAAAGTATATCAGAAATAAGAAGCTAATTATCGGGGGTTGTCTTCGCAAGAAGGCGACCCCTGGTTTTTTGGAATAATGGGCAAATCATATACGGTCTCCTCAAATGCATTAACACAAATTTTTATTCCTGAAAGTATTGTTCATTTAAGCAAAGGGAATAAATTACGAAAGCTGTTTTGTTCTATTTAGAATAATCAGCCATGTATTTGGACAAAATTAATATACAACAGGCTACTCCTGCGGCGCTAATCATATTTTTTTCCGCCTGCCAATTTATGCTGGGTTGTTCCGGTTCTGGTTCCGGGCCGGTCGCCGAAAACAAAACAACATTATTCACGGAACTTTCGCCCGACAAAACCGGCATCCGTTTTTCAAATCCCAACACAGACTACGATTCGCTCAGCATACTCGATTACCTGTATTATTATAACGGCGGTGGCGTTGCCATTGGCGATATCAACAATGACGGACTACCGGATATCTTTTTTACGTCCAATATGAACGGCAACAAACTTTACCTCAATAAGGGGAACATGGAGTTTGAAGATATTACGGACAAGGCGGGTGTCGCCGGCCGAAATGAATGGACGACAGGCGTGACGATGGCTGACGTGAATGGCGACGGCTACCTGGATATTTACGTGTGTTCCGTCTCCAACCATAACCAGGATAAGGAATCTAACCCCAATGCACATACGTACTTTTCCAACTCCAGGAACAGGCTTTACATCAATAATGGCAATGGAACGTTTACAGAGGCATCAAAAAAGTGGGGTCTGGATATACCCGGCTATAATACGCAGGCTGTTTTTTTTGACTACGACAATGACGGTGACTTGGATATGTTCCTGCTGCAGCATTCGGTGCATCAGACGGCGAGCTACGGCGATACTGCCGGAAGGCGAATATACAGCGCCGTCAGCGGTGGAAAATTATACCGAAACGACGGCGATCATTTTACCGACGTGACGGAAAAGGCGGGCATCTACAGCAGCCCCCTGGGTTATGGGCTTGGCGTCGGTGTCGCCGATTTGAATCACGACGGGTTTGAGGATATCTACGTCAGTAACGATTTCAATGAGAATGACTACTATTACATCAACCAGGGGAATGGGACTTTTAAGGAGATGAATAAGCAGGCCTTTGGCCATGAGTCGAGATTCTCCATGGGCAATGACATTGCGGATGTAAATAATGATGGTTGGCCGGATATCATGACACTTGACATGCTCCCTGCCGATGAAAAGGTATTAAAATCTTCGCAGGCAGATTTGGACTTCAATGTTTATAATTACCTGGTTAAGTACGGATATAACTACCAGTATTCGAAGAACTGCCTGCAACTGAATACAGGCAAAGGATTAAAGTTTTCAGATATCGCCTTGTATAGTGGCATTGCCGCGACCGATTGGAGTTGGAGCCCGCTGATCGCGGATTACAACCTTGATGGCATTAATGATATTTTTATTTCCAACGGGATCAAGACAAGGCAAAATGATCTCGATTATTTAAAATTTTATTCAGCACTCAATCAGAACCGGCAGCGGGCGAGGGGTAACCGGCAATTTGACAAAGACATTTTAAATTTTGCGCCATCCGGCGCCTGGCATAGCTATATGTTTGAAGGAAGCCCGGACTTAAAATTCCGGGATAGGTCGACCGACTGGGGATTCGGTAAGTTTTCACTCTCACAGGGATCGGCCTACGGAGATCTCGACGGAGACGGGGATATTGACCTGGTTGTTAACCGGATGAACGATTCTGCCGGAATATTTCAAAATAACTGCAGGCAGTTGACGCCCGCTCCGAATTTTTTATCCCTGCGCGTGAAAGGACCTGGCAAAAATACTTTCGGAATAGGTACTAAAATCTTTCTTTACTGCAAGGGCCATATGCAGTACCGCGAACTACAATCCGTGCATGGTTTTATGAGCAGCAGCGAACCCGTTTTCCATTTTGGAATGAACCAAACATCCGAGGCTGACAGCATGATCATTGTTTGGCCCAACCGAACTTACCAGGTTTTGAAAAGCGTCAAGGCAAACCAGCAATTACAGATAGCCTGGGAGAGAAAGAAAACGGATACGATTATCGATTATGCAGGCTTCATCGATCAATTACTTCATAGTCCCAGGGAGAACTTTTTTAATGACATCACGGAGAAGTCGAAAGTGAATTACAGGCACCAGGAGGATCTTTCTTTTATCGACTTTAATTACCAGCCCTTCATCCCGCACGAACTTTCCACGCAGGGACCGAAGGTTGCGGTTGGCGACGTGAATGGGGACGGCCTCGAAGACTTTTATATCTGTGGATCTGTCGGCCACCCCGGCGCCATTTTCCTGCAACAAAAAGATGGCAGCTTTCAGCGCTCATCGGATTCGGCGGTTTTTGTCCGCGATAGAATGTGCGAGGATGTTGACGCCATATTTTTTGACGCGGACGGCGACGGCGATCTTGACCTTTATGTAGCCAGTGGAGGAAACGAGTACCCGGATAGTGCTACTGAACTAAATGATCGCCTTTATTTGAATGACGGGAAGGGGCATTTTACCAAGTCAACCGGATTGCCTTTTTTACCCGGGAACAAATCGGTCGTAAGAGCAGTTGATTTTGACAAGGATGGGGACTTGGACCTTTTTGTAGGTGGAAGAGCGGATGCCAACTATGGGAATATTCCCGTTTCATACCTGTTGGAAAATGACGGTAAGGGGCATTTTACGATTTGTACGGACAAACGGATTCCCGGACTCTCTCATATTGGCATGGTCACCTCAGCCTTATGGTCGGACGTTGACAAAAATGGCTGGCCGGATCTTATCGTGTGCGGCGAATGGATGCCTCCGGTCCTGTTCAAAAATGATCATGGAAAATTTACGAAAACCTCCCTGACTGACGATGATGGGTCGCTTAAAGGGTGGTGGTTCAGCATGACGGACGCCGATGTGAACGGTGATGGTTATGACGATCTGCTGCTGGGTAATTACGGACTGAATAGCAAGCTCACAGCCAGTGTTGGGTCGCCGTTAGTTATGTTTGTTCTCCCTCAGCTGGGTGGCTTGCACAATACGAGGCAGATCCTGGCTGTAAACAAAGCCGGCAAGAATTTTACCTTCCTGACAAAGGAGGATATTGAAAGGCAACTGCCCTATATAAAAGGCCAGTACCTTACCTATGGTAAAATGGCGGGCAAGACCGTAGAGGAAATATTTGGCAACCGCATGCAGAATGGAACTGAGTTTGATGTAACAACGATGTCTTCGAAGGTTCTGATCAACGACGGCAAAGGTCATTTTAAGGTCCGGGATTTGCCATATTCCATGCAGTGGACACCGATTTTTGCCTTTGCTGCAGCTGACTTTAACCATGATGGCAAAACCGATATCCTGGCCGGGGGAGATTTTTATGGTGTTACCCCTTACGAAGGACGCTACGACGCTATGCCGCTCAGCCTTTCGCTGGGTGATGGCAGGGGCAATTTTGATAGTATTATACGACGGCCGCTGGCTGCAATTAGCGGTGGGGAGGTGAGGGATATCAAGCCCATCCATATCAACAACAGGCTCTCCCTCATTATTGCTAGGAACAATGACAAACCAGTAATCGTGGAGGTAGAGGGGGCTGATGCCTCAAAAAAATAGGTGCAATTATGAAATTCAATCCGGTAACTACAGGAACAGTATGTATAATATTTTGCAGCTTTTTATGGGGATGTACAAAAACGGTGGTGACCAAAAAACCACCGGTCACTGACACATCGGGCCCCTTTTCACTGGTGAAAGCCACGATAAATGACAGTTCAGCCAACAACTTCACCTTTTACAACGTGAGCACCAGCCCCACGCTTGAATTTTTCTTTTCTGCTCCGATTGACACGGGTACCGTAAAAAGCAACACTGCGCTGACGACCGGGGGCACGGTGATTCCCGTCCTTTACTCTTACGCCAATCACGACAGCGCGCTGATTGTTCGGCCGGCCAGTGCGTTACACGCGCTGACCCTGTACACCTTCGCCATTCTGACGAATGTAAAATCTGTGGCGGACTCAGGTTTAACAAGTATGGTGCGGTTAAATTTTAACACACAAATCGATTCGAGCGACAAGTTTCCGCAGATCTCTGACAGCGCATTGCTCACACTGGTTGAACAGCAGACATTTAATTATTTCTGGACCTTTGGTCATCCCGTGTCGGGGATGGCGCGCGAAAGAACTTCTTCCGGCAATACGGTGACGACAGGAGGCAGCGGCTTTGGAATTATGTCCATGCTTGTTGGCGTTCAACGAAATTTCATTACCCGTGGGCAGGCGCTGGGGCGGATCGATACCATCGTCAGTTTTCTCGCAAATAAGGCGATGCGTTTTCACGGTGCATTTTCACATTGGATAGACGGATCCACCGGAGCAACCATTCCTTTTGGCACTCAGGACGACGGTGGCGACATCGTTGAAACTTCATACATGATGCAGGGCTTGCTTTGCGCACGCCAATTTTTTAACAGCACCACAGATTCCAACGAAATCAACTTGCGGAACACCATCAACAGTCTCTATGACAGCGTGCAATGGAATTGGTACCGGCAAAATGGCGCCAATGTGCTGACCTGGAACTGGAGTCCTGATTACGGTTTTGCGATCAACGTGCAGGTGCAGGGTTGGGACGAAGCCCTAATCACTTATGTAATGGGCGCGTCGTCGAATGTTGATTCCAATGTAATTCCAAAAATTGTTTACGACAACGGTTGGGCTCGCAATGGCGCGATGAAAAACGGTAACGCTTATTTTGGCGTCACACTCCCGCTTGGCCCTCCTTACGGAGGACCATTATTTTTCGCGCACTATTCCTTCCTGGGAATAAACCCGGTCAACCTCAGCGACGCATATGCCAATTACTGGACGCAGGACACAGCGCATGCACGCATCAACTATTTATATTGCGTGAGCAATCCCCAGCATTATGTTGGTTATAGTAGCTCCTGCTGGGGATTGACAGCGAGCGATATCCAAAATGGTTATGATGCAAGCTCCCCGACCGAAGATAACGGTGTCATCGCTCCGACTGCTGCGATTTCTTCGCTTCCCTATACGCCGACTGAGTCAATGAACGCGCTGCGCTTCTTCTATTACAAGCTTGGAGACAAGATTTGGGGGCAATATGGATTCATCGATGCGTTCAACCTCACGAATATCTGGTTCGATTCCGACTGCCTGGCCATCGACCAGGGCCCGCAGATCGTGATGATTGAGAACTACAGGTCGGGTCTCCTATGGAATCTTTTTATGAGTTGCCCAGAAATAAAAAGAGGCATGACGAATCTCGGGTTCTCAAGCCCAAATTTGTAGTGACAAATTTTCCCGGCGGGATTTGAAGCAAAACTTTACCTAAATTGTATAACACAAAAAAAATGGCGATGGCTGCATTTATCCATAAGAAATCCCTGTTTTACTTTGTTTTGCAGCTCTTCATTTTTTTTGCCGCAGGTCAGAATCCGGCAATGAAGGTCAAACCCCCCAAAAGAACCGTACTGGCGAGCCCCATATCGCTGGGTGACAGCGCACTTCTCGACCTGACTGAGAAAGCAACCTTTGGATATTTCTGGGACGGCAGCGAGCCAGTCAGCGGCATGGCGCCCGAACGCATCCACATGGACAATGATTATCCAGATCATGACCAGAGAATCATTGCAACGGGCGGCAGTGGGTTCGGCTGCATGGCCATTCTCGCCGCGATTGAGCGTCGCTACATTACGCGCAGCCAGGGCCTGGCACGTTTCGAAAAAATTGTATCCTTTCTTGCACGCGCAGACCGTTTTCACGGCGCCTGGTCACACTGGATAGATGACCAGACCGGGCATGTCAAGCCATTTGGAGCCGAGGACAACGGCGGTGATCTTGTGGAGACCTGCTATCTTATGCAGGGATTGCTTTGCGTCCGCCAATATTTCCGGCGAGGAAACGAGGAAGAAAAAAAATTGTCGGCGAAGATCGATTCGCTTTGGAGAGGTATTGACTTCAATTGGTACAGGCATGGAGGGCAGAATGTGCTTTACTGGCATTGGAGCCCGAACTATGAGTGGATTAAAAATTTCGCGGTACATGGCTATAACGAATGCCTGATTCTTTACGTACTTGCCGCCAGTTCACCTACGAGCCCTGTTCCAAAGGAAGTATATGCGCAGGGATGGGCGGAAAATGGTGCCATAGACAAAATATCGGTTTACAAAAATGACACGCTGCATCTTCATATGCAGGGCAATCCTCCGCATGGCGGGCCGCTGTTCTGGTCACAATACTCCTATCTTGGCTTGGATCCCCGTGGTCTCAGGGACCAGTACGCAGACTACTGGAAAGAAAATAGCACGCAATCGCTCATTAACTATGAATGGTGCGTTGATAATCCCAAACATTACACAGGTTATGGAAAGGATGATTGGGGCCTGACGGCCAGCTATTCGGTCGCAGGCTATGCCGCGCATGCGCCCGATGAAAAAAATGACCGCGGTGTGGTTTCGCCGACGGCCGCAATTTCTTCGATTCCGTATACGCGACAACAGTCAATGGCTGCGATCAGGCACTGGTATGTAGACATGAAGGACCGTGTCTGGGGCAAATACGGATTTTATGACGCCTTTAGCGAGACTGCGAAATGGTATGTCCAGCGCTATCTCGCGATTGACCAGGGTCCCGAAGTGGCTATGATAGAAAATTACCGTAGCGGGCTGTTGTGGAAATTGTTTATGAGTTGTCCTGAAGTGAAAGCCGGGTTGCGCAAACTCGGGTTTCAGAGCCCGTGGTTGAAACCGTAAGATCGACGTCTAGTGTATGACTAGAAAATTTTACATAGGATTTTTTTTAAGCCTGCTTGAAACCTTTCTTTTTGCTCAACCTTCTGGCAACACGTCGTCAAAGCGCCAGCGCATCGAACCTGTCGGCATCATGCGGAATATTTCGGATTCGACGCTTCTCGACATTGTGCAGCGACAGACGTTCAGGTATTTTTGGAATTTCGCACACCCTGTAAGTGGGCTCGCACGCGAGAGGGACAATACGGTCCGTGCAGAATATTACTGGGATTACATCAATGAGGCTTATGATGAACCCAACCTGAGCAAGCATACATTTGGCCCCGAGGCCTGTGCAATCGGTGGCACGGGGATGGGGATACTCGCCACTGTCGTAGCCGTCAACCGCGGCTGGATTGGAAGGGATACGGCGCTTCGCCGATTGATCAAGATTGCGGATTTTTTAATACGGGCAGACTGTTACCACGGCATCTATCCGCATTTCATGAATGGGGCTACGGGAAAAACCATTCCGTTCGGCCGCTTGGATGATGGCGCTGATATTGTTGAAACCTCTTACCTGATGATGGGGATGCTCACCGCGCGGGCTTATTTCAATGGCAACAGCCTCCCCGAGAAATATTTTCAAAAGAGGGTTCAGCAAATGTGGGAAGCGGCAGACTGGAACTGGCATGTGAAGGGCGACAACAAGGTTTTTTACTGGCACTGGAGTCCTGACAACGATTTTGACATGAATTTCCCGGTCTTTGGGTATGATGAGGCCCTGATCACCTATATCATTTCCGCTTCGTCGCCCACCCATCCGATTTCGAAAGAAATTTACGAGAACACCTGGGTAAAAAGCGGAGGCTGGAAAAACGGCAACACGTATTACGGGTATACATTGCCGCTAGGAAACTACGAGAAGGGCGGCCCTTTGTTTTTTGAACAATATACCTATATGGTCATCGACCCGGCAGGGCTCAGGGATGACCACCAAATTGATTATGCGCAACAGACCAAAAATCATACGCTGATCAACCGCGCATATTGCATCGAGAACCCTAAACACTATAAAGGCTATGGCGCCGATTGCTGGGGCCTTACTGCGGGAGACAGCTACAAGGGTTATGTCGCTCATTGTCCCCAGGAGGATTTCGGTGTCATCCAGCCAACGGCTGCTCTTTCCTCTTTCCCTTTCACGCCGGAATATTCGATGCAGGCCCTCAGGCATTTTTATTACGCTTTGGGGGATCGTATCTGGGGGCCATACGGATTCTCAGATGGTTTTAGTGAAACCAGGAATTGGTACGCCAAGACGCACTTGGCCATTGACGAAGGCCCGATAGTTGTCATGATCGAAAATTACCGGAGCGGCCTGATATGGAACCTGTTCATGCAGCTTCCCGAAATCCAGAACGGATTGAAACGCCTAGGATTTGAAAGTCCCAGGATTCGCTGAATGAACATGATTTGACCAAAGAAAATGATGAAAAAAATTGTCCTGGTTGATGGGGCCTGACCTGCTCAAAACCTATTATTTTTCAATCCAGTCCATCAATGAAAACGGCGTATCAGGAAAAACCACTACTTTAAAGGTTGAATAACTTGATCATGAAACAGGGGTTCAAGAGGCGGAGATTCCTGCTGCTTCTCATCGTGGCAGGTGTTATTTGCGCTGAGGCGCAACCGTTCCGCGAAGATATACTGGCTTTCAAAAAACAGGACAGCCTTCATCCGCCACAAGGCAACGCGATCCTGTTTGTTGGAAGTTCTTCTTTTACCAAATGGACCGATGTACAGAATTATTTTCCTGGTTTTCTTATTATCAACCGTGGATTTGGTGGCTCAAGCCTGCCAGACCTCATTCGATATGCCAATGACGTCATCATTTCTTATCATCCGCGGCAGGTGGTCATCTATTGCGGCGACAATGACCTGGCTGCTTCCGATACGGTGTCGTCGGCAACCGTCGTGTCCCGGTTCAAAGCGCTGTTTGCACTGATCAGGCTACAATTGCCTGGCGAACCGATAGCCTTCATATCCATAAAGCCAAGCCCAAGCCGCGCGAAGCTGATGCCAAAAATGGCCGAGGCCAATAGGGCGATAAAACAGTTTCTCGCCGGCCAAAAAAATACGGCGTTCATTGACGTTTACCACTTAATGCTGGATAAAGACGGCAAGCCGATTGACGAAATTTTTGTGGGGGATAAACTTCATATGAACTCGAAGGGCTATGCCATCTGGCAAAAAGCCATCAAACCGTTCCTGCTCCAATGAGCAACTCATAACTCACATCAAGCCAATCATGAATAAAATAACATCAATGAAAAAAATTGCTTTCCTGATCATTATGGTGGCCGCTGCATGCTCGCAGATTGTAGCCCAGGACGCGAAAATGAACGCATTTGTCACCGACCTCATGAACAAAATGACGATCGATGAAAAGATCGGGCAACTGAATCTCGTAACGCCCGGCGGTGCAGTCACGGGCGCTGTCGTCAGCAAGGATGTCGATACAAAGATCAGGGCCGGCCAGGTCGGTGGCCTGTTCGGAATCACCGGGCCTTCCCAGGTGCGCAAGGCGCAGGAGATTTCCGTGAACAATTCGCGGCTGCATATCCCACTGCTTTTTGGCCTGGATGTCATTCACGGTCATCGCACGATTTTCCCCATACCGCTGGGACTATCCTGCAGCTGGGACACAGCCCTGATCGCGCGTAGCGCAAGAATAGCCGCCACTGAAGCCAGCGCAGACGGGCTGGACTGGGCATTTTCGCCGATGGTCGATATCGCCCGTGATCCGCGTTGGGGCCGGATAGCCGAAGGCGCAGGAGAGGATGCTTTTCTCGGTTCACAGGTGGCGATGGCCATGATTAGGGGTTACCAGGGTGGGAGTGACCTCACACGGAATGATGTCGTGATGGCGTGCGTAAAACATTTTGCGCTCTACGGCGCTGCGGATGCAGGTCGGGACTACAACCCGGTGGATATGAGCCGGATTAAAATGATGCAATATTATCTGCCGCCTTATCTCGCGGCGATCCGCGCAGGGGCAGGCAGCGTGATGAGCTCCTTTAACGAAATCGATGGCATCCCGGCCACGGGCAACCGCTGGCTGCTGACTGACCTGCTCAGGCAGGAATGGGGATTTACCGGGATGGTGGTGAGCGATTATACGTCAGTAAGCGAAATGATCGCTCACGGGGTAGGTGACCTGCAGGCCGTTTCCGCGCAGGCACTGAACGCAGGTCTTGACATGGATATGGTCAGTGAAGGTTTTCTGACCACGCTAAAAAAATCGTTGCAGGAAGGCAGGGTCAAGGAGGAAACAATTAACCAGGCCTGCCGCCGCATTCTCGAAGCCAAATATAAACTTGGTCTTTTTGATAACCCATATCGAAGGATGGATGAAGCGCGTGCCAGCCGCGAACTTCTTTCCGCCGGTCATCGAAAAGCATCAAGGGAAACTGCCGCCAGGACGATGGTTCTTTTGAAAAACGATAACCAGCTTCTGCCCCTGAAGAAATCCGGGACGATCGCAGTGGTCGGGCCGCTGGCAGACAGCAGGCGAAATATGCTGGGTACATGGAGTGTCAGCGGCGACCCTTCAAAGAGTGTGACCGTTCTCGAAGGGATAAAGCAGGCAGCAGGCGGCGCCACGGTTCTCTATGCCAAGGGAGCCAATCTTAGCGACGATCAGGAATTTGCCAAACACGTCAATGTATTCGGGACGGAAATAGATATTGACAGCCGTACGCCGGAGGCAATGCTAAATGAAGCAACAGCCGAAGCTGCGAAAGCAGATGTGGTCGTCGCGGTACTCGGTGAAGCCGCGGACATGACGGGCGAATCTTCCAGCATGAGCAATATCGGACTGCAGGAAAGCCAGGAAAACCTGCTTAAGGCGCTAAGAAAGACAGGCAAGCCCATCGTGATTGTTTTGTTCAACGGCAGGCCCATGACTCTTGTTTGGGAAAATGATGTGGCAGGGGCCATCCTGGACTCGTGGTTTGGGGGAACCGAAGCAGGGAATGCTATTGCTGATGTGTTGTTTGGCGACTACAACCCCTCGGGGAAACTGACGACGAGCTTCCCGAGAAACGTCGGTCAGATACCCATTTACTATAACCACAAAAACACCGGCAGGCCGCTTGAGGGGGATCAATTCCAGAAATTCAGATCAGATTATCTCGATGTCAGCAACGAGCCCCTCTACCCATTTGGTTACGGGCTGAGCTATACCAAATTCACTTATGGCAAGCCGAAGCTAAGCACGACGACCATGTCGCCAACCGATAAATTACAGGTGAGGGTAACGGTTACCAACAGCGGGAATTTCGATGGCGAGGAAACCGTCCAGCTCTACATCCGCGACGTGGTTGCTTCCATAACCCAACCTGTTAAAGAGTTGAAGGGATTTCAAAAAGTCTGGCTGAAAAAAGGTGAAAGCAAGGAAGTGAGCTTCACGCTGACAGGCGACGATTTGAAATTCTTCGACAGTTACCTGCACCAGGTTCTTGAACCGGGCGAGTTCAAGGTATTTGTCGGCGGCAATTCACGCGACGTCGAGGAAGCCGGGTTTACCTTAAGCCGGTAAGCATGAAAGGTATAAGGAATATTGTGTTTGATCTGGGGGGCGTCATTCTCGACAATGATGTGCACCTGACATTACGGGCGTTCGCGGACCTGGGTATCAATAACATGGCCGACTATTTTGGCGCGGGAAAAGCCTCATCTTTTTTCAGGGACTACGAACTGGGCAAAATCAGTGATGCAGACTTTATTGGCGACCTTCGCAGGATGGGAAACTTGACCGCGCCGGATTCGGTGATCATCAAGGCGTGGAATGCGCTTCTGCTCGATTTCCCGCCGCTGCGGATCGACCTCCTCAGAACTTTGCGCGACCGATTCCGCCTTTTTCTTTTTAGCAATACCAACAGGTTGCATATGCAGGCGTTTCAACAGATTTTCCGTGACAGCTTCGCGGGCACCGAACTGGATTCGCTTTTCGAAAAGGCATATTATTCTTCAGCAATTGGTTTGCGCAAACCCGACCGGGAAGCTTATGACTTTATCCTGCGAGACGGAAATATGATCAACCATGAAACGCTGCTCGTGGATGACGCGCGGGTCAATATCGTGGGCGCCGCAAAAGCCGGTCTCCAAACATACTGGATTGAACCGGGGAAAACGGTATTGGATATCGGGTGGGATGACGTTACTTCTTGATCTCTTCAAAGTCAATGTATTCGCCCACTTTCGAAGTCTTTTCTTCTTTCTTGGCATTTTCCTGAGGTCCGGGATTTTGCTGCCCCGCCTGTTGGCGCATGTTTTTGAACTGCTCTTTTACGTGCGTAGTCGTACGGTAAACCGGCACAAAAAAATCAAAAATGAGCCGGTAGAGGATGTAAAAGCCGATTACTATGAGTACCAAATCTCCCATGGCGCGAATATACCATTTAACGTAGTGGCTGTGAGAATGTTCAATCAAAATAACAAAGCCTTAGTCTTTTTTTGTGGGAATCTTGCTGAGTACAAATTCCAGGACGGCCGCCAACTTGTTGATCAGCAATTCAGCCAGATCGGCGATCGCATTCTGCAGGCGTTCGCTCTGTGAAAACAATCGCAGGACGCTGCCTGTTAGGCTTTCGCGTCCAAAAAGGCCGCCGATCAGGGTATTAAGCATCAGCGAGGAGGAATTATCCTGCAGATAGCTGAAGCTTTCGTCCATTTTGTCTTCCAGCAATTTGGCGTGACTTTTAAGCCGGGCGATTTCCCTGTCGAGCGAGGCGGTGTCATAGACTTTTTTTGCCATAATATGTCGTTTAGGAAACAGCCTCTTCTTCTTCAATCTCTTCCATCGCGCCCCGGATAATCGAACGGACGACGGGCCCCACAAAAAGCTTTTTTCTGAAGATGGCAAACAGAATAAATAATACAAGCATGAGCAGCGCGGTCAGACCGAACCCCTCGACCAGACTGCCGGTCAGAGAAGAAAGCCAATAGCCAAGCGTCATTCCAGAAAATATTGCGATCAGGAAGAGGAGGAACAGCGAAACAATGATCCATACCAGGTATCCCGCCGACCGGGATGAGACCTTGATCGCCTGCAGCCTGAAAATTTCAAGGCGGGTTTCGATATACTCCTTCAGCAATGTTTTGTTTTCCTGGAAAAAAGATCCCAGGTTTTCTGGCTGTCCCATGAAAAAGTATTTGTTTAAAATTACTCCCTTCCTTTGTCATAGTTACCAAAAATTGGCAATAATACCCAATTACACGCAGGTATTTTCCTGTTTCA
>Ga0209579_10001339_pt1 | contig 20550 bp, 22 predicted proteins | sample Coa_R1_2_FD_187152 | JGI IMG/M metagenome (GOLD analysis project Ga0209579, IMG submission 187152) | Surface soil microbial communities from Centralia Pennsylvania, which are recovering from an underground coalmine fire - Coalmine... | ecosystem: Environmental > Terrestrial > Soil >... | reverse complement strand
CACCCTGATCCGCCGCTGGATCGCCTCCCTCCCCGCCACCCCCTGCGACCCCGGATCGATGCCGGCGCGGGTGAAGGATCAGGCGGCGCTGGACCGGGTCCGGGCCGGCGACCCGAAGGACTGCGAGGCGCTCTTGGCCACGCCGTCCGGGGCCCTCGATCTCCTGGGCGGCCTCCAGGGTCTTCCCGAAGCGATCCAGAAGGAGGCGGTCCGCCGGGCGCTCGACCGTCCCCCCGGGGGGATCCGCGACCTCTTCGAGACGTTCGAACCGCCCTCGCAGCGCCGCGCGCGCTTGGGGCTCTCGATCGCCCCCGGGAAGATCCTCGGACTCCGGGGCGACGCCGAACGAGGGCGGATCCTGTTCGCCGGAACGACGGTCCAGTGTTCGAAGTGTCACCGGGTGCAGGCCGGCCCCGAGACGCTCGGGCCGGATCTGTCCAAAATCGCCGCGAAGAACACCCGGGCCCAGCTCCTGGAGTCGATTCTCGAGCCTTCGAAGGTCATCGATCCCAAGTTCGCCGGGGTCATCGTCCAGACGACGTCGGGCGACGTGATCAGCGGCATCGTCGTCGAGAAGACGAGCACCGAACTGGTGTTGCGCGATGCCGAGAAGGTGACGCGTCTGCCCGCGGCGTCGGTGGAACGGATGGTGCCGCAGCAGAAGTCGCTGATGCCCGAGGGGCTCCTGCAGCATCTGACGGCCCAGGAGGCGGCCGACCTCCTCTCCTATCTCGAGTCGCTGCGCTGAGCGATCCGGGCTCCTGGAGCTCGGCTACTTGAGGATATAGATCTCGAGGCGCTTGCGGCCTTCTGGGGAGAGGCCCAGCTGATCGGCCTCGGTCCGGAACTGCCCGCGGGACCCGCGCCCCGCGATGTACCCGTTCACTCTCGCGGCGGCGGTGGAATTGCAGAGATCCTTCGCGTCGGGATAGATCGCCTTGAACTCCTCGATCAGCCCTTCGGTGCAGCGCAGTTCATACTTCTGGTGGTAGTCCTCGGCGAGCGTGAAGGAGGACAGGGGCAGGATCGCCGTCTTGATCGCCTTCCCCAGCGCCTTTTCCAGGCGTTCCTTGCTGGCCTCGATCGCGTTTTTCTGGGCATCGGTGGCGTAGAAAATCGCGTTTCGGTACTGCTTGTAGTCGGTCCGAACGCACGGGTTGTGGCTCGTCCAGATGCGGTCGAGGACCTGGTCGAAGCGGAGCGTCGCGGGATCGTAGTCGATCTGGACGCATTCGGTGTGGTCGCCCAGGTCGTGGTAGGTGGGATGGGCGGTGGTGCCCCCCGCATAGCCCACCCGGGTGCGGACCACTCCGGGGAGGATGCCGAACTGGGCGTCGGGGCACCAGAAGCAGCCGAGCGCGAAGGTCGCGGTCTCCGTGCGCGCGGGAGCCGCGGCGTCGATCGCCGGAATCGCGGACGCGTTCATCATTCGGGCGGGCTCCCGCCCCGGATCGCCGCATCCCGGCAGGGCGAGCAGCAGGAAGGCGGTCGTCCTCAGCCTCACGCCGCCAGTCTACGCTCCTGGGCCGTGGAAGGCCAGACCGTCAGCGTTCCATCAGAAGGGAGACGCCGAAGACGCCCGCGCCGGAGAAGAACACCAACAGGCCTCTCCAGCATTTCTGCAGGTGCAGGAAGCCGTATCCGATCGGGATGACCGGCAGGACCAGCCCGAGGGAGACGACCGCGCCGCCCATCGCCTCGCTCATCCGGGCCAGGATCATGATCAGGCCCGCCAGCGCGACCAGGCAGCCCAGGACGCTGACGATCTTCGCGGCCAGCCAGCGGTTCGGGGCGCGCTCCCGAAGGGTCAGCTCCGAGAGCTGGCCCTCGATGTTGGCCAGGATGACGTCCCAATCCTGGTTCATCGTGGAAGCCCAGGCCGGCTCGGCGTACAAATTGACGACCACGGTGCCCGGTTCCAGCGGGAGCCAGGCCATGCGCCCGTAGACCCCGACTTTGCCCTGGACGAATCCCTCATACCGGGCGGTGGCGACGGGCCGGCCGCGCCACCGGGCCACGGCTCCCGTGAATTTGAGATCCACCAGGAGCGGATCGACCTTCATGAGATCGGGTTCCAGCGGAACCGGGGGAGGCTCCGGCTGCTTTCGGGGCTGGAAGTCCAGTCGCAGGGTCACCACGTCCGGGCTGGACACCGAGGGCTTGCGGGTGAATTTTCGGGAGATGAACTTGTCCGCCTCGTAGGCGTCCGGGAGCCAGATCTTCAGGTCCCGCGTCGGAGCGGGGAAGTCGTACGACTGCAGACCGTTCCGGGACCCCGAGGCCGACTGGCCGAGCAGGGCCGCCGAAACCGCCAGCAGGAAGGGAAGTCTCATCCCCTTAATCATGCCCTGCCGGTGCGGCAGGCCAAGAACATTTCGTGCGGGATCCGGGATTTTTTCTTGGTGTTCCGGGGACCGCGCGGTTGAATGACAGGAATGGTCACCCTCCGGGACATCCGCGCCGCGCACCGGATCATCTCGCCCGTGACGCTGCGCACGCCCATCCTTCCGCTGAAGGTCTTCGACCGGCCCGAGACGTTCGTCAAGTGCGAGAATCTCCAGCGGACCGGCGCCTTCAAGCTCCGCGGCGCCTACCACCGGATCTCCAAGCTGCCGAAGTCCTGCAAGGGGGTTACGGCCTCCTCGAGCGGAAATCACGCCCAAGCCGTCGCCTACAGCGCCCGGCTTCGCGGCCTTCGGGCCTGCATCGTGATGCTCGATCAGTCGGTCCCCCACAAGGTCGAAGGGACGAAGTCCTACGGGGCCGAGGTGATTCTCGGCGGCACCACGAGCGTCGTCATCACCGAGCGCGCGGAGCGGGAGGCGGCCGAACGGGGCTACGTGTTCGTCCCCCCGTTCAACGATCCCGACATCATCGCGGGCCAGGGGACCGTCGGACTGGAGATCCTGCAGGACCTTCGAGGCGTGACGTCCGTGATCGTCCAGATCGGCGGCGGGGGCCTGTCGAGCGGCGTCATGACGGCGATCAAGGAATCAAATCCGAAGATCAAGGTGTTCGGAGTGGAGCCTTCGGGCGCGGCCAAGATGAGGGCGGCGCTCGACGCGGGCCGGGTCGTCACGCTGCCCGAGGTCCAGACCATCGCCGACGGGCTCAAGCCGACGCGGGTCAGCGAGCTGACCCTGGCCCATGTCGGACGCTATGCCGACGATGTCGTCTCGGTCAGCGATGAGGAGATCCTGGAGGCGACGCGCCACCTGATCCTGAAGGAGAAGCTGGTGGTGGAGCCCTCCGGCGCGACGGCGCTCGCGGCGGTGAGGGCGAGGAAGCTGAGGCTGCCGAAGGGGCCCGCCGTCGCGATCCTGTCGGGGGGCAACGCCGACCTGGGGATGATCCTGGGCCTGAAACCTTGATCCGCCGGTCCCCTCGAGGCAGCCGGGGAGCGTAAGCCATTCAAAGGGGAACACTCATGAAATCGATCGCCTGGGCCCTCATCCTCCTCGGCGCCTGCTCGGCGCCTCCCCTTCCGGCGCCGCCCCGCGAGTACCCGGCCCCCGCGGCCCTGCCGCTGCGGCCCGAGCTTCCCGATCCGCTGGTGTCGTTCGTCGGGAAGAGGATTTCCTCCCGCGCCGAATGGGAGACCCAGCGCAAGCCCGAGCTGAAGGCCCTCTTCCAGCACTACATGTACGGGATCCTCCCTCCGGTGACCGAGGTGTCCGCCGCGGTGCGCCGCACGGATCCCGCCGCGTTCGGGGGAAAGGCCACGCTCCGGGAGGTCTCCTTGACCATCGCCGGGCCGAAGGGGCCGAGGATCGACCTCCTCCTGGTCGTTCCCAACCAGCGCCGGGGTCCCGCGCCGGTCTTCGTCGGGCTCAACTTCACCGGGAATCACAGCCTCGTGACCGATCCGGCCGTGGCGCTTCCCACGTCGTGGATGCGCGGTGGGGGGAAGGGAGAGGAGGTCGTCAACAACCGCGCCACCGACCGGGGCCGCGGGAAGAATGCCGGGACCTGGGCGCTGGAACAGTCGATCGACCGCGGCTACGCGGTTGCGACCGTCTACTACGGCGATATCTTCCCCGACAAGCCGGAGTTCAGCGACGGCGTCTTTCCGCAGTTCCACGAGCCCAAGGAGGGGCAAAAGACCCCGGGCGATACGGGCTGCGGCGCGATCGCGATGTGGGCCTGGGGAATCCACCGCATCATCGATTATCTCGTGACCGTGCCCGAGCTGGACCGGTCGAAGATCGCCGTGACGGGCCATTCCCGGCTGGGCAAGACCGCCCTGCTGGCGGCCGCCTTCGACGAGCGGATCGCGCTCGCGATCCCGCATCAGGCCGGCTGCGGCGGGACCGCCCCGAGCCGGACGAAGAATCCCAAGGCGGAAAGCGTGAAGCGCATCAACAGCAGCTTCCCTCACTGGTTCGACGACCACTTCAAGCAGTTCAACGAGGACGTCGACCGCCTGCCCTTCGACCAGAACTGCCTTCTGGCGCTGTGCGCGCCGCGCCCCGTGCTGTACACCAACGGCATCGAGGATCAGTGGGCGAATCCGGACGGACAGTTCGAGATGGCGAAAGCGGCCGCCCCCGTGTACCGGCTCTATGGGGTCGACGCCCTCTCCGTGACGGAGCGGCCGCCCGTGGGCCAGCTCGTCGACGGCGCGCTGGGATACTACCTCCGGACCGGTCCCCACGTCTCCGATCCGGATTACTGGAAGACCTTCCTCGATTACGCCGACCGGCACTTCAGGACGTAGCCGCCTCGTCGTCCCCGTGGTGGTCGGCCTGGTGCCGCTTCGAGTGCTCGATCACGGTTTCGACGTGCTGGACCCAGCCCCGGGCGACGTCCAGCCTTCCCAGCGTTTCGGACGCCGGAGGATTGGTCTTCATCCGCTCCAAGAAAAAGGTATACAGGCGGATCATTTCCGGCACGTCGGGCCGGGTCTCCGCCAGCATGCCGAATCCGTAGGTCGACATCGCGCCGGTCGGATGCTTCTTGGCGAAGACGGAGAGGGAGGCCTTCGCGGCGTCGAAATCGCGCCGCCGGGCATGCACCAGCCCGAGATTGAAGTGGACGGCGTCGAACTCGGGATCGGCGCTCTGGACCGCCAGGTAGGCCTTGACGGCCTCGTCGAGGCGTCCGGTATTCGCGAGCAGGATGCCCTTGTGGTTCAACGCGACGGCCTTGATCCACCGGTTTCCCTTGCCCGCCAGCTCGTCGAAGTAAGCGATCGTCTCGTCGACGAAGCGCTGCTCCATCGCGAGATTGCGCAGGAAGACGACCGGCAGCTCCCGGGGGAAGCGGAGGCGCTCGACCTCCTCCGGATGTTCCAGCAGGAGGCTGATCACGCGCTTGCCCGCTTCGAACGCCGCGCGGGGAAACTTGATCGCGTAGGATTCCGCCTGCGCGTGAAGGATGTCGATGCGGTCGGGCGCGTGGCGGAGCGCGGTATGGAACGCTTCCTCCGCCCCGATGGTGTCGCGCAGTTCCAGCTGGGCCTGGCCCAGGAGCAGCCAGGCATCGGGGTCGTCGGGGCTCCGCTTGACGCACTCGGCGAGCGCCTCGCGGGCGCGGGCGAGCTTGCCCAGCCTGAGCGCGCAGGACCCGATCTGCCGCAGGGCCGCCGCGCGCTCGGCGTCGTTCGCCATCTCGAGGCTCGACTCGTAGACCGCGAGGGCCCGGTCGAGATAGCCCTCGCCTTCCAGGGCGCGGGCGCGGCGGAGATCCCGCCCCACCAGCCAGCGACGAAGAAAATCCATGGGGCCGCGTCGCCTTACTTCTTGTCCGGCGGACGGGACGCTTCCAGGTGGGGGGCCTCCAGGCCCGTCCAGCTCCACACGGACCCCTTCCCGCTGAAGCGAACGTCGAGGGCGATCTTCCCCATCTTGGACACGTCCTCCACGCGGCGGAGGCCGATCAGAAGCTCCTTCAGCCGGCCGTCGTAGCAGGCGAGCTTCGGGTCCGCATCGTTGGCGGGCAGCTTGGAGACGTCGGTCTTCAGGGCCGAGGCATCGACCGACCGCTTGATCGACGCCTGCTTCTTGCCGTCCACCGTGAACGTGACCTCGAGCTGGCCCTCGGGCTTCGTCTTGTCGTCGAAGCCGTCGATCCGGAGGCGGAGGAAGATCGTGTCGCCGCTGTACGCCTGCTGCTTGTTGACGGTCTTGTAGCTCCCCGCGACCGTCCGGAGCCCCATCACGCCGACCTTGGGGCCCGCGTCCGGGTCATAGTAGAGCCTCGGGGTCTTCATCGTGTAGTTCTCGTACTCCACGGTCCGGTCCTGACCTTCGACCGTGTAGCGGATGACGACCTTGAAGGTGAAGCGGGTCGCCCCGGGAAGGAGGGCGTCCCGGAGCAGGATGCCGATCCCCTTGCGGGCGCCGAGGGAGCCGATCACCTGGGGCTGCAGCGTCTTCAGGGGGAATTTGTTGTCGCCGATGATGACGACGCCGACCGACACGGCGCTGAGCGCCCAGGGCGTCCGGTTGAGCAGCGCGCCTTCGGCGACCAGGCCCTGATCGATCTCCGAGTTCCGGACGTCGAAGGCCGTCAGCTCGACGCAGGCGACGTCCGCGCCGGGGGGCTCGGTTTGCGCGAGCACGAGGGCGGCCAGGAGCGCGGTCATGCCCACGAATGTACCTCGCCCGGCGAGGCAGGGAAAGGCAAACGACGCGGCGTTATTTGACCCGCTTCGCGGCGCTGTCGATGGCGGACGCCATGCCCTGGAGCGCGTCGCGAAGGGATTTCCGGGATTCGGGCGTGTGCGCGAATTCGCAGCCCAGGATATAGAGCTCCTTGCCGGCGTCCCGATCGACCCAGCGAACGTGCGCCGGAATCTCGACGGGACTGGGAAGGCGGATGGTCAGGTGGACGGAATCGCCGACCCCGTGGGCCTCGGTACTGATGACGCGGCATCCCTCGAGGCTGATGTCCCGAAGCGGGAGCTTGCTGCTCCCTTGGGATCCCTTGATCTCGCACGGAACGATCAGCTTGAAGCGGCCCGTCTTCCGTCCCGGCGAGCTGCGATCTTCCGCTTGCGACATTGGCGCCTCCACCCCGAAATCCCGCCCCCTCTTTGTACCTTTCCTCGGGGTGGATCGCTCGAAATAATGCGGGGGCAGGCGGGATCAGGAGGTCGCGGGAGCGACGTCGGCGCCCGCGGTGGAGCGCCGGGAGGTCGAATCCAGGTGTTCCCGGCACCAGCTCTCGAACGCGAAGACCAGCCAGAGCTTCTCGGCGGCCGCGGCCCGGCCGTTTTCGAAATCCGCCAGGAGGGAGCCGACGGCCGGGGCGTGGAGGATGCCCCGGCGGGCGAGAACCGCGGGATCCAGTATTTCCCGGACCAGCGGACGAAGCCCGTCGCGGAGCCACTCGGGGATCGGGACCGTGAATCCCCGCTTGGGCTGGGAGAGGATCTCCTCCGGCACCAGGCCGCGGAGCGCCCGGCGCAGGAGGTGCTTGAGCCGGAATCCGCGGACTTTCATCGGCACGGGGAGGCGCTGCGCAAAGCGGGCCACCGGCAGGTCGAGGAACGGCACCCGGGCTTCCAGTCCGACGGCCATGGTCGGTCGGTCGATCCGCTCGCAATAGCCGTCGGTCAGCTTGGTCTTCTGGTCGGCGTAGAGGAGGGCCTCGACGCCGGAGAGCCTTTCGGAGCCGCGACGGAAGGCGGCGGCGTAGGCCGCGAGCGCCGGGGAAGGGGCACAGCGCCAGCCGGGGGCGAGCAGCCCCTCCTCGTCGGGCGGAGCGAAGACGTAGTGCCACGAGGCCCCGCGCTCGGCGGGATCCGCCAGATCCAGATTGCGGAGGGCGCGGCGGATCCACCGGTAGGGGGGCAGACTGGAGAGGGCCAGGGCGGCAGGTTTCAGGACGAAGCCGGCCGGGCCGTGCACCCAGCCCCGGGCGGCGTCGGCCGAGTAGCGGCGGTATCCTCCGAACAACTCGTCCCCGCCGTCCCCGGTGAGCACGACCTTGACGCGTTCCCGGGCGAAGCGGGCCAGCGCGAACATCGGGAAGGAGGCCGCGTCGCCGGGCGGCTCGTCCAGGTGGAGGGACAGGGTCTTCACGTCCTTGGCGAACTGCTGGTCGGTATAGAGGAATTCATGATGACGGGAGCCGAGGGCCCTGGACGTGCGGCGGCTTCCCGCCAGTTCGCTCCGGTCCTCGGGGCCGGGATACCCGATGCAGAACGTCTCGAGGTCCCGAGCCCCGGCCCGGACCGCCAGGGCCAGAACCGCCGCGGAATCGACCCCGGAGCTGAGGAAGACGCCGACGGGAACGTCGCTCACCAGATGGGCGGCGACGCTGTCTTCCAGCACCGAGACGCACTGCTCGGCGAGAGCGGATTCATCGGCCGGGGGGACGTCTCCCAGTTCGTCCAGCGGGTCCCAATAGGGAACCGGAACATCCCGGGGGCCGTCCCATCCGGCCTCTCCCGGTCCCGCGCCCGGCGCCGCCTGGATCATGTAGGAGCCCGCGGGCAGCTTCTCGATGCCCTCGAAGATCGGGTGCGCTCCTCCCGTGTATCCGAAGGCGAAGTAGTGGGAGACGGCCTTCGGGGACAGGATTCGCGGGACGGCGGGATGGGCGAAGAGCGCCTTCATCTCCGAGGCGAAGAGAACGCGCTCCGGGTCGCGCCGGAGATACAAGGGCTTGATGCCGAAGGGGTCCCGGGCCAGAAGGAGCAGCCGCCGGCGGGGATTCCAGCAGGCGAAGGCGAACATCCCCCGCAGCTTCCGAAGCGCCGAGGCGCCTTCCCGGACCAGGAGCTTGAGGAGCACCTCGGTGTCGCCGCCGGACCGGAATCGCTCCCCCCGGGCCTCAAGCTCGCGCCGCAGCTCCCTGAAATTGTAAATTTCCCCGTTGAGCGCCAGGACGAAGCCGGAGGCCTCGTCGATCATGGGCAGGTGTCCGGCGGGCGAGGGGTCCAGAACGCTCAGACGGCGGCAGGCGAGGACGGCCAGGGCGTCCTGGTGGAGGCCGGCGTCATCGGGGCCACGATGGACGAGAAGATCCCGCATGGCGAGCGCCGTCTCCGCGTTCGGCCGCTCGCCGGTTCTGCTGAGTTCGCCGGACAGGCCGCACATGCTTCCGGTCTTCCCTCTCCGATCGCCCCCCCCGGTCGCAGATGCTGATGGACCCTACTCCAAGCCGCGGCAAATCGAAAGAACAATTCCGGTGCGCACCGGGCCGGGCCGTCGATCCCCCGGGGCTATCGCTTCCCGAGGCACTCCGGGCATCCGTCCGGAGCCTCGGAGCCCATCCAGAGGCTCAGGGAAAAGGCGGCGCAGTCGCGGCGATCGACCCGACGAAGGCCGGCCTTCTTCAGCTGGTCCTCCGCCGGCTCGAAGGGGGATCCCGGGCCGTCCTCGCCGGCCAGCACGACCCAGGAATGGGCGGTGTGCCGTCCCAGGCCCCCGGCCGCTCCGCCGCGCTCCAGACCCCAGATCTCCACGCGGTGGCTGGCGGGCGCGGAGTGGATCATCAGGCTCAAGCGCCGGCGGGAGCCGGGATCCAGGGCCTCTCCGTCGCACGCCGCTCCCGGATAGCTCGAGAGGGTCCAGCGGCGGAGGTCCTCCCGGACCAGGAGCGCCAGTCGCGCCGGTTTAGGCTCGGCCACCCAGTTTCCGTCCAGGTGGGCGGCCACGAATGTCTCCAGCCGCTCCAGGAGCCCGGTGGTCGACCCGGTGAACGCCATCGTTCGAAGTATAGCCGAAGCCGATTTCTTCTGCTATAACCGGAGTTCACAACCCTCGCTGGGGATTCGGAGGTGAGCCCATGGCCGACCGGCAGCTGGAAGCGCTGCTCCAGGAAAACCGTACATTCGCTCCGTCCAAGGAGTTCGCCAAGAACGCCCACGTCCGCAGTGCCGCGCAGTGCGCCCCGAAGAACCGGCTCAAGTTCTGGGAAACCTTCGCCAAGGAACTGACCTGGACCAAGAAGTGGACGAAGGTCCTCGACTGGACCCTGCCTTTCGCGAAGTGGTTCGTCGGCGGAAGGACGAACATGTCCGCGAACTGCATCGACCGCCACCTGGCGACCGCCCGGCGGAACAAGGCCGCCATCCTCTGGGAAGGGGAGCCCGGGGAGGAACGGACGCTGACCTACCAGCAGCTCCACCGCGAGGTCTGCCGTTTCGCCAACGGGCTCACCTCGCTCGGCGTCCGGAAGGGCGACCGCGTCACGCTGTACATGCCCATGATTCCCGAGCTCGCGATCGCGATGCTCGCCTGTGCGCGCATCGGAGCCCCTCACAGCGTGATCTTCGGCGGGTTCAGCGCGGACTCGCTGCGCGACCGCATCAACGACTGCCAATCCAAGCTTCTGGTCACCGCGGACGGCGGCTACCGACGGGGCACCGTGGTGCCCCTGAAGAAGATCGCCGACGAGGCCCTGGAGGCCACGGCGACGATCGAGAAGGTCGTCGTCGTCAAGCGCCTTCCAGGCGCCGAGGCGGCGATGAAGGGGGGGCGGGACCTCTGGTGGCACGACCTGGTGAAGGATCAGCCGGGCGACTGCCCCGCGGAGCCGATGGACTCGGAGGACATGCTGTACCTGCTCTATACGAGCGGCACGACGGGGAAACCCAAGGGCATCGTCCACACGACCGGCGGCTACATGACCGGCGTCTACGCGACGACGAAGTGGGTCTTCGACCTGAAGGAGACCGACATCTACTGGTGCACCGCCGACATCGGCTGGGTCACCGGGCACTCGTACGTCGTCTACGGCCCGCTGCTGAACGGGGCGACGGTGCTCATGTACGAGGGCGCGCCCGACTTCCCGGGCAAGGACCGCTTCTGGTCCCTCATCGAGAAATACAAGGCGACCATCCTCTACACGGCGCCCACGGCGATCCGGGCCTTCATGAAGTGGGGCGAGGATCTGCCGAAGAAGCACGACCTGTCGTCCCTGCGGCTCCTGGGGTCGGTCGGCGAGCCCATCAACCCCGAGGCGTGGATGTGGTACCACCGCGTCATCGGCGGCGGACGCTGCCCCATCGTCGACACCTGGTGGCAGACGGAAACCGGCCACATGATGATCACGCCGCTTCCGGGCGTGACGAAGACCAAGCCCGGCTCGGCCTGCCAGGCCTTCCCGGGCGTCGAGATCGACGTCGTGAACGAAAAGGGCGAGTCGGTCGACGCCGGCCTGCTGGTCATCAAGTCGCCCTGGCCGGGGATGCTGCGCGGGATCTACGGGGACCCCGAACGCTACCGGCAGACCTACTGGTCCAAGTTCCCGAAGTGGTACTTCGCGGGCGACGGCGCCAAGCGCGACAAGCAGGGCTACCTCTGGCTCCTGGGCCGCGTGGACGACGTCCTCAAGGTCAGCGGCCACCGCCTCTCGACGATGGAGATCGAAAGCGCCCTGGTCGACCACCACTCGGTCGCCGAGGCGGCGGTCATCGGCAAGCACCACGAGATCAAGGAGAATGCGGTCGTCGCCTTCGTCTCGCTCCGCGCCGGCAGCACGGGGAATCCGGAGCTGCTGAAGGAGCTGAAGGAGCACGTCGTGAAGAAGATCGGGTCGCTGGCGCGGCCGGACGACATCTACTTCACGGCGGAGCTGCCGAAGACGCGGTCGGGCAAGATCATGCGCCGCCTCCTGCGCGACATCGCCGAGGGCCGCGCCGTCGGGGACACCACCACGCTCGCGGATGCGAACGTCGTCAAGAGCCTGAAGGATCAGTATGAGGACAAGGAAGCGTAGGCAGGGGGCGCCATGAAGACCAACGGGACGAGAACGGTCGCGGTCCTGGTCGAGGAACTCTACCAGGAGATGGAAGTCTGGTACCCCGCGTACCGTCTGCGCGAGGCGGGCTACCGGACGCTGTTCCTGGGGACGGGGAAGCCCGAGTACAAGAGCAAGCTGGGCTATCCCTGCAAGGCCGAGGGCGACATCAAGGAGGTCCAGCCCAAGGACTTCGACGGCGTCATCGTTCCCGGCGGCTTCGCGCCGGACTACCTGCGGCGTTCGCCCGAGGTCCTGGAGTTCGTCGCGGCGATGGACAAGGCCGGGAAGCCGATCGGGTCGATCTGCCATGCCGCGTGGGTGCTGTGTTCCGCGGGAATCCTCAAGGGCCGCAGCGCGACCTGCTTCTTTGCGATCAAGGACGACGTCCTCAACGCCGGCGCGAAGTACCTGGACCAGGAGGTCGTGGTCGACGGCAATCTCGTGACGTCCCGCAAGCCCGACGATCTGCCGGCATTCATGCGCGAGTACCTGAAGGCGCTCTCCGGGAAAAAGTAACCCGGAGGTCCGGTGTTTGTTGATGTCCCGCCCGCCGCGCGGGTATGATGAGGCCCTATGACACTCCCCAAAGTCGCGAGGCACGAAACCAAGAAGATCAGCATCAAGCGGGCGCCGGCGCCCACCGCCCCGCACAGCCATCACCATCACTCGTTCGAGGATCACCTCGCGGTCGAGGAGCCGCTGGAGATCCGCATCCACGACGAGCCGGTGGCGATCACGATGCGGACGCCCGGCGACGACTTCGCGCTGGCGGCGGGCTTCCTCTTCTCGGAAGGACTGCTGCACAACTCGAAGGAGATCGGCACGCTCCGCTACTGCGAGAACACCCAGAAGCCGGAGCTGAAGAACGTCGTCAACTTCACGTTCGCCTCGGGCCACAAGCCCGATCTGGCGCGGCTGCGGCGCAATTTTTACGCGACGAGTTCCTGCGGGCTCTGCGGCAAGGCGTCGATCGACCAGATCAAGACCAACGCCAAGCCGATCAGCTCGAAGCTGAAGGTGCCGCTCGACATCATCTACGGGCTGGGCCACTCGCTGCGCAAGGCGCAGACCCTCTTCGAGAAGACCGGCGGCCTGCACGCGGCGGGCGTCTTCGACGAGCACGGCGTCCTCTTCACGCTGCACGAGGACGTGGGCCGCCACAACGCGGTCGACAAGGCGATCGGCCACATGCTGCTCCAGGACCGCTCCCCGCTGGACCATCACATCCTCATGGTCAGCGGCCGCGCCAGCTTCGAGATCATGCAGAAGGCCGTGATGGCGCGGATGCCCATCGTCTGCGCGGTCTCGGCCCCGTCGAGCCTCGCGGTGGAGATGGCGCGCGAGTTCGGAGTGACGCTGGTGGGGTTCCTCCGCGAAGACGACTTCAACGTCTACACGCACGCGGAACGGATCGAAGTCTAGCCGGCCACCTCCGGGATCCGAAGACGCCGAGCCCGGTCCGATCGGGCGCCCGGACCCCCTCCCCGGGCTCGCTCCGGGGCGCCGGACGTCCGCGGGTCCCTTACATCATCCCGAGCTGGAGCTTCGCGGCATCGGACATCATCGCCTGGGTCCACTGGGGCTCGAAGACCACCTCGATGGCGGCGGACTTCACGCCTGGGATGCCGAGGACCTTGTCCCTCACCTCGCTCTGGAGGATGGGGCCCATGCCGCATCCGGGGGCAGTCAGGGTGAACTTGACGTCCACCTTAATCCCCCTTCGGGCAGGGGTTCGACCTTGTTCTCGTAGACCAGACCCAGTTCGACGATGTTCACCGGGATCTCCGGGTCATAGCAGGTCTTCATCTGGTCCCAGACCTGGGTCGCCACCGCCTTGGCGTCGGTGGGGATCTCGGCGGTGGCGACCGATTTCGAGGCGGATTCGCGGCCCAGCGCGTCGGCGTCCTTGCCTTCGATGCGCAGCAGGCCGAAGTCGGTCAGGACCGTGTAGCTGCCGCCCAGCTCCTGGGTGATCTCGACCTGCGAGCCCTTGGGCAGGGTGGTCTTCTGCCCGTAGGGGATCGTGGTTGCGACGATTTCTCGCTTGAGCTCGATCACTGACTACCTCCGGTTCCTCGGAATCGACGATCCGCAGGCCTGGACGTTCGTCAGCTGGGCGAACTTCTCGGGCGGGATCGACGGGCCCGCCTTCGTGCAGTGGCGGTTGAAGGCCTCGATCAGGTCCGCGGCGACCTCGGGGGCCATGCGGCCTTCGATGCGGTCCCGGCCGAACATCTCGGCGACCTTGCCGTCCTTGAAGATCACGATCGAGGGCGACGAGGGCGGCGCCGCGGCCGCGTGGTACTCGCGGACCTTGTTCACCGCTTCGCGCTCCATGCCCGCGAAGGCCGCCGTCAGGTGGTCGGGGATGACCTTGTTCTGGAGGGCCATTGCGACCGCGGGCCGGGCCGTGCCGCCCGCGCAGCCGCAGATCGAATTGATCACGCAGAGGGTGACGCCGGGCGCCCGGAGGGCCTGGTCGACGTCGCCGGGGGTGAGCAGGTCTTTGAGGCCGACCGCGCTCAACTCGTCGCGGAAGGGCTGGACGGCGTCGGGGGGATAGATCGGAGGCAGCATGGGTCGCTCCTTTTGTAGTCGGGTTATTCGGTCGAGATCGTATCGGACGTTCCTTCAAGAGCCGCCTTCAGGGTGTGCCAGGCCAGGGACGCGCATTTCACGCGCACCGGGAATTCACTCACGCCGGAAAAGACCTCCAGCTTGTCGAGTCCCTCCGGACTTCCCTTGCCGGTGACCATGTCGTGGAAGCGCGTGAAGAGCGACTCGAACTCCGCCATCGAGAGACCCTTGACCGCCTCGCTCATCAGGGACGCGGACGCGGTCGAGATCGCGCAGCCGGCGCCGTTCCAGCGGATGTCCTCGATGCGGCTGCCCACCTTCTTGACCGTCACCGCGATCTTGTCGCCGCAGAGCGGATTGTCGCCCGCGGCCGAGCACGTGGGCTGCTCGATGCGGCCCGCGTTCCTCGGCTTCTTATAGTGGTCGAGGATGATTTCCTGATAGAGATCGCCGAGCTCGTTCATGAGCGGAACACCTCCGCCACCTTCTTCAACCCGGCGGCCAGAGCGTCCATTTCCTCATTCGTGTTGTAGAGGGCGAGCGACGCCCGGGCGGTCGCCGGCACCCCGAAGCGGTCCATGACGGGCTGCGCGCAATGGTGGCCGGTGCGGATCGCGATCCCCTGCTGGTCCAGGATGGTTCCGATGTCGTGGGGATGAACCCCTTCCAGCTCGAACGAGAGGACGCCGGCCTTCTCCCGGGCGGTGCCGATCAGCCGGAGGCCGGGAATCTGGGAGAGCACGGTGGTCCCGTGGGCGAGGACGTCGGTCTCGTGGGCGGCGATGGCGCCCAGCCCGATCCCCGTGACGTAGTCCAGGGCCGCGCCCAGGCCGATCACCCCTTCGATGTGAGGGGTGCCGGCCTCGAACTTGTAGGGCAGGTGGTTGTATTTCGTCTTCTCGAAGGTGACCGAGAGGATCATGTCCCCGCCGCCCTGATAGGGGGGCATCGCCTCGAGCAGGGCTTGCTTGCCGTAGAGGACGCCGATTCCCGTCGGGCCGTAGAGCTTGTGCCCCGAGAAGGCGTAGAAGTCGGCGTCGAGGGCCCGGACGTCGACCGCGAGGTGGGGAACCGCCTGCGCGCCGTCGATCAGGACGGCCACGCCCCGCCGGTGCGCCAGCTCGATCATCCGATGGACCGGGGTGACCGTCCCCAGCGCGTTCGACACCTGGGTCACCGAGACCAGCTTCGTCCGCGGGGTGATCCGCTTCTCGAATTCCTCCAGGATCACGTCCCCCCGGTCGTCGATGGGCGCGACCTGAAGGACGAGGCCTTTCTCGTCGCGGAGCATCTGCCACGGGACGATGTTCGAGTGGTGCTCGAGGTGGGTGATGAGGACCTCGTCGCCGGCGGTGATCCGCGGCCGGAGAAAGGATTGGGCGACCAGGTTGATCGATTCGGTCGCGCCGCGCGTGAAGATGATCTCCTTCCCGTCGGCGGCGCCCAGAAAGCGCTGGACCTTCACCCGCGCGGCCTCGTAGGCCTGGGTCGCGATCTCGCTCAGGTGGTGGACGCCGCGGTGGATGTTGGCGTTCTGCGTCTCGTAATAGGTGCGGAGCGCGTCGATCACCCGCGCGGGCTTCTGCGTCGTGGCGGCGTTGTCGAGGTAGACCAGCGGCCGGCCGTGGACGAGGGACTTCAGGATGGGGAAGTCCTCGCGGAGCTTCCGGACGTCGAACGCGGGACGGGACTGGACGGCGACGCTCATGCGCCCCCCGCGATCAGGGCCAGGCAGCCGCCCACCTGCGACCGCACGGCATCCGTCTTGATGGAGTCGACGATCTCGCTCGCGAAGGCGTGGATCAGGAGGCGCCGCGCTTCGGCCAGGCCGATGCCCCGGGAGCGCAGGTAGAAAAGCACGCCCTCGTCCAGCTGGCCGATGGTGGCGCCGTGCTTGCACTTCACGTCGTTGGCGAAGATCTCGAGCTGGGGCTTCGTGTGCACGAGCGCCTCCGTCGACAGGAGGAGGTTCTTGTTGGTCTGCATGGCGCTCGTCTTTTGCGCCCCGGGCCGGACGATGATCCGGCCGTCGAACACCGCGCGCGAGCGGCCGTCGAGGACGCCCTTGTAGAGCTCGCGGCTGGTGCAGTTCGGCTGCGCGTGGTCGATCAACGTGTGGTGGTCGACGTGCTGCGCTCCGGCGACCTCGTACAGGCCGAACAGCGAGCAGTCGGCCCCCTCGCCCTCGAGCTTCACCTGGAGGTCCGTCCGGGCGATGCGGGCCCCCAGGGAGATCGAGTGATGCGTGAACGACGAGTTGCGGGCTCCCCGGACGTCCAAGTGCTCGAAGTGATAGGCCTGCTGGCTCTCGCGCTGGACCTTGGTGAGGTCGAGCGAGGCGCCGGCGTCGAGCAGGACCGTCGTGACGGCGTTCAGGAAGTAGGTGCCGCCGGACGGGCCGAGGAAGCTCTTGACGACGGTCGCGCGCGAGCCTTCGCCCAGGGAGATCACGGTCCGCGGATGCATCACGTAGGGCTCCCCGTGGAGCGAGGACAGGCAGAGGATGTGGATGGGGCGCTCGACCTGGACGCCGTCGGCGATGCGGATCGCGGCGCCGTCGCGGAAGAAGGCCGTGTTGAGGGCCGCAAAGGGGTCCTCGGCGACCTGGACCAGCGGGGCGAGGACGCCGGGCGCGGTTTTCAGGATTTCACCGATGCTCGTGACCCCGACGCCCGCGGGCAGGTCGAGCGACGAGAAGGACGGCGCGAAGCGGCCGTCCACGAACGTGATCTGGCAGGCCTTGAGCGGTCCGTTCGCGAGTCCGGCGAACTGATTGGGATTCGCCGTGCCGACGGCGGGTTTGAAGGGAATCTCGGCGAGGGGCGCGACGTCGGTGAAGCGCCAGTTCTCCTCGCGGGGGCTGGGGAAGCCCCGCTCGGCGAATTTCTCGATCGCCTTGCGGCGGAGCTCCGGGAAGCCGGGAAGGGCCTTCGCGGTCCGTTCGAAGTCGGAAAGATAAGACGTCCGGGGATCCGTCAGCGTGTCCATCAGGCCGCCTCGAACCCGGCGTAGCCTTTCTGTTCCAGTTCCAGGGCCAGCTCCTTGCCGCCCGACTGGACGATCTTCCCGCCGAGGAGGACGTGGACCCGGTCCGGAATGATGTAGCTGAGGAGCCGCTGGTAGTGGGTGATGACGATCATGGCGCGGTCCTTCGACCGCAGGCTGTTGACGCCGTCGGAGACCGTGCGGAGGGCGTCGATGTCGAGGCCCGAATCGGTCTCGTCCAGGATCGCGAGCGCGGGCTCCAGCACGGCCATTTGGAGCACCTCGTTGCGCTTCTTCTCGCCGCCGGAAAACCCCTCGTTCACCGGGCGGCTGAGGAGGTTTTCGCTGATCTGCACGAGCTTCGCCTTTTCCTTGATCAGCTTCAGGAACTCGTGCGCGTCCAGTTCGGCCTGCCCGCGATGCTTGCGGATCGCGTTGAGCGCATTTTTCAGGAAGTAGGTGTTCCCGACGCCGGGGATCTCGACCGGGTACTGGAAGGCCAGGAAGACGCCTTCCCGGGCCCGATCCTCCGGCGCCATCGCCAGGAGATCCTTCCCCTTGTAGAGGACCGATCCGTCGGTGACCTTGAAGCCGTCGCGGCCCGACAGGACGTGCGCGAGCGTGGACTTCCCGGACCCGTTGGGGCCCATGATGGCGCAGACTTCGCCCGCCTTCACCGTGAGGCTGAGGCCCTTCAAGACGGGCTTGTCGCCCGCCGTCGCGTGGAGATTCCGGATTTCAAGCATGTTAGCCGACGCTTCCTTCCAAAGAGACGTTCATGAGCTTCTGGGCCTCCACCGCGAACTCCATCGGGAGCTCCTTGAAGACCTGCTTGCAGAAGCCGTTGACGATCATGTTGACCGCGTCCTCCGTCGAGAGGCCGCGCTGCTTGCAGTAGAAGAGCTGGTCCTCGCCGATCTTCGACGTGGACGCCTCATGCTCCACCTGCGCCGTGGGGTTCTGGACGTCCAGGTAGGGGAACGTGTGGGCGCCGCACTGGTCGCCGAGCAGCAGCGAGTCGCACTGCGAATAGTTCCGGGCCCCCTCGGCGCGCTGGAGGATCTTCACCGCGCCGCGGTAGGTGTTCTGGCCGTGGCCCGCGGAAATGCCCTTCGAAATGATGGTCGAGCGGGTGTTTTTCCCGAGATGGATCATCTTCGTGCCGGTGTCCGCCTGCTGGTGGTGGTTGGCGACCGCGACCGAGTAAAACTCGCCGATCGAGTTGTCGCCCTGCAGGATGCAGCTGGGATACTTCCACGTGATCGCGGACCCGGTCTCGACCTGGGTCCAGGTGATCCGCGAATTCGCGCCCTTGCAGTGGCCGCGCTTGGTGACGAAGTTGTAGATGCCGCCTTTCCCGTTCTTGTCGCCGGGGTACCAGTTCTGGACCGTCGAGTACTTGATCGTGGCGTTCTCCAGGGCCACGAGCTCGACCACCGCGGCGTGGAGCTGGTTCTCGTCGCGCATCGGGGCCGTGCACCCTTCAAGATAACTGACGCTCGCGCCCTCCTCGGCGATGATGAGCGTGCGCTCGAACTGGCCGGTCTCCTTCGCGTTGATGCGGAAGTACGTCGAAAGCTCCATCGGGCACTTGACGCCTCTGGGGATGAAGCAGAAGGACCCGTCGGTGAAGACGGCGCTGTTCAGGGTCGCGAAGAAGTTGTCGGTGTAGGGGACGACGCTGCCGACGTAGCGGCGGACGAGATCGGGGTGCTCCTGGACCGCGTCGGAGAAGGAGCAGAAGAGGACGCCCTTTTCCCGGAGTTTCGCCTTGTAGGTCGTCGCCACGGAGACGCTGTCGAAGACGGCGTCGACGGCGATGTTCGCCGGAGCGCCGGCGACGGGATCGGCGCCTTCGACGCCCAGCAGCATCTCCTGCTCCTTGAGCGGGATGCCGAGCTTCTCGTAGGTGGCGCGGATCTCGGGGTCGATCTCGTCCAGGCTCTTGGGCTTTTTCTTCAGTTTCGGGGCCGAGTAGTAGTACGCATCCTGGTAGTCGATCTTCGGGTAATGGACGTTGGCCCAGGTCGGCTCCTTCATCGTGAGCCAGTGACGGAAGGCCTTGAGGCGCCAGTCCAGGAGCCACGACGGCTCGTTCTTCTTCGAGGAGATGAGACGGATGGTCTCCTCGGTGAGTCCCTTCGGGACCCGTTCCTCCTCGATGGAGGTGACGAAGCCGTACCGGTAATCCTGTCCGGCCAGCTTCTCGATCGTCTTGTCGTCGGCCATGCGGTCTATTCCTTCTGAGCGGTCGCCAAGCGCGGGCTCCCCTTCCATTCGACCAGGGCGACGTCGGCGGGGAGGGGGTGGGTCATCTCGGACAGGGTGACGCGGTCCAGGGCTCCAAAGACGACCCGATTGATCTTGATCCAGTTGCTCTTCACGATGCAGGAGTTCTCGATGCCGCAGTCGCTGGCGGGCGCGCAGCAGTCGGTGACGCCGATCGGGCCCTCCAGGGCATTGATGACGGTCGCCATCGTGATGGCGTCGGGCTTCCGCGACAGGGTGAACCCGCCCCGGACGCCGCGGTGCGCCGCCAGGAGGCCGCTTTTGGCGAGAAGCTTCAGGATCTTGCTCACCGTGGGGAGGGGCAGTTTGGCCTCCAGCGACAGGTCGCGAGCGCTCTTCATCGGATGCTTCTCGTCGCGCGCGAAGAGGGTGAGCAGCATGATCCCGTAATCGGTCAGCCGCGTCATCCGAATCATACGTCTCCATCCCCGCTAAAGAGTACCAACTTAGTACGGTTTAAGAGTAGCAAATGGGGGGAGGGATGGTCAAGAGGTCAGATTCTGGAATCGAGCGGCGATGCCGGGTATAATGCCCCGCACATGGACACTCTCCTGACCGAATCCCAGGTATCGAAGGTGTACGAGCTCACCGACGCCCTCCTGCTGAACCGCGACTGGGTCGTCGTGCCTCTGGTGGGCTCTCCGGACGGCATGGAGATGCTCATGCCCGACGGCAAGATCCTGATCCGGCCCGCGGGCGGCCCGAAGTTCGACGCCTGGTTCTCGGGCTTGAAGACGCGCCTCGAGGCGCTCGACATCAGCCGCGCCCTCCGGGCCAGCCAGCTGGAGCGGCACTACGTCCGCACCCCCGCCGCGGCCGCCCCCGGTTCCGGGGCCCGTCGTTATGTCAAATAGTCGCTAGGCCAGACCCAGCCAGAGGGCGCACCCGACGCCCGCGAGCAGGACGACGATCACGATCAGCCACCGGATCGGCGGGGGCGTGTGCCGATTCTCCTCCGCGATCCACTCCCGTTCCATGTCCGAAACCATAAAAAAAGCCCCG
>Ga0209579_10001338_pt1 | contig 20562 bp, 20 predicted proteins | sample Coa_R1_2_FD_187152 | JGI IMG/M metagenome (GOLD analysis project Ga0209579, IMG submission 187152) | Surface soil microbial communities from Centralia Pennsylvania, which are recovering from an underground coalmine fire - Coalmine... | ecosystem: Environmental > Terrestrial > Soil >... | reverse complement strand
AGCCGCTCAGCCCAGTCATCCAGCCGAGCCGAGCCACGCGCCTGCGGCGCAACCCAATCGCCCTGCACCCAACCGTAGCGAGCCGGCCGCGAAGCCTGGGACTGCGCCACATCCTCCGGCGGCAGGGAAGCCGACTCCGCCTCCGCCCAAAAAGGAGCCGACGAAACCAGAGGAGAAAAAGCCACCCGGCGAATAGACTCATAGCTCATTGAGCTCATACTGCCGACACCCTGAGTGCGCTCGGGGTGTTTTTTTGCCGACTTAGTTGATAACAGCAGTACCCAGGGCCACCGCCCCCAGCATTTCGGTGGGTAAGTCCCATCCTTGAGAGAAGGGGAATGAAAATGGAATTAGATCCCCCTCAGAATTTCGAACTGGCGGCGCTGTTAGAGATCCGAATTTCGCCGATATAGAAGAAGAACAGGAAGAATGCCGCTCCCGAGGTTGAGCACGGTAGAAAGTGCGGCTGGCTGATTTGAGGAATATCCCTCGATGACGACTAAGATTCTGCTGGTGGAAGACAGCAAATTTCTAAGACTGGCTACGGAACGCGCGCTCGCCCGGGCCGGATATGAAGTCTGTAGCGCAGCCGATGGCGAAGAAGCGCTGCACATGGCCCAGGCGTTACTTCCAAATCTGATTTTGCTCGATATGTTGCTGCCGAAGGTGAGCGGGCTCGATGTGCTGAAGGCATTGAAGAAGGATTCACTGACCCAGGCGATTCCCGTGGTCGTCATCACTGGGATGACTCAAAAAAACGCCACCCGGTTGCAGGAGGATGGAGCGGCCGGGTTCCTGGAAAAATCCGCTCTCGAGTTAGACAAAGGATCGGAAAGGTTGCTGACCGCGGTGCGCGAGTTTCTCAGTTCAACCCCCACCCAGCAGGCGCGGAAAACAACTGCCTAAGCATTAATCCACACTCGACCCTGACTTGCCCACAGCCTTCGAGGAAGGCTAATGCGAAACCGGGGCAGTAAATTGCCCTATAGGCATTTCTCCGTCCTGCACATTGCTGATGAGCGACATCGCGGGAAGTTCGTTTTACTTCTTTTTGGCTGGCCCACGGCGAGGCCGCTGCTTCGCCGACACGGCTCTGATGATCAACTTTCGGCGGCCCTTGTTGGGCATAGGGATCTTGGCGCGGTTGAGCGCCACATTGATCAGACCCAACACCTCAGGATCGTCGAGCACTTTGGCGTCTGGCTTGCCCGATTCGTAGAGCCGGATGTTGCGGACGACATTACCGCTCCCCCGCAGATGTTTGCTGGGATCCGGCAGTTTTGCGCCTTGCAGAAAACAAAGGGTTACGCGGCCAGGAGGAAGCACGATCGAGAAAATCGCCTCCGATGGCCGCTCGGAGGGTCCGAAGCCGATCACAAGCCAGTTGTAATTGTCATACACAAACTCGACCGCGCCGGGTACGAGCTTACGCATTTTGGCGAGGCTACGACGCGCAAAAGCTTCAACTTCTGGATCGTATTTTGCGAGGAAGGCATCGAGCTGCCGCTGGGCATCGGTTTGCGAAGTCTCACGCTTCTCGCCGCCGAACGATTTTGGGTTAGCCATCGCGCTCTCCTTTCCTAATGTCCTTCCGAGTCTGCGCAGTCCCTTCGGAATGTCATTCCGAGCATTTGCGAAGCGAAGGCGAGGGACCTGCTTTCCCGGTGGTGCACACGAACAGCGGATTCCTCCTGCGGTCGGAATGACGAACCTTCAAATCAACGCACGCTCACTTCCTCGTCCAGCGATCCACCCAGTCGTTTACTGTTTTGTACCAAAGCTCCGAATTTTGTGGCTTCAATACCCAGTGGCCTTCGTCAGGAAAATAGAGCATTTCTGAAGGCACGCCTTCCATCTGCAAGGTCGTGAACAGATCGAATCCCTGGGACACGTCGAGCCGGTAATCTTTCTGGCCATGAATTACCAGCGTCGGCGTCTTGAAATTTTTCGCGTACTCATGCGGCGACCATTTGCGATACAGCTCGCGATTGTCGTAGGGGGTGCCTTTAAACTCCCAGTCGTTGAACCAGAGTTCTTCGGTATCGCCCCAGGCGGATTCGGCGTTGAACATGCCGTCGTGCGTGACAATGCATTTGAATCGGTCGGTGTGGCCGAGAACCCAGTTGGCCATGTATCCGCCGTAGCTGGCGCCCAGCGCGCACTCGCGGTCTTTATCGATGAACGGGTAGGTGTTCTCCGCGTAGTCGAGCCCCTTCATCAGGTCCTCAAACGGAGCGCCGCCCCAGTCGCCATTGATGGCGTCGATGAACTTTTGCCCGTAGCCGGTCGAGCCGTGGAAGTTGATCATGATGACCACGTATCCGCTGGGCGTTGATGAAGTTGGTGACGCGAAGAGTTCAGGATTCCAGCGGTAGCTCCAGTCGTCCCCCCACGCGCCCTGCGGCCCGCCGTGGATAAGGAACTTCAGGGGATATTTCTTGCTGGCATCGAAGTTGGGCGGCTTGACCAGGAAGCCTTCGACTTTGTCGCCGTGAGCGCCCGTAAACCAGAAAGATTCGAGCGGGGACATTTGGATTTGGGCGAGAATGGAGTCGTTCAGGTGCGTCACAGGTTCCGGATCTTGAAAGCAGTTCAGTAAGGGATTGCTTGCGCCGACCGGAGACTCGCAATTGACAACTGTATAGTTCGCAGAGCTAGCCTTGTAGATCGCAACGGGAGCTTGGAGGCTCATCTTCGTGAAGAGAACCCGTCTGCCATCTTGCGTGACGGTCGGGTCATCATTGAAGCCGCGAACTAGCCCATGCACTTCGCCCGGGAGGGAAACTGAATACAGGGGAGATGTACCGGCGTTCTCAGCCGAAAAGTCAATTGTCTTAGAATCCCCTTCCCACACATACGATCCCACCCAAAAATCAAAATTTTCCGTTAGATTCTTCTTCTCTCCCGTCCTGCGGTCGTACAGCATCAAGCGGAAGCGGTCGCTCTCGTATCCCGGACGCTGCTGGGCGCGGTAGGCGATGTAGCGTCCATCCGGCGAATAGAGCGGCGTCGAGTCGCTGGCGGAGTTGTCAGCGGTAATGTTCCTCGCCGGCCCTCCCGTGACCGGGACGATCCATAGATCATTGTTGGTGGACGCCGCCGGATCCTTATCGTGATTCGAGGTGTAACAGATTTCTTTGCCGTCGGGTGAGAAAGCATAATCATCCTGCCCGCCGAGCGAGAACACAGGCGCATCGTAGTCGCCGGGAGTGAGATCATACGGCAAAGGCATCAACGCACCGTTATACGCCCCCGTTGTGCCGGGGAATCTGTCAGGCACTCGGATCACGAGGATGTGGCTGCGCTTGCCATCTTTGTATGCATTCCAGTGGCGGTAGAGTAGATGCGTGAAAATTTGCGCCTTTACTTTCGACTTGTCGGCTTGTTCGACCTTCTTTGCATTGCAAGTGATTTCGGCAGCCTGCTCACCATCGCATTCGGGATAAACGTCCGAAGTGAACAGAATGTTCTTGCCGTCAGGCGACCAAAGCTCGCCTCCAGCCTCGGTTGCAATCGAAGTCAAGCTGTGAATGGCGCCAACCGTTCCGGCGCCCCCATCGAAATCCGCAATCCAGACTTGTGATCCGCCTTCTTTTGTCGAGATGAACGCAAACCGCTTCCCGTCCGGCGCCCAGCGCGGCCGGTCGGCGTCCTGGTCGGAAATAATCTTGCGCTCCTGACCTCCAGCCGTGGGCACAATCCAGATGTGCGGCGTCTTGGTGTTGGCTTCAAGGCTCACATCGACCACGCTGAAGATCACCCATTTGCCATCAGGAGAGACTTCCGGCTCACCGACGCGCTTCAGCTTCATCATGTCTTCGAAGGTGAAGGGATGCTTAGCCTGACCCAACATAAACGATGCCAATGTAATGAATGCGAAAAACATCAGAAAGAGACGGCGCATAACTGGACCTCCTCGGCAAACGAAAAAGTGTAGCAGGTTTAGCTGCGGCGCCGTTCTTTAGACTGCAGCTCGGGACAGGCCACGACGATAAGGCATCGCAGGCTTCGAAAATAGCCCGCCATTTCACGGGCGACAACGGGTCCACGAAAAATGCAAATGCATTTGTTGCCTGACCGCGCCCATTCGGGTTCTTGACTTAAGAAGGGCCGGGAAAAGACCTTAGCGGTCACTGTGGAGGGAAACCCAACATAGCAACCCTACCGATGAAAAGGCATCCAAGTATGCGGCAGAACTGCAGCGCCCTACCCTCGGCCTCACTGAGCGGAGAGGGGTCGGGGGAGGGTTGCCGCGGTTTGCCGTCAGCTTTTCCAACTCTTCGCGCGTATCCGCTAAAATAAAAAAATGAACCGGCTGTTTCGCAGTCTATTTTTCCTTGCCGTCTTATTGGCCTGCGCTATTGCTCCGATCTGTGCACAGGAAGGCCCGCTGGAAAGCGCTCCGCCGAAAAACATTACTCCAGAAGAGATCATCCAGCGCTTCGCGACCAAAGAGAAAGAATTCAAAGAGGCCCGCGATCAATACACCTATCGCCAGGACATCACGGTCAAAACGCTAGACGGAAGTACGACTACTGGCGAATATCACGAAGTGTTCGATGTTCTATTTGACGATAAAGGCCACCGAATGGAAAACGTGGTCTTCGCTCCGCAATCGAGTCTCGAGCAGGGCGGCCTTTCGCTGGACGAAGGCGACGTTCAGGACTTCCGCAATCGGCTGCCATTTGTTCTTACCAGCGACGAGATTCCGGAATACAACATTCTTTACGTGGGCCAGCAGCAGGAAGACGAGCTGCATTGTTATGTGTTCGATGTAGCTCCCAAGCAATTTGTCGGCAAGAAGCGTTATTTTCAGGGACGGATCTGGGTCGATGATCACGACTTTCAAATCGTTAAAACCTACGGCAAAGCCGTTCCCGAAACACGTGGGAAAAAAGGCACGGAACACCTGTATCCCAAATTCACCACCTGGCGCCAACAAATTGATGGCAAGTACTGGTTTCCTACTTACACGCGGGCGGATGACACGCTACACTTCAATCTGAATGACATCCATATTCGCGAGATCGTGAAGTATGAGGATTACAAGCGTTTCGGATCGAGCGTGAAGATTCTGTACAACGGGCAGGAAGTGGAGAAGGCTAATCCGCAGGGACAGAAACAAGGTCAGAAGCCGGATCAGCAAAAGCCCGACACCACGCAAAATCCGCAGCCGCCACCACAGAAGTAGCGATCTGTGGGCCAACATGCCTCGCTTCTTAGGGGCGGAGGGCGCCACTTTCTAGTGAAGCTCGATGGGTCGCGATGCCTGTAGCAAAGAGCTGACAGTTGAGAATGCCAGCTTAATAAAACAGGTACTTCCGCCACTTATCATCCGAGCGACCCATCAGGCGCATGATATGGCGACTGGTGTGCAAATTGAAGGCACGCGGCTCGCGCATCAGCTTCATGCCGGCCTCGCTGGGAAACTGGTTCCCCTTGCGGCGGTTGCAGGTGTGGCAGCAGGCAACGAGATTCTCCCAGGTCGATGAACCTCCGCGGGAGCGCGGAATCACGTGATCAAGAGTCAGCTCGCTCGAGGGCAACACAGTGGCGCAATACTGGCAGGTATTGCGATCGCGAAGCAGAATATTTTTGCGTGACAAAGCGCGGCTCTGATGTGGAATGCGGCGGTACTCGAGCAGCCGAATCACCGATGGAACCCGCATGGCAACCCGGGCGGCATGCAGGAAGTGCCCGTTTTCCTCTTCCGTCATGGCAACACCTTTGAGGACGAGAACCAAAGCCCGGCGGGCAGCGCAAACATTGATCGGCTCGTAGGAGGCATTCAGAACGAGCACCGGGTTGTGCAGCAAATTCCCGTTGCTATCACGATGCATAGCCGCCGCCGCAAACAGGCCGGCGGCGTGCCTGTCTGTTGGCCCCGCTCCGACTTCGCTCCTGGCTGACATACCGTTTCTCCTAATGCTGCTTTCCTTATTTGCCTTAGCTTTAGCCTCTTAAAGCTGCCGGACTTATTACTGCTCAGATGCTAACTCGCTGGTAATCCGAGCTCAGCCGCCGGCAGCAGGCGTGAGCGAAAGTGCACCAATCGCTTCATCTGCGCCGCCCGGAGAAATGGCCATCTCCTGTGCCGAAATTTTCAAAGTACGTGCGATGGTCGCAACCCACACCTTGGTTGCTCCTGCGCGGCGTAAGACTCTCGCGCACTCGGAAACCGTCGCCCCGGTCGTGTAAACATCGTCGACCAAAAGCACTTCGCGTCCCAGAACTACCTTAGGCTGCGCTACCGCAAAGGCCCCACGCAAGTTCTCGCGCCGCTGGTGGCTGGTAAGTCCAATCTGGGAGGCGGTCTCGCGCTTGCGAATCAGAACTCCTGTGCACAGGCGCAGGCGATCCCCGCGCTCCCTGGCATTGAGTGCGGCGCGCGCGGTTAATTCTGCCTGATTGAAACCACGCTGGCGAAGCTTGCTGCGATGCAGCGGAACCGGAATCAAAGCCATATCGCCCGCCGGGAATTCAGGCTCAAGCCTTGAGATAGCTTCCCCCAGCATGTATCCGAGAACACTTGCAGCGGAACGGACGCCTCCAAACTTCAGCAGATGAATCAGTTCGCGCAGGCCACTCTGGTAGCTTCCATATGCCACGGCACGAGAAAATATTGGTTCAACGCGGCGGCATAATCCGCACCGCGGCCCGGTTGCGCCATCGACTGCATACGGAGAAAAAATGCGCTCGCCGCAGGTAATGCAGACTGTGCCTTCAATCGGGTGAATCGCGTTCAGACATTCGGGGCATACGGGCAGACGAGAAACGTTCGAGAGCGGAACGCCGCAGATGCGGCAGTCGGATGGAAACAATACGGAGAAAAGGCTGGCGGCGAGTTTTCCGCCAAAAGCCACCAAAGAGCCGGGCTGATTTTCCCCAACGACCCTGGTTTCTTCTCGATTCGACCGATAAACTGATTTAGGCCAGATCCGCGAAACAAGAGAGGGGCTCACCCCCGCAGCGATGGCTCGGTTAGCCCGAATTCGGTCCTCACTACTGCTGAAGACGGCCTCCGTATTGCACTGGCGAATTCTCCGCCAGCGACCCCCGCAATGATCGTCTCTTGAGTATAACGACGGCCGGGCACACTAGGCAACGTCACTGGTTCGGTGCCCCGCGGGAAGCACCCTTCTCAGTGGTTCCGGCATGCGCTCTTTCACTGGAGTGAATATCACGCGATAGTCCCGCCGGAAGCACTCGGCACAGCGTACTGGCTGCAGCAGAAAGATCGGCAGAAGACAGCGTTCCGTGAAGGTCCGCGGCCGCGAACGAAAGCCGACATCGCAACCACAATCTGCGCAATGAAACTCGAAATACTTGCGAGGCCAAAACTGCTTGGGGGAGATTCCTGTCACTTGAGACCTCCGGCGGACGGAGGGCGCAGTCGCCCAGAAACTTTAAGGACATTTTAGCGATTTCCTATGATCGCTGCCAATGTCTGGGTAGTTCCTGTGACGCCGGCGAGCGCCACACTTGCAGGTGCCAGCCTGACTGCAGAAAGGGGAACCGGCTGCGTCCCCTTGTAATGCATGCGTCATGCGTGCTAACGTGCGCCGTTCGCGTGTTTTACAGTTAAGCTAGAGAATCGGGACTCATCCCCTTACGAGGATTTCGCCATGAGTACGGTCGCACCGCCGCCAGTGAAGAAACATGTTCCGTATGTCCCCGAGACGATGGAGATGAAGGAGTTTACTTTCCGGGCCTTGCTGATCGGGCTAGTGATGACCGCCATTTTAGGATCGGCAAACGCCTATCTCGGATTGAAGGCTGGGATGACGATTGCCGCGACCTATCCCGCGGCTGTGATCGGGATGGCGCTGTTGCGGCTGATGAAAGGGTCGCTGCTCGAAGAGAACATCGCGCGAACCGTCGGATCGATTGGTGAGTCGGTGGCGGCAGGAGCGGTTTTCACAATCCCGGCATTTGTTATGGCGGGATTGTGGCCAGGTCTAACCCGAGACAAATACTGGAACTCTGTAGCGCTGATGGTGATCGGCGGTACACTCGGCATTCTCTTCGTCACGCTGCTGAGGCGCGTGATGGTCGAAGACCCCGAACTTCCCTATCCCGAATCGGTTGCCGCCTCTGAGATTCACAAAGCCGGGCAGCAAGGGGCCAAAGCCGCGAAAATTCTCTTCGCCAATATGGCCTTCGGCGGATTCATGTATCTGCTCGGCGCCATCAATGTTTTCTCCGCGAACAATACTTTCCCGGTAAAAATAAGTGCGCTAGGCAAAAAACTACTATTACGCACCGGAACTAATCCCAACGTCACTACGACGCTCACCGGCGGCGCAAGTTTGATGACCGCTCCTGACATTAGCCCGGCCTATCTGGGAGTTGGGTACATCATCGGGCCAAGGCTTGCGGCTCTAAATTTCGCCGGCGGAGTGCTCGCGTGGGGGCTGCTGGTTCCGCTTCTAACCTTCACCATCGGTCCTTATATTCAAGCGGCGCAACCTCCCGGGCAAACGCTTTCGTGGTCGCTGCTCTCTGGAGCGATCTACTACTCGATTGTTCGCCCTATCGCTGTGGGCGGCATGCTGGTCGGCGCATCGTACACATTATTCAAAATGCGCAAGCAACTCGGTGCAGGCATGGGACGGGCTGTCTCTGACTTGAAGAAATCTGCCGCCGCGCACGCCGCCACCAACCGCACTGAGCGCGATCTACCTTCGAAAGTAATTTTTGCCGGAGTTGCGCTCGTCTTCGTGGCGATGATTGCGCTTTATTACTACTTCATCGGCGCGGCAGGCACTCTCACTAACTCTCAGGTCATCACGGCCTCAGTTGTGGCGGCGCTAGTCATGATTGTCCTGGGATTCTTTTTCGCAGCAGTCTCCGGGAATCTTGTGGGCCTGATTGGTTCTTCGAACAATCCTGTCTCCGGGCTGACGCTGTGTACGCTGGTGATTGCCGCCTTGCTGATGGTGGCATTGGGAGTCTCGGGAACCGGAGGTGTCGCGGCAGTGCTGGGGGTCGCCGCCGTGGTTTGCGTATCGTCGGCCGTTGCCGGCGAGATGCTGCAGGACCTAAAGGTCGGTCACATCCTCGGTGGGACGCCCTCGAAGATGCAAATCGGAGATCTGTTCGGGATTGTCGTGGCATCGCTCGTACTTTTTTTCCCGCTCGCCATTCTCGACAAGGCTTACCACTTCGGCAGCGCGGCGCTTCCGGCGCCGCAAGCCGGATTGATGGCCATGCTATCGAAAGGCATTGTCGGTGGGGACATGGCGTGGCCACTGGTAGTAGTGGGAATCCTCTTGGGGATTTCGATGATCATGATCGAGGTCAAGAGCGTGATGCTGTTCGCGGTCGGAATGTATCTGCCGCTTGGAACAACATTCGCAATTTTTGTGGGCGGCGTGATTCGCTGGGTCACAGACAAAATACGCGACCGCCGTGGATATAACGATGCCCAGAAAGCTCGAGTGGAGAACGCCGGCGTATTGACTGCTTCGGGCCTGATTGCGGGCGAGGCGTTATGTGGACTGGTAATCGCAGGCCTGGTCGGCTCAGGCAAGGACGTGACCCTGGTGCACTGGACGCCTTCATTCTGGCTCGCGCTCGCCGCTCTCGCGATACTGGTGCTGGTCATGGTGCAAGTGCCCTTGGCAAATGCCGGCAGTCCTGATGAGCCTGCGCCGCCGACGGCGATTATGTAAGCCCTGATAAACGGCAGGCTGTGTCCATCGCAGATAACATCGCCGAAATTCAGTCGAGGATCGACGCGGCTGCGCGTGGCGTGGGGCGCGCCCCGGACAAAATCACACTCATGGCCGTATCTAAGACACAACCGCCCGAGCGGATTCGCGAGGCTTACGCCGCAGGACAGCGGCTCTTCGGTGAAAACCGCGTGCAAGAGTTCGCCGCAAAGGCAGAAGCGTTCGGCGATCTGCGCGACGCTCAATGGCACATGATAGGGCACTTGCAGACAAACAAGGCTCCAAAGTCTGCGGAATTGTTCCGTGCCGTCGATTCACTCGACTCCCTGAAATCGGCGGAGAAACTCGACGTGGCCGCTCGCAAACTGAACAAAAAACTGGATGTGCTGATCGAAATCAATGTTGGGGGCGAGGAGGCCAAGAGCGGCATCGCCCCGGGCTCTGCGGAGTTGGAGCGAATGCTCGTTGCGGCGCCACGAATGAAGAATCTCGTATTTCGCGGGCTGATGACCGTTCCTCCACTTACGAAAGATCCTCAGGGCGCTCGCCCGTATTTCCGCAAACTGCGTGAGTTCCGCGATGCGATCGCTGCCCGCAGTCTGCCTGCGATCGCCATGGATGAACTTTCTATGGGCATGTCGCATGATTTCGAAGTCGCGATTGAAGAGGGCTCGACTTGCGTGCGCATTGGAACGGCGATCTTCGGAGTAAGAGAGAATACCTAACCACAGGGTTCGTGAATCATGAAAATGCTTGATCGGCTCTGTGCCGCGCTGCTTTTTCTCCTCGCCATGATTGTCTGCCTACAGGTCCCGAGAACCTATACCGGCAGAATCTGGATTTTCGGCACCGGGCTAGCGCTATTATTCACGGCGATGTTGAACTGGCTCCGCATCCGGAACGGCTACGCAGTTCGGGGACTCAGGATGGTTTGCATCGCTTGCAACGTCGCCATGCTTACTTTCACGGTCGGCTTAATTGCCAGCATTGGAGAAGATCGTGCCGTCGCGAATCTTGAAGTGCCATTTACCGCAATCCTGTTGCTAGGAGAAACCGTATTCTCCCTGGGAAGTAACGCGTGATTACTATTAACGAATCGAGCGGCAGCCTCACATTCGCCGTTAAAATTCATCCTCGCGCAAAGAAAAATGCGATTACCGGCGAAGTTGACGATGCCCTCAAAATTTCCCTTACGGCGCCTCCTGTCGACGACAAAGCCAACGAGGCATGCATTGAATTTTTCGCAAAACTTTTGAGGGTTCCACGGTCTTCCATTACCATTACCTCCGGTAAGACGAGTCGAAGAAAAGTAATGTGTATCGCTGGATTGAGGGCGGAAGAGTTGCTGTCACGCATTGAAACGTAATGCGTTACAAGAGCTGACCGAGGAGCCACATTGACCTTTTCGGAGCGCTTTCAGGAAATTCGCACGGGATTCGAACGACCTTTTTGGGTCGCCAACATCAGCGAGATTTTTGAGCGCCTGTCCTACTATGGCGCTTTCGCGTCGCTCGCCCTTTACCTGCAAGAGAGACTGAATTTTTCCGCAGAGCAGACCGGAACGCTCACCGGAATTTTCGGTGGCATGGTATGGTTTCTCGCCATTTTCGGCGGAGCAGCGGCCGATCGGCTCGGCTTCCGGCGTGCTCTTTCGATAGCCTATCTAATACTCGCGGTCGCATATTTTCTGATCGGCTCGATCGGAGCGCCTTGGCTCGCCCCAATCCGCAATGCCGTGCCGCTTAGTTTGTTTGTCGGCTTCATCCTGATTCTTCCGGCGTTCGGAGTCGCGCTGGTAAAACCATCCGTGGTCGGCACAACGGCGCGAGCTTCCAAGGAAAACGTCCGCTCAATCGGTTATTCCATTTATTACACGCTAGTCAACATAGGAGGAGCAGCCGGACCTTTGTACGCCGGATGGGCACACGAACACATGGGCGTGGAGAATGTCTACCGCGTGGCCGCTCTCAGCGTCTTAGCAATGTTCTTTTTCGTTCTGCTCCTGTTTCGCGAGCCTCGCAAAGCGGGAGACGATCCTCCGCCGTCGATCGCCGCGGTCGCGAAAAATTTCTGTATCGTTCTCGGCAACTATCGGCTCATTCTTCCAATATTGGCCGTTGCCCTGCTGCTCCGCATAGCTGCATGGTTTTACCCTGCGCTTCCGCTGCCATGGTTTATATGGGCCGGATTTTTAGCCGTCGCGCTTGCGGGCATGAGCCGCTTCATGTGGTTCCTCATAATCTTTACCGGCTATTGGGTTGTCTTCTGGCAGCAATATATCAGCCTGCCCGGCTATATTCATCGCTACATCAATCCCCACGCCAGCGTGGAGCGAATTCTGGTCACCGATGGCCTCACTGTGATCTGCCTTACGCTTGCCATAAATCTATTGACCCGCAAAATTCCGGCCTTTCAAGCCGTGATTCTGGGCACGTTGATCACTTCGCTGTCCTGGCTGATTCTTGCCTTCCACCCGACAATATGGGCGGCGGTGCTCTCACTTTTTGTTCTTGCTCTGGGGGAGATCATCCAACAGCCGCGCTATTACGAATACATCGCGCTGCTTGCTCCGCAGGGACAGCAGGGTACGTACATGGGATTTGCGTTCTTGCCCATCGGAATCGGATCGTTGATCGGAGGCTGGTTCGGCGGAACTCTCGTCCATCATTTCGGAGAAGTCACCCACCAGCCCGCCCGCATCTGGTGGACGGTCACTGGCGTTGGACTCGCTACTACCGCACTTCTATGGATCTATGACAGATATTTCCGAGTTGCCGGCGCCGGTGCGGAAAATCGTGAATAAAGATCCGAGGGTTCGATCCTCCATCGCGCCCGGCAACCGGACGCCAACGGCAATTACGGCTTAGCTTCGCCAGACGCTGAAAGACATATCCATCAGCGAAGAAAGTCTTCGGGAAAGGATAATCTGCGCCCGATTCGCTCAAATTCTTTCCATTGTTTACAATAGACGTTTGCCCATGGACCTGTCCGCCATCCAGTCTGCCCTTCGCGACCGCAACATCGACGCGTGGCTTTTTTATGACCATCATCATCGCGATCCGATTGCCTATCGTGTGCTCGGTCTGCCTGCTAAGTTGATGGTCACGCGGCGGTGGTTCTATCTGATTCCGGCGCAGGGCGAACCGCTGAAATTGGTTCACAGGATTGAAGCCGGACATCTCGATTCCCTTCCCGGCAGCAAGCGGCAATATTCCGGCTGGCAAGAGCTGTTCGACAGTCTCAAGTCCATGCTCGCGCCCTATCGCGACATCGCCATGCAGTACTCGCCCAACAATATCGTGTTCACCATTTCGCTGGTTGACGGGGGAACGATCGAACTCCTGCGAGGTTTGGGAAAAAACATAATCAGCGCGGCCGACCTGATCGCGCAATTTGAGGCAACCTGGAGCGAAGAGCAGATCAAAACGCACTTTGCAGCACGCGATGCCATCGATGCGATTACCGCAGAAGCGTTTAAGGAAATTGGACGGCGTGTGCGCGGCAACGGAACCACCGAACACGAAATCCAGCAATGGTTCATGGAGGCGTTCCGCCGCGAGAACCTGGTTACCGATGATCCTCCGATCGTCGCTGTGAATGCGAATGCCGGCAACCCGCATTACGAACCGCGAGCCGATCATCCCGTTCCGATCCGCTCGGGCGATTTCGTGCTGCTCGATGTGTGGGGAAAGAAGAACATTCCTGGAGCGGTGTATTACGACATCACATGGGTTGGGTTCGTGGGCAAGGCGCCCACCGGCCGCATGCACCAGGTCTTCGATGTAGTGCGTGACGCACGCGATGCCGGAGTGAAAACCGTAATCGATGCCGTGGCTGCCGGAAAACGCATCGCTGGTTGGGAAGTTGATCGAGTGACCCGCACTTACATCAAGCAGAACGGCTTCGGCGAGTATTTTATTCACCGCACAGGACATTCCATCGGCACCGACGTCCATTCCAATGGCGCAAATATGGACGACCTTGAAATTCACGACGAGCGCCAGATTCTTCCCAACTCCTGCTTCTCGATCGAGCCTGGCGTTTATCTGCCCGAGTTCGGGGTGCGCAGCGAGGTCAATGTGCTGGTGCGGGCCAAGTCGGCGGAAGTCACCGGGAACATTCAGCGCGAGATCGTAATTATCTGATGCCAAATCCCATTCCAGCCAAGTCCAAACCTGCGGCGGTCGCGTCGCAAAATAGCAGCGCGATGACCGTGATCGCTCCTGCCATCGGATGGCTCATTCCCGGCGCCGGCCACATTATTCAGAGGCGGTACATTCGCGGCTTGCTGCTCTTCGTATCCATTGGAAGCCTGTTTGCCCTCGGCCTGATGATGCAGGGCCACATCTACAAGGCGAATGGCGGCGACATTCTCGATATCTTAGGTTTCATCGGCGATCTGGGCGCCGGAGCTTTATACATCGTTGCGCTTGCTATGAACTGGGGGATGGGGGCGATTGCTTTCGCCGTTGCGGACTACGGAACCAAGTTCATGATTGTCGCGGGATTGCTGAATTTCATCGCGGTCGCCGACGCCTACCACATCGCCATCGGGAAAAAACAATGACGATCCAACTCTCTCATTTTAGCGCGGCTTTCGTCTTCGCGCTGTTCGCATCTATCGTCTTCGGCATCACCCATCGCGAAACCACGCGCGACATGGTGCGTTACGGGCTGTATTGCTTCGCAATGTTTTTGGGCGGAGTTCTCGTCGCCGGCTGGGCCATGTGGCTGGTCAGAAGGTAAAGCGCAGTGATTCTTTCGCCTTCTAGTTCCGCCGTTTACTCGCCCTTGCCGGTAAGAGGAACCATTTGCGGGCTATCGCCGCCACTATCCTGAATCTCTAGGTATGCGGTGCGCTGCCCACGGAACTCGCGTCTCGGCAATACGAGCCGAGCTTCCAAGACATCGGAAAAAATTATTCCGAGAAGAGATCCACATGCAGGATGATTCGAAAAGTCAGTACCCTATCCCTGCCACACGAACGCATCAAACACGCGTTTCGAATCAAAATTCAGTCGCCGGTAAAGCGCAACCGCTCCCGCATTCGCCTCGGTCACAGTTAGCGACAACATGGTGAAACCACGTTTGCGCAGATTGGTAGATGTTGCTGCCAATAGCGCTTCACCGATGCCGCGTGAACGATACTCCGGGAGCACACACACTTGAGTTACGTGCCCCACGTCGCCGCGAACCCGGGAGCAGAGAATGAGCCCGATCACATTCTTGGCCTTGCGATCGACAGCGGCGAACGACGATTCAATATCGAACAATCCGCATCCCGGAAAACGCACAATGTTGTTCAGAAAGCGCAGCGAACCAGCCAGCGTGTGGTATTGATCGTTGATCTGCGCATCGACGTGGCCGCGATATGCGGCAGTGATCACAGCGGCAGCGGGCTGGTAATCGGCTTCAGTCCAGCGGCGGATTTCGATGTCCGGATGCGTTGCTGCCTTCTGCGGCACAGAGTCAATCAAGGGAAGAACCATAAACAACCGCGGATGCCGCTGAAACCCCTGGTCGAGAAATGGCCGCGCCACGGCTCCCGTCTCATGCGCCAGTAACTGCGCTTCGACGCGATGAATCCCGGGAGACTGCTGCAACGTCTCGATCACATGGGTCAGCAGTTTGATTTCGACTTCGCGCGCATTCGGCAATCGGCCTCCGTTGGCAACGAAAAGATCGCCCACCACGCCCTTGCTGCCCTCGTACACGAAAAAACTGTAGCCAAAAATGCGCCCGCGTTCGATGGCGGCGTAGCCGGGAAGAATTTTCGCATCCACGTAGCGGAGAATCATCTCGGCCGATCCGTTGTAGTCCCATGACAGAAGACTTGCCCAGACTCGGGTTTCGTCATCGAGCAAGGGACGCAGGTCAACGGAAGAAAAATGCCTGAGGTCGAGAATCTCCACGGGGCTCCTGCAAACCTGGCCCAGTCGAAGACTGGCCCTGGCCTGATTTTCGATAGCAGATCATCGAGTTTAGTGCGTTTGCAGGATGCGAGGCAAACGGACGCAACGTGGGCGGGAACAGCGATCTACCCGATTCGATCGAAAATCGTGATCTGTCCCGCTAAATCATCGTTGCGGTGTTCCATGCTTAGAGTCTGCCCCTCAGGTGACAATGACCAAAAATCGCAGAAATGCATCTCGCGATTGCCAAGTTGGATCCAAGACTCGATCAGCAATTCCTCGCCTACCCATCGCGCACTTCCCCGAATCGGTTTGCCATTCAATAAGCATTGATCTTCGCTGTCGATCCGGCATTTGAAGGTGACCCGATATTCTTCCCCGTCTAGTTTTGAGACCAGTAGTTCCTCTTGCAGTTCAATATCCCGGTGTTCAATCCTGAGGGAAATAGCTCTCGGACACGGTCCAAGGAGCCGACTCTTCCTGAGATCTGCATTCCAGATGCCTGCAAAATTGACGCTCATTCTCTTCTTGTACGATCAATCAGTTTTCCGATCAATCAGTGCGTAAGGTTCTTGGCCGCAGCGATCCAATAGTAATCGACATGTTGCTGCGGATAGTGTCCGAGAAAAGAAACACGGCGGCCAGGCAACAACTTGGCTACGTCAACCTGCGAATTTTCCGGCGCAACCAGCAGATGCTCCTGCTGCGGAACTCGTCCCCAATCGTAATTGAAGGTTAATTGGTTTCGATAAAAAGTAAGACCGTATTCCATTTCGCGAGGAACATGATAGACGGCGAGCAGCAAGCGATGGGTTTCCATGGCAGCAATTTCATGAGCGATGGGACGCGCTGACAGAGTCGCATCAATCGCGACTGAGCCAAATTTCAACACCACTCCGACCAGAAGAACCACCGGAATCAGAGTGACGAAGCGAAACATGCGCAGACCGTTCTTACGCGCGAGAGTCGAGGCGATGCCGGCGCACAAAAATAAAGCTATGGCCAGAGCTGTGACCACGGGCCGGAAACCAGGATGGACATGCGTGATGAGGTAGGCAATCAGCAAGGCTGGAACAATCGGCGCAGCTGCTACCAGAGAATGCAAAATGATCAACACCGCTGCGGGCCGAGTGTCGCTCTGGCCGAGATGGCGGTGGAGATAAAGTGCCAGCAGTAATCCGGCCGCTGGGATCGCGGGCAGAATATACCCCGGTAATTTCGATTGTGAGAGCGAGAAAAAAATTACGGGCACAATCAGCCAGCAGGCTACAAACAAATCGAAGTGGTCTTCGAGATCTTTATCCGTTTGTTTCGGCGAATTTCGACTTCTCCACCACCAACGAACCGGGGGTACGAAAGCTGTGACGACAAAAACGGTCCATGGGACCAAGGCCAACCCAGTTATCGGCAGGTAATACCAGAATGGCTGAATGTGATGATAAAGGTTGCGCGAGTAGCGGCCCAGATTTTGTTCGATAATAAACTCGCGAAAGAATTCTGGATTACGAATCTGAACGGCGAGATACCAAGGCAGGACCGCTGCACAGAAAAGCAGAAGTCCTGGCAGCCAAAGCATTTTCCACAAGAGAGGCAATTCGCGGACCAGCAGTGCGTAGAGCAGGATTACCAGCAGGGCCAGAAATGGAGCGATTGGGCCCTTGGCCAGCGTTCCCAACCCCATCATTCCAAAAAAAATGGCGAGATAAATCCCCTTTTCACCTTCGCGCCAGGCCCACCAACCCAACATGCCTATGCCAAAAGTCGCTGCGAGCGGCATGTCTGTAGATGCGGCGCGGGCATAGCCAACAATTCCTGCGCAGGAAGCTACGATTAAAGCACCATTGAGTTCGGCTCCGCTCAGAAAACGGCGCAGAAAGAAATAGATCGCGAGCACGAGCAAAGTTGCATCGAGCGCCGAAGGCAATCGCGCAGCCCAATCGGTGATGCCGAAAACTTTGTAGGCAAGAATCGCCTGCCAATAGTAGAGCGGGGGCTTTTCCAGCCACGGACTTCCTCCCAGCGTGGGAGTGATCCAGTCGCGGCGCTCGAACATTTCTCGAGCCACCTGAGCGTATCGAGGTTCATCGGCTCCGAGCAATCCGAATTGAGCCAGCCCGTAGAAAAACAAGAACGCGCAGAAGCCCGCCAGTAATAGCGCGTCGGTGCGGCTGCGATTGCTCATTGCAATGGAATTTCAGAGGTGGGCATCGTTGAATTGTCGATCTTACTAGGTGTGATGAAAAGGAGGGTAGCGAGCATCGTCGATTATCGCCGATCGGTAAAACCAAAGCATTTTCAGAAATCAGTCGAAGCTCTCATACCTCACTGCACCGGGGGACCACGCCGCAACAAGTCCAGCACCTGATCGGTTGCTTCGGAGAGCGGGCCATCGACCGCGAAGCCGCTGGCGCACTCATGGCCGCCCCCGCCGAAGCGCTCGGCCACTTGAGCCACATCGAGCTGGCCTTTGCTGCGAAGACTCACGCGAAAGCGTCCATCCGGAAGCTCTCGGAAAAAAGCGGCGACTTCGATCTCGCCAATCGAAAGCACATAGTTCACCAGGCCCTCGCAATCTTCTTCTTTTGCTGTGCAGCACTGCATCTGCTCTTGAGTTACCCACGTCCAGCCGATGTGGCCCTCGGTATGAAGGTGGCGCAGGGCTTCGCCGAGCAGCCTCATCTTGGCGACGGAGTGGGCAAAATAAATACTGCGCGCACAGTGCGAGGGATCGGCACCAGCCAAAACCAATTCGCGCGCCAGCGCGAACGTGTGCTCGTTGGTGCCTTGAAACATGAACGATCCAGTGTCGGTCATGAGCGCGGTGTAAAGGCAGGTCGCGATCTCCGGCGAGAATGGCGTTCCGGCCTCGCGTGCCAGCCGAAAAACCATTTCGCCCGTGGCTACGGCCTTGGGATCGATCCAGTTTACATGCGCGAAAGGACGCCCGCTGGTGTGGTGATCGATGCTGATCAGGTAACGATTTTCCAGACCCTGGAGACGCGTTCTATGGATGCTGTCGCACTCGAGAATAATTGCCGCCTGGTAGCTCCCGGATACACGGTCGGCCTGCAGCACCTGATCAGCGAAGGGCAGCGCGCGATAAATTCTGGGCACGCCATCGTGCAGCACTACATCGGCGCTCTTGCCCATGGCGCGCAGCACCTGACAACATGCCAGCACAGATCCGATCGCGTCCCCATCGGGACGCGCGTGCGAGGTAAGCACGAACCCGTCGTGGCGCTCGATCTGGTGCAGAACTTCCCGCAGCATGGGTTACGCCTTTTTCTCGGTCGGAGTCGGGCTTGATTTCGGTCTCTTCTTTTTCGTACGCGAGAGTAATTCTTCGACCCGCGCCTGTTCCCGCAGCGAGCGGTCCAGGCGAAAATACAATTCCGGCGCGCGCCTCTTTTGCAAACGCGCCATCAGCTCATGCCTGATATATTCTTTGGCGGCCAGCAGACCTTCGATGCTGCGGTCGGCCTCGCGATCGTCGCCATCGACGTCGACGAGAACTTGCGCCGAGCGGCCGTCCTCGGAGATGTGAACGGCAGTCACCCGCACCAGCCCAATCCGCGGATCAGCCAGCTCGCCTTCCACCAGCGTTTCGATCTCCTCACGCAGGGCTTCCGCCAACCTGCCGCGATGATATTTCAGCCCGCGCTTTTCCACCGTTCACCTCGGAGTAAAACGGATGAGAATATCAGAAAATCCGGCCTCAGTGTTGGCCAGGAAGTGCTATTGTCGCGCACAAAGGAGGGACTAAGGTAAGTACAGAGGTAACAAGGGGATGGCAGCATCCAATTCTCATGGTGCGGGCACAGACGGCGCATCGACTATAGATATTCAACGGACGAATCGGCGACATCAGCCCCGTGGTTATTCGCAATCCGCGTGGCTTGGCGTTCGACATTCTTCATCAATCCATCGAGATAGTCACGCGAATGGGAGAGGCTGACCACCCCTATGGTTGCGCGGTTCCAGATGCTGCTCGGGTCAAGTTCGGCGACGGAGACGTTAAAGCTGGCACGCAGCCGGTCTTTCAGGCTACGCACGACTTGCCGTTTGTCCTTGAGCGATTGTGCAGCTTCGATGTGAAGTTCGAGGGTGAGAAAGGCGATCATGAACTCTTAGCCTTTAGCAGTCAGCTACTAGCCGAAATCAAAAGCCAATTGCTAAAGCCTAACTGCTAAGAGCTTTTTTACGCCATCGCTTCCGCAGCGACACGCTCGGTGGCGAAAGCTTCGATCACGTCTCCGACTTTGATATCTCCATAATTAGATATGGAGATGCCGCACTCCATGCCATTTGTAACCTGGCTGGCATCGTCTTTGAAGCGCCGCAGCGATCCCACTTTACCTTTGAAGATCTGCACGTTGTCGCGTAGGAGGCGCACTTCGGAGTCGCGCTTGATCAAGCCATCGCTCACGCGGCAACCCGCAACCGTGCCAACCTTCGGAATGCGGAAAACATTCAGGACGTCGGCGCGGCCCTGGTAGGTTTCCTTGATAGTCGGTTCAAGCAGTCCGGTCATGGCGCGCTTGATCTCATCCTGCAATTCGTAAATGATCGAATGCAGCCGGATGTCGACCTTTTCCTGCTCGGCGAGTTCCTGCGCTTTGCGCTCCGGACGAACGTTGAAGCCGATGATGATGGCGTTCGACGCGGAGGCGAGCAGAACATCGGTTTCGGTTATGGCGCCCACGCCCGACCGCAGCAGCTTCAGCCGGACTCGGTCGTTCGAGAGCTTGCTGAGCAAATCGGTGATAACTTCCACCGAGCCCTGCACGTCGCCCTTGAGAATGATGTTGAGTTCTTTTGTGCCAGCCTGTTTGATCTGCTCCGCCAAGCCTTCCAACGAGACGCGGGAACTCTTGGCCAGAGCGGCTTCGCGGGATTTCTGTTCGCGGTATTCAGAAATGCCACGAGCCTTGTCGCGGTCGGCAACCACCACAAACTGGTCGCCCGCCTGCGGCAAT